>Ga0335082_10003465_pt1 | contig 17152 bp, 12 predicted proteins | sample Lox_Sample_41_FD_206718 | JGI IMG/M metagenome (GOLD analysis project Ga0335082, IMG submission 206718) | Soil microbial communities from Loxahatchee National Wildlife Refuge, Florida, United States - Lox_Sample_4.1 | ecosystem: Environmental > Terrestrial > Soil > Wetlands | place: USA... | reverse complement strand
AAACGATCTTCACTGCATCGTTTGCATGAGCGTGACGCATACGTGGTTTAGGGCAATGCTCCATAACGGCGGCCCAAGGCTCGCCGCCAAACCGCGCTGCGCACCCGCATCCGGGCCAAACGCGCCGAATGAGCCGAATTGAATTTGATTTGCCTATCCGCAGGCGTTAGGTAGTCTGACGGGCATGAAGACGAACGAAGCGCAGGCCCCGACCGATCCCGCCGGTGTCACCGGCAAGCTCGCGAGCTGGCTCGCGTGCTTCTCCCTCGACGAGGTGCCCGAGCGCGTGCGCGAGCGCGCGAAGCTCATCACGCTGGACGGCATCGCCTGCGCCATCGTCGGCGCGCAGCTGCCCTGGTCGAAGAAGGCGGTGGAGCTCGTCGTGCGTCTCGAAGGCAAGGGCGACTCGATGCTGATCGGCTGGGGCCGGATGACCAGCCCGGCCGGCGCGGCGCTGCTGAACGGCACCTTCATCCAGGGCTTCGAGCTCGACGACTACCATCTGCAGGCGCCGCTGCACAGCGCCTCCGTCGTGCTGCCCGCGATGCTCGCCTGCGCGCAAACCTTGCCGAAAGTCACTGGTGCCCAGTTCCTGCGCGGCGCCCTCGCCGGCTACGAGGTCGGGCCGCGCGTCGGCCTTGCGCTGCACGGCGCGCAGATGCTCTCGCGCGGCTGGCATTCGGGCTCGGTGTTCGGCACGCACGCGGCCGCCGCGGCGGCGGGCTCGCTGCTCGGCCTGTCCGCCGCCCAGTACGAGGACGCGCTCGGCCTCGCCGGCACGCAGTCGGCGGGACTCATGGCGGCCCAGTACGAGGCGATGAGCAAGCGCATGCACCACGGCTTCAGCAGCCGCGCGGGCCTCTATGCTGCGGTGCTCGCGCAGGGCGGCTACACCGGCATCAAGCGCGTCTACGAGCGCCCCTACGGCGGCTTTCTCGCCGCCTTCGGGGAAGGGCACGACCCCGATGCGTCGCAGATCGCGAGCGGCCTGGGCGAGCGCTGGGAGACTGAGCGCATCGTGGTGAAGCCCTATGCCGCCATGGGCGGCCTGCACGCGCCGCTCGACACGCTGTTCGAGATCGGCAAGCGTCGCGCGCTGCAGGCGGACGAGATCGAACGCATCGAGGTGGAGCTCTCGCACGCCGTCTACCACCACGGCTGGTGGGAGGTGGAGCGCCCGCTGACACCGATCGGCGCGCAGATGAACCTCGCCTACGCGCTCGCGGTCGCCGTGATCGACGGCGCCGCGATGGTGCAGCAGTTCGCGCCAGCGCGCATCGACCGCGACGACGTCTGGGCGCTGATCCCGCGCATCAAGGCGAGCCACAATCCCGAGTTCGACAAGCTCGGTCCCACGGGGCGCGGGAGGACCACCATGCGCGTGCGCTTCCGCGACGGCACGGTGCTCGAGGGCGAACGCGCGGGATCGCGCGCCGCGCTCACGCCGCTTCCGGCCGGCGAGATCCGCGCGAAATACCGGACGCTGACGGCGGGCCTCGTTGATCCGGCACGGCAGGACGCAATCGAGCGTGCGGTGCTGTCGCTGGAATCCGTCGCGGACATCCGCGAGCTCGGCGCGTTGCTCGGGCCGCCGGTGGGCGCAGCTTTCTCCTGAGGAACGCGGGGGCCGGCCGCCATGGACCGACGCGTGTTCCTCGCCGCCGGCCTGTGCGGCGCGGCGGCCTCGGCCTGGCCGCAGGCGGGCGCCTACCCCAGCCACCCGATCCGCATTATCGTGCCCTTCGCAGCGGGCGGCGGCGGCGACTTCGTGACCCGCTTGCTCGCGGGCAAGCTCGCGGGACTCCTCGGCGCGAGCATCGTGGTCGAGAACCGCACCGGCGCGAGCGGCAACATCGGCACCGAGGCGGCGCTGAAATCCGCGCCCGACGGCTACACGCTACTCACCATCTCCGGCACCTACGCGAGCCAGATCGTCGCGAGCAGACTCGCCTTCGATCCCTTTGACGCGATCACGCCGCTCACCCAGCTCACCCAGGAGTCGACCGTCATCGTGGTGAACGGGCGCTCGCCGATCGCGAGCTTGAAGGACCTGATCGAGCGCGCGAAGGCGGCGCCCGGGAAGATCTCCTATGGCTCGGCGGGCACCGGCGGCCTCGCGCACCTGGAGACCGAATTCTTCGCCGCGCAGGTCGGCATCCGGCTCAACCACATCCCCTACCGCGGGACGGCGAGCGCTCTGAACGACCTGCTCGCGGGCCAGATCGACATGGCCTTCGGCAGCACCTCGTCGATGGCCGCGCACGTGCGCGCCGGGCGCTTGCGCGCGCTCGTCATCACGGGCGCGGCGCGCAGCCGCTCGCTGCCCGAGGTTCCGACCTTCGCCGATCTCGGCATGGTCTGGAGCGCGCCGCTGCTGTGGCACGCGATGCTCGCGCCCAAGGGCCTGCCTGCGCCGATCGCCGAGCGGCTCGTGCCCGCGATCACCGAGGCGCTGTTCAGCCGGGAGGTGAGCGAGCGGCTGCTTGCCGAGAACATCGAGCCCATGCCGGGCGGGCCTGAAAAGCTGATGGCGCTGATCCGCAACGACGCCGCGCAATGGCAGCAGGTCGCGCGCATCATCGGCCTGAAGCCCGAGTAGCTCTTCCTTAGCGAGAGCTAGGGCCGTGCCGCGCTCGAGGCTCTGTCCACGGGCGAGGCGCGATCCTTGATTTCGGGTGCGTAAACGCACATCGCACACGGGCCGACTTGTCTAGTGTTTGCACTGTCCTCAGCGGTTCGATTAGTCAAAGCAACTGGCTGAAGTCGACCCTAGACAGGACTTCAACCTTCAACCTCTTTTTGAAAAGGAATAGCACCATGAAGCGCACACTGATTGCCGTCACCCTCGCCGTCGCCACGTCCGCCGCCTTCGCGCAACCCACCCTCGACGAGTCGCCGAATCCGAATTGGCGGAACGCGCCGGAGAGCACCTTCCTCCAGACGCAGCCCGAGGCGCCGAAACTGACGCCCGCGTACGAGCGGGAGCAACCGTTCTATTTCGCCCCGTAATCGATCACGCACGGATCTCGATCATCCGGATCCCGGCGCTGCCCGAGAGGATTCCTCTCCGGCAGCGCCGCTACCGGTCAACGCTCCGCGCAGCCATGCAAGCCCTCCGACTCGCCTTGATCGCCATCGTTCTCGTGCTCCCCGTGCCGGCCGATGCGCGTAGCGCCGTCGAACAGACGGTATACGTCCCAGGGCGCGAATCGCCGCTCGGGGCGAGGGCGGGGTTCGACCAGGCGCCCGTGGATGCGCTGCTGCCCTGCGACTCGCGGCCAGGAGAGTCGCACGAGGACACGGCCGGCTGGACTTGTGAAGAGAATTTCCGCCGATAGGAGAACGCGCCATGAACAATTCAGCGACACAACGCGGCTGCAACTCCTGCTATGAATTGCGGTTTGCCGGACTCTTCAACACGGACGTGGCTATGCGTTTCCCTGCGACGCCGAACGATATGTCGACATTGACAACTTGGCTGAGTTGGCGCGGGCGAACTACCTTTATGCCCGCACCGTGGTCGGTCGTGAGTTCTTTACCCCGTTGTTTCGCGCCGCGAGTTCGGCGGCTGCAAGGTGGATGCGACGCATGGGTCGGCTCCAGTCAGGGAAATGAAAGGGAAATATAGCGCCGCGCCACCGCGCCCCGGGAATATTTCGCTCGGCTTGGCGCACCCTACCAGGTGCGCCACCCCCGTGCAGCGGGAAGTACAGGCCGCGGGCTGGTGCCCCCCCAAGCGGTGCTGGTGCATCGGCCGCCGGGTAAACATACTCGCGTCAATACGTCATCGATGACTGATTGCACTGGCACAGCAACATTTCGATCGACGGCATGAACTAGGTCGAACAGATAGCCCCCGCTGCGAACGGTGCGCAGCCAAAGCAGACCGTCATACTCCGCCAGCACGCCATGGCAGTACGGAGAAAACCAAGACGCACGGGAAATATCAGCGGAGACAGGCCAGGAAGAGACGCAAAATTGCATGGCAAGTCTAGGCTCGCGCCCGATTGCTCATTGAGGTAGATCAATCTGAGTGCAGGTGCCGCCCCTAGAATAACTCACCGGTGCGTGCCCCGTTCGAATAATGACAAAAAAGCTTGCTCGTCCTTGGGCCTTGGGGCGCCACGAATCCGAAAAAACCCTTTCGGTCGCTTGCACCTGGGTTTCATCAGGACCGCGAGGTCATCGAAGAGCTTATCTAAGGGGAATGCGATGAAAATCAGACGACACGTCATCGGATTGCTTGCTGCCGCGGCAGGAGCTTTCGCGTTCGCCGGGCATTTGCCGCTGGACGCGTACGCTGCGCACGCTCAGGCGACTGCCTCTGCAGCGGAGCACTTCGATCCAAAGGGCAACTTGCCGTCGAAGTACACGATCGAACTACGCAATGGCGTCTCGGCCACGCTACCGTTCGAGGACAAGCGGGACTTCGACGAGGCCAAGAGAGGTTTCATCGCCGAGCCGGCGTTCATGAAGATCATGGCCGATGCCGGGAACGTGGCTTGGGACATGGCGAGCTACCAGTGGCTTCTGCAGGGCAAGGACTTCCAGAGCATTCATCCGTCACTGCAGCGCCAGGCCGTGCTGAACATGGCCTACGGCCTCTACGAAGTTCTGCCGGGCAAGATCTACCAGGTGCGCGGCTTCGACTTGGCGAACATCAGCTTCATCAAGGGCGATACCGGCTGGGTCGTCTTCGACCCCCTCACGGCCAAGGAAACCGCGCGGGCGGCGCTGAAGTTCATCAACGAGAAGCTGGGTGCTCGTCCAGTGCTGGGCGTCGTCTATTCCCACTCCCACGTCGACCACTTCGGCGGGGTGCGTGGCGTGGTGGACGAAGCCGATGTCATCAGTGGCAAGGTGAAGGTGATTGCGCCGGAGGGCTTCATGCAGGCCGCAATCGAAGAGAACGTGTTCTCGGGTAACGCCATGTCGCGGCGCACCCAATATTCCTACGCCGTGTTGCTGCCGCGCGACCCGCACGGTCACGTGGACCAATCGATCGGCAAGAACGTGGCCAGCGGCAATGTCGGGCTGATCGCGCCCAATCTCATTATCAAGAAGGACTTCGAGGAAGTCACGATCGACGGCGTGAAGATGGTGTTCCAGAACACGCCTGACACGGAGGCGCCGGTCGAGATGAACACCTACTTCCCGCAGTTCAAGGCGTTCTGGGCGGCGGAGAACATCACCGGCACCATCCACAACATCTACACGCCGCGCGGCGCGCCGGTGCGCAATGCGCTGAACTGGTCCAAGCAGATCAACGTCGCGCTATACCGGTTCGGCCAGGAAGCCGAGGTGATGTTCGCCTCCCATAGCTGGCCGCGCTGGGGCAATGCGCGTATCCAGGAAGTGATGCGCACGCAACGCGACACCTATGCCAACCTCAACAACCAGACGCTGCACTATGCCAACCTCGGCGTAACGATTAACGAGATCCAGAATGTGTATCGGCTGCCGGCGAGCCTCTGGCAGCAATGGTCCGCGCACAGCTACCACGGCTCCGAGCAGCACAACAGCCGCGGCGTCATCAACCGCTTCCTCGGCTACTGGGACGGCAACCCGGTAAACATCGCGCCACTGTCGCCCAAGGACTCGGCGCCGCTCTATGTCGAAATGATGGGCGGCTCGGACAGGATCAAGGCCAAGGGGAAGGAACTGATCGGCCAGGGCAAGTACATGGAGGCGTCGGAAATCCTGAACAAGCTGGTGTTCGCGCAACCGGGGAACCAGGAGGCGAAGAACCTGCTCGCGGACGCCTTCGAGCAACTCGGCTACCAAAAGGAAAGCCCGACGCTGCGCAATATCTTTCTGCAGGGCGCCTACGAGTTGCGTAACGGCCTGCCAGGCGGAACGCCCGTCAGGTCATCCGGGCCGGACATGGTCCGAGCGATGTCGACCGAGAACTGGCTCGACTTCATCGGTATCAGTGTGGACCCGAAGAAGGCCGAGGGCATGAGCTTCGTCATCAACTTGGTCACGCCCGACAACGGCGAGAAGTACCTGGTGGAGATGAGCAACGCAACGCTGACCAACATCAAGGGCGAGCAGGCGAAGCGCCCGGATCTGACGATCACCGTCAACCGCGCCGACCTCGACCAGGTGATGATGGGCGTAAGCACGTTCGATGACCTCATCAAGGCCGGCAAGGCGAAGTTCGAGGGCGACCGCAAGCCCTTCGATCAACTCAGGGGCATCCTGGTCGCATTCGCGCCGAATTTCGAGATCCTTCCGGGAACGGCCGCGAAGACGCCATCGAAGGGTCTGAAGCCGTTCGAAATGCCCGATTTGTTGCCGCCGGATGCGGCGGGCGACTGACGGCGCGAAGTCAGCATGGGCCACAGCGGACTTCCTCGCGAGGGTCACCAGACCCTCGCGCAGCATGGCGAGAACGATCGACACGCTCTGCAGGTGAAACACCGCCTCGGCCAACACCGCTTCGCAAGTGAGCAGGGGCTCGGTCACGTCCTGGACGATCTGCATCGCCCACTCGTGATAGTGATCGTTGCGGTTAGCGAACGCGACGAGCAAGCCAGTATGGGCAATGCCTCTCAAGGCCGGGAGAACCCTTCGCGCTTGGAGAGATCGCGAGCCCCGCGAATCGGGCCGGCCAGCCGCATGAACGACTGTTCGGGACGGCTCGCCCGAGCCCGTGCTAGCTGTTCGCGAATGATCCGCCCGCGCGGAACACCGGACCGCTTGGAGACTTGGTCCAACCAGTCCGCGAGCCCCTGTACCGCTTCAGCAGCAAGCCGGTGCGGGTAATCGTCTATGCCTGGCTCGATGACGAGGCCACGCTCCGCAAGGCCGGCGCGAAAACGGACGTGTATGTCGTGTTCCAGCGCAGGCTCGCTCGCGGCGAAGTGCCATCGGACATCGCTGAGCTGACGAGGGGTGGCTCGGAGGTCGAGGAATGAGGCCGCGGGGCCGTGGCGGGAGGCAGTGCCCGGGGTACGAGAGTCGCGTCAAGCCCGGAGCGAGCTGCGCAGAGCCGGTCGAGACCCCGGGCAGCGCACCGGCAGGACGCCGCCGCTATCGCTCCTCGCGGATGAGGCGCACCAGCTCCTCGACCGACACGTCGGCGCCGAACTCCTCGCCGCCGAAGAGCCCTTCGGCGAGCGCGCGCTTGTCGCGGTGCAGCTCGACGATGCGCTCCTCGATCGAGCCCCGCAGCACTAGGCGGTAGACGGTCACCGGCCGCTCCTGGCCGATGCGATGCGCGCGTCCGGCCGCCTGGTCCTCGACCGCCGGGTTCCACCACGGGTCGGCGATGATCACGTAATCGGCAGCGGTGAGATTGAGGCCGAAGCCGCCGGCGCGCAAGCTGATCAGGAAGAGCTCTCCATCGCCCGCCTGGAACGCCGCGATGCGTTTCGGCCGCTCGGCCGCCGGCGTCGCGCCGTCGAGGTACTGGTAGCGGATGCCGGCGCCGTCCAACCGGTCGCGCAGGATCGCGAGGTAGTCGACGAACTGGCTGAAGACCAGCGCCTTGTGCCGGTTCGCCACCAGCTCTTCGGCGAGCCCGAGAAAGACCCCTGCCTTGGCGCCCTCCACGCCCGACTCGGGCGCTACGAGGCGCGGGTCGCAGGCCGCGCGGCGCAGTCGCATCAGCTCCGCGAGCACGCGAAAGCGCCGTGCGCCGTCGCCGCCCGACTCGCGTTCGATCGCCGCGAGGGCCGCGCGGCGCAGCGCTTCATGGAAAGCCTGCTCGCGCGCATCTGGCTCGACACCGAGCGCGATCTCGGTACGCGGCGGGAGTTCTGCGAGCACCTCGCTCTTGGTCCGGCGCAGCACGAACGGGCGCACCAGCCGCCGCAGGCGCAGGCGCGCGCGCTCGTCGCGGGCGCGCTCGATCGGGCCGGCGAAGCGGGTCTGGAAGCGCTCGCGCGGGCCCAGCAGGCCGGGATTGAGAAAGCGGAAGAGCGTCCACAGTTCGTCGAGCCGGTTCTCAACCGGGGTGCCGGTGGTCACCATGCGGAAGTCGGCCGCGAGCGAGAGCACGGCCTGGGTGCGCTTAGCGGCGTAGTTCTTTACCGCCTGCGCTTCGTCGAGCACCACCGTGTGCCACGTGCGCCCGGCAAACGACTCGGCTTCCTGCTGCACGAGCGCGTAGCTCGCGACAACGACGTCGAACGCTCCGGCCGCGGCAAGCTGGCGCGATCGGTCGCCCGCCCCGAAGAGCTCGACGCGCAGGGTCGGTGCGAAGCGGCGCGCCTCGTCGATCCAGTTCGGGCACACCGAGGTCGGCGCGACCACGAGCGCGGACCCGCCGGGGGCGCGCGCGAGCAGCAGCGCGAGCGCCTGCACCGTCTTGCCGAGACCCATGTCGTCGGCGAGGCAGGCGCCCCCGCCCCAATGCGCGAGCCGCGCGAGCCAGCGGAAGCCTTCGATCTGGTAGCCGCGCAGCTCCGCCTGGAGGGTGGAAGGCACCGGCGGTTCGAGCGCGGCCGCCTCGCGGATGCGTTCGATCCGCGCTGCCCAATCGCCGTCGCGCTCCACGGCCGCATCGGCCGCCAGTTCCTCCACCGCGAGCGCGGCCATCGGATCCACGCGCATGCCGCCGTCCGCCACGTCCGCGAGCGCGGCGAGCTCGTCGATCCGCTCGCGCAGCTCGCCGGTTAGCGCCAGGTATCCAGCCTCGCCGAGCGGCACGTAGCGGCCGTGCGACGAGCGCGCCCATTCGACGAGCGCGTGCATTTCCAGCACCTTGCCCTCGTCGAGCGCGAGCCCGCCCCCGAGTTCCAGCCAATCGCGGCCCGACCGCAGCGACACGCGGAGGTCGCGGCTCGCATAGGCCCGCGTCACGGTGAGTCGCTTGCCTTCGGGCCAAGTGGCGCGGACGGCGTCGCCGAGCCCCTGCAGCGCCTCGACCAGCGCGAGGGCGTCTTCGGGCTCTTCGATCCACCACTCAAAGGAATCCCCGCCATGCGCGAGCATCGGGGCTGCATCCATCACCCGCTGCGCGGCCCGCCGTTCCGTGATCAGGTCGCGGAGTACGGTGCGCCGCTCGCCGCGGACCTCGGCGAGCACGCGCACCCCGCCTTCCCCGGGCAGGTAGCGCGGTCCCTCGGGGCCGAGCGGGCGCACGGCAAGGCGCAGCCGCAATCCGCCGCCGGCGGGCGTGAGCTCGGCTTGGAGCGTCGGATCGCCGGGCGCTTCCCCGCCGGGCGGGTGTGCGTTGATGTGCGCGTCGGAGTGGACCTCGAAGAAGCGTGCAGCCGCCGCCATCGCGCGGGCGAGCTGATCGTCGCCCGACGAGGGTACGCGCAAGCCGTCCCCGATCAGCTCGGCAACCCTGCGGTGCGCGGCGGTGAGCCGGACCACTCGCGCCCGCGTCGCTGATTCGCGCACGAGCAGCGCGCGGTCGCTCCCGGCGGGTGCAGCCTTCTCCCACGGGTCCACGGCCGTGCGGGCGAATGCCGGGCGCAGATCGGGCTGCATGGTGACGACGACGCCGTCTTTGGCCGGCCGTGCCGCGAGCGCGGGCCTGCCCGGCACGAGCTCGACCGGCGTCGCGGGATCGCTCTCGAAGTACACCCGCGGATGGCCGACCAGCGCGGCGAGCGCGCGGTCGGTGTCGAGCTCGTAGACCGAGCCGCCAAGATGCTTCACGGCGCGCGCAACCGGCGCGTCGTCGGGGGGCACGCGCTCGCTCTTCGCCAGGCGGGAGAGTGGGACGGGTTTGCCCTTGCTCCACCCGCGCGTGCCGCGGCGCTGCTCCTGCGGCTCGATCTCCACGCCCCCGTCCGGGTCGTCGCGGAGTACCCAGACGATCCGCGTCGCGGCCTCGTCCTTGCGCTCAGCGTCGGAGAGACCGGCGATGACGGTGAGCGCGCGTTGCCAGTGCGCTTCGCCGGCAAACGCGCCGGCGAGCGTGTCGGCGAGTGGCGGCGGCAGGGGCTCGCCGCTCGCGACCGCCAGCGCGGCCTCGAACTCACGGGCGACCCGCTCGTAGCCGGCCTTGCGGTAGGCGGCCGCCCACTTGCGCGCGATCGCGCCGGCGCCGTGCGCGAGCTTGGCCTTCTGCCAGGCGGCGCTCTCGAGCTGCACGAGGTCGGCGAGCCCGTCGTGGCCGGAGAGCGTGCTCGGGTGGACGCCGGGAGGCCGGTCGCCGAGACGCCCTTCGGCGAGCGCCTCGATCGCCGCCCAGAGCCAGGCGTGGGCGGCGCGTGCTTCGGCGCGCGCGTAGCGCTTTGCCTCCTCGAGCGCCGCCGGCTGGTCGGTCAGGACGAGCGCCACCGCGCGCAGCCACGCGGGGCCGAACGGCAGCTGACCGCCCTGGCGCTTGCCGGCCTCGCGCAGCGCGCGGAGCGATTGCGCGTAGAGCTCGCACGCGGCGGCGGGGTCACCGGCGAGCACGGCCGCCATGCCGCGGATCGCCAGCCCGAAGGCGTCGGTTGCGTTCTCCACCAGCGCGAGCGCCTCCGCGCCGCGGCCCTGCCAGAGCCGATGCTCGGCGAGCCGGTACCGCAGCGGTGCGGGCGCGTCAGCGGAGGCCACCAGGGTGGCCGTCCACTCGACGATCCGCGCCGCCGATGCGCTCGGCTTGCTCAGTTCCAGCACGAGCAGCGCGTCGAGCACCGCGTCGCGCAGCGCCGGCTGCATCAGCGCGGCGAGCGCCGGCGCGAAGGGATCGCCGAGTGCCGCGCGGTACACCTCCGCTGGGTTCGCGGTGCGGCTTACAGCCAGGAGGACGCGGTCGATCTCCGCGGCATCCGTGAGCGCGCACAGGGCGAGTCGCGTCGCGCCGAACGCGTCGGCTGCGGTGCGGAAGTACATACCGCCGTAGTAATGCGGTCGATCGAGCCCGAGAGAGTGTCTGAGGTGCGGCAGCCACTGCGCGAGCCGTCCCGCCGCAGACGCCTGCACGAATGCGCCCGCGACGTGTGCCGGCGCGCACCAGTAGCCCTGTTCGCCACGACCCACGAGCCCCGCGTGCACGAAGGAGGCGAGCGCAGCGGCGAGCGATTCTCCGGTGTACGCACGTGCGGAAGCCTCGCGGATGCCGCAGGCGCGGGCGAGCTCGAGGATGCGCGTCCTGCCGAGTGCCCCGGCGGCGGCGAGGAGCTGCACAAGGGGCGGGTAGTCCTCCGCGGTCGCGGCGGGATCGGGCTCGCGTTGCGGCAAGTCGGGCGGGAGCGGAAACAAGTCGTCGGACGGAAGCGACATCGACAGCGGGGTTTCGCGCGATGATAGCGGCCGAGGCCGCACTTTGCCGCAGCAGGGTCGGGCACGGCTTGCGCGTGAAGGCCCCTGGCGGAGAGCGGCGGCAGCCTGAAGCAGACTGCGCCCGCTCCGCGGGGTACGGAAGCGGCGCCAAGCAGAGTGAGAATGTCCCTCGTCCGATGCTGTTCTTCGAGCACGCGAGCGGGCAACAACACCAGCGCTCCGCCCGGTCGAGGGGGAATCCTGGCCGTGTCCCTGGCGTGGTGTACGGCGGAACCAGTCAGATTTCCGGGAAAAGTACTTTCAGCCTCGCGAGGACATCTGTGACGCACGTGCGGCGAGTTCCCCGTCGCGCGCCCGCTGGTCAAGTGCCTTGATCTAATCAGCCAGCACGGAGAGAAAGCCTGTCCTCAACGGGTCGGCTCGACGGTCCAGGTCCTGGGGCGGGCCAGCCACGGAACTCGCTCGCGGAGACTCGGGCCCGTTATTCGGGATGTTGACCTCCTGCCGGTGCACAGGTTCTTGTACGGACATCGTCCACTCCGTGCGGGTGCTCAAGCTGCTCGACAACTCGCCCAGGGCGACGAAGGCGCTGCTCCCCGCCGCGCGCCGGCGGGTCGGGAAGTGACCGACCCGATCGGGTGGCGCGAGGAGCCGATCGGCCGACATCACGATCGCAAGGGTTTTGACTGCGGCTCGCGCGAGCTCAACGAGTATCTTGTGCGCTACGCGCGGCGGAACCACGAGTCGGGCGCGCCAAGACCTTCGTGGCGGTGCCTCCCTCCGAGCCGACGCGGGTGCTTGGCTATTACTCCATCAGCCCGCGGGCGCGATCGAGTTCGCCCGGGTCCCGGCCATGCTGACCCGAAAACTTGGCCGGTACGAAGTGCCGGTCTTTCGTCTGGGATGCCTCGCCACGGGTTTGTCGGTCCGCGGGCGCGGACTTGGCGGTGATCTCCTGTTGGCAGCCGGAATCCGAGTCTCGTCAGTGGCAGCCCAGACCGGCGGCGTTGCGCTGGCAGATGCCAAGGACGACCGTGCGGCGGGCTGGTAAGAGCGGTTCGGCGCGACCCGCCTGCTGGACGATCCGCTGAAGCTTAGCGCGCAGTACGAAATCTGCGTCATGGTGTGCGCCGGGCGTTGCGTTGGATGATCGCACCGAGCTCGCTGGCGGGCGCCCCGGTCTCCACGGCGCGCGCCATGGCTTCGGCTTCGGCTGCGAAAAGCGAGCGCGCGGCGTTGGCGCGGAATTTCGCCATCACCCGCTCGGGACTCGCCGTGCGGGGCGGGCTGCCGTCGACGTCGTCGACACGGATGCGGTGCGGCCCGCACACGATCTCGGCGTCGAAGCGTTTCGGGAAGCCCGTGTCCGGCAGCGGCTCCCAGGCGATGCGCCGCGCGAGCGTGCGCACCGCGTCCGGGGCGGGCCGCTCGAAGGTGTCGAGGTCCACCTTGCCCTCGACGATGCGTGCGGCGACCACGATCGGCAGGCTCCAGCGCGCCGCGTGCGGCGTTGGCGGTGCCTGCATGCGCTCCCACGGCTCGCAGATCACGGGCGCCTCGCCGGCCGGCACGCGGCAAAGGATCTTCTCCATGTCTTCGGGCCGCATCCTGGCGGCGAGCTCGCCCGCCGCCTCGATGAACGAATGCAGGAAGTGGCAACAGGGGTACAGCTTGAAGGCGGCGTCGGACAGGTACCAAGTCGTTCCGATCGTCTCGACCATCGGGGCAAAGCGCCCGGCGGCCTCCTCGTCGCCGGCGAAGCCGCGAAAGAGGCCAAACCTTCCTTCGAGCGTGCTCTCCGGACCGGTCATTCCTGCGCGTCCGAGCGCCGCGGCGACGACGCCTGCGTTCGCGCCGCGCCCGGGAAGTAGCGATTTCACCGTGGCGCCGCCCGCGAGCACCTCGAGCACCCCGCAGGCCTGAGCGAGCCCGATGCCGAGCGCGGCGACGGTCTCGTCCTCCGAAAGGCCGTTCAGTTCCGAGGCGACCAGCGCGGCCGCGAGCGCGCCGCCGACTGACGTGATCTGGAAGCCGCGCGCCTGGTAGCGGCCAGGCGAGGCGAGGCCGAAGCGCACCAGCACCTCCCAGCCGCGCGCGTAGGCGCCGAGCATCGCCGTACCGCTCGCCCCCGTAGCCTCGCCGGACGCGAGCGCAGCCGCGGCGAGCACCGAGCTGCCGTGCACGATCGACGGCAGGTGGGTGTCGTCGAACTCGAGGCTGTGGATGAGGCCGCCGTTCACGAGCGCCGCGTCCGCGGCGCCGACGCCGCTCGCATGCCCGAAGATGCTCGATCTGCCGCCCGAAAGCTGGGAGGCGAAGCGCAGATACGGCTCACCGACGGGAGAGCCGGCGGCCGCGAGCCCGATGCCGATCGCGTCGAGGAGATGCAGCCGCGCCACCGCCGCGACGTGCTCGGGCAGCAGCTTGCCCCAGCCGGCGCGCACCGCACGCACGAGGTCTCTTGCTAGCATCACAGCATCCCCTTCAGGAAGGTTTCCCAGCGCCCCGCCCGCGCGGCCTGCTCGCCGCGGATGGCGCGCGCGAGCGCATCCGGCAGGGCAGGAGACGTCGCCGCGGCGTTGTCGGCAAGTCTGGCGAGCAGCGCGGCCTCGTCGAAGGGCTGGTCGGCGCCGCCGCGCGCGCGCTCCCCGGTCGCGCTCATCTCGGTTCCGTCGCGGAATTTCCACACCACGCGGGCCGGGCGGTCCTTGCCTTCGTCGCGCAAGGTGTCGAACGTAAACGCACGCGCCCCCGCCGTCCCGAGGCGGGCGGTCGCCGCCACCGCGTGCGGGATCGGGAGCTTCGCCGCAGGGACGGTCTCGAGTCGCGCGTCATGTCCAGTACGGACGATCACTTCTTTCATGGCTTTCGATCTTCCGAGAGGTTGGAATTCATGCCGCGAGGTCGGCGAGCGTGATGTTGGGGTCGCTGCTTGCGGGCAGGCGCAGTCCAGGTAGCGTCTCGTGCAACGAATCGGTGATGGTGCAGCACAGGCACCCGGCCTCGAGCAGCACGACGTTGTCGGTGCTCGAGCTCATGAGCGCGTGGTCGAGCCCGATCTCGCCGAGCTCGTTGACGATCACCGCGGTGTTCGCGAACTCCGGCGCCTTCAGCAGCGCGTTGAGCAGTGACGTCTTTCCGCTGCCCAGAAAACCGGCAAGAACTACAACGGGCAGCCTGCCGCGAGTCGCGCTCGGCACGGCGGGGGATCCGCGGCTCGCCAAATCGCGATTCTATTGGTAGCCGAGGAGCTTCGGGAGCCACATCGTAAGCGGCGGGTAGACCGCGATCGCGGCGACGACGCCGATCTGCAGCGCGAGGAACGGCAGGACGACCAGCGCTAGGCGCTCGATCGACGTCCGCGCGATCGGCGCGGCGATGTTGAGGAGCAAGCTCAGCGGCGGCGTCAGCAGGCCGAGCAGGATGGCAGTGATGAGGAACACGCCGTACTGGATGGGGTGCATGCCCAGGCCCTGCGGGGAAGTGCAGATCGGCATGAGCAGCGGCCCGAGGATGATCATGTTCGACACCTCGTCCATGAACGTGCCGATCGCGAGCAGGAAGCCGAGCAGCACGATCCCGATCACGAGCGGGTCCGTCGACAGCGAGAGCATATACTGGAGCAGCGTCTGGGGCACCCGGAAGTAGGTCATCAGACGGTTGAAGACCATCGCGGAGGCGATGATGAGCAGGACCGAGGCGGTGATCCGCGCCGTGTTGCGCAGCGACTCGACGATCTTGCTCAGCTCGGCGGTGCGGAAGTAGGTGAGGCCGAGCACCAGCGCGTAGAGCACCGTGACAGCGCCGGCCTCGGTCGGCGTGAACACGCCGCCGAAGACGCCGACTAGCAGGACGAGCGGCACCGTCATCGCCGGGATCGATTGCGTCACGCTGCGCCGTAGGGCCTTCAGCCCCTCGAACGGGTGGAGCTCGCCGAAGCCGCGGCGCCGGCTCACGAAATAGGCGTACACCATCATGACGAAGGCGATGAGGAAGCCCGGCAGTATGCCGGCGGCGAACAGACCGCCGATCGAGATCCCGAGCTGGCTGCCGACGATGATCATCGGCGTCGAGGGCGGAATGATCGGGCCGAGGATCGCGGCCGCCGCGACGAGGGCGCCGGCGAAGTCGTTCGGGTACTTCTCGCGGATCATCGCCGGAATCATGGAGGGGCCGATCGACGCCGCGGTGGCGAGCGCCGAGCCGGTGATGAACGAGAACAGCGCGCTGGCGATGATGGTGGTGTGGGCGAGGCCGCCGGGGATCCAGCCCACCAGCTTGCGCGCCAGGTTGATCAGGCTGTCGACGATCAGGAAGCGGTACATCAGCTCGCCGGAGAGCACGAACATCGGCAGCGCGAGCAGCGCGAACTGGTTCACCCCGCCGTACATCTCCGAGATCAGCACGTTCATCGGGATGGCGCGCGGCACGAGGTTGAGGCCTGGAAGGTTGATCAGGGCGAGGAAGAAGGCGCAGCTCAGGCCCAGGGCGAACGCGATCGGCACGCCGACGATGAGCAGCACGAAGAGCGGCAGCAGCAGGTAGAGGGCGACCACCTCCATCGTCAGAGTTCGCCGCCGGCGCCGAGCCGGTCGAAGTGCTCGCGGTCGCCCCGGCGCAACGCGGCGAGGTCGCGCGCGAGTTCGTTCAACGTGAAGAGCGTCATGAGGATCGCGCCGACGGCGATCGACACCTTGACCCAGCGCGTCGAGAAGCCCATCGACGGCGAGGCGGCGTGCACCGGCAGGTTCGCGAGCTGGAATCCCCAGTAGACGAGCACGAGGATGAACGCAAGCGACAGCACCTTTGCCGCGACGAAGCTCCAGGCGCGGGCGCGGGGCGGCAGCAGGCTGACGAAGGCGGTGATGGTGATGTGGTGCCAGCCGCGCGTCACGGTGGCGCCGCCGATGAACACGAGCCAGACGAGCGCGTAGACGCAGAACTCCTCGGCCCACTGAAGCGAGGAGTTCAGCACGTAGCGGAAGAAGACCTGCGCCAGCATCACGCAGGCGATCGCAGACACGAGAACGTAGCAGACCGCCCGCGCTACGCGATCGACGGCGTCGACCGCGCGCTCAAGCGGCCTCATGTGCCGCGCATCTTGACGAGGGAAGCGATCAGCCCCTTGTCGATGTCCTTGCCGGCGGTGTTCCACACCGACTCGCCCGCGTCGCGCCATTTCTTCATCTCGCCGGCGGACGGCGTGTAGATCTCCATGGCCTTCTGCTTAAGCTCGCCCTTGTATCTCTCCTCGGACGTCTGGTCCTGCTGGTTCGCGATCTGCGCCGCCTCCTCGAAGGCCATGAGCATCGGCTTCTGGATGGCCGCCGGGATCGACTTCCAGGTGTTCATGTTCATGACCTGGAACTGGATCGAGAAGATGGCCTTCACCTCGGTGGCGTACTTGAGCACCTCGTAGTGCTTGAACTGGTAGGTCCAGATCGGCTGCACGTGGTAGCCGTTGACCACACCCTGCTGCAGGGCGGTGTAAACCTCGGTCCACGGCATCGGCGTGGGGTTGGCGTGCCAGGCCTTGAACATCTCGACGTCGAGCGCCGCAGTGAGGCTGCGGAACTTGAGGCCGTTCACCGCTTCCGGATCGGGCAGCCGGCGCACGTTGTTCGACAGCAGCCGGAAGCCGCCCGAGCCGACCGGCGGCAGCACCTTGAGCGGGACCTTGGACTCGAACGCGGCGGCCTGCCTGCGCCACACGTCGGACTTGGCGACGCGATAGAACATGTCCCAGTCGGTGAAGATGTACGGCAGGTCCATCACGTCGAAGCTCCTGTCGTACTGCGAGAACTGCTGGGTGGTGTTCGAGGTGATGTCGATGAAGCCGGTCTGCACCGCGTCGAGCTGCGAGAGGTCGGTGCCGAGGCTCGAGGCCGGGTGGATCTGGAAGTCGACCTGCACGTCGTACTTCTCGCGGAGGATCTTGGGCACGAGCGCGATCGAGTTGTACGTCGGGTCACCGTCCTTG
>Ga0335082_10003464_pt1 | contig 17155 bp, 13 predicted proteins | sample Lox_Sample_41_FD_206718 | JGI IMG/M metagenome (GOLD analysis project Ga0335082, IMG submission 206718) | Soil microbial communities from Loxahatchee National Wildlife Refuge, Florida, United States - Lox_Sample_4.1 | ecosystem: Environmental > Terrestrial > Soil > Wetlands | place: USA... | reverse complement strand
GCTGGATCGCGCTGCGGATCATACCGCTTCGCACGCGGAACCAGTAATAGAGAGACCATGCGAGGTTGATGGTCAGAAGGTCGACAACGACTGTACGAACTCTTTCCGACATGAAATTCCGATTAACGATATTGGTTATTCACAATTGGTGCAAGAAGCACCGGAATTACACGGCAAGAACGACCCGAAAGATCTCATTGAAGCGCTTTTGGAACGTGTGATCCTGCAGAGCGCGCCGATAACCGGCGAGCCGCACGGCTTCGCGCTCCTCGGTATTCTTCAAAAAGTAATGAATTTTCTCGCATAATTCATCCCGGGACGCGAATGTGGCGATTTCACGTCCTGGAACGAAGAAATCTTCAATCCCTTCGGCGTACTCCGTGAGCAAAAAACCGCCCGAACCGGGAATTTCAAAGTTGCGGCCCTTAATTTGCGCGCGATTCCGCATGAAGAACCCGGGAATATTCCGAAAGATCGAAGAGACAGGTTTCAGATGATACGTATCATCTGCCCGTCGCGAGAGGATGAGCTTCACAAGAGATTTCGCTCCGAATCTTGTGGAGCTCTCCGCAAAATTAAGATTGATTCTGCTTCGAGAATAGAGCTTGATCATCTCCTCCTGGCTTAACCTGCCGTTGGACCATCCCTTCCCCCAGGTGTTCACGGTGATCCCTGATTTCCTGATTGTATCGACGAGCTCAGCCCTGTTGGAATGTGTTTGTCCGACAAAGCTCACGTCAAGTTCGGGGGTGATATCGGCATGTTTGTAAAGAAAGTGATTGAATCCCCATTGTGAGAGGATGACGTTCTTCATCCCGATGCGGTGATATTTCTCTATCGCCCGTGCATCAGTGGTCACAACCCAACGGAAGCACGCTGCCCATCTTCGTGAGAACTCTTCGAACCGCCAATGATCGTCGGCAAACCAGTTGAGTGTGACGGTTTTTCCTGCATCCGTAATGGAACGAATCGTCTTCCGTTCTATTTCGTCGGTGAACAGAAAAAAGAAACAGATATCGGGGTTGAATGCACCCACCCGTTCGAGGAGCTGCCTGTTCATGCTCTCCCGGCCGTCCCTGCGCATGATTTCGTCAAATGGAAAAAGCTCGGTCTCGATATTCTCCATTTGACGAAGCGTATCGAAGAAGTTCACGTATTCATAACTTAATCCCTGTCCGGGGACACCATAGTCGCACTTCAGGCCGATGAACAGGACACGCAGTTTCATGTTGCTGTTCATGCTTGCCGGCTCAGCTTTCCATGATATTTCAGGAAAAGATATACCACTCCCTTGAAGTGGCGAAAGGACATACGGGAAAAAAATTTCTTCTTCGTGATTCTCTGTTCGTAGTGTATGATGCGTGTGTACGGATAGAAGTACACCTTCCAGTTTTTTCTGTACATCCTCATGCAAAAATCGATGTCCTCCGGGCCGTAGAAGATCTTTTCGTCGAGGAGACCGACGTCATCGAGCGCTTTGCGGCGGATCATCTGGCAGGCACCGATAAGATAGTCGACATACCGGACGTCCGACCGGTCCCATTCCGCCATCTCATGCCGGTTGAGCGTTTTGCTTTTCCTTGCACTGGGAAGAAAGGATAAGCGCCGGAGGAGAAATGCCAATAATGAAGGATAGCGTCTCGCATTCGGTTGGATAGTTCCATCGGCAAAGGTCAGCTTACACCCGCAAATCCCGGCATCCGGCGTTGCTTCCATGAAGTCAATCATTTTTCTGAACGAATTCTCCACAAGAAGCATGTCGGCATCGAGAATCAGGATGTAGCGGCCTTTGGCAACGCGCAGGGCCTGATTTCGGGAAGGAGCGACGCCCCTGTTCTCCGGGTTCTGGATCAATACTGCATCCGGGAACTCATTTCGCACCATCTCAGAGGTACCGTCACCGGAGTGATTGTCGACGATGATCAACTCATACGAAACATCCGACGAGTGCTTTGCGATCGAGTGCAGAAGATCGTGAAGCATGTCCTTCATTTTCCAGGAGACGATGAGAATTGAGAGATCCATTATCTTGCTACCGGGAAGAATATCAGATTCACGTTCTTGATCATATCAAACACCGACAATGTGTCTTCGTAATCTCCGAAGTCCTGATGCGATGACTTGGGGAAGAATCTTGCTGCACCACCACGCAATTTGAATTGTGAGGTAATTTTCCGGAAAAGCCCGTCGTAGATTTGATGCATGTTCTTCCAGCAGTTGGGCTCCAGCCCCCCATGACTTTGCGCGCAGGAAGAGTCTCCAGATTCTGCCGCGAAGGTATCGCCTTACCGCCTGCTTGTCTGCGGCGGAATCGTTAAGAAGATACGAGAAAAGTGCGACGGTGCAATGCTCCTCTGCCCGCGAGAATTGACCCGAATAGAAGATCTTTGCGGAAAAGTTGTTTTCGTGTACTCGCCAGCTGGCCAGAACCTCAGGAATGAAAAGGAAGTCGTAGAAATATGCAAGTTTACTCAAGAGGAGCCAGTCCTCATATTCATAATGGGGACCTTCCACCAGACAATCGACACGTTCGAGGCAGGACTTGCGCACAAGCACAGTCAGATTTGGGATGAAATCTTCATCGATAAGTCTCCCGAACACATTGAGTGGCTTTCCGCTGACTCCCTGACCATATGTCGAATATCGCCCTTTGAATTTCTGCGCTTGTCCCTGCTCGTCGATGAACGCCGTTTTTGCGTAGACGAGCGATCCACCCGGAATTTTTTCCAAGGCGTTGACCTGCTTATCGAGTTTCTGTGGAACCCAGAGATCGTCCTGATCGATGAATGCAATCAGAGAGCCTTCCGCGTTTCGTATTCCCAGATTGCGGCTGACGGCAATTCCATGATTTGCATGATCCGAATGAGTGATCATCCTCACTTTACCCGGATGATTTTCTGCAAATCTGGCAACTTTCGACGGCCCATCGTCGGTCGAGCCATCATCGATCACGACGATTTCAAACTGTCGATATGTTTGGTCCAAGATGGAGCTCAGAGTCGCAGCAATGTACTTTCCGCCATTGTAAAGGGGAATGATAACGCTGACCAAAGGCGCCGACGCACGTGTTTCCTTCATATTCCTTCTATTAGATGACAGCCGCGATTTGCATGCATCGGAGATTTCCTTTCACTCGGCGTCGACCCCGAAGGCGAGCAATTCGCGAATCGACGGCTGCTGGACAGGTCGTATACTAACGTACTTGACGGAGAGGAGTATCCATGTGATAACGTAGATAAACCAGAGAAATCCCAGCGGGTTCACAAAAAAAGATAGTGCCATCACGAACACAAGGATGCAATAGAGACTCAGAATTCCAATCGTCGGATTTCTTCTCAGTGCATAATATATAAAAGCGATGGCCAATCCACCGATAAATGGTACCAGAGAGATTCCGAGGATTCCGAAGTCACGATAAAACGTCCAGAACATCGTATAGGTATTGTAACCCGCGATCGTAATTGGAGTATCCGAAAGCCCGAAGTATTCCCTCATAGGATACTTGAGCTGCAGCAGCGCAAAAATCCAATCAAAAGTGAAGTAGCCGAAAGAATAATGATTCAGCTTGCTGATGGAATTGATAAAATTCTCAACATTCATCACGATATACATATATGGTTCCGTGAATATTGCATACTTATAGGAGAATTTCATCAGGGAAGTTTTATATAATGCCAACTGAATAATCTGTCCTGCCCGGAGAGTTGCAATGAAGTAAAAAGCAACGATGCCGAAGCCCGTAAACAACGAAACGGTTACCGGTCGAATGAATCGAGTGCCGTAATAGAGGAAGGTGAATACCAACATCACAACCATGAGGAGCTGATACCTCTGGAGGAGAAAGAGGTAGGTAATAAGGGTTACTGTGCTGATGATGACAAGGAGCTTCTTTTGCAGTGGGCGTTTTTGTACGAATAACAAGTAGACTGTACTTAGGAAAACAATGACCGTCATGTTCGCGATGAACAATGCTATGCCGAACACCATAAACTCGGTTCGGGCCGCTGATGGATTTGGAGAAAACAGTGGTATTTGTCCTCTGACCACGGCTACACCGGCATATCCGATGACGTATGTGAAGAATGCAAGCATGATCAGGGAAAAGAGTCTGCCCTCATTGACCTCCTGATGTTTCAGTATCGACCGCATCTCCCTCGGGGAGTGGAGCCGTGAACCCACGTTCATGGTGTAAACTACAAATATGCCCAGCAGGAACCACAATGGACCGAAAAGCGCATACATCCACTGTGATGATGTCCAATCCAACTGAAGTCTGCTTAGTTTCAGATTTGCCAGGGCGAACACGAAACTCCAGGTGAATCCGAAGATCCTCCCCGGGGAGAGGATATCGGCATCACGCCGCAGCATCGTGCAGAGTATGAGAAGCGAAAGAGAAAGGAGGGTGAGTGAGATCCAGTTCATGGATTGTCCCTTACTCATTCCTGCAGGACGCGATGATAAACCTTGAGGTGTTCGCGCGCCACTCTATCATAGGAATAAATCGTGATATCTCCATATTCCAGATGAGGTACGATGGCTGCAGAGTGCTTATCGAGATGCGCAAGTTGCTCCACAAGAGACTCAGCATTTCCAAGTTCAAACACAAAACATTGGTCATTATGCCGATGATGAAATTCCAAACTTGAGGGGATATTGGAAATAAGGATTGGTACTCTTTGACTCATTGCTTCCAAAATGGGTACACCGAATCCCTCATAGAAGGACGGAAAAATAAATGCTTTACAATTTCGGTAGAGCACCAGCAGCTCCTCTTCATCAAGCCGACCCAAATGAATGATATTTTCGCTTTCACTGATGAGTTTGCGGAATTCGTCATATCCTATACCGAACTTTCCGACCAGTACCAGCTTCGTCTCACGAGCAATCTTTGATCGTTTCCGAGCGGCAATAAACTCGGACAGGAGGAATGTGAGGTTCTTTCTTTTTTCCAAATTTCCAACGAACAGAAAATACGAGCCTGGTTTCAAGCCCACAGGAACGATTTCCACGCCGGTTGTACGAGGTCGGAAGAACAGTGGACGAAGTCCATGATGACAAACATGGACATGGCTTTCGTCAAGTTCGGGAAAGAGATCAAGGAGCTCTTCCTTCATCGCATAAGAAGCGAGCGTGATCGCATCCGCACGGCGGACAGCATTTCTGAGCGTGCGTCGAAAATAGCTATTGTACCAGAATGGATAGACATTCGGGGATCTTAATCCGCCCAGATCATGGACTGTTACCACACCCTTCGCCTTCCCTAGAAATGGAGGGATGTAATAATTTTGATAGTGGATGACATCGTACTTCAAGCGTAATGGTTCGAGGTTCGCAAGAACCAAATAGGACGCTCTCTTTCCCAACCGCGGGAGTCCCTTCAGATAACGGTAATTTGTAATCTCACACTCCACGATAGGCTTCAAGTGCTCAAAGAGATTGAGACTAAAATATCCGATACCTCCGAGTTGCTGAAGGGTGGAAAGCCCCTCGTCAATGAGTACCCTCATTGCAACATATTCCCCGGAATGATGCTAAACGTTGCGAACATGACGCGAGGAGCAGTTTGCTCGGAAGCTGTGCTTCAGAATGCAGCAGTTCATGTCGCACTGTTCTTGGAGTAGGGAGTAATAGCTGATGGTCATCGTCGTTGGTAATCTCTCTCCATTTCAGTCTGATTAATTGAGATTATTGAAAAAGTCGAATTGCCTCGGATGCCGAACCGATGCTAGCACCCAGATCGCTCTCCGTTTTCAGATCGCTCTTTCACTTCAATTCCCTGCACCAGCGTGCAAACATTAATTGATAAGCCCGCATAGAGAATCATCATCGCAAATGACTCGTGTTCCGGCGAGATGACCCAAAAGCAGCTTCCAAGCACGTAGATCAGGAGGCATCCTAGGAACGCAACAGCCAAGCCGTGGAGATGAGGGTCTACAGATTTTCGGACGCCCCTTATTCCTGTCCTTACCGCACGATAGACGTACATAATCCAAGCAATGCCCGCAATGGTTCCTGCTTCTGCAAAGACCTGGAGATACTGGTTATCCACGTATCCGACGCCCTCACCCGGCGTGCCAAGCTTAAGCGTAATGTAGTCTGTGAATCGAACATTCCCCACCCCAATACCCAGGATGGGGTGAGTTATATAGAGTTCAGCTGCCTTACGCCATGCGTTGAATCGAAGAAAGAGAGAGAAATCATTTAGGGAATGTTCTTGCTGGGATTGGCCAAATCTGAATGCCCCCTGCATTGCGCCAGCAAAAATATTATTGCGCAGAACTCCAAACATGTCGGTCTGCCAGAGAATTATTAGCATACCAGTCGCAATACCTGCAATGAAGAGGAACTTGCGGCGCGCGCCAGCCCGTTCCATCAGCATGATAAAGATGAGCACCAGAAGCAAAGCACCAATCCACGCCCTCGTTTGACTCAGAAGCAATGCTACCGCCGAGAGAGGTAACGTGACGAGGGCAAGGATCTTCAACGGCTTATCTTTCATGTACCATAACGCGCTTAGGGAGAGAATGAAGGTCGAAGCAACAAGAGCGCCGTATCCCCCACCAAGCCAACCGAAGACCCTTGTCGTCTGCCGCAGTTCTACCGCGTTGATGACAAATTGCCCGACTCCGATAGCTGAAGCGATTCCTCCGCCGAGCATGAGCGAGACGAAGTTGTGGTATGCTCTTCTTTCTGTGCGGGAGGCGTAGAGAACAACCACAAAAAACGCGAGGAGGATTTCGAGATACCGAACAATCTGCTCGATGCCTACGACATAATACCGCGCAACAGCGAGAGAAATGGTCGACGCGAGAATAAGGACGGAAGCTGGGACAAGAAACTCCCTCGGGAAATTAATTTTTTCCTTAAGCAGAATCACTCTTCCCACGAAGACGACAAAGATGATGATCAACACCAACTCTGAAAGGTGCAGATGCGTACCTGTTTCTTTGAGCATGTATGGATTCGCAAGTGCGAGCGGAACGACGAGGAAGCCGACCTCGAACCGTATACTCGAAGCAATGAACACAATTGCACAAAAGAGGAACAGATAGAAATAGAACTCCCACCCAAGAAGAACGCTGGCAAGGTACAGGAAAAGCAGCGCGAAGAAACCGGCATACATGACCGCGGGCACCTTCAACAGTGGTAGCGCAGCAATATCATTGGCCGTGTTGGGGTATATTCCCAATGTATTTGTAAGTCCTGACAGAGTTATTTTCCCTTCGACTCTAGAAGATATCTCTTTCCAAGGTTGATGTCCGCAAGATAGAGTTTCAATGATGCAGGATAGTGGAAAGAGTCGACAAGTTTTCCGATATCCATCGTTCCCAGGCAGTTCTCAGCAGAGCAAATGCGATTGCACTACCGGAACCAATCAAGAGTCCACCGAGAATGATGAGGACGCGCCTAGGACTGAATTCCCGTTCAGGTGGAACCGCACGATCCAGCACCTCGAGCACCGGCGGAGTCCATTCTGCTTGCGCTTGGGCCTGTTCAATCAATGATTTCGAAAACCGGAATATGTCCTCCTGCACCTCCACGTTTATGGATCTTCGTTCATATTCTGGACCGTACTTGCTTGCTTTCCAAAACGGGGAAATTGATTCTGCCCCGCTCTCTGACTGCCGTGCATTCTCACTCAACTCGGACAGGTTCCTGCGTAACTCGAGGATATCGCCTTGGATTGCCTCCACAAGCGGGTGGTCTGCGGACAATACCTTCTTCATTTGCTCAACCTCAATCTCACGCGAGAGCAGGCGATGGGTAAGATCGCTGAGAGTATTGAAATATTCGCGGGTCTGTTCCGTCACATCCAGCACTCCTGACCTTTCCTGGTAGTTTTTCAAAGAATCTTCGGCATTGGCAAGATTCCTTAGAGTGATTCGGTAAAATTCCTCAATGAGTTGGCTGTTGCCTCTCACCGACTGCGCGATCAGATCAGCATTGCTCTTGACGAGATCATCTGCAATGAAATTTGCGATATCAGCCGCCCGCTGAGGGTCTTCATCTGTGACAGTGATCGAGAGTATTCCTTCCCAGATTATTGAATACTCGATGTTTTTCAAAAGCCCATTCGTTGCATTCTCGACGGTAAAATCTCGAATATGGTATACATGCACAAGGTCGAATTGTCTGACAACCGACAGAAGCAAACTCCTGCTTTTGAGGATTGCGAGCAAACGATCCGCCTCAGCCGAAACCAATGCTCTTGTCAGGGAACGCGTATACGATGATCTCCTGGCCTCCGAAAACGAACTAAGCGGTGAAGCGACACTTCCCAATCCTGCGGCAACTCCTGACTCTTTAACCGGGAATACTGAAACGGTGGATCGATATCGGTTCGGCATCATGCAAACGGTTAGTAACGACACGAGCAACGATATCAGTGCACTCGCGACGATGAACTTTCTATATCTCATTATCGCCATGAAGGGATCCATCAAGTTGCCCTCCGGACTTCATCATGCTGATCTTCAGTCATGTCAATTCTTGGTGTTTGACGAATCGAGGAGTCCCATCCTACTTGTCTCCGTTTTTGCTGCTATTATCCTGCCGCGCGGAGCGGTCGGCGCAACAGCTTTTGAATGAGTTCGCGTTCCCGAGGTACAATGAAGTATCGCCATGACACGACGACAAAGGGTATAAGGAGGATGATCGCGGCGACAATTTTCAGGACGAGATTTTCCACGAGCAATGAGAATCCAAAGAGCGCGCAACCCAGAAGAATCACAAGCCCGAGCGGACGGATCAGTTCTCGATCGAGGATGGACCGAGGACTCATGAACCTGGCAGAAGCAAGAAAAAGGAGGAGTGCGTCTGCGGTGACTCTGATGGTCCAGCCTACAGCTCCTCCAAAGATTCCCATGGTTTTTACGAGAAGCCAGACCATGGGCACGTAAATCAAAAGTTCCAAGAGGTGAAGTCTTGCCGTAATATCGGGATGCCCGAATCCCTGAATAAGAGAATAGGGAATCTGAGCGAGGGAATTCATCAATAAACCGACAGCAAGAACTTGAACGATCGGAGTGCTGATTTCTGAGAATTGAGTTCCCAGCCAGAGGCGGAGAACGTCCTTTGCGAAAAAAATTAACACCGCCATGAGCGGTCCCATAAATAACAGGAGAAACTTTGTGGAACGCTTGTAAAGACCTACAATCCCTTGACGCTCATCCAGATTGACCGCGCTGAACGACGGGAACAACGTCATCGCCAAGCTGGAGGGGAAGATGGATAGTCGTGACACCATTTCATAAGGGGCCGCATAGTACGTTACAGCAGCGACGGAAATCATCGCGCCAATTAAAAACCGATCCAGATAGATGAGAACGGGATTCACCAGATTCGAAACGCTTACCCAACCGCCATAGCTGAGAAGTTGCCTGATACGTCGAAAATCGAATACTTTGCCGGAACGCAGTGAGGGAAATACCCTCGTACAAAACCAGAAGTACGCGAGTGCACCACACAGCCGAGAAATCATCAAGAGGATGACGATTCCTTCAATACCGAGTTTTGAGTAGAATCCTACGAGAGGTAAGAGGAAGTTCAGGCAACTTGCTGTCACTGCCACGATATTGACATACCCGAACTGTTGTGCTGCCTCGAGCGCGCCGCGAAATGCGGTCGAAACCAGAACAACCGGGCAGGACACTGCCAGCACAATGAAGGAGCTCCTGGCAGCATCGACAAGCGTTGGTGATATCCGAAACACCCGTTCGGCAAGGACTGAGGCAAAGCTGGCAACAATGATACCCCCAATCGTTCCCAGAAGAAAATTCATTTCTACTGATGTCCAAAAAATCTTACGAAGCTCGTCGGGTGCCCCGTTTCGGATCCCTGCGGCCATGAACTTTGTAGTGGCCCTTCCCATTCCCAAATCGAAGATCGTGAGATATCCCAGCAGCATCCAGGCCAGAGAAAGTATCCCAAAGCTCTCATTACCCATCCCGCGAATGACTACCGGAATTGCAAAAATTCCCACGACGAGAGGAAGAATCTGGCCGCCAAGATTGAGGAGACTATTCCGGGCAATGGCGCTATGTGCATCTTCAGTCATCATGAAGGAGTTCTGAGTGGATTAAGCACGAACAATGGCTTCTTGACTCCACTTTGACCTGCTTCTGCGGTATACAAATCATGATTTGGCTGGTGTGAGATAGATGAACATAAAGAGGAGCCATTCAAAACTATGGGCGCCCTGCCATTTCGGGGTCTCCCGTATCTTGGATTCCGCGAGGTTAGGAGCTCTACCTTCGCAAATTGGTCTTCCACGGAAAACTCTTCAACCCGAACCAATCGGCTCGTACTGTGCGAACGATAAAACCGAATCGATCCGGGTTAGCTGTCTTCAAACGCCGGGTCCCGACAACCAAGAAGACCACACAAATCGCGACTCCAGTGGAAATCACGAGCGAAAGCAACGCATACAGGGATACCTTCGGTTTCGCCTTACGCTCTGGGGCAAGCGCCCTATCGAGCACAACAACCGACGGAGTATTTCTTTGTTCTTCCACTTTTGCCTGCTCGTACAGCGGAGTGAGTAGCTGGAGAATCTTATACTGAATTTCGACATCACGGTAAAGACGAATGTAGTCGGCGGCCAATTGGGGCGTTTGCCGGAATGGCACCAAGATTTTCATTTCATTTGGCGTCGAATTGTCACCCATATTCATTTCACTGAGCTTCTTCTTTATTGCATCCACCTCTGCCTGTGCAGCCATAACACTCGGATGCGTCTCCGAGAGCATGCGCTTCAGCACACCCAATTGAATCTCCTTATTTGCAAGCTGCGCATAGACTGTCGCACCGGCCTTAATCGACGCTTCGATCTGTTCTGGCATCGCAATGACACCATACTTGAGCTGGAAGTCTTTGAGGCGCTCCTCGGCCTGGTGTATGTCCTCAAGATTCTTATTGTAGCGCTGTTCGATGAATTCACGATTTCCCTTCGCGTTCTGCGCAAGAAGATGAGAGTTGATATCATTTAAGACTTCCACAAAGTAATTGGCCATCTCAGCAGCTCGGTTGGGATCTTTGTCGTATACCGTAATGGTCAGCGCGCCTTCATCCGTAATATCGAATTGGACATTTCCGAGCAACGCCTCTTTTGTTTTTTCACGAGGATAATTCGTGATGTCATAAACTTTGGTGAGATCAAATTTGTCAATCACCTTCAGCAGGGCGTTTTCACTCTGCAAGATGCCGATATACCGCTCGGCTTCGCTGGGTCCAGTCAGAGAAGCCAATTTACTACCCGAGGAGAAGTTGCTCACCAGTGAAGAGATGCCCTCCAATCCGGAGAACAGATTTGTCTGCTGGGCGGGGAAAATGGATGCCGTAGCTTTGTACCATTTGGGACTAAGGAGAGCTATGAGCGTCACAAGGAAGGTGACACTGATAACGAACCAGACAATGAATCTTCGCCAAACTACAATCACTTCAGTGAACTCCAACAGGGACGCTCCCAGCTGATGTGATGGTTCGCTGAGGGCGGATCGATCGGGTGGGCTACCTTTCTCAGGGAAGTTTGTTGGCGATTCGTCCATATTTTCAGAAGTCTGCTGCAACTGAATCGTTCTCCTTTTACGGTTTCGTTACCTGCACAATGATTACGGCAATGCCGATCACAACGCTTAGGACGCTTGCGGCCTGACTGGCAATTGTCATGTAGTACGCGAACGAGTGGTCGGGATCTTTCGGGACCCAGATGTAGTCGCCGTCCTCTATGGTCGTCTCTCCCGGAGAAAGCCACTGCTTGGTTTTTCCCTTGATCACTTTCACATCACCCTGGCGCGCACGATCGGTAAATCCACCGGCATGGCGAATATAATAATCCACATTTTCTCCCGCGACGAACGGCACATGGCCCGGTAAGACAATCTGGCCAAAAACATAGATCGTATGTTTCAGGGAGGGCACATCGATATAATCCTCCGTCTGAAGGATCACGTCCTGCGTTGAATCTCCTTTCACAAATAACTTCTCGAAATCGACGTCGACGATCTCCTTCCTCAACCGGAGCTCGGTCTCGATGTAATAGTCGGAACTGTCCTGAGCCGAGACGCCGCCGCGGAGACTCAGCATCCGCTCGGTCTGCACTTCGTCGGGTTGAACGGACCGACGTACCAGCTCGGTCGTCTTCAGCGCCGCAAATTCCGTAAACCCGCCCGCCTGCCTGATGACTTCCGATAGCCGGGTCCTGTTTTTCGTGATCGGATATGTGCCGGGATAGAGAACTTCTCCGTACACACTGACACGGTAATCTTCCCGCAACTCTTTTCTCGCCTTGACAACAACGCGATCCCCGGGCTCGAGCGGGAAATCGGGCTCGTGACCGTTGAGTATCCCGGGAACATCGAGGATCCGGCTCGTAAGCACGGTTCCGTCAAGATTCAGCCGGGTAAACTCCACACTGTCGCGTAATGCGAGGCGTGTGAATCCCTGCCCGATCTGTATCGCATCATGCAGACTGTCCCCTTCCACAAATTCATACCGACCCGGTGCATTCACTTCGCCGTAAATACCGAAAACGTTCTTCGTTTCATTCTTTCTCGGGACGATGATGACGTCTCCTTCCCGCAGGTACGGATCCCATTTGTCGTCCTTCGTCGACAAATACTTGACGTTATCAACACGACTCTGTGTACCGTCTTTGTGGCGCAGAACGATGTTGCGCGTCGACATCAGCGGAAGAACTGCCGCCAGATCGCCCGCGGTCTGAAAGCGCGAAACCGTGTTCGCAAGTTCGATCGCTTTGTTTGCACGATCCACCGACGTCAGTGTGTAAATCCCCGGATTCAGGATATTCCCTGTTACGGTCACAATGATCGGGCGGGGCTTTACCAGTGTCGTCGTGATCTCGGCGGTAAGATATCTCCGGCGCGACTCCTGCAAAATCTTCTCTTTCGCCTTCGCCAGAGTGAGATCCGCAACCTTCACCTCGCCGACCGTGGGAATGATGAGCGTTCCTTCAGGCGTAACCGTCAGCATGAGATTCAGCGGAGGACTCATCCAGATATTTACGCTTAGAACATCCGACGGGCCTACAAAATATTTATCCGGATCGACGGTTGACTCGAGTGCAACACCTGCCGGCTGAACAACAGACGGGAGTGTGTTCTCTTTGATCGACGACTCCAGATCATCACTTGGGAGCGTGCGTTGCTGGCTTTGAGCATACATCGTCGATGCAACAACGAAGAGGCCGATCATACACGACATCACGTATCGCGTGAGGGCAGGTAGTACCTTCCGAACCATCCGGCTAGCGTTCTTCATACATCTTCCGGTAATAATTCCTGTATTCTCCGTTGATGATGCGTCTCCACCACGACTCATGATGCATATACCAGTCAACGGTCGATTGGAGACCGGTTTCAAATGTCATCGAGGGGCTCCAGCCCAATTCCGCGGAAATTTTAGAAGCATCGATGGCATACCGGCGGTCATGGCCGGGACGATCCTTGACAAAGGTGATCAACTGTTCGCTCTTTCCGAGTGTCCTCAGGAGAAGTTTCACGATGTCGATGTTCTTCCATTCATTGTTACCGCCGATGTTATAGACTTCCCCAAGCCGCCCCTTCCGGAGAACCACATCGATGGCGACACAATGGTCTCTCACGAAGAGCCAGTCGCGCACGTTCGCGCCGTCGCCATAGACCGGCAGCGGCTTGTTGTCCAGAGCATTGGCAATCATGAGCGGGAGAAGTTTTTCGGGAAACTGATACGGACCGTAATTGTTTGAACAGCGGGTCACAACAACCGGCAAGCCGAATGTATGGAAATATGCAAGCGCCAAAAGGTCCGCCGAGGCTTTCGAAGCAGCGTACGGACTGTTAGGATGCAGAGGCGTCGCTTCGGTGAACTTTCCCTTCTCTCCGAGCGAACCGTAGACCTCGTCTGTCGAGACCTGAACAAACCGCCGGACGCCGAGTTCGCGTGCACATTCGAGAAGGACGGTCGTTCCACCGATATTCGTCTCCACAAAGATCGAGGGACCCGTGATACTCCGGTCGACGTGCGATTCGGCCGCGAAATTGATAATCGTATCGACCTTGAATTCCCTCATGCACCGGTCGACTTCCGAGCGGTTGCAGATATTTCCCTTCACAAAATGGTATCGGGGATGCGAGGCGACGTGCTCAAGATTTTCCGGGTTTCCGGCATACGTCAATGCATCAAGGTTCACGATCACATCTTCGGGGTGGGATTCCAGCATATAGTGCACAAAGTTGCTGCCGATGAAACCGCATCCGCCGGTTACGAGGATAACCATGAGGGAAATATTCGATGAATTTGAAAAATACGGGAATAATCTACGAAAATGAGCTTCTAAAGTCAATGAATGAGCATGTACCGCTCGAGAATGAATTCGCGCTCACGGGTCATGCGCGGGGAAAAAGAAATGGTTAAAACTGTATCAATTCGGCAGGAGAGTCTGAACCTCTTAATGGATTGTGTGAGTGTTTGGGTATTCTGAAGTTAGCAAGAATATCTGAAAGAATCAATCGCCTAAATGAGTTGAATTGAGGAAATCATGACCCAGCCCTCTTTTCCGTCGGCCAGGCGGACTTTTTTCCAATCCCCGACCGTGTCCAACACGTCGACTTTCACCCCTTCATGGATAACGAAGAGATCAGTGCTTTGAGCATCCGGGGCGCTCTTCACGGAAACCGATTGAGCGAAGACGATGGCACTCGCGGCATTCTGTTCAGCGTGATACCGCTGCATACCGCTCACGAACGCGACAGAGGTCAAAATCAACATCATCGCCGAAATCAGAAATGCAATCCGGCGGGCAAGCTCTCCCCTCACAACCCAGTACATCGCGCCTCCAATGACGGCGAGCCAGAGCGCCACAATGCCCACGATCGACCATCGTGCAGAGGGAAGCAACGTTACAAATGATCCCCACCATTCAAACACAAAGAGCTGCGGGAGCGGCTCGATCTTGTCGACGACTCGGAGATTTGCAAGCCGGAGATTGTACAGGATGTCCTCATCGTGGGGAGCAAGCCGCTTTGCGCGTTCATATGAGAGAATTGCTGCGGGAATGTTCTGAACCTTGAAGTACGCGTTTCCGAGGTTATAATATAGTGCAGGGCTCTCATATCCGTTCTTGAGAATCTGCTCGTAGAGCTCCGCTGCCTTCTCATACGATCCGGACCGGTACAGCCCGTTCGCCTGTTCGAACTGGAGCGATGCCTCCTGGCCCATCGCGGCAAACGGTAACAGGACAAGAAGGGCAAACCAGAGTTTACTCACGAGAGATGGTCCTCCAGCCCGGAGATGAGCTCAAGTGTTTCGGTATAGAAGGCATCGAGTTTCAAGGAATCCGACGACGGCGCAAAGCGTGCAAATTCGCACTGTTCAATCGTCGAAAGAAATTTTGTAAGCGATTCCTCGGAGACCCCGCGTGCGGTGAGAGCCGAACGTACAGAGTCTGTCGACAGATCCGCGGGAGAAATCCCGAGCTTGTCGCCGATATAGCCCCAGAGAGCGCGGGATATTTCGGTATAGAACTCTTCTTTCTTTTGGGCATGGAGAAACTTGCGCGCTATTGCCAATCGCTGCTGCGCCATCTTGCGTGCGCGCCGGTTTCTCAGACCAACGATATCCCCGAGAACTTTTTCGCGACGCCGCGTATAAAACACGAAACCGACAAACGCGACCAGGGGGCTCACAGAAAGTACAAAGAACGCCGGCGATGCGAAGAACGACTCACCTCTCGGAGAAAGGGAGAGATTTTCGCTCTTGATGAACCGGATATCCTCGCCCAAGAGCTTGATGTCTTCTTTGCTGATTCCCGTAGCACCGGTTGTGACAAGTTCATTTCCTTTCTGCACGTCGAGCTGGAACTCGGGGCTCGTCAGAGAGACGTATTTCTTTTTCTCGATATCATAGTATGGAAACGTGAATGCCGGAATTTTCTGCTGGCCCGGGTGCCGCGGGATCATGAGATACTCGAATGTCCGGCTGCCGCCCACCAGATCACCCTGATTGGCAATATTATCGGATATTTTTGGATCGTATTTTTCGATGTCCGGTGAAACCGTAATGCCGGGAGCTTCAAGCAGTTTGAGATTCCCCCGTCCGGAAATCTTCACCTTCAGCGTTACCGGCTCGTTGGTCTTCGTTTGCTGCTTGTCGAGCCAGGTGTTCATCGTGAAGACACCGACCGCTCCGTTGAAATTCGCCGGGACATCAGCCGCGGGGAGAGGAGAAACCGAGATCTTCACGGATTCATTCCGAACCTTGTAATTGATGTTCGAAACATTACCGAAGAACGGGTCGTTGAAGAACTGATCGAAGATGTCGTTCGAGCGGCGCCGCGTCTGAACCTGCACGACGCACGTCACCTCCATCGGATCGATCTCCAATGTGCCCGATCTCTGCGGAAAAAGTGCAACCTTCTTCAACACTCCCACGCGGTATTGCTTTCCGTTCACTGTCTCATTTGTGAGCTGAATCTGTTTCGGCACTTCGAGGTCTTCACTCCAGAATCCCGTCAGCGATGGTACCTTCGAGAGCGTATAATTCACCACATTGATGCGCGTGTAGATCTTGTACGTCGCAGTGATCTGTTCACCCTGAACGGCATGTGTCTTATCGACACTTACCTTCAGGAACAGATCGTCACCGATCTGCTTCGAGATGTCCTGATTGTTGGATGAGCCTCCTTTCTGCTGCGCCTGCTGAGGAGCTCCCTTTGTCACGACAATCGTGATCGGCTGCGTCTGGAGCTTCTTGCCCCCGTAATTGATGAACGCGGGTCCGATCGTAAATTTCCCTTCGGCCCGGGGCTGAAGAATATAGCTGTACGAAACAGACGACGACATCGACCCGTTGATGAATTGCATGTTGGTGGACTGGTTCGGGCCGGAAAGCGTCAGAAAATCATTGAAGGAAGGCGGCTGAAACCCATTTCCGCTCCCCGTGCCGTTTAACGAGAACGTGATCTCGAGCTGATCGCCAAGAGTGAGCTTATCCTTATCGACGGTGGCCGCAAAGGAACCATCCTGACCCAAGGCACGACCGTAAATGAGCAAGGACAGTACAAGATATGTGACGAATTTTCCGAACATCAAGACATTATCAATATACTCATCGCACCCGATCTTACCAATCCTTATCTACCTGAACACGGGCGGGAGCC
>Ga0335082_10003462_pt1 | contig 17157 bp, 18 predicted proteins | sample Lox_Sample_41_FD_206718 | JGI IMG/M metagenome (GOLD analysis project Ga0335082, IMG submission 206718) | Soil microbial communities from Loxahatchee National Wildlife Refuge, Florida, United States - Lox_Sample_4.1 | ecosystem: Environmental > Terrestrial > Soil > Wetlands | place: USA... | reverse complement strand
GACTACGTCGCGTTCGGCTCGATGTTCGATTCGCCGACCAAGCCCGCCGCGGTGCGCGCGCCCCTCGCGCTGCTCGGGCTCGAGCTCGGCATTCCCAAGGTGGCGATCGGCGGCGTCACGCTGGCGAACGTGCCGCGCCTGCTCGCAGCCGGCGCGGATGCGGTCGCCGTCATCACCGATCTCTTCGGCGCGCCCGACGTCGCGGCGCGCGCCCGCGCCTATGCGAGACTGTTCGCGCATGAAGCCGCGTAACGACGAGCTATTCGAGCGCGCGCGCGCGCGCATCCCCGCGGGCGTCAATTCGCCGGTGCGGGCCTTCCGCGCCGTGGGCGGGACGCCGCCGTTCTTCGAGCGCTCGAGCGGCGCGCACCTGTGGGACGTCGAGGGCCGGCGCTACATCGACTACGTGGGGTCCTGGGGGCCGATGGTCGCCGGCCACACGCACCCCCGGGTGGTCGAGGCCGTGCAGGCGGCCGCCGCGCGCGCGCTGTCCTTCGGCGCGCCCACGGCCGCCGAAGTCGAAATGGCCGAGACGCTGTGCCGGCTCGTGCCGTCGATGGATCTTGTGCGGCTCGTGTCCTCGGGCACCGAGGCGACGATGACGGCGATCCGCCTCGCGCGTGGTCACACCGGCCGCGATCTCATCGTCAAGTTCGAGGGCTGCTACCACGGTCACGCCGACGCCCTGCTGGTCAAGGCGGGCTCCGGCGCGCTCACGTTCGGGCATCCGAGCTCGGCCGGCGTTCCGGCCGACACCGCGGCGCACACGCTGGTGCTCGACTACAACGATGCCGCGCAGGTGCGCGCGCTGTTTGCCGCGCGCGGCGCGCAGGTCGCCGCGGTCATCGTCGAGCCGGTCGCGGGAAACATGAATCTCGTGCTTCCGGCCGAAGGATTCCTGCAGGCGCTGCGCGAGGAGACCGCGCGGCACGGCGCAGTGCTGATCTTCGACGAGGTGATGACCGGCTTTCGCGTGGCCTTGGGCGGGGCGCAGGCCCGCTACGGCATCCGGCCCGATCTCACCACGCTCGGCAAGGTGATCGGCGGCGGCTTGCCCGTCGCGGCGGTGGGCGGACAACGGGGGATCATGGAGCGCATCGCGCCGCTGGGGCCCGTGTATCAGGCGGGCACGCTGTCGGGCAACCCGGTGGCGGTCGCGGCGGGGCTCGCCACGCTCGCGCTGGTGCAGGAGCCCGGGTTCCAGACGGGCGTCGAGTCGACCGCGCGCGAGCTTGTCGAGGGCCTCGCGGCCGAGGCCGCGCGCGCGGGCGCCACGTTCTCTTCGCAATCGGTGGGCAGCATGTTCGGCGTGTACTTCCGCGCATCGCCCCCGACGCGCTTCAGCGAGGTCATGCAATGCGACACCGCCCGCTTCAACCGCTTCTTCCATTCGATGCTCGCGAACGGCGTTTACCTCGCGCCGTCGGCGTATGAGGCGGGCTTCATCTCGTCGGCGCACGGCGACACCGAGATCGACCACACCCTCGCCGCGGCGCGCTCGGCGTTCCGTGACGCGGGCTGACTTGCGGGCACGAACCTTGCGCGGAGCCGGGGCATCCGGACAATCATGACCCTCGTGACACGAGAGCTCCCCCGGCTGGAGCGCCAGAAGCTTTCGCGGCACCTGCGGGCGCTCGACGCCGAGGACCGGCGCCTGCGCTTCGGCATCGCGCTGCCCGATGCCGCGATCGACGACTACGTCGCGGGCATCGATTTCGGGCGTGACGCCGTGTTCGGCGTGTTCGACGATTCGCTCGAGCTCTCGGGCGCGGCGCACCTCGCCCGTGCAGACGCGCACGCCGAGCTCGGAGTCTCGGTGCTGCCGGGCTTCCGCGACCGCGGCATCGGCGCCGCGCTGCTCGCCCGGGCGCACGGGCACGCCCGCAATTGGGGCATCGGCGCCCTCTTCATGCATTGCCTCACCGAAAACGGCGCGATGATGCACCTGGCACAAAAGCAGGGCATGCGCATCGTCGCGGAAGGCGGCGAGGCGGACGCGCATCTCGCCCTGCGGCCGGCGAGTCCGGCGAGCATCGCACAGGCGCTGTTCGACGAGCGCGTGGGCCTGTTCGACTACGCGCTGAAGTCCCAGGTCGAGACGGCGCGGCGCCTGATCCTCGCCGGCGTGCTCACGGTGCCGCCGCACGACGGGCGGGCCTAGTCAGGGTATCTGGGCGTAGTCCATGTAGCGACGGATCGTCGCGATGCGGCTGTCCAGGTACGGCGTGGTCGCGCCGCGCGCGTAGCGCCGCGGGCTGGGCAGGATCGCGGCGAGCCAGGCCGCCTGCGACGCGTCGAGCCGCGCCGCCGGGATGCCGAAGTGGTAGCGCGCCGCCGCTTCGGCGCCAAAGATCCCGTCGCCCCACTCCGCGAAATTGAGGTACAGCTCCAGGATGCGGCGCTTCGTCATCGCGAATTCGAGCATCGCGGTGATGACCGCCTCCTGCCCCTTGCGCAGCCAGGTGCGCTCGCCCGACAGGAAGAGGTTCTTGGCGAGCTGCTGGCTGATCGTCGAGGCGCCCGCGACCACGCGACCGTGCCGCTCGTTCTTCTCCATCGCCTTCTGGATCGCTTCCCAGTCGAAGCCTTCATGCTCCAGGAAGTTCGCGTCCTCGGCCGCGACCACGGCGCGCTTGAGCTCGTCGGAGATCTTCGCGTAGGGCACCCACTGGTGGCGCAGGCGCGCGCGCGGGTCCGTCCCGCGCATCTGCTCGAGCCGATGCTCCATGAACGCGCTCATGGCGGGCGGATGGCTTACCCACCAGAGGATGTGGCCGTAGTACCAGGCCTGCACGAGCAGCAGCGCCACTCCCGCCGCCGCGAGCGCGTACCCGGCCCGGCGCGCGACGCGGCGCAGCGCCCGGCGCACGGCTAGGCGGCGCGCAGCGCCGCAAGCACCGCTTCCGTCGCCGGCCTCACGCCTCGCCACACGAAGAAGGATTCGGCGGCCTGCTCCACCAGCATGCCGAGGCCGTCGCTCGTGCGCGCACCCGCCGCGCGCGCCATGGCGAGGAATTCGGTTTCGCGCCCGTACACCATGTCGTAGGCGAGCGCACCCGGGCCGAACAGGGAACGCGGCAGCGGCGGCAACTCGCCCGCGAGGCCGGCCGAAGTTGCGTTCACCACCAGATCGAATTCGCGCCCCTCGAGCTCGCCGAAGCCGCACGCGCTCGACCCGGCGACGCGCGCGGCCAGCGCCTCGGCGCGCGCCGGCGTGCGATTCGCGACGACGAGCACCGAAGGCTCGGCCTGCGCGAGCGGCCCGAGCACGCCCTGCGCCGCGCCGCCCGCGCCGAGCAGCAGGATGCGCGAGCGGGCAAGCGCAAAGCTCAGGTTGCCCACGAGGTCGCGCACCAGGCCCACGCCGTCGGTGTTGTCGCCGAAAATGCGCTCGCGGTCCAGCACCAGCGTGTTGACCGCCTGCGCCTCGCCAGCGCGCGGCGTCGCCTGCGCGCACAGGGCGAAGGCCTCGCCTTTGAACGGCAGCGTCACGTTCAAGCCGCGACCGCCGGCCGCCCGGAACCGCTCCACCTCGCGTGCGAACCCGTCGGGCGGCGCGTCGATCGTCCCGTATTCGATCGCCTGGCCCGTCGCGCGCGCGAATTGCGCGTGGATCCAGGGCGACTTGGAATGCGCGACCGGGTGCCCGATCACCCCGTAGCGATCGGCCACGAGGTCATTCCGTCCACAGGCGATCACCGCGGCCGAAGAACCACGTCCGCGTGATGACCAGGAGGTCGGTGTCGCGCCGGATCGCGGGCGGAAAGGCGGCGTACGGCGAGGCCATCTTGACGATCCTGAACGCGGCGTCGTCGAGCACCTTCAGGCCCGAGGAGCGGTCGAGCTCGACCGACTCGACATTGCCGTCGGAGCGCAGCGTGACGGTCATGCGCAGGTTGCCGTAAAGGCGCCCGCGCGCCGCCGCCGGATAGTTCACGGTGCCGACCCGCTCGATCTTGCGCCGCCAGTCCTCCTCGTATTGCGCGAAGCGGTATTCCACGGCGCTCGCGCCGATGAACTTCTTTCGGGGCCGCTTCTGGTACGCCTCCAGGTTGCGGTCGACCTCGGCCTGCAGTCGCATCGCGGCCAGCGACAGATCCGCAAGATCGCGCCCGTCGGGTCGCGGCGCGGGCGTCTCGGACGGGTCGCGGCGCGCGCCGCCGCCGGCCACCGCCGGCGCCGGCCGATGAGACTGCGCGAACAGGCGGCGCTGCTCGGCTTCAAGCTCGCGCCGGCGCCGCTCGGCCTGCGCGAGGTCGCGCCCGGGTCGGCGCGGTTCGATCGCGGGAAGCGGCGTGCGTGCGCGCCGATCGAGGTCGGTGCCCCCGCCGCCGTCGAGGTCGACCTGGGCGAGCGCCTGCGTGCGCGCGGGACGCTGGTACGACCGGGCGTTGACCAGGATGACGTCCAGCGCCTGCGCGTCGCTCTTCCAGCGCAACTGCTCGGGAAACCTGAAGTGCAGCGAGAACAGCAGCGCGTGCAGCAGGAGCGACGCCACCACCGCCGCGTACAGGACGCGGGATCGATCGTCGAGCCCGGACCAGATCTCGGCCGCGCCCGGAATGTGCGTCGCTGCGACCCCCTGCAATGGCACCTCGAGCCGATGGACCTGCGACATTCTAGGGCTTCACCGTTCCTCGCGCTCGTCGGCCGCGGGCGCATCGCCCTGCTCCGCCAGCGTCGCCCGGTAGGCGAGCGTCACGGTGCGATCCAGGAGGTCGACCGCCTCGAGCGCCAGCCGCACGCGCGCGCCGGGCGCCAGCGCCGGCAGCGAAGGCACGCGCGCCACGAGCGGCAGGCCCTCGACGCGCACGAGGTTGTCGCGCAGCACGGCGGCGTCGACTTCGGTCAGCGACTCCTGCACCAGCCAGCGCAGGCACCAGTAGTTCTCCATGACCCGCTGGTGCTCGTCGTAGCGCGCGTGCGTCACCTCGAAGGCGCGCAGCGCCGCGAGCAGGACCTCGGAACTGCGCGCGAACGGGGGCTTGCGCGCGCCCAGTGCGGCCGCCAGCTGCCACTGGTTCACCAGGTCCACGTAGCGGCGCAGCGGCGAGCTCATCCACGCGTAGCACCGCAGGCCCAGCCCCTCATGCGGCTCCGCATGCACGCTCATGCGCACCTTGCCCGTGGACTGCACCCGGTAAAGCGCCGCCACGTCGCGCTCCGCGAGCAGCTCGCCCCAAGTGGCGTTCGCGAAGATCATCAGCTCGGCCACCAGCTTGTCCAGCGGCGCGCCCCGGCGGCGCGGCTCGATCCGCACGCGGCCCGCCTCGACGCGAAAATGGTAGTCGAGCGCCGAGCCCGGCGTGCTCGGCTTGCCGCGGCGTCGCTCCAGCGCCTCGGCGAGCTGCCAAAGCGTGCGCAGCTCGTCCTCGCGGGCCAGGCCCAGTCGCCGGCCTGAGGTGAATGCCTCATCGAGCGCCCCGATCTCCCCATGCCGCAGATTGGCCCCAATCCGCACTCGCTCCAGGCGCGAATGGTGGCCGCGCACAGAAAAGTCGTCGGCCGAGACGTTGAGGTAGAGCGAGACCGCGGGCCGCGTCCGCCCCGCGTCGAGCGAGTAGCGCGCAATCACGTCCTCCGGGAGCATCGTCACCTTGAACGCGGGCATGTAGGCCGTTGACAGGCGCTCGCGGGCCACGGCGTCCAGCGGCGAGCCCGGCACGATAGCGAGCGCCGGCGCCGCGATATGAATGCCGACGCGCCAATCGCCCTCCGCGACGCGGGTCAGCGAGAAGGCGTCGTCGATCTCGGTGGTATCCGCGTCGTCCAGGCTGAAGGCGTCGACCTCGGCGAGCGGAAGCTCGTCCGGCGGCTCGGGCACTTCGTGCGGCGGGAAGTCGATGCCGCGCGGATAGAACTCGAATAGAAAGCGATTGAGGTGGAACGCATGCGTATCGGCGACCAACCCGCAGCGCTCGAGCAGGCGCGCGGGCGCAAGCCCGGTCGCCTTGCAGGCCTGCTCCAGCGCCTTGGTCTCGGGCTTGCTGCGATCGGGTGCGTACAGGAGCTCGTCGCGCAGCGCGGCGAGCTCTGCCGGGCACTCCCCACGCGCCAGCCGCGCGGCCCAGTCGGCAATGCGCGCGGCCTCCTGGCGCTTGCGCTCGGCCGAGGCAAGCGCCTGCTTGAGCGTCGCTTCCGGCGCGGCCTGATAGCGGCCTTTGCCGCGGCGGTAGAAGTACATGGGCGCCGAATGCAGCTTGAGCAGCACGCCGGCGGCCTCCGCAGCACTGGGCTCGCGACCTACGTAGTCGCGCGCGAGCGCCTCGAACCCGAATTCGCCGCCGCCGGAGACTTGCCACAGGAAGTCGGTATCCAGGTCAGAGGCGTAGCGCTGCGCGGCGTCGAGCAACTCGGAGCCGCTCGGGCGCTCGAAGCGCAGGAGCACCGATGCCGCCTTCACCTTGGAGCGCCGGCCGTGCGGCGTCTCGACCTGGAACGACGCTGGGGCCTGCGCGAGGATCGTGCCGACCTTGAACTCCCCGTCTTCCTCGTAGAGCAGCTGCACGGCTTAACGATCCGCAAATCCGAGTATGCGCGGCAGGTGCCGCTCGAAGCTCCGCAGGCTGTGGTCGCCGCCCTCGATGACGATCTGCTCGGCGCCCCGGTAGCGCTCGAGCGCGCGGCGATAGTCGAGAACCTCGTCCCCCGTCTCCACGATCAACAGGTAACGCTCGGGGTGCAGTCGCGTGACGTCCAGGGCGCGCCAGGCGTCGAGGTGGGCCTCCGTGAGTTCGTAGGGCTCGCCCGTGTGGAGGTTTCGCTGCTCTCCGAGGTAGGCGCGCAGGCCGACGTGCGGGTGGATCGCCGGGTTGAGCAGCACCGCCCGCGCTCCGTATGCCTCGGCGAGGTAGGTCGCGTAGAAGCCGCCGAGCGAGGACCCGACGAAGCACCACCGGGTACCCGGCGCGTGCGCGGCCATGAGCGACTCCACTGCGGAAATAGCCTGGTTGCCGAGCGGCGGCAGCGCAGGGCAGGCGTAGTCGTGCGCCCTGCCCCGCGCCGCCAGATACGCGCCCAGAACCTGCGCCTTGTGCGACCTTGGCGAAGAGTTGAAGCCGTGGAGGTAGGCGATCATGCGCGCGCGCCGATCGCCGCGAGCAGCCGGGCGTGGACGCCGCCGAAAGCCCCGTTTGACATCACGATTACCTGGTCGCCCGCTCGCGCCTCGGCGGCCACCGCCGCGACCAATGAATCCAGGTCATCGAAGCACCGCGCGCGCGCGCCGAGCGGGCGAAGCGCCTCGGGCGCGCTCCATCCCAGCCCCGCGGCGTAGACAAAGCTCCGATCGGCCGCTGCAAGGCTTTGCGCGAGCCGGTCCTTGAGCGCTCCCAGCCGCATGGTGTTGGATCGCGGTTCGACCACGGCGATCAGCCTGCCCTGCCGCAACCGCGCGCGCACGCCCTCGAGCGTGGTGCGGATCGCGGTCGGATGGTGGGCAAAGTCGTCGTACACGGTCACGCCGTGCGCCTCGCCTCGACGCTCGAGGCGCCGCCGAACACCCGAGAAGCTGCGCAACGCTTCGACGGACTGGTCGGCGGGCACGCCGGCGTGGCGCGCGGCGCCGATCGCCGCGAGCGCATTGGCGCGGTTGTGCGCGCCTGCGAGCGACCACGACACGCGCCCCACCACACTTTCATGCCAGGCTACATCGAACCCGTTTTCTGCGTCCGGCGGACCGGCCATCCAGCCGTCGGGGCGGCCGAACGCTTCTACCGGCGTCCAGCAGCCACGGGACAGCACACGAGCGAGGGCTTCATCGGTCCCGTTCACAACTAGAAGCCCCGAGCGGGGAATGATACGCACAAAATGGTGAAATTGCCGCTCGATGTCTGCAAGATCGTCGAAGATATCAGCATGATCAAACTCTAGATTATTCAGGATTGCCGTCTTCGCTCCGTAATGGATGAGCTTGGATCGCTTGTCGAAGAATGCGGTGTCGTATTCGTCCGCCTCAATAACGAACAGTTCGGACTCGCCGAGCCGTGCGCTCACGGCAAAGTCGCTGGGCACGCCGCCGATCAGGAATCCGGGAGAGCGCCCGGCGCGCTCGAGGATCCAGGCCAGCATCGAGGCCGTCGTCGTCTTGCCATGTGTCCCGGCCACGGCGAGCGCGTGCCGGCCCCGCAGGATGTGCTCGGCGAGCCATTGCGGGCCGGAGATGTACGGCTGTCCGGCGTCGAGGATGGCCTCCATCAGCGGGTTGCCGCGGGTGACGACATTGCCGACAACCCAGAGGTCGGCACCCAGCTTGAGCTGTCCGGCGTCGTAGCCTTCGATGACTTCGACGCCAAGCGCCGCAAGCTGCTCGCTCATCGGGGGATAGATCCCCTGGTCGCAGCCCGTCACCCGGAACCCCGACTGGCGCGCGAGCGCCGCCAGCCCGCCCATGAACGTGCCGCAGATGCCAAGGATATGCAGGTGTGCGGCCATGACCGGACCGAAAGGGCGGCGATTGTACGCGAAGGCCCCGGCGGGGCGATGCGTTATGATGCCCCCGCTATGGGCCGCCGGACCTTGCGGCAGAACGGCATGCGGGCGCGCATTGCGGCAACAGCCGCCCGCCTCATGGCGGAGGACGGCATCGACGACTTCGCGCTTGCCAAGCGCAAGGCAGCGCGGCAGTTGGGCGCGGCCGACACGGAGGCGCTGCCCGCAAATCATGAGATCGAGGCCGAGTTGCGCGCTTATCGCGCGCTTTACCAGCCCGAGGAGCATCCCGAGCGAATCGCGGAGCTGAGACGACTCGCCCTGGACGCCATGCTCGCGCTGGAGCGTTTCAGCCCCTACCTGACCGGCCCGGTCCTCTCCGGGCTCGCCGGCCCCTACTCGGAGATCGACCTCCAGCTTTTTCCCGAGAGCGCAAAGGACGTGGAGCTGTTCCTGCTCGAGCGCAATCTTTCCTTTGGCACATCCGAGGGAAGGCGATTTTCCGGCGACCGGGCGCGTGCGATGAGCGTGTTCACCCTGGAATGGGGCGGTGCGCTGCTCCGGCTGCAGGTTTTCGACCCTCGCGACGAGAGAACTGCGCTGAAAACATCACAGTCCGGCCGGGTCGCGGAGCGTGCAGGAATCTCAGAAGTGGGGCAACTTGTAGCAAAAATGCCATGATCTGCATCGAACTTCGGCCAAACAAGTAATTGACTGGGGCCCGCTTGGGCCACGGCCCGAGTTAGTCTATACTGCGCCCCCGGCCCACGAGGGCTATGGATGCAAAATAAAGGGATCCGCTTCCTTCTTCTGGGAAAAATGGCCAAATCCACCGCAACGCCCTCGATACTGCTCCTCAACGGCCCGAATCTGAATTTGCTCGGGACGCGCGAACCGCATCTCTATGGGCACGAGACGCTGGCGCAGATCGAGCGCCGGCTTGCCGCGCGCGCGAAGGCTGCGGGCATCAAGCTCTGGTGCTTGCAAACGAACCATGAAGGGGTTGCAGTTGACCGGGTCCAGCAGGCCGGCCGCGACGGTGCCGGCTTCATCATCCTGAATCCGGCGGCGTTCACCTACTCGAGCGTCGCGCTGCGCGACGCGCTGACGGCCGTGCGCATCCCGTTCATCGAGGTGCATCTCTCCAACATCCATGCGCGCGAGCCCTGGCGCGCCCATTCGCACTTCACCGCAGTCGCGGTCGGCTCGATCCTGGGGCTGGGCGGCCGCGGCTACGACCTCGCGCTCGAGTTCGCGATCGGACGCCTCAAGGAAGGCGCCGCCGCCTAGCGCGGCCATCGGCGGAGCCGCGGGGTCCGCCGGAAGGAGAACGCATGGATTTGCGCAAGCTGAAGAAGCTCATCGACCTGGTGCAGGAATCGGGCATTGCCGAGCTCGAGATCACCGAGGGCGAGGAGAAGGTCAAGATCGTGAAAGGGGGGGAAGCCACGGTGACGCCGATCGCGTCTGCGCCCGCCATGGCCGCGGCTGGAAGCCCTGCCCGCGCCGCGCCCGGCGCCGCCGCGGCGTCCGACGCGCCGCCGGGTGTTGCGCCGGCGGCCGAGGCCGTGGCCGAGGGCCATGTGCTCAAGGCGCCCATGGTCGGCACCTTCTACCGGGCGGCCTCGCCCGAAGCCAAGGTCTATGTGGAGGTCGGCCAGAGCATCAAGGCGGGCGAGACGGTCTGCATCATCGAGGCCATGAAGCTCATGAACGAAATCGAGGCGGATGCCACCGGAGTCGTCAAGGCCATCCTGGTCGAGAACGGCCAGCCCGTCGAGTACGGGCAGCCGCTGTTCATCATCGCCTAGCGCGGCGCGGTGTTCGAGAAGATCCTCATCGCCAACCGCGGAGAGATCGCGCTCCGCATCCAGCGCGCCTGCCGCGAGATGGGCATTCGCACGGTCGTCGTCCATTCGATCGCCGACACGGAGGCGAAATACGTCAAGCTCGCCGACGAGTCGGTGTGCATCGGGCCGGCGCCGGCGCGCGAGAGCTATCTCAACATGGCCGCGATCATCAGCGCGGCCGAGGTGACCGACGCGGAAGCGATTCATCCGGGTTACGGCTTTCTGTCGGAGAACGCGGATTTTGCCGAGCGCGTCGAGCGCTCGGGGTTCGTCTTCATCGGCCCGCACCCCGAGAACATCCGCCTGATGGGCGACAAGGTAAGCGCGCGCCAAGCGATGGAAAAGGCCGGCGTACCCTGCGTGGCGGGCTCGGATGGCGCGCTGCCCGAGGACCCCAAGGAGATCGGCCGCATCGCGCGGAAGATCGGCTACCCGGTGATCATCAAGGCGGCCGGCGGCGGCGGCGGGCGCGGCATGCGTGTCGTGCATACCGAGGCCGCGCTGATCAACGCGGTCAACATGACGCGCAGCGAGGCGCAGGCCGCGTTCTCGAATGCCACGGTTTACATGGAGCGCTACCTCGAGAATCCGCGCCACATCGAGATCCAGGTGCTCGCGGACAGCCACAAGAACGCGATCTACCTCGGCGAGCGTGATTGCTCGATGCAGCGCCGGCACCAGAAGGTGCTCGAGGAGGCGCCGGCGCCGGATCTCTCGGAGAAGCAGCGCGTGAAGATCGGCGAGCGCTGCGCCGAGGCTTGCCGCAGGATCGGCTATCGGGGGGCGGGCACGTTCGAGTTTCTCTACGAGGATGGCGAGTTCTTCTTCATCGAGATGAACACGCGCATCCAGGTCGAGCACCCGGTTACCGAGATGATCACGGGACTCGACCTCGTTCAGGAGCAGATCAGGATCGCCGCGGGCGAGCGGCTGCGCCTGCGCCAGAAGGACGTGGTGCTGCGCGGGCACGCGATCGAATGCCGCATCAACGCGGAAGACCCCTACAAGTTCACGCCGTCCCCGGGCCGCATCTCCTCGTACCATCCGCCGGGCGGCCCGGGCATTCGGGTCGACTCGCACGTCTACGCCGGCTACAGCGTGCCGCCCAACTACGACTCCATGGTGGGCAAGGTGATCGCCTATGGGGCGACGCGCGAGCAGGCGATCCGGCGCATGCGCATCGCGCTCTCGGAGATGGCGATCGAGGGCATCCAGACGAACCTCGAGCTGCACCGCGAGCTGCTCGCGGACAGCCGGTTCGTACGGGGCGGCACCTCGATTCACTACCTAGAGCAGAAGCTCGCGCAGGAGAGCAAGCAGAAGGCGAAGTAGTGCCGTGGCTTGAGCTCACGCTGGACATCGAGGCGGCCCTCGCCGAGGACTTGTCGGACGCGCTGCTCGCCGAGGGCGCGCAATCGGTATGGATCGGCGGCACGGAAGGCGAACACCGCGTGCTGGGCGCGCTGCTGCCGGCGTCGGTCGATCCGCGCGCGCTGCTCGCGCGCGCGAGCGCTGCGGCCGGCGCGCCGCGCGCTGCCGAGCCGCGCGTGCGGCGGGTCGAGGACCGGGATTGGGTGCGGGAAACCCAGAGCCAGTTCGAGCCGATCCGCGTGGCCGACCGCCTTTGGGTCGTGCCGACCTGGCACGAACCGCCGGCTGAGGGCATCGCGATCCGGTTGGACCCCGGCCTCGCATTCGGCACCGGCAGCCACCCCACGACGCGCCTTGTGCTCGCCTGGGTCGCTGCGCTCGGCACCGCGGGACGCCGGGTCCTCGATTACGGTTGCGGTTCCGGTATATTGGCGATCGCCGCTGCCAAGCTGGGCGCAGCGCGGGTTGACGCCGTCGACATCGACCCCGAGGCGCTCGCCGCCACCAGCACCAACGCGCGCGCCAATGGAATCGAGGTGCACGCTTTCGAGCCGGAACGGCTGCCGCCCGGCGCCTACGACATCGTGGTTGCCAACATCCTCGCCCAACCCCTGATCGTGCTCGCGCCATTGCTCGCGGCGCGCACGCGCGCGCGGGGCCGCCTCGCGCTCGCGGGCATCCTCGCTGAACAAGCGGCGGATGTCGCCGGCGCGTACGAGGCGGACTTCGATATCCACGTCAGCGCCCACGGGGAGGGCTGGGTGCTGCTCGAGGGAACGCGCCGGTGAGCGTCTTGGTCACGCGCTGCCCGAGCTGCGGCACGGCGTTTCGCGCGCAACCCTCGCAGCTGTCGGCGCGCAGCGGGCGGGTTCGCTGCGGCAAGTGCTCTTCCGTCTTCGACGGGGTGGCCAATCTCGTCGAGGAAACGAGCACCTCCGAGCCGGCGGAGCCATCGCCGCAGCTTGGCCTGTTCGATGCGGGCGCCCGTGCTCCTGGCGAAGCCCCCGAGGGGGCGCCGCGGGCCGCGTCGCGGCGTTTCCGGCCGCGATCAGACGAGCCTTTGCCGGAATTCCTTGAGGACGAGCCGCCGCGCCCGCGCTACGGGGCGGTCTGGGGATTCGCTGCGCTGCTCGCGCTTGCGGCGCTCGCGGGGCAGCTTGCGTTCTACTACCGGACGGAGGTCGCCACGCTACTGCCCCCGACGCGCCCGTATCTCGAGGAGGCTTGCCGCTTCCTGACGTGCCAGGTGCGCTTGCCGCGCCGTCCGGATCTGTTGAGCATCGAGTCCTCCGACCTCCAGGCCGATGCCCGCGGTGCGAATCTGGTCGTGCTGAACGCTGTGATCCGCAACCGCGCCGCCTATGCGCAGGAGCTGCCCGCGCTCGAGCTGACGCTGACCGATGCGTCCGAGCAGCCGGTCCTCAGGCGAGTGCTGCGGCCGGCGGACTACCTACCCGCGCAGCCGGCCCGGCTGCTCGCGCAAGGCATCGCTCCGGGGGCCGAAGCCGTCCTGCGCGTGCATTTCGATACCAGCGGAGTGCACGCGACAGGCTACCGACTCTATCTCTTCTATCCTGCCTGAATGAAGACGCTCATTACCGGATCGATCGCTTACGACACCATCATGGTGTTCCCCGACCGCTTCAGGAATCATCTGCTGCCCGACCAATTGCACATCCTCAACGTGTGCTTCCTGACCCCGGAGATGCGGCGCGAGTTCGGCGGTACGGCGGGCAACATTGCCTACAACCTCAAGCAGCTCGGGGGCGACCCGCTCGTCATGGCCACCGTCGGTGAGGACATCGAGCCCTACTTGTACCGACTGCAGCGGCTGGGCATCGACGCGACCGGCCTGCGCAAGGTGGCCGGGCAGTTCACCGCGCAGGCCTTCATCACGACCGATCTCGACGACAACCAGATTACGGCGTTCCATCCCGGCGCCATGAACCACGCGCACGAGAACCACATCGACGCCTCGCTCGGCGCCGGGCTCGCGATCGTCGCGCCCGACGGCAAGGAAGGCATGCTGCAGCACGCGCGAGAGTGCGCGAGGCATCGCGTGCCGTTCCTCTTCGACCCCGGGCAGGGCCTGCCGATGTTCTCCCGCGACGAGTTGCAGGAATTCGTCCGCCTCGCCGACTACGTGGCCGTGAACGACTATGAGGGCAAGATGCTGGAAGAAAAGTCGGGCAGGGCGCTGGTCGATCTGGCCCGCGAGGTCAAGGCGCTGGTCCTCACCCTGGGCGCGCAGGGCTCGCGAATTTATGCCGACGGCGAGACCCATGAGATTCCCGCCGCGCCGGCCGAGCGCGTGGTCGATCCGACCGGCTGCGGCGATGCCTATCGGGCGGGGTTGCTCTATGGCCTCGCTGAGGGCTGGGACTGGCCGCGCATCGGGCGCCTCGGGGCCGTGCTCGGCGCCATCAAGATCGCGAGCCGCGGCGCGCAAAACCACCGGGTGGAGCGGCGCCTGATCGAAGCGCGCTACCGCGCCGCGTTCGGCGGCTCGCCTTGGCAATGAGCTCCCGTCATATCTCGCCCGGCGCCTGATAGCCGTGGCAGGGGACCTGAAAGAGCTGACGGTCCTCGAGCCGTAGCGCGCTGAGGCAACCTCCCCAGACGCAGCCGCTGTCGAGCGCCAGCAGTTGCGGCGTGAGCTTCAATCCAAGCGCGGACCAGTGTCCGCAGATGATCGGCATCTCGCCCGCCAGCCGGAATTCGAACCAGGGACGATAGCCGGCGGGGGCGTTGTCGCCCTTGGCCTCGAGGTCGATCTCGCCCCGCGACGTGCAGAACCGCAAGCGCGCCATGGCATTGACGATGACGCGATGCCGCTCGGAATTCCGCAGGTCGTCGCGCCAGGCCCGCGGCTCGGACCCGTACAGGTGCCGGAGGAACTCCCGGTAGCGGGCGCCCCGCAGCTCGGCTTCCACTTCGTGGGCAAGGCCAAGCGCCTTGTCGATCGACCATTGCGGCAGGAGTCCCGCGTGCACCATCGCGTATCCGTCGGCCGCATGCATGAGCGGCCGATGCCGCAGCCAGTCGATCAGCGCATCCGCGTCCGGCGCCTCGAGGACTGCGCCCAGGGTATCGCCCGCGCGCGACTTGCCCAGCCCTTCGGCAAGCCTCAGCAGATGAAAGTCATGGTTGCCGAGCACCACGGTCGCCGAATCGCCCAGATCGCGCACGAGGCGCAGCACGTCGAGCGACCTTGGACCGCGATTGACGAGATCGCCCACGAACCATGCGCGATCGCGCGGCGCGCGGAATTTCGCCCGCACGAGCAGCTGGGCGAGCTCGTCTGCACAGCCTTGGACGTCGCCGATCGCGTAGGTCGCCATGTGAACCGAGTCTAACGCGACCGGGCGCGCAGGCGCGCAACCCGGCTAGAGCGCGGCGTCGAGCCGCCGGTACTGGATCGCTTCCGCCACGTGGACGGATCCGACCACCTCGGCCTGCGCGAGATCCGCGATCGTTCGCGCCACGCGCAAGACCCGGTGAAAAGCGCGGGCCGAAAGGGACAGGCGCGCGATCGCCTCCTTGAGCAGCTCGCGAGCATCGGGATCGGGCCGGCAATGCAGCTCGACTTCACGCTCGGGGAGCGCGGCATTGGCGCGACCCTGGCGCTCGATCTGCCGCAGGCGCGCCGTTTCGACACGGGCGCGGATGGCCACCGACGGCTCGCCTTCGGCGTCCGCAAGCAATTCCGCATCCCTCGGCGCAGGAGCCTCGATCTTCACGTCGATGCGGTCAGCCAGCGGACCCGAGATGCGCGCGCGATAGCGCGCGATCGCATCCGGCGTACAGCGGCAGCGTCCGGCGGCGTGCCCTAGATAGCCGCAAGGACACGGATTCATCGCGGCCATCAGCTGAAAGCGCGCGGGAAAGCGCGCATGGCGCGCGCCGCGCGCGAGCGAGATCCAGCCGGTTTCCAGGGGCTCGCGCAACGCTTCGAGGGTGGCGCGCGCGAATTCGGGAAGCTCGTCGAGAAACAATACCCCGTGATGCGCCAGCGAGATCTCGCCCGGTCGCGGCGGGTTGCCTCCGCCCACGAGCGCCGCGCGCGGCGCTGTATGGTGGGGCGCGCGCCAGGGGCGCACACCCCAGTTCGCCGGGTCGAATCCGGCCGTCGACACGGACTGGATTGCAGCGGACTCGAGTGCTTCGCTTTCGCTCAGGACCGGGAGAATTCCCGGAAAGCGCGCCGCGAGCATCGACTTGCCCGTGCCCGGCGGACCGACGAGCAGGGCGCTGTGGCCGCCGGCGGCCGCGACCTCGAGCGCGCGCTTTGCGGCCGACTGGCCGCGGACATCGCGAAAGTCGGCGCCGGCCTCCGCGCGCGCCGGCACGGTCGCGGCTTGGCGCTCGAGCGGCGCCGTTCCCGTCAGATGCGCGCAGACGTCGAGCAGCGTGCGCGCAGGCAACACGATCGCACGGTCGGCGAGCGCTGCCTGTGCTGCGCTCGCCGCGGGCACTACGAAGCCGCGGCCGGCGCGCCCCGTGCCCAGCGCCATGGCAAGGGCGCCGCGCATCGGGCGAAGCTCACCGGTCAGCGACAGCTCGCCCGCGAATTCGAACCCAGACAGCGATTCGCGACTGAGCTGTCCGCTGGCGGCCAGGATGCCGAGCGCGATCGGCAAGTCGAAGCGGCTTGAATGCTTGGGCAAGTCCGCCGGCGCCAGATTGACCGTGATGCGCCGGGCCGGGAACTCGAACTGCGCGTGGTGAAGCGCCGCACGCACACGGTCCTTTGCTTCGCGCACCTCGGCATCGGGCAGCCCGACAATGTGGAATGCGGGCAGCCCCGGACCCAGGTGGACCTCCACCGTGACTTCGGGCGCGTCTATTCCAGCGAGCGCGCGGCTCGCAACCGTAGCCAAGGCCATCGCATTCGTCCCTATGAGGGATGAACGCGCGGCGCGCCCGCGGGTTTACCGACGCGACTCGAGCTCGGCGACGCGCGCCTCCAGCGCGGCGAGCTTCGACTCGGCTCGCTCGACAAGCCGCCGCTGCACGTCGTAATCCTCGCGAAGTACTACGTCGAAGCGGTCAAAGAACGCCGCGAGAAGGGCCTGGAAGTTCCTCTCGAGGTCTTGCGCCGGAGAGCGGCGCGCCGCTTCTTCCAAGCGGCTGCCCAGGTCCTTGAGCGATTCCTTGTCGATCATCCAATCATCCTTGAATTCTGATGCACCAACTATGTGCCTCTATCTTCATTTGGGGCACAACTATTGTGCGCTGCATTGCACAATGCCAACGACCACATATTCAAAGTACTGATATTTCATAGTTTTCTAATTGGCACAGGATCTGCTAAGAGATACGGGCGTTTTTGCAATTCGTCAAATCTCTGGGAGAAAACCATGCGCAAGACTGTATTTGCCACTGCGTTCGCAGCGATTGCCGCCGTTCCGGGGCTCGCCGTTGCGGACGGCTCACCGGTGACCGGCAACATGGCGATTGTCAGCGATTACCGGTTCCGCGGAATCTCGCAGACCTTCGTCCAGCC
>Ga0335082_10003461_pt1 | contig 17157 bp, 22 predicted proteins | sample Lox_Sample_41_FD_206718 | JGI IMG/M metagenome (GOLD analysis project Ga0335082, IMG submission 206718) | Soil microbial communities from Loxahatchee National Wildlife Refuge, Florida, United States - Lox_Sample_4.1 | ecosystem: Environmental > Terrestrial > Soil > Wetlands | place: USA... | reverse complement strand
GCACATCGCGGCGCTGGATCGAGCGGTGGAGCAGGAAGCGGAAGCGCGGCCCGAGGTGCGGCGTTTGCGCACCCAGCGCGGAGTGGGTCCGGTGACGGGGCTGCTGTATGTGCTGACCATTCTGGATGCGACGCGCTTGCAGACCAGCCGCCAGGTGGCCAGCTATCTGGGGCTGATCCCCAGCGAGCGCAGCTCGGGCGAGCGGCAGCGGTTGGGACACCTCAGCAAGCAGGGCAATGCGGTGTTGCGCGGCCTGCTGACGGAAGCGGCCCACGTGGCGGTGCGCTACGACGCCGGCTGGCGACGGCAGTAGGTGCGGTTGGCGATGAAGAAGAACCGCTCGATTGCAACGGTGGCGATCGCCCGCAAGCTGGCGGTGCGGTTGTGGTGGATGTGGAAGTTGGGACTCGAGGCAGGGCAGATGGTCGAGTCCGGTTCGCATGCCGGGTAGCCAGGAAAAGCCCCTGGGGTGTAAGCCATCCCCGCAAATGTGAATAGGCGCCCGGCCTCCCTCGATGGCGAGGGAGTTCGAAGTAGGAATCATGGTGGAGTGACCGAATAGATGGTTGGTGGAACCTGGGTTCCATCGAGAGATTCAGGACACGAGCCTTGGTCGGCGAAGCAGAGTTCATCAGCACGACGCACGCGGATTTTTCTGAGAGAGCGAAATGGCGCAAGAAAAAACCTGTGCGGCAGAGTACGCCCAAAAAACTCTTGACGCGGGGGCACGTTGTCATAGATGGGGCTCTTACCATTCATCACACCCGCGACGCTCTCCCTTTTCCCAACCCACCAGCCCGCTCCATTGGACGAAAGCCGGAAGCCCCGCGCTTTAGGCGGGTGCCCCAATCAAGCGACCCGTCCCTTCCCGCTCGAATGGGATTTTCTGCCGCTCAAGCCGCCGCCCAACTCGGCCCGCTTCCCGGCGTCGCTGTTTTCAACAAAGCTGAACTTCGTTTCCAGCTTGTCGTAAGGCTTGCCGTCCACCTCGATATACGGATACACAAAGTAGTTCAGCGGTGGCCCGTCTTGTTTGGGCGACAGCGTGATGTCGCGCCCGGCCGAGAACTTCACCCGGTTGGCGTCGATCGTGCCGAAGAAATAATCCCGCTTCTGCTGCGCCTTCCACGCCTCCGAAATATCCACCGGAATCCAGCCGATGTTCTTGCTGTAGAACTCGGCCCAGCAGTGATAGCCGGGAATGTCTCCGGACGTTTTGTCTTCCGGCAACGGAAAGCCGATGTCGAACTTCGCCGGAATCCCATCTGCCCGCATCATCCCGATGAAGGGCGAGTGGAAATCCGTGCAATTGCCGCGTTTGGCGTCGCAGGCCCACACCGCGTCGCCGCGTCCCCAGCCTGTCCCGCTCTTGTCATACTTCATCGTCGAAAACAAATAGTCATACGCGGCTTTCGCCTTGGCCACCGTTCCAACCTGGCTTCTCGTCACCTTGTCGGCCAGTTCCTTAATCGTTCCGTCCGTCGGAATCAGTTCGTCCGGCATCGTGTAACGCTTCATGGAGGCGGCCACGACCTGCGGCTTCGAGTCTTTGCGTTCTAGCTGCACATAGTCGCCGCGCGAGAATTCCTTACGCGTCACTTCGTAAACCATGGTGAACGTCATCGGCTCGGCTTTAGGATTCGAAATCTCCGCATAGGCGATCTCGTTTCCATACTCGCTTTCTCTTGCCATGCTCAGCTTCACCGGCGCCGTCGTATCGACCAGCCGTACCGTCTGATCTGGACCGGTCTGTGCCACTGGAATCCAGACCCGAACCCGCTTCGTGCCCGCGGGCAAGTCCTTAACCGTGAAGCGATAGGTGAACCGGAAGGTGCGTGATGGAGGACTGAATTTCTGTTCCTGTCCGGAATTCGACTGCGCCGTCTCGACAGTTAGGCAGGCGCCAACAAACAGGCAAGCGATAAAAGCCCGAAGCTTCATGTGAGTTCTCCCTCAAATGCTGGTGCGAGTTCGTTGGTTTTCGAGTGGTTGAATCGGCCCGCGATCACAGAGAGAAGGCTCAGGTGAACCCGACCAGGCGCACGTTCGAACGGTGGGCACCGCCAAACGAAGAGTGGAAATCTACGAACATTGGGAAGCAGTCTATCAGCACCAGGCCAATCTACGCGCATCCGTCCCGATCGGGGAGATACCGAACAAAGAAAGCGGCCAGCGAAGAGCGAATAGCGAAAAGCGAACAAGGCGAGCCCGCGCCGGGTGCCCCGCTCGGCCTGATGTTGGCCGGGTGGGTCTTTTGCCTTTCACTGATAACCGGCCACTGATCCCAGTCCGAACCCACGACCATCCACTCCCGCTTCGCGGGACGACAGAGCTTAGCCCAGCACGCAGCGCAGCGGAGTGCTGGGGACGCTGAACCATAGACCCATTCCTCTCTGCTGAAGGCCCGCGCGCAGGCCGCAGGCCGAAGCGCACAAATAAATTCCCCGCGCGGCTGGCCCATTCAAGCGAAGATTGAGCGCAAGTTTTCGTAACCTCAGCGCACACACCAGCGACCCGACGGACCTGACAGGGCGACGAATTCGGAGATGCTAACCTAGCAGGCAGGGGGAACCATGACTCTGACTGTGGCCCTGCTCGGAGCGATTCTGCTGGCGATCATCGGCGGCGGAATATTCATCTATCGAGCCCTGCTGGCGATTGTAAGGCTGCTCGAACAAATCAACGGCAAACTCCCGTCATCCGGACTCATCACTTCACTCCTGTCAATTTGATCGGCCGGACGCTCACTGTCATCGCCCGGCGACAGAGCCAGCCCTGAGCGTTGATGGGCCTGCCGCCCATGGAAATGAAAATCTCTCTGACACTTCTCTCCATACACTGGGCAGCAACCGAGTTCCCCAGTTGCGTATCGGCCAACTACCTCGGCCTGTTTCTCGACGGAGCGAAGTCGATGGGGTGGGCCCCCCAGACCGGGTACATCCATCGACCCCGACCCCGCAACAACTCAACCCCACCTGGCGGGACGCCAGGAGATAGCCCAGCGTTTCAACGTGGGGTAGGCGCGAGATAGAAGCCCCAGCTCCCGCGGGGCGATGCACGCCAACGAGGTCTTTACAGGCTGGGTCGAAAATCACCTCTAACCCTAACCCGCTGGAAATTAAGAAAGGTAGATTTTCATAGGGTTTCGCGGGCCAGGGGCCCTAAAAGACAGCAGAATAAGTCCATCTCGCGCCGCCTTGTAACAGGGCACGACTTCAGTTGTGCCGATAAGCCGCTTATTTTTGACCCGTCGCGCGGACTTCGGTCCGCCCAGCGCACTGGACTGCGGCTTTTTCAGCAGTCTCTTGAGCCCGAGCCCCTTGGTTACCAAAGTGCAGGTACATGTACCTTCGTAACTTACGCTCTCCTCCCGCCTCTGCCACGCTCTTGCTGTCGGGCACTGCCCCAGTACGAACGCTGTGGTACTCCGCTGCCGGATTTGTGGCGGCTTGAACGAATTCGTGGTCGGCTGACGGCTGTTGGCTGACGGCTTTAGGAGGCACTCATGCCCGACCCTACCTGCGACCACCTCAAGGAAGACGGCGTCCGCTGCGGCTCCCCCGCCCTGCACGGCGAGAAATACTGTCGCTTCCACACCCGCCAGCTCTTCGCTGCCTACTACTGGGCCCGCGCCCGCCGCCGCTCCACCTGCCCCTTCGAACTTCCCCCGCTCGACGACTTCCGAACCATTAACCACTCGCTCTGGCAGGTGGCCAATGCCATGGCCTCCAACACCATCGCCCGCCGCCGCGCCAATGCCATGCTCTCCGTCCTGCGCATGGCCTCTGCCGAGCTTCGTCGATCCCTGAAGGAATAGAAACGGTCATGCAACTCCTTGCGAATGACGATATTACTTGTAAGTCATTGACAGCACACAGCTTGTCCAAAAACTCCCCTTATTCTGATGAAAACGCGGAATTTTGACAGTATGAAAAAATGCAATATCTGCACCCCGAATGGTGCATAATCCCGGGCGAACCTGGGAGAATGTAACAATCGGCAATTGTGGACCGGCGGCGCACTATACTTGCTGATCGATCGTCGGAGAGGAGCGCCTATGAAGAAGTGTTCGATGACTCTATTGTGCTTGGTCACAATGGCTGCGATGTTCGCCTACGCACAAGGCGCGGACGCAGGGTACCAGATGGCGACAGTCGTCTCGATCGACAGAGTCCCGGCTGATGCCCAACATCCGGAAAACGCGGACCGTTACAAGATTGCCATGCGCCTGGGGAATACGGTGTATTCCTGCCACGCGAGTGGAAGCCCCGCCGTATTCCTTGGCTGGAGCCCGGGCAAGGAGTTTCCCACCATGCTGGACGGCAAGGTGCTGCACGTGAAGAGTCCCAACGGACAGGTGGTGGACATGAACATTGTCGGCAAGAAGACACCCAAGTAGAGCGACAGGGGGCGCCACAACCCGGCGGCAAGGCCGCCTGGACGCAGGATAACAAGCTATGAAGCGGTGTTGTGTGGCATGCAGTCATCACAGGTCTTGCCTTGCAGTCCCTCGAGGCCTTCTTTGGCTATGATGGGAACCATCAGCAATCCCGCCACAGGATCGGCCCACCACCACCCCAACAGCGCATTCAGCAGTAATCCGCCCAGCAGGATCGCGGCCAGGCAGGTGCAAAAGTCCGCCTGCCTGGCATCCGCGTGCATGGCTGCGCTGGCCAATTGGCTGCCCACACTCCGCTTGGCGCGCGCCAACAGCGGCATCGCCATCAGCGAAGCGCACGCCAGCACGATTCCCGCCACGCTGCGCTCGGGCGCATTGCGCTGCATGAGATCGCGGACCGACTCGAACGTAATGTAGGCCGCGAGCGCCAGAAAGCACGCCCCGACGATCCGCAACGCGAGCCGCTCGTTTCGCTCGCGTCGATGGGTATCTTCATCCACGCTCATGCGCCACAGCAGCGCTGCGCCCGATGTCATTTCGATGAAGCTGTCGATCCCGAAGCCGACCAGCGAGACGCTGCCCGCCACCGCCCCGGCGATGACAGCCACCAAGCCCTCGAGGCAATTCCATGCCAGCGTGATGTACTCGAGGCGTCGCCCCCGCCGCACCACTGCCGCGCGACCGCTGTCTATCGAATTCTCCACTCTGGCTATCTTAAGCTGGTCAAACAGCGCCTGGTTAGGCTGGCGGCGGAGCGAACGGATGTTGACGCACTAAACTCCCAATCGCCTGCCACTCGGTTGTGTGGTCCGTGTCATCGGCGCCGACCTGTTCATTAGTATGGTTAAAAACGGACCTGTATCTGGCGTATGGTGTCGCCACACCGGAGGCCATCATGGTATTCCCAGGCGCGCACTTTCGCACAATCCGGGCGCGACATGCCGCGTTTGCGGCCGTTTTGTGTGTGTTGGCGACAGGGTTGTTCCTGCCCAACCTTCATGCCGACGAGGGCAAGGTCGTCCGGGTCTGTATTCCCTTCCACTCGGGCAATGACGCCCTGCTCCACCAGCTCGCGAACACGCTCGACGACCATAAGCCTGATAAAGGCACGCACGCCAATGCCGTGGGTATCGAGCTTGGCGGCGTCAGCGAAATCCTAGACAAAGAAAGCCTGGCCGACGAAACGCGCGCCAAAGCCGGACAGAACCAGTGTAATTTCGTTCTTGTACTGATCAATCCCGACATAAAGGCATCCTTGTCGTATCAGCCGAACGTCTGGTATCCCGAACAGCAGGAAACCACCAGCACCCGCGACCCTTATCTGCGCAGACAAGACCGTCAGTACTATGTGGTGGTGAAATATCGCCTCTTCCGGCTCGATTCCACTACTGCCGCGATTCAGGGGTTCATCACTACACACGAAGCTGCTCCCGAGCGTACTGTCGTCTCCAACGCCCTCGCGATGCTGGCCAACCAAGTTTTCACCCGAGTTACAAAGTAGCCCGCACCAGAACCAACGCGTGGGCACCTGCTGTCGGCTGTTGGCCGGTCGAACGCACGGCCGAAGTCCCGCGCTTGCGCTATACTTTCTCGTTTGCCTTATTGCACTGGTTCCAGCAAGGAGTTTTCCTATGTCATCCGCCGCCGTTACCTACGCTCGCGAAAACCAGAAGCGCTTTCTTGAGGAGTTGAAAGACCTGCTCCGAATCCCCAGCGTCAGCACCGCCGAAGAGCACAAACCCGACATCCTCAAGGCCGCCAACATGGTGGCCGACGACCTCAAACGCATCGGCTTCGAGCATGTCGAAATCATTCCCACTTCAGGCCACCCGCTGGTTTACGCCGATTGGCTGCACGCCTCCGGCAAGCCCACCGCGCTGTGCTATGCCCACTATGACGTTCAGCCCGCGGAGCCGCTCGAGGAGTGGATCACGCCGGCCTTTGAACCCGCCGAGCGCAACAACAACATCTACGCGCGCGGCGCGGTGGACGACAAAGGCCAGCTATGGATGCAGCTCAAGGCATTCGAGTCGCTGTTCAAGGCCAGCGGCGGCAAGCTGCCCGTCAACGTGCGCGTGCTGATTGAAGGCGAAGAGGAGGTCGGCGGCGAAGGTATCGAGCACTATGTCAAGGCCAACGCCACGTCTGAGAAGCTGAAGTGCGACTTCGCCCTCGTCACCGACACCGAGCTGTTTGCGCCCGATATTCCCACACTGTGCGTCGGACTGCGCGGCCTGCTCTATACGGAAATTGAAGCCAAGGGCGCCAAGGTCGACCTGCACTCCGGCGTTTATGGGGGCGCGGCGCCGAATGCGATCTTCGGCCTGGTCGAGATCCTTGCAAAGTTGAAGGACGCCGACGGAAAAATCTCGATCCCCGGCTTTTACGACGACGTGCAAAAGCCGACCGATGACGAACTGAAGGCGTGGGCCAGTCTGCCGTTTGATGAAGAGGAGTATCGCAAGGCTGAGGTCGGATCCAATGTGCTGACGGGCGAGCCGGGATACTCGGTGCTCTACCGTACCTGGGCGCGGCCTACGCTCGAGGTGCACGGCATCGTAGGCGGCTTCACAGCTCCGGGTGCCAAGACCGTCATCCCCGCCAAGGGCTCGGCGAAGGTTTCCATGCGCCTAGTGCCCAAGCAGGACCCTGACGACATCCTCAAGAAGTTCACCGACTATGTCGCCAAGATCACGCCCAAGGGCATCTCCACCAGCATCAAGGTGCACAGCAAAGGTCCGGCCTGCGTTGTGAGTACCGACAACCCGTATGCGCGCGCCTCGGTCGAGGCCATGCATCAGGTTTTCGGACGCGACACGGTGTACATCCGTTCTGGTGGGTCGATCCCGATCGTGACCCAGTTCGAAGAGGACCTGAAAGTGCCCAGCATCATGATGGGGATGGGGCTGCCCGACGACAACCTGCATGCGCCGAACGAGAAGTTCCACATCCCGAATTTCTATCGCGGCATCGAGTCCATCATTCGGTTCTTCCAGATCCTGGCGGACGGGAAGTAACCAGCGCTTAAATCGTGCTCACGAGATACCCGGCCATGCTGCTTCTGCGCCGAGCAGTGCGGCCGGGCCGCTTTGGTTACATCAAGGTTGCGGGCGTAATACCCCTATGCTGGCGCTGCGCGTTACTACTTTGGTAGCACCCCTAATCTCAACAAAATTGACGTTTTCAATAGTCTAATGGCGAGAATTTCGGATACCATGAATTACCCCCCCGAGGTTTCGATTCTGCGATGGGAGATTTGCGTGTCTTGTCTTTTGCATAGACACGGATTCCGCAGTGCAGCTGTGCGGAAGCTGTGTGGGATTGTTCTTCTGATGTTTTGTGGCGCAACGCTGCTGCCGGCGCAATCTTCCGACTCCGGCAGTGCTGATTCCGCTGTCTCAGCCGTCGTGGCAGATGGCTCCTTCGACTCACCCGGCACTATTGCCTCGCCGGCTTCTTCCCCCCAGCATCCGTCCATCGCGCCGGATGAATCGTCCAGTCGTGCAGGCAACTTCGTGTTGCCCGCATCGAACGTAGTGCCCACAGCAGCGGCGAGCAGCGGGAAGTTTCACTTCAAGAGTGCATTCATTCAGAGTTTCAACGAAAACCTCTTTTTCCATGTCTGGCGCGTAGCCTTTGATCCCGGACTGCGTTACAACCTAGCCCACAAGCCGTTTTGGCATGACTACCTTGCATCGTTCAAGGGCTATGACATGAGCCACTGGGGCGACGGCGACGATTTCGTGGTCAATGACATCGGTCACCCGCTGGAAGGTGCGGTGTTTGGACGGACCTTCTTACAGAACAGCCCGCGCAGCCTGGTGGTCATCGGGAAAGACAAGCAATACTGGACGAGCCGGCTAAAGGCGATGGCCTGGGCCACCGCATGGTCCACGCAGCTCGAGCTCGGCCCGATCAGCGAAACCTCCATCGGCAACCAGGGCGGGTTCACTTACGTGCCCGGTTGCGGCGTTTGGTTGTCGTGTTTGAACAATCCGCAATATCCTAAGGCGCCCACCACAAATACCGGCTGGACCGATTTTGTCGTCACACCTCTCATCGGGACCGCATGGATTCTGGGCGAAGACACCATTGACAAGTACATCGTGATGCCGGTCGCCAAGAACCACCGCATCCTGGGCGGACGGGTGCTTCGCTCCGCGCTGGAGCCCAGCCGCAGCTTCGCGGCGCTGTTCGCCGGCAAGTTTCCGTGGATGCTTCCCGCTCCCGAGCACAACTTCGTGGTCTCTTCAAAGACGCAGCCGCCGACGCTGGGCACTCCAGATCTTCGCCCGCCGGTGGATCACTGGGAAATTGGCACGCAATACACCGACATCAGCCTGCCGGTTCTGAGCAACAACTGCGCGGGCGGGGCGTGCCGCAAGAGCCTTTCTGGCGTTGGCTTCAACTTCACCTACAACTTCACTCGCGGCATCGCGGCGGATAGCACGCTAAACTTCATTCCCGGGCAGCAGGGCACCAAAGCGATGACCGAGGGGCTGTTCGGCCTGAAGATGGGTGCGCGCTACGATCGCTTCGGCGTCTTTGGCAAGGTGCGCCCGGGGCTCATCTATTACAGCGAAGCCATGCCGGGGGGCGGCGACAACACGCCGAGCAGCCTTACCCGATTTGCGTGCGATTTAGGCGGGATCGTAGAGATCTATCCCAATCGCAATTCCACAGTGCGCTTCGACGTGGGCACGACACTGGTGCGCTATCTGTCGGACCATTCGGACCCGAAGCAGTATCCGTTGGGCAGCAATCTGTCCACGCAGTACATCGTGACGCAGGGGAACTTCCAAGTGGCGACATCTTATACGTATCGCTTCTAGCCGCACGAACCCGGGTGGCCTGCAAAAAACAGGCGGCACCTCACCGACAGTTCAGCAACACTCGCGATCGACGGCCAGGGTCGGCCCGCGCAGGGTTTCCATTGGAATGATTCGCAGCACAGTAGCGCCCTCTCATCAATTTGCGATAGCGTGGAAGGCGTACCGGCCGTTATGAAACCGGAGATCATGCTTTTCGGCGTGAAGGTTTGGGAGACAGGTGCGCTTGAATATAAGACGGCTGCAGGCCGCATACCGGTACTTAAGTTACTGGGCTGAGCCGGTGCACAAATGGCGCACAAGCATCGGACAGTGCCCGATGTGCGGTCGCAGACCGTTCTTGTCCATGGGCCCTACCCCACTGCTGACGCGATGCCTCTCATGCGCCGCTACCGTCACGAACCTGTCCCTGATCCCCGTCATTCTCGAGCATTTTGGCGATGGTGCTTCCTCGAAAGACGCCTATGAGCTTTCAACCTATGGCACCACGCTGAACTGGCTGGAAAGGCACATGCGCTCAACAACGAAGAGCGAATACTTTCAAGATTACCCGACAGGGACCATGGTCGAAGGCATTTTGAATCAGGACATACAAAAGCTCACATTCCCAGACGGCTCCTTCGATCTGGTGACGTCGAACCAGGTCTTCGAGCATGTTCCGGATGACGTGGCGGGATACAGGGAGACGTTTCGCGTGTTGCGACGAGGCGGAGCCATGATTTTCAGCGTGCCGCTCTATGACACTCCGTCAACTGTGCAAACCGCCGAATTCAAGGACAGCACGGTGGTGTTCTTCGGCCAACCTGAGTACCACGACTCAAGAATCGGCGGCGCAAAGTCGGCGCCCGTATTTTGGCGGCACTCCCGGCATGACATTTGCAGCCGGGTCCTGCAGGTGGGTTTTGGGATTGCCGAATTGAAGGAAGTCTCCATCGCTCCCTCACAGGGACATCCCGCCCCGGTGGTTTATGCCGTCAAATGATCCGAAGCCAAGAATCGTTCTGTCGGGCGTCAACATACGGGAGGCGGGAGGGCTTTCAGTTTTCCGCGATGCGCTGGCGACGCTGGCGCAAGAACACGGTGACCAATACGAAATCGTTGCGCTGGTGATGCGTCGCGACCTGTTCGACGTTGCGGGCGTAACCTATTTTGAATTCCCGCGAATCATGCACTCCTGGCTGTCCCGACTTCGCTTTGAGTACTGGTCCTGCAGAGAAATCAGCGTGCGGTTGAAGCCGAAACTCTGGCTGTCGATGCATGACATGACGCCGAACGTCTTGGCAGACACTCGCGCGGTGTACTGCCAAAACCCCTCGCCGTTTTACCGTCCAACTCTTTCCGAGTACTTCCTGGATTGGCGGTTCGGTCTGTTTTCGCTTTTCTACCGATTCCTCTACGGGATCAATATCCACGCCAACAATTACGTGATTGTGCAGCAGGATTGGATGCGCAAAAGCTTCGTCCGCCTTTATGGAGTTCAAAAAGTTGTGGTCGCGCACCCGGTGGTGGAGCTGCCAGATCCGGTGGAAACGGTAGCCGGCGGGGCTGCGAACCGGCCCTTCCGCTTCTTCTATCCCTCGTTTCCGCGAACCTTCAAAAATCCAGAAGTATGCCTGAAGGCGGCGCGGATATTGGAGCGCCGGGGCTTCCGCGAGTTCGAGTTATGGTTGACCTTCGATGGGGCGGAAAACCGGTACGCCAGGCAGGTTGTGAGGGAATTCGCGGACGTACGGTCGGCACGCTGGCTAGGTCTGCTGCCGCGCGAGCACATCTTCGAGCTCTATGCCGAAGCGGACTGCCTGCTGTTCCCTTCCCGGCTGGAGACATGGGGCATGCCGATCACCGAAATGAGAGGCGTCGGCAAGCCGATTCTGGCTGCCGATCTGCCTTATGCACACGAATGTGCGGCTGGCTATTACCGGGTTAAGTTCTTTGAGCCCGACGATCCTGAGCAACTGGCAGACCTCATGCGGCAGGCCGCAGCGGGCCAGGCTATTTTCGCCAAGGCGCCGGAAGCCGCTATCCAGGAACCCTACGCCGCGAATTGGCGAGAGTTGTGGGCACTTCTTCTAGAAAAACTCTGAACATGTTGCCGCGCACGACTCCGGGGCTAAAGAGGCTGCTGAAAAAGTCCGGAGCACTGCTGTTACGCGGACTCAAGTCCGCGCGGAGGGTCAAAAATAAGGGGATCATCGGCCGACTGAAGTCGTGCCCTGATACGAAGCGCCGCAGGAAGGACTCTTTCAGCTGTCGTCCAGGGCCTGCGGCCCGCGAGAATGCATGAAATATCACACCGAGCGACCGAGTATTTTCGATGGCTTAGTCTGATTTTTCGACCCAGCCTGTAAAGCCAGAACTTAAGGGCGCCCACAAGCGGCACGATTGATGCCGTGCCCCTGCAAGGCGACAGCTTGACTCCATCAATGGCGAAACCGCTCCAGGCGTGTTAACACTAATTGAGATATAGGTGTTATGCTGCGATCTATGGAGATCACCGAGGAGCAGTGCCAGCGTATTGCCCCCTGTCTTCCGCGTCAGCGCGGCAATGTCCGGGTCACCCATCTGCAGTTTCTGAACGCGCTTCTGTATGTCGCCCAGCACGACTGCAAGTGGCGCGGCCTGCCCAAGCGATTCGGCCCGTGGCACACCATCTACACGCGCATGAACCGCTGGTCCAAGAGCGGCGTGCTGGACACCGTCTTTGCCCAGTTGCAGCGTGAACAACTGCTGCGCATCCGCATCGAGGCGGTGAGCCTGGATTCGACCACCGTCAAAGTTCTCCCCGACGGCACCGGTGCGTTAAGAAAAACGGCAGACAGGCCATCGCCAGATCCCGCGGTGGATGGACCACCAAAATTCATCTGGTTGCCGCGAATGCTCGAACCGCTATAACCTTCGCTCTCTCCGCTGGCCAAGCTTCCGACACGGTGCACGGCCGCGAACTTCTGGCCGGCATAGGCCAGCTGCCGACTCCCTTGCACCTGGTGATGGACGCCGCCTACCACGACAACACCAGCCGACCTACAGAGAGAATCATGCCAAGTTAGTATTCTGAAACGTGACCTCCAGACCAATTAAGTCCGCCAAGACCCAGCGTGGGAAGAAGTACTTGTGGTCGTTTGTGCGATGGCTTGTGGCGGGTGTGTTGCTGCTTTGGTCGGCGGCCGCTCTGCTGCTAGTGGCGGCGCGCTGGGTCGATCCACCGACAACCGCGGTGCAAATCGAGCGCCGATTACAGGCATGGATCCATAACAAGCCCTATCAGAAACGCTATCAATTCGTCCCGCTCAACCAAATCTCGCCCAATCTGCAGCGCGCGGTGATCGCGGCGGAGGATGCGCGCTTCTACCAGCATCACGGGTTCGATTGGCACGAGGTTCAAATCGCTGCGCAGCAGGACCTGGAGGGCGAACGAACTCGCGGAGCTTCCACGCTGACGCAGCAACTGGTGAAGAACCTGTTTTTCGGAACGGGCCGGTCCATGGTGCGCAAAGGCGCGGAGGCCACGCTGGTGCCGGTGGCGGAATTCGTACTGGGCAAGCAGCGCATTCTGGAGCTCTACCTGAACGTGGTCGAGTGGGGCCCCGGAGTTTACGGCGCGGAGATGGCCAGCCGTGTTTACTACGGGGTTCCGGCACGGAACATTGGTCGGGAAGAGGCAGCGCGACTGGCGGCGGTACTGCCCGGTCCGCTAAAACGCCGGCCCGAGCGCATGAACCGCTATAGCGCAATCATCCTGAATCGCATGCAGCAGATGGGGTGGTGAGGGAGCGGCCAGCCGCCGTGCACGCTCGACACGACTCGTTACCCTACCCCTCCCCCTGCGTAAGTTCGCCAATTTCAATGGCATAGGCGGATTTCCGCGCAAACTCGCAGAAACAAATAACTTATAGCCAAAGTATTCAGAAATAATGACTTGCATGCTAGCTCCTCGCCGCTTCTCGGGGCTTTCGGAGAGCCGCCGCGACATTCTGCAGCGCGAAGAGATGAGTGCCAGCGCGGTTGAGGTCTATACGGTTTTCGGCGATGGCGGCGAGAATTTCCTGGAGCGCTGCTTGTACATCATCGAGTGTTCGCATCTTCGGAAGGCGAGGTCCGAGGACATCGAGTTCGAGGAGAATCTTGGAGGCATATTCGTGGCGTTTGTGGTCGCGCAGGTGGTAGTAACAGCGCTTCTTGCCGCGAAGAGTGGGAGAACCGCAGGGGGTGCCGTCAAGCTTGGGATAGTTGCAGAGGGGAACGGACATGAAAGCCTCCGAAAAATGGGCTGTTAGCTCTCGTCGCTTCTCGCTGGTCGCAAAAGGCGGCGAGTGAGTTATTACAGACTGGCAGCACAACTGTACAGCGTCCTTGTTCTCAGGCTGGCAAAAGATGAGAAAGGGTGTCAAGAGATTTCAGCAGAATTTCGTGGTGGATTCCCGATTCGGGAAGATTGACCTCCATGCGGGGTTACTGATCGCTAGCAAAAATGCGAGATAGATTGTCTGGATCGGCGGAAAGATGTTTGCGCTGGTAAGCTGTCCACGGTGATTCGACCGCCACGAGCCCTTGTTCGTGGAGAGCGTAGGAACGATAGCTGCTCCAAAGCCAGTCTTCGGGTTTCTCGACAAGGCCGCGCTTCACGGGGTTGCTGTGGATGTACTTCAGGTCGTTGACGAATTCCTCGTGGTCACGGACATTGCGGTCGTAATAGCGCCTTTGCCAGAAGGAACCGTCGATTGCGTGCCCCAGGTTTGCGCCCTTCGGTTGGGCGTTAACCTGGGCGTGTAACCGTTTGGTGAACGACAGCTTCAAAAAGTGGATCGCGTCGGCCAAGGTGTCGTTATCAGGTTCGCTGAGGAGCAGATGAACGTGTTCTGGCATGACAACATATCCGTATACGTGGCGGTGTGAATATCGTGGGATCCTTCGTAGGTTTTCACGGACTCCAAGTTGGCCATGTGGCGGAAGATGGGATATTCGTCGGCGATGCCGTTTCCGCCCAGGATGTCGCGGCCCATGCGGCGCACTGCCTATCGAATTACCTGCACAGGGACTTCGAGTTTAAGCTTCTTCCAAGCCTGTTCGGTAGTGTAAACGGGCGCCTTCAGTGTTATGGCCAAAGCAAGGCAGGCACGGTCTCCCAGCGAGAGACCAATCGCGCGCGTGAGCGCGATAAGGCCGCCCGTGAGGCGTGCCTGGGACAAGTCGAACGGGACCACCTCTTGAATCGGACTAAGGGCGTCTTCCCAAGCCTCATCGATCGACCATCCGCGGCTCACCAGCTTGCCGTGAACTTCAGACAGGTTAACGGCGCCGCAGACCGCCCGGCTTAGCAACTCCTGAGTCAGCTTCTCGCTGCCGCGCTCGCCCTGGATAAAGGCCAGAATGGCCGAAGCGTCCAAAACAATCCTATTCATGCCTGGCAGCTTCGCGACGCTCGGCGAGCAACTCTTTCGACAGTGAAACGCCTTTGGGCAAATACTTGCGGGCGCGTTGCCGGGCGCGTTGGATGCGCTGCTGCTGGGTAGTGATCCGCAGCTCGTCTTGTTTCAGCTCCAGCACGACTTCGTCCCCAATCTCGATGCCAAGGGCCTTGCGAAAGGACGCGGGTATTACGACGCGACCGTTCTCGCTGACACGTGTACGAGCTGTATCGTCCATGACAGAATTGTAGCATTATGGCACAAAATTATAAATATGTCATATACAGTTGGTTATGTCCTAGTGCGGAAAAGACGACACGAGACATTGTGTGCTAACCGAACGAAAACCCCCGCTCAAGCTTCGCTTGAACGGGGCACCCGTTCCGAAGATTCTTGCTTAGTGGGAGCGCTTGCCCGGGCCACCCGCCAGGTATGGGCCACGGGAGATGTGGGCCACCAGCCAGTCAGCCGGAGAGGGTTTGAATGCGAGAAAGTCCCCATCCAACCCGGCGGTGTCCTATAATCGGCGCATGCTAACCGATGAGGACAAGCAGTGGATCAAGGAACAGCTTGAGGGGGTAGAGACTACCCTGCTGACGGAGTTTCACATCTGGGCTTCGCCTGTCGAAATGCGCCAGCGGAGCCACGCCGCAGCGATTCGGGCGCTGGACGCCGAAGTGGAATCGCTGTCGGATCGGTTGAAGAACCTGGAAGGTCGCTGAAGTTGGCTCCCACGTTAGGCCAAAAGAAGGCCGAACGTGGGGCACGGATTTGGTACCTGGGCCACCCGCCCAGAATAGTTAGTCCATTGGCCTAGCCATCCCCCTCGACGAAAACCCCCACTCAAGGGCGCTGGCGCGTCCTTGAATGCGGCACCCTCGAGATGATTCGTTGGAGTGGATGGGTTACCTGGGCCACCCGCCCCGAAGTGGAGTCGCTGTCGGATCGGTTGAAGAACCTGGAAGGTCGCTGAGATTGGCTCCCACGTTAGGCCAAAAGAAGGCCGAACGTGGGGCACGGATTTGGTACCTGGGCCACCAGCCACGGGATATGTGGGCCACCGGCCACGGGAGATGTGGGCCACCAGCCAGCGTTTTGTGATTACCCCGACTGACACAGGCGGTTGTTGCTGAAAGACCCACATCTGCCAAAAGAGGGCAGATATGGGCCACGGGAGACGTGGGCCACCAGCCACCAGCCCACGGGAGATGTGGCCCACCAGCCAATCTTCATGTGCTCGGCTCCTTTCCTCCGAGCCTTGGTAGCTTGAGCGCTCCAAGTGTACCTGGCGGCTGGGAGCCGACACGGTTATCTAATCAGCCCAGCCGTCAGGCAGATGTGGGCCACCAGCCCGCCCTGTCGTAGGATCACAAGCCTCCCAGCAAATGTCCTAAACTCCATTTCGAATCAGTCGCATCCGCCAACATCTTTTTTTGCTGCCAAGGCGTCAGTTCCCCCTGCCACTCCCTCACCACGACGCCGTCCGAATTCGTCTGGAGTATGGTAGGAGTGCCTCCTATACCGATTTCGGCATAGGGAGCACTGCCGATATAAGGGATATTTATCCCAGCATGCTCCAAAAAAGCTTTCGCCTCCTCGTCTCCCTCTGGAAACAAGGCCAGCACCCTCACACTCCTGCTGTTTTCAATTTTTGCGACTAGCCTCCGATAAAACGGAGCGCTGTTCAAACAATGCTGGCAGCGCGCCGAAAGAGCAAGAAGTATAGTCCGTTCTGATTCATGCCAATGCACCTCCGGAAGCATGGCTAACTTCCGGTCTACGAGTGCACCGCCCCCCGGGTCAATTGCTGCGTGTGTTGAAAGTAGCTTGCCAAACAATACAGCCGAAAGCAGAATAGATGCCAGTATTACACATACATGTGACGCTTTCTCGAGATTCGACACTATCTTTCCTCACCTATTTTGGAGCTTCGCTGTTTGCTTGGCTCAGTTGCTTCTGGTATAGCAGGGCGCCCGTCCGCATGTCAGAAACCGTCTTAGAATATTTTAGGGTGTCCGCGCCCCAATGGGTTCCATCCGAAAAGAGGACATAGTCGACCGCCACTGAAATTGAATCTTGCTCGCTATCCGCCGACGACCATCCAAGTGGTATCGAATCACTCACAGTTCCTTTCGGCTCGATCAAATGCTTTCCATTAGCTAGAGGACTAGTTATGAGGGTTCCAAAAGTCGAATTGGGCCCCGAGCTCCGAGTTACACCCGCTTTAAATCCTATGGCATCGACGGCTTTTGCTGACGCATTTCGTGCAACCAGCAACACGGCCGATTCCTGCCCAGGCTTCGAGAACTGGGCTCGCACAATCTGTACGGGGCATGCATCTTGGGATTGCACCGAGACATTCTGCGAAAGAAGAACAGAGCAATTGGCAATCATCATGGCCAGAACCATCATGTGCGTTAACTTCATTAGAGACTCTCCTTTAGTAATAAATCCCACAGCAAGGATACGCATCTGTTACCTTTACATTGCCATGAGAGTCTTGGTATGTGCAGCGTATCTCCCC
>Ga0335082_10003460_pt1 | contig 17157 bp, 12 predicted proteins | sample Lox_Sample_41_FD_206718 | JGI IMG/M metagenome (GOLD analysis project Ga0335082, IMG submission 206718) | Soil microbial communities from Loxahatchee National Wildlife Refuge, Florida, United States - Lox_Sample_4.1 | ecosystem: Environmental > Terrestrial > Soil > Wetlands | place: USA... | reverse complement strand
CGGCACCGGTGCCGGAAATCCCTGTGCGCGTCCGGTACTCCCGGCATGCGCTCCAAGTCAGTGCGGAAGCGGTGTTCGTTGCGCTGTTCGGCGCTGCGCGCCACGCCTTCTGGCTCGACAGCAGCCGTGAGATGCCAGGTCTCACGCGTTTCTCGTTCATGGGCGATGGCGCCGGTGCCGATGTGCTTCGCTACAGCAACCGGGAACGTGAGGTGCAGGTCGAGAGTGAAATCGCCGCGCCGCGAACTGAACGCGCCCCGCATGGGTTCTTCCGTAGTCTGCGCGATCGTCTGCAGCGCCATCGCGTGGCCGACGTTGATCTGCCATTTGACTTCGCAGGCGGTTTCCTCGGCTACTTCGGCTACGAGCTCAAGGTGGAGTGCGGCGGGCGGGCGGCGCATCGTTCCCCCTATCCCGATGCAGCCGGACTCTGGGTGCGTCGCTTTCTCGCGATCGATCACCTCACGCAGGAGGTCTATGCGGTGGCGGTGTCCGATTCGCGCGAACAGGATGCCGCCGCAAGCGCCTGGCTCACCGATGTTGAGCGGCGGCTCGCGCAGGTGGCGGAGCCTGCCCCGCCACGTAGCCTGTGCGATCGCGCGACGCTTGCCTTCACGCTCGAAGCCGACGCTCCAGGCTATCTGGAGGCCGTGGAGCAGGCACTGGACTACATCAGCGCTGGCGACAGCTACGAGGTGTGCCTCACCAATCGCATCCGTGGCCAGCTGGCGGCAGACCCGCTCGCACTCTATCGCGTGCTGCGCCGGGTCAATCCAGCGCCATTCGCTGCCTACTTGCGCTTCGATGATCTTGCCGTACTGTGCAGCTCGCCCGAGCGCTTCCTGCGCATCGACCGCGATCGCAACGTGCAGGCCAAGCCGATCAAGGGCACTGCTCCGCGGGGCAGCGACGCAGCGAGCGACCGTCGCATCGCGGCCGGGCTGGCGGCAAGCGAAAAGAACCGGTCCGAGAATCTGATGATCGTAGACCTTTTGCGTAACGACCTGGGGCGCGTATGCGAGATCGGATCGGTGCGGGTGCCGGCCCTGATGGAGGTCGAAAGTTACGCGACGCTGCATCAGATGGTGAGCACGATCACGGGGCGTTTGCGCGCCGACATGCATGCGGTGGACTGCATCCGTGCGGCGTTCCCGGGCGGCTCGATGACCGGCGCGCCGAAGATTCACACCATGGAAATACTGGATGAGTTGGAACTCAGCGCCCGCGGGGTCTACTCGGGCGCACTCGGCTACGTGTCGCTCAACGGCTGTGCCGATCTCAATATCGTCATTCGCACCATCGTGCTCCAGGCTGGGGAACTGTCGATCGGAGTCGGTGGTGCGATCGTTGCCGGCTCCGATCCGCAAGCGGAATTCGACGAGGCGCTGCTCAAGGGCAAGGCGCTCCTCGATGCGGTGGCGCTGGATCGGCGCGGCGATCTCGAGGGCACGCCGTACAAAATTGCGGGTGCCTGAACATGCAGTTCCTGCTGAACGGGCGCTTCGTCGCCGAACCAGACGCACGGGTGCCGGTGTCCGATCGCGGCTTTCTCTACGGCGACGCTGCCTTCGACACGCTGTGCGCGTATGGCGGGCGTCTGTTTCGGCCGCGCGCGCATCTGCAGCGGCTGATGCAATCGCTGGCAGCGCTGCGGATCGAGCCGCCTGCCACGCTGGCGCAAATGGAAGACGATCTGCACGCGGTCCTCGAGCGCAACGCCATCGCTGATGCGATTCTCCGCATCACGGTTTCGCGCGGTTCAAGCGCGCGTGGCCCCGGCATCCGCGAGGTTGGCGCACCGACGTATCTGATCGCGTGCTATCGGGCGAGCGCTCCTGTGCAGGCCAGCGTCAAGCTGGAGCCAGTAGCGGTGCGGCGCACACCGGCCGATAGCCTGCCGCCGTACGCCAAGACGGCGAACTATCTCAACAGCATTCTCGCGCTGGCCGAAGCGACGGATGCGGGCGCCGATGAGGCGCTGCTGCTCGACTCGCGCGGCGCTATCGCCGAATGCGCGTACAGCAACGTCTTCTTCGTGCGCGACGTAGTCCTGCTCACGCCCGAGCTGGAAGGCGGGATTCTGCCCGGCATCACTCGTGCCGCCGTGCTGGAGCTGGCCCACGCCCACGGCATTACAGTTGAGGAGGCATCGATTGAACCGGGCATCGCTTTGGCCAGCAACGAAGCCTTCATCACCAACAGCGTGCGCGGCGTCGTCCCGGTGCATGCAATCGGCACGCGGACGTTCCCGGTGCCCGGTCCGCTGACTGCCCGGCTTGCGCGGTGGTATTGGGAGCTGGTGGAGCGGGAAGCGGGAGCGAGGTGGGTGCTTCCCACGTAGATGTGACACCGCCCGTTGCAAGCGGTAGAGTAGGCAGATCCGCGGCTTTCCTGCCGCGGCAACCCAGCCCCTGAGGGCGTCAGCAGCATGGTAGAGCACCCAGACCCGCTTGCGGGCACAGCGCAGTGAGTCGAGCGCAATTGAGAGCAAGCCAAGCGATAGGCCGGCTGCCCACATCCGCGCGTGCCCTGATCATGTGGCTCGCGCTGATCTGCGCGTGCGCTCATTTCGAGCGGCCGGCGCCAGCCGCTGACGCCGAACCTGCGCCCGCCAGCCCCCCCATCGAGCTCACATGGCACGAAAAAGCCTGGCTCGCCAAGCACCATAACATCCGTGTCGGCGCAGAAACCAACTACGCTCCCTACGAGTTCAAGGACGCCGACGGAAAATTCACCGGCATCATTGCCGACTATCTGGAGCTCATCAAGCACAAGCTCGATGTTCAATTCCAGGTGTCGCAGCTGCGCGATTTCGCCACCGTCGCAGACAAGCTGCGCAAGCGCGAGCTCGATGTGATCCTGGCTGTGGCGCCGTCGGCCGAGCGCGAGCAGTTCCTGGTATTCACCAAGCCGTACCTGCATTACGTCAACGTCATCGTCACGCGCGACAACTACAGCTTTGTGAGCAGCCTACGCGATTTCGGCGAGAACCGGGTCGCCGTGGTCGAGGGCCACTCGTCCAAGCAGCTCGCGGCACGCGTGTACCCGAACTACAACGTGGCTTCTTACCCCGATCTGCTGGACGGGCTGATGGCGGTGTCGACCGGACAGGTCGACGGCCTGGTGGACGATATCTTTCCAATCGTCTACATGATCCGCCAGCGCCGTATCAGCAATCTCAAGATCGCGACTGCGGTGGACAAGTCCCTGCAACCGGTCGGGTTCGCGGTCGGGGTGCGCAAGGACTGGCCGGAGCTCGCCGGGATTCTCGACAAGGTGCTGGCCAATATCAGCCATGACCAGGAGCGCGAGATCTCGCAGAAGTGGCTGTCCGTGCGCTACGAGAACAAGGTCGATTACCGCGCGATCTGGACCTCGGTGAGCGTGTTCTCCGCGATTCTCCTGGCGGCCGTGCTGTGGATCCGCCAGCTCAGCGGGCAGCGACGCGCATTGATGGCCGCGCGTGCGGAAGCCGAGGCGGCTGCGCGCGCCAAGGACCACTTTCTCGCCAACATGAGCCACGAGCTGCGCACACCGCTGCACGCGATTCTCGGCTACGCGGATCTGGTCCGCGAAGGCAAGCTGGCGGAGGCCTCCCGCCAGGAAGCCCTGGGCACCATCGCGCGGAGCGGCCAGCATCTGCTCTCGCTCATCAATGATCTGCTCGATCTGTCGCGCATTCGCTCCGGGCATCTCGAAATGGTTCCGGCCCCCGTGCCCCTGCGCGCGCTGCTCGAGGAGATCGCGGCGATGGTGCGTGTCGATGCGCAGCAGAAGGGATTGGACTTTTTCCTGCGGAACGCGCCCGATCTGCCGGCGGTGGTGAAAGTGGATGGCCGGCGCCTGCGCCAGATCCTGCTCAACCTGCTCGGCAATGCGATCAAGTTCACCGAGAAAGGCAGTGTGACGCTCGCCGTCGAATCCACGCCAGTCGATGATGATCAGATCGAACTGCGGGTATCGGTCCGGGATACCGGGGTGGGCATCGCGCCGAAGGATCTGGCGCGTATCTTCGCGCCGTTCGAGCAGGCCGAAGGGCAGCGGCGTGAGGCCGGTGCCGGCCTCGGGCTCGCGATCAGCCGTGAGCTCGCGAACGGGATGGGCGGGAGCATCGAGGTCGACAGCCAGCCGGGCGGAGGCAGCGATTTTCGCTTCTCGGTGACCCTGCCGGTGGTGCACGAGCAGCAGCCTGCCCCGGACACCGCTCAGCGCATCGTGGGCTACGAGGGCCGCCGCCTCACGGTGCTCGCGGTGGATGATCAGCCGGAAAATCGCATGCTGCTGCGGCAAATGCTCGAGCCGCTCGGCTTTCAGGTGGAGCTTGCTGCGGACGGACAGGAAGCGGTGGCGGCTGCGCGCAAGCAGACGCCCGATCTCGTTGTCATGGACCTGCGCATGCCCGGCACCGATGGTTTTGACGCCGCGCATGCGATTCGCCGCTCGCCGCATCTGCAAAGGGTCGCCATCGTCGCCGCATCGGCGAGCGGTGCGGACCTGGAGCGCGCCGAAGCCGACCACGACACGTTCTCCGAGTGCCTGCGCAAGCCGTTCCAGACCAGCGAACTGCTCGAGGTGATCGGACATGTGCTGGCACCGCGGTGGCGCTACGCCGGTGCCGAACCGACCCCGGATGCCGCTTCGAGCGCCGGGCAGCCGCAGAGCGAGCTGCTCGCACCCGAGCGCACGTTGGTCGAGGAGCTGCTAGAGCTTGCGCGCATGGGCATGCTGGTGCGTGTAGAGCAGATCGCGCTCGACCTGGAGAAGCGCGATCCGCGTTATACGGCGTTCGCGCGCCGAGCGTACAGCCTGGCGCACAGCTTCGAGGAAGAAGCGCTGGTCGCGCTGCTGCAGCGTTGTCTGGAAGCCCGCAGCGATGTCACCGCAGACTGAGCTCGCCGGCGCGCGCCTGCTGATTGTCGACGACACGCCGCAGAACCTGCGGCTCATCTCCGATTTTCTCGCCGAACAAGGCTTCGAGCTGATGCTGACCCGCAGCGGCAAGCAGGCGCTCGAGAAGATCCATCGGGGCACGCCCGATCTAGTGCTGCTCGATGTGCGCATGCCGGACATGGATGGCTTCGAGGTGTGCCGGCGTCTCAAGGCGCAGCCTTCGGTTGCCGGGATTCCAGTGATTTTCATGACCGCGCTGGACGATGCCGCGCACAAGGTCGAGGGCTTTCGCCTCGGCGCGGTCGACTACGTCACCAAGCCGATCCAGCGCGAAGAGCTGGTGGCACGCATCCGCCATCATCTGCAGCTGCATCGCCTGCAGCGCGAGCTGGTGGAGAAGAGCGAAGATCTCGCCGCCAAGAACGCGGAGCTGGAAGCCTATGCGCACACCATCGCGCACAGTCTCAAAACGCCGCTCGCGGCGGCCAATCGCTTCCTCGAGATCCTGTACAAGTACAAATCGAACGACCTCAATGAGGAGCAGCGCCACCTGGTGCAGCAGGCCTTCGAAGCGATGGCCATGACGGGCGAGGTCGTGGATGCTCTATTGCTGTTGTCGACGGTGTCGCAGCAGAATGTGGAGCTGCAGGTGATCGACATGGCCGCCGTGGTGGCGAAGGTGCAAAGTCAGCTGGTCGATCTGCGGGCGCGCACGCACGCTTCCATTCAACTGCCGGAAAAGTGGCCGCGCGCACTCGGCTATGCGCCATGGGTGGCAGAGGTCTGGCTGAACCTGATGAGCAACGCGATGAAGTATGGAGGCTCGCCGCCACGCGTGCAGCTCGGTGCCGCTGCGGAGGACTCGCACGTGCGCTTCTGGGTGCGCGACAACGGCGTGCCGCTGTCGGCGGATGAACGCGCACGGGTGTTCACGCCCTTCACGCGCCTGCATCGCAGCCGCGCGGCGGGGCACGGTCTGGGACTTGCCACCACTCAGCGCATTGTCACCCGTCTAAGCGGCGAGGTCGGCGCCGCTCCCGCACCCGATGGCGGTAATGAATTTTTCTTTTCACTGCCGGCTGCGCGCGCGGAGCATCCCGAACGACCCGTCCCGGCGCGCGAGCCGGCGGCTGCCAAGCGTTGATGTGCCGTTTGGCGCGGCGCCCCGGCCTCGCCCATAATGCGGCGAATTACGCCGACATCATGCGATGAAGATCCTGCACGCCGACGACCATCCGCTGTTCCGGGAAGGCATTCGCTTCTTCCTGAAGCTGCTCGATGCGGACGTGACCGCGCTCGAGGCCGGGACCCTGCAGGCTGCCATGGACAAGCTCGCCCTCGAATGGCCGGTCGATCTGCTGCTGCTCGACCTGGAAATGCCAGGCATGAATGGCAGCGAAGGCTTTTTCGCGCTGCGACGCCGCTACCCTGAGCTGCCGATTGCGATCGTTTCGGGCCTGAGCGATGCAAACGTCATCCGCCCGCTGCTCGAAGGCGGTGCGCGCGGCTTCATCCCCAAGCTTGCCGGCAGCGAGCAACTCCTCGATGCCCTGCGGCGCATCCTGAGCGGTGAAGTGTACGTGCCCGACGCTACGTTCGTGCGCCCCGTGGCGCAAGGTGCGGACGCATTGACCACCCGCCATCTGGAGATCCTCCCGCTGCTTGCTGACGGCCTGCCGAACAAGCAGATCGCCAATGCGCTCGGCGTCACCGAGGGCACGGTAAAGCAACATCTGAAGGAGTTGTTCAAGCGGCTGTCCGCCCGCAATCGCACGCAGGCAGTCAAGGAGGCGCGGCGGCTGGGGCTGCTGAGTAAATGAAAAAGGGCGGGGAATACCCGCCCTTCTCGTTGCAAACCGGCGGTGCCGGTCAGCGTTACTTCTTCGACTCGTCCACTGCGCGGCCGGGCTGGTCCGTGGGACCCTTGGCCTTCACGGTCTTCTTCTTGCCCTGATCATCGATCGCGCGGCCGTACTTCTTCGGCTGCTTATCCGTTTTCACGGTGCCGTCATCGATAGCGCGACCGTACTTCTTCGCTGTCGGGTCCGTTTTCACGGTGCCGTCGTCGATAGCACGACCGTACTTCTTCGCATTCGGGTCCGTTTTCACGGTGCCGTCATCGATCTCGCGACCGTACTTCTTCGGCTTGGCGGTCTTGAGGGTGCCGTCATCAATCTCGCGGCCAAACTGCTTCGGCTTGGCGGTCTTTACGGTGCCGTCATCGATGGCGCGTCCGGGCTTTTGAATCTTGGGTTGGGCGGTGTAGGGCTCGTCAGCGGCATAGGAGGCCAGCGAGAACCCAATGATGCCGGCGGCTGCCAGCGCAGAAATCAAGAGACGCATACTCAAATCTCCTCTTCGTTATGCTCACTGTCGCCTGCCGTGAGCGGACGTAAAATCATTTGTTTGAGACTCAAGAAGCGGCGACCTTCTACACTGTAATCATGGCAGTAGGCAGCCGAAAGAACAATTCCACATTGGCGATAGCGGGTATGACTTTAGTGATAGCACAGGCCATACTTCCACGTTGTGCGTGAGCCCTGACGCAAACGCGTCGACCGCAGGCCGGCAAATGAAAAGGGCGGGAGAACCCGCCCTTCTCGTGAGACCGACTGACAGTCGAAGCTGGTTACTTCTTCGAGTCGTCGACGGCACGACCCGGCTGGTCCGAGGGACCCTTGGCCTTCACAGGCTTCTTCTGGTCGTCGATCTCGCGGCCATACTTCTTCGGCTTGGCAGTCTTGAGGGTGCCGTCATCGATCTCGCGGCCATACTTCTTCGGCTTGCCAACGCCCACGGTACCGTCATCGATCTCGCGGCCGTACTTCTTCGGCTTGGCGGTCTTGAGGGTGCCGTCATCGATCTCGCGGCCATACTTCTTCGGCTTGGCGGTCTTGAGGGTGCCGTCATCGATCTGGCGGCCGGGTTTGTTCAGATTGTTACCGGTTTGCACGGTGCCGTCATCGATGGCACGTCCGGGTTTTTGAATCTTGGGTTGGGCGGTGTAGGGCTCACCCGGATCGGCGGCAAAGCCTACCATCGAGAACCCAATGATGCCGGCGGCTGCCAGCGCAGAAATCAAAACACGCATACTCAAATCTCCTCTTCGCTTGTGCTCACCGTCGCCTGCCGGTTGTGAGCGGACTTAAGTCAGTTATTTGAGACTCAAGAAGCGGCGACCTTCTAGGGCGCAATCATCCCAGCCGGCGGCCGCCCGCACAATTCCGCATCCGGGGGGGCGCCTATCACTTTAGTGATAGGGAGCAGGGGTCGCCACGCGCGTGCCGGGTACGCGCGCGATCCAGCTCCTCGCGCACCAGCCGCAGCCGGCGGGCAGACAACGCGGAGCCGCGCTCGGAGCGTTCGCACAGCGCGCCGCGGAAGCCGAGGAAGTCGGGCGCGAGGCCGGTCAGCGCGTCGATGTCATCGGTGCGCAATGAGCCGGCGAGCCCGGTGTGAAGCTCGAAGTCGTGTGCGCTGTCGATGAAGGTCTTGAGCGCGCGATCGCTCATATGCTGGCGCAGTCCGCCGCCGCCCTTGTCGAAGGTGTCGACCATGGCGCCGGCAAAGCGTGCTATATGTAGATGGCGCAGCATGTCGAGCGGCACGCCGCGGTCGGCGAAGAACACCGCGACCAGTCGATACTGCGTGGCCGCCGACGCGAGCGCCTTGATGCAGTTCATGAGCTCCGCGCCCGGCAACAGGCCGACCTTCACGTACTCGACACCAGTGGCTCCGGTGCGCATTGCGGCCTGCGCGACTGCAGCTGGATCGAGCGGCCAGTCACCTGCCGTCGCACTGGTGATGGCGCGCCCGTGGAGCCGACGCAGGGCGTCGGCGATCAGGTGAGGGTCCAGTGCGGCCAGCGCGCCGGTGCGCGCGTCCTTGAAGTCGATGATGCTCGCCCCGCCTTCGAGCGCAATCAGAGCTTCGTGCTCGTCCTGCACGCTGGCGAGCAGACGTGTCATGCGTGCATCCCCCTATTGGCCAGCGCGGAATGCGGCGATGCGCTCCAGCAGCCAGGACCATGCCTCGCGCTCGGCGGGCCCGGCGGTCTTCTCGATCGCGATCTCGAGGTATTTGAGCTCGTCATCGATTTTTTCCGCGGGCAGCATATGCAGCCGGCTTACCAGGATCGCGCATTCCAGCACCGCGCCCTGCGCCCGGTTGAATCCGCGGAAAGGGCCGTGCGACTGCTCATACACGACGTCCATGTGCAGGCGCGGACGCTGCACATCTTCTTCAGCGTGCGCGAGTCGAAGCTCGCGATGCGCGAGCGCATGCTCCAGCCGGACGCACGGCGTGTGCGCGCATGTGAGGGTGGGCCAATTCCGCCTGCCGGTCAAGCATCCTGCGAACACACGCACGTCGTCGGTGAGATTAACGGTTGCATAGCCGGTAGCGAGCACGTTTTCGAGCGTGCCTGACGGGCGAAACGGCGCCAGGATCACGCGGCCGTTCTCCTCGCGCACACCCATCGGCGCAATGTGTACCCGGCCCTCCGGACTCGTGCTGGTGACGATGGTCTCGCGGATCATTCGTCGCCATCCTGCGCGCGCACCCGCCGCGCGTGAGCGAGTGTGCTGCCGGGTGCGGTCTGCTTCGACAGGTCCTCGGCTGGGGCAGGCGCCGCCACGCCCCACCGCAATTCCTCGTCCTGCGCATAGCGTTTGCCGAGCCGCCAGGCAATCTGTGCGCGCGCGAGCTCTGCACCCATGTAGAAGGCATGTGCAGCGTCGTCCTCCAGCTTGAGCTGCGGCCATAATGCAAACGGATCGTCGGCCCGATGGTGACCGTCGCGGTTGAAAACATGGATCCCATCTTCGGCGATCATCACGCGGAAATTGGAATCGCGCACGGCTTGCGCGAGCTCCGTGATCTCCGTCGGTGTGCTGGTGAACGGATGCCTCTCGTGCAGCGCCAGCATCGCATCGGAGATGCTTTTGGGCAACGCGCCTTCTGCCCGCGCGGCGAACATGATGCGACGTGCCATGTCTGCTTCGCGCACCACCGTGCGCGCATGCTCGCTTACCTGCACCACCAGCACGGCGCCGATGTCGAGCTCCGAGGCGATGCCGAACAGCAACGCATTCATGCCCATGGTGTCGGCATGCGTGAGCTCGGTCACGTTGCCGATACCCATCATGATCGGCGCATGCGGATGCGCGCGGCGCAGCGCATGGTAGCGGGCGATCGAATCGGTGAAGCCGAAGTGGATCGGATCGAGCACCGGGTCAGCGTAGTAGGGCCGCTTGCGCTCCTCCAGTGCGCGCATCGCGCGCTCCAGGGAGGCGATATCACCGGGCTCGCGGGGAATGAGGATCGGCGTGGATGCGACCTCGTCGGCGATCCACAAGGTATCCTCGCGCAGGCTGAGCAGGTAATCGGCCCCCGCCTTGCCGCCGCGCAGCAGCTCGGTGGGCTCCAGAGAATCGACACTCACCTTGAGCCCGAGCGCGTGCAGATGGACGACGGCTTCCTCCAGACGGGGAAACGGTGTGGCCGGCAGACAACCGAGGTCGATGACATCGGCGCCGTACCCGGCGAGCTCAGTGGCACGCGCTGCCAGCGCAGACAGCGATAGCTCGGGCGCATCGACGATCTCGGCGAACACGAGCGTGTCGTAACGCGAAAGATCGGGCGCTGCGGCGGCGCGGCCCATAAAGCGCGGCAGATCCGCGAGCTCATCGGGACCGCGCACCACCGGCACGCCGAGGTGCGTGCTTAGATGATCGAGATCGCCGCGACAACGCCCTGGCACCATGATGCGGTCGGCGCCACGGGCATCGGGCAGACGGCGCTCGATCATGTCGGCCGTCATGAGGGCTGCGACGCTAAGCCCGAGCTGATGCACGGTCCAGTCGAATGGCGCGGGGTCCATCGACTCGAGCACGCGGATGAGACTCTTCTCGGCGAGCTTGCCGGTCAGGAACAGAATACGGCTGCGATCCGGCTCGGCCATCGGCGGAAACTCGTATCCATGCTGAAGAATACACCGCTCGAGGATGCGACGTCCGGGGCGAGCGATCGGCGGCAAGGGCGCTGCCGTTGTCCAAAGAAAAACTGGCATCCCGGTTGCCCGGGATGCCAGCAGCTTGTTGCTCTCTTGTAGTTGTTAGCTCGGTAGCGTCAACACCGCGGGCATGGGCACGGGTGCGACAGCAATTCTTTCTGCGTTCCTCTTTCTGCGTTCCAAGCGCCGCCTCAACTAGGCTGGCTACGCGGCCGCGCTGCCTGGCCTCACAACGGGCGGCCGCAACCAAAGCTTGTGACGCGGACAGATTCCAACATGCGGCCGCCTTGCAGTCAAGCACTGTGACTCGGATGTCATGAGGGCGTACTTGATATAGAGCCGCACCAGATACCCGGCCGACTCGTCAACAGCCGGTTTTTGTTACGCGTTTCACCGCGCTGCAGTGCATGGTGAGCGGCCGGCGGAGTTGGGCTGACCCGCCAGCGCTGGTGGCAGTTCGCGCAAGCGCGAAAGCGGTGCAGCTGCACCGAGCGACTCGGGCGCAGCGCGCCGCCACACCCCTCGGCTATATTTCCGTGCAATCGAAAGCCCAGGCTCGAGATGCAGCGTCACTACTTGAATGCGCGACATGAAACCAGGCTGAACGGCAAACCAGCACGCAGGCCATCGAGGTGAAGAGCGGGTGTGGACACAAGATGTAGTGTCGTCGCCGCCAGACCATCAGAACATGTTGTGTTCCGGCCCTTGTGCCGTGATACACTGGCCGCGACGCGCGTGAGGGCGGGACAGGTATTCGATGGCCGAGGACAGCGATCTCGAACGAACAGAACCTGCGTCAGAACGACGCTTGCAACAGGCCCGGGAGCGGGGCCAGGTTCCCCGTTCTCCCGAGCTCTCGACGTTCTCGGTGCTCCTGGCCGCCGGCGGCGGGCTGATCGTGCTTGGCGCAGGCTTGGTGAAAAGTCTCGAAAGCGTGCTGCGCGGTGCGCTCACACTGGACCGCAATGGCGCGTTCGAAACCGCGCAGATGGGTGCGCGGCTGTTCGATGCCGCGTCTGCCGCGCTGGTGGGTCTGGCGCCTCTGCTGCTGCTCGTCATCCTCGTGGCCCTGCTCACGCCGACGCTGCTGAGCGGCTGGTTGTTCAGCTTCGAAGCGCTGCAGCCCGATTTCAGCCGGTTGAGTCCAGCGCGCGGCTTCGGCCGTATCTTTTCCTGGCACGGCCTGATCGAGCTCGGCAAAGCGGTGCTGAAGGCGCTGTTGATCGGCGGTGTGGCGGCGTGGGCGATCTGGTCCACGCGCACCGAAATCTTCGCGCTCGCCTCGGAGCCGCTCGAGTCCGGGCTCGCTCATCTCGCCACGCTGCTGGGGCGCAGCTTCCTCATCATCGCCGGCGCCTTCGCCTTGGTCGTCGTGATCGACGTTCCATTTCAGATCTGGGATTTCCGGCGCCAGCTGCGCATGACGCGCGAGGAAGTGCGCGAAGAGTTCAAGGAGACCGAGGGCAATCCCCAGATCAAGGCGCGCATCCGCAATCTGCAGCGCGAGGCCGCGCGCCGCCGCATGATGCAGGAAGTCCCCAAGGCCGACGTCATCGTGACCAACCCGACGCACTATGCGGTGGCGCTGCGCTATCGCGAGGACAGCATGCGGGCGCCGCGCGTCATTGCCAAGGGCGTGGAGCTGATCGCCGAGCGCATCATGGAGCTCGGTGCCGATGCCGGCGTGCCGCGCATCGAGGCGCCCGCGCTCGCCCGTGCGCTGTATGCGCATGCGGAGGTCGGGCGCGATATCCCGGCGGCGTTGTTCGGGGCGGTGGCCGAAGTGCTGGCGTGGGTTTACAACCTGCGCCGCGCTCAGGAAAGCGGGGGTGAGTCACCGCGGCCGCCGGTGGAGCTGGCGGTGCCCGTTGCGCTGGATCCAGAGGCGGGGACGACTCGATAAGTGCAACCCCACAATCCAACGCAAAGGCGCAGAGGAGCGCAGAGGCCGCAGAGAAAACCAGATCGAACGGTGCATCGGGCGAGGGATGAGCGATCGGTGACTCTTGAGCAACGCGGATGGAAAATCGTCGCGCCTTTCTCTGCGTGCTCTGCGCTCCTCTGCGCCTCTGCGTTGAGATTTAGAAAAGAGCATGGCTGAAGCCAACGTCCAGCGCGTTGTCCCGCCGCGTCCGGCCATGAGTCAGCTCGCTGGGCCGATTCTCGTCGTGCTGATCCTGGCGATGATGGTGCTGCCGCTGCCGCCGTTCGTCCTCGACCTGCTGTTCACGTTCAACATTTCCGTGTCGCTGCTGGTGGTGCTGATGGCGGTCTACGTCAACCGGCCGCTCGACTTCTCGTTGTTTCCCACCGTGCTGCTGATGACCACGCTGCTGCGGCTTTCGCTCAATGTCGCCTCTACGCGCGTGGTCCTGCTCTATGGCCATACCGGGGCGGATGCAGCGGGCAAGGTGATCGAGTCGTTCGGCTACTTCCTCATCGGCGGCAACTACGCGGTCGGGATCGTCGTATTCATCGTGCTGGTGATCATCAACTTCGTGGTGATCACGAAAGGCTCCGGGCGTATCGCGGAGGTCGCTGCCCGCTTCACGCTAGATGCAATGCCTGGGAAGCAAATGGCGATCGACGCCGACCTCAACGCCGGGCTGATCGCCGAGCAGGAGGCGCGGCGCCGCCGCGCGGAAGTCGCGAAGGAGGCGGAGTTCTACGGCGCCATGGACGGTGCGAGCAAATTCGTACGCGGCGACGCGATCGCGGGCATCATCATCATGCTGATCAACATCGTCGGCGGGCTCACCGTCGGCACGCTGCAGCACGACCTCTCGCTCGCGCAGGCGGCGCAGAACTATACGCTGCTCACCATCGGCGATGGTCTGGTCGCACAGCTGCCCGCGTTGATCATCTCGACTGCGGCTGGCGTGCTGGTCACTCGCGTGTCCACCGACCAGGACTTGAACCAGCAGCTGGTGGAGCAGCTCGGCGGGCGCCCGCAAGTGCTGTATATCGTCGCCAGCATTCTCGGCATTCTTGGATTGATACCGGGGATGCCGCACATCGCATTCCTGTTCATCGCAGCCGTAGTTGCCGGGACTGCGTACTGGTTGGAGCGTCGTGGTCTCGTGCCCGTAGTCGAAGCGCCGGCGCCCGAGCCCGTGCGTCCCGAGACTCCGGAGGTCTCATGGTCGGACGTGGTGCCGATCGATGCGCTCGGGCTCGAGGTCGGCTACCGCCTGATCGCCCTGGTCGATCGCACGCAGGATGGTGAGCTGCTGCGCCGCATCCGCGGGCTGCGCAAGAAATTCGCGGCCGAGACCGGTTTTCTCGTGCCGGCGGTGCACATTCGCGACAATCTGGAGCTGCGCCCCAATGCCTACCGCATCACGCTGAAAGGCGTTGAGGTGGGCGCTGGCGAAGTGTTTCCGGGAATGTATCTCGCCATCAATCCGGGACGGGTGCTGGGCCCGTTGCCCGGAACACAGACGCGCGACCCGGCCTTTGGGCTGCCTGCGGTGTGGATCGAGGCGGCGCAGCGCGAGAACGCGCAGGGGCTGGGCTACACGGTGGTCGATGCCAGCACCGTAGTCGCGACGCATCTGTCGAGCACCATCCAGGCGCACTCGGCCGAGCTGCTCGGGCGCGAGGAAACGCAGGCGCTGCTCGATCATCTAGCCAAGGACGCGCCCAAGCTGGTGGAGGACGTGGTGCCCAAGCTGGTGCCGCTGTCGATTCTGCAGAAAGTGCTGCAGAACCTGCTCTCCGAGGGCGTGCACATCCGCGACATGCGCACCCTCCTCGAGGCGCTCGCCGAGCATGCGCCGCGTACGCAGGATCCCGACGAGCTCACTGCGGTGGTGCGGGTCGCGTTGTCGCGCGCGATTCTGCAGTCGGTGTTCGGCGGTGCGCGCGAGCTCGAAGTGTTCACGCTCGAGCCGCAGCTCGAGCAGATGCTCGCGCAGGCGAGTCAGACGCGAGGCGCCGAGGGTCCCGGGCTCGAGCCGGGCCTGGCCGAGCGCCTGTTGCGGCAAGCCGCACAGGTCGCACAGCAGCGCGAGCAGGTCGGTCAGCCTGCCGTGCTGCTGGTGGCGCCGTCGCTGCGCAATTTGCTGTCGCGCTTCCTGCGGCGGGCCGCGCCCCAGCTCAAGGTGATGTCTCAGGCAGAGGTCCCGGACAACCGCACGATCCGCGTGGTCGGCGTCCTGGGCGGAACTGCGCTCTCCGGAGTGCGCGCATGAACCGGCGCAGTCGCGAGAGGAGAGCCTCGGCATGATGGTGCGCAAGTTCTACGCAGATACGGCACGTGAAGCCTTGCGGCTGGTGCGTGAGAAGCTTGGACCGAGCGCGCTGATTCTCTCCAACCGCAACACGGCCGCTGGCGTGGAGATCATGGCGGTGCCCGAAGGCGAGATGGCAACGGTGACGGTCTCGAAGCGATCGCCGCCTGGCGCGCCCAGGCCGGTGCCACCACCCGTGGCGTCCCCCGTGGCGGTACACACGGTGAGCGCGAAGGCGCAGCCCCAGCCGCAGCCATCTGCAGCGGGGGGGTACGATCTGGTGCAGGAGGTGCGGATCCTGCGCTCGATGCTCGAAGGGCAGCTCGCTGCATTTGCATGGAATGATCTGTCGCGCGGTGGGCCCGCGAAGATCGAAGTGCTGCGGCAAATGCTCGCCGCCGGTTTCACCGCCGGGTTCGCACGCCGCGCGGTGGATCCGATTGCTCCGGGGATGGATGCGGCGCGTGGGCTGCGCCTGGTGAAGATGCGTCTGCAGCAGCAGTTGTGCGTCACACGACCTGCAGGCTCACCGGTCGATTCGGGTGGCGTCTACGCGCTGGTGGGCCCCACCGGCGTGGGCAAGACTACGACGGTCGCCAAGATCGCGGCCGAGTGCACGCTCAAGCGCGGCGCGCAAAGCGTCGCGCTGGTCACCACCGACACGTACCGCATCGGCGCGGTGGATCAGTTGCGGATCTATGGCCGTATCCTGAATGCCCCGGTGTTCGCCATCCGCAGCGACCAGGATTTCGCGTCGACCCTGGCGGAGCTGCGCGCGCGGCATCTGGTTTTGATCGATACGGTGGGCATGAGCCAGCGTGACCAGCGCGTTTCCGAGCAGATCGCGATGCTGGCTGGAGGCGGCAAACCGGTCCAGCGTCTGCTGTTGCTCTCGGCGGTGTCGCAGGCCAACGTGCTGGAGGACGTGGTCAAAGCGTACAGTGCAAGAGCGCTATCTGGCTGCATCCTGACCAAAACCGACGAAACACTGACGCTGGGCGGCGCTCTCGATGTGCTCATGCGCCATCAATTGCCGCTGCAGTACGTGACCAACGGGCAGCGGGTGCCCGAAGATCTGCATCCTCCCAACCCGCTGTACTTGATCGAGCGCGCGTTCCGGGTGCCCGGCGATACGCAGCCTCCGGCCGAAGCCGACTACCGCCTGCTGTATGCGGCAGGAATCAGTCCGGCGCTGGTTGGCGAGCCCACTTCCTGACCCCTCGAAAGCCGTGGCTCATCTGCTCTTCGATCAGGCCACCGGCCTGCGCAAGCTGCTGAATGAGAGCCATCTGTGTACTATCGCGGTGGCCTCGGCTGTGTCAGGTGCGGGTCGCACCACCGTCACCGCGAATCTCGCGGTTGCATTCGCGCAAAAGGGGCATGATGTGCTCGTGCTGGATGCGGCGAGCGGTCGCCACAGCGCCGCGTGGCTTCTCAACGCTGAGCCTGGTGCGGACCTGCTGGATGGCTGGCAGGGCGGGGCGAGTGTGGAGCGGCTGATCGCCGAAGGCTGCGCGGGGGTGCGGGTGGTATGCGCGGAAGCCGCGTTGCATGCCATGCCGCGCGCCACCGCACAAGACGCAAGCGACCTGGCACAACTTTTTCATACACTGCATCAAAGCGCAGCCGTAGTCCTGATCGATGCGCCGGCCGGGGATCTGAGTCTGGTTGCGGCCGCCCGCGAGACGGTGGTGGTGGCGGGGCCGCACTTGTGTGCGATCACCGACACCTACCGGCTGGTGAAGCGCCTGCACGGGCGTGGGGCGCGGCGTATCCACGTGCTGGTCAACAGGGTGGTAAACAAAGCCCACGGGGAGATGATTTTTGGTAATCTTTCATTCACATCGAGGCGCTTTCTGAATCTACCTCTCGAACTCATCGGCCAGGTGCCCGAGGATGCTCGGTTGCGGCGGGCGGCCCAGATGCGCCAACCGGTCACGGAAGCATTTGCCGATGCCATGTCGGCCAGGGCGTTGCGCGAGTGCGCCAACGCACTGATGCTCCGATCGTCTCCAGGTGACG
>Ga0335082_10003457_pt1 | contig 17163 bp, 12 predicted proteins | sample Lox_Sample_41_FD_206718 | JGI IMG/M metagenome (GOLD analysis project Ga0335082, IMG submission 206718) | Soil microbial communities from Loxahatchee National Wildlife Refuge, Florida, United States - Lox_Sample_4.1 | ecosystem: Environmental > Terrestrial > Soil > Wetlands | place: USA... | reverse complement strand
CGGCGGCCGGGTGGTCAAGAACGTCACGGGCTACGATCTCTGCAAGCTGATGGCCGGCGCCCATGGCACCCTCGCCGCGCTGACGGAGGTGACGATCAAGGTGCTGCCGGCGCCGGAGAAATCGCGCACTGTCCTGCTCTACGGCCTCGACAATGGCGGCGCGATCGCGGCGCTGAGCCGGGCCGTCAACAGCCCGCATGAAGTCTCCGGCGCGGCGCACTTGCCCGCGGCTATCGCCGCGCGCTCGTCGGTCGACTTCGTTGCCGGGAGCGGCCGCGCCGTCACCGCCATCCGCGTCGAGGGCCCGGGACCGTCGGTCGAACACCGCTGCGCGGCGCTCCGGCGCGAGCTGCAGGACGCCGGCCCCGGCGAAGAACTGCATTCCCTGCGCTCGTCGCTGCTGTGGCGCGAGCTGCGCGACGCTGCCTCGCTGCTGCCCGATCCGGCTCGCCTGATCTGGCGCCTCTCCGTCGCGCCCGCTGCCGGCGCGCGGATCGCGCGCGAGATCGTTGCGGGCGGCGGCAGCGGGCTGGGCGAGACACCTGTCCGAGGCGCGCCCCCCGACTACTACTTCGACTGGGGCGGCGGCCTGATCTGGCTCTCCCTGCCGTCGAACGACCATGCCTCCGCCGCCGTCGTCCGCTCCGCCGTCGCCCGCCACGGTGGCCATGCCACGCTCCTGCGTGCGCCCGCGGCCGCGCGCCTCGCGGTGCCGGTCTTCGAGCCGCAGCCCCAGGCGCTTGCCGCGCTCGCGCGCCGGGTCAAGGATGCCTTCGACCCCCGCCGCATCCTGAATCCGGGCCGGATGGCGCCGGATCTTTAGCGACGGGCCGCCGCGGCGTTGCCTTGAACTCGCCTTCTTGCGTCGCCAGATTGCGGGAACCCCATCAGCCTTCGTGGTCAGCCGTGAAGGTCCGCCCGCCGAGAATGGAGAACGTCGTCGCCGCCTTCGCGGTGGCGCCGCTCGCTGGCGCGCTGTTGGTCGCCGGCGTCGGCTTCCTGATGGCCCTGGCCGTCGGTCCAAGCGCGCTGACCGGCGTGGTCGGAACGGCATTCGCCCTGACCGCCGGCATCGGCTATGTGGCGGCCGTCCTCTTGGGTATCCCCGGATTCCTGCTGTTCCGGCGTCTGCGGTGGGTGGGCAGCGCCCACTGGGTCCTGCTCTGTGCATCGGTCGGCGCCGTCACCGGCGCGGTCATGCCGGCGGCCGTGACGCTGGCCGGCGACCGGGGCGGGCGGCTGTGGGCCGCCGTCGGAGTCTTCCTGGTGATCGGCGCGGTCGTCGGCGCCGCCTCGGGCCTGCTGTTCGCCCGCACAATCAAGATCAAGCCACCCGCATCCGACGAGATCGCGGCGACGTTCGACTAGACTAGCTGTGGTTGCCGGTGACGCTGCCGTCGGGGAAGCGCCGGAACAGGATCGGCTTTCGGTGCGGCGTGCGGCGGTCGAAGTCGCAGGCGAAACGGAACGGCTGGTCGAGCGGCAGGCCGAGCGCCGGCGGCCGGATGTCGACGCGTCCCACGCCTCGTCCCGGCACGCTGTAGTTGGCATGCCAGAGCGCGTCCGCCCGCTCGACGCCGGCGAGTTCCACGCGTCCGGCCAGCCTCGAGCGGCAGGCGTTGATGACGAACACGCTGTAGGTCTCGACCGCGGCGAGGCGCTCGATCACCGGCGATTGCCAGCGGCAGGGCGAGTAGGGCACGGCGCTGCGCTGCAAGACCTTGTGGGAATGCAGGAGCTGCGGCGCGGCGGCGCCCCCGGCCGTCGGCACGAAGAGCGTCATGAACTGCGGTGCCGTCTGTCCGAGGAAGGCGATGATGTCGATGGCTTTCGGGTCGTAGGCGGCTTCGATGGTGAAGAGGCCGTGGGCGTCCAGCGGCCCGTCCACCAGTTCGGCCAGCGGCCGCTGCAGCGCCTGCTTGCGGCCGACGCGATGGCGGCCGCGGCCGAGCCGCCGGCCGTCGCGATCGTAGGCGGTCACGGTGACGGTAATGCCGATGTCGGCATCGAGCAGGTAGAAGGTCAGGTAGTTGACGAAGCCGACCTCGGTCGTGAAGTCGGCATCGGCCCGGTAGAGCTGCACCAGAGGCCCGCGTATCGCCGGACCCAGCAGCTTCGGCTGCGCGATATGGGCGCGGAAAGCCCAGCGCTCGAGCTCGCGACCGGCGTCGACCCAGGCGTCGCCGAGGCGCGCTCGCAGATCGCGCGTCATGCCGGCGCCAAGGCGTGGGCGTAGAACGGGACGCGGATCCGCGGGTGGCTGATGCCCGTGACGTAGTAGTAGGGCGGCAGCGAATGCTCGAGGCCGAGGGCGCCGGTGCGGGCGTTGCGGATCAGCGTAAATGCCGAGAATTGGCTGGCGCCGCCTCGATAATGCGCGATCACCCCCCCGGCGAACGCGTCCGGCGGCACGCCGTGTTCGGCTAGCAGCGCCTCCAGGCAGAACAGAAGACTGCCGTTGTAGGGCACGTCGAGATCGCAGGCCGCCAGCCGCTCGCCGCCGAAGCCGTAATAGTCGACATGCAGCCGGTTGGCCCCGTCGTCGACGGCGCCGGCGCCCTTCAGGTTGACGAACAGGGTGTAGTTCTCCAGGTCGGGCCCGAACTTGTAGTAGTGCAGCAGCCCGATGATCGGCGTGAACTTGTAGCCCGCGGGCCGGAACGGCACGAAGCTCGTGAGCACGCAGCCATAGCGGCCGTCCGGCGCGCCCACCAGGAACTGGCCCTCGACCTCCTCGGCCATGCGCGGTCCGAGCCAGGGCGCGTCCTCGGCGCCATGGAGATATTCCAACGCAATCATGTCCTCGCCCGCGTTGGTAGGCGCCAAGCCGGCCTCCCACTGGCGTTGCCAGACCTCGACGAAGGGCCGATGCGGATCGGGCGCCATGTCGAGGTGATGGGCCGCCTGCCGCCCGCGGTAGACATGAATGCGCACGGGAAGTGCGCGCCGGCCGCCACTCGTCGGCGCGACCAGTGTCGGCACGGTCAGGCCCACCTCCTGGCCAAGCTGCCGCAGCGTTGATATCAGAAAGCGCTTCGGAAAGACCCCCGCCGGCGCCGTCTTCTTGCGAATCGGACGCATGCCGCGTGCTTAACATGGGAGTCGTCTGCGCTCAAGCGCGCCAAGGTCGCATCGGACACGGAGCGCTTTGCCCTGCCGCTGTTCGATGACTATTTTCAGGGCTATGGACCTGTGCAGCCGTCAACATCGATAGTCGATGCAGACCTCCTTCACCCTCGCCCAGCTCAGCGATCCCGACGTCGCAGAGTCCGAGAAGATCCTGCGGACCTGTGTGCACTGCGGCTTCTGCACAGCCACCTGCCCGACCTACCTGCTGCTGGGCGACGAGCTCGATTCGCCGCGCGGCCGCATCTACCTCATCAAGGACATGCTGGAAGCCGGTAAGCCGGCGACGGCCGAGGTGGTGAAGCACATCGACCGCTGCCTCTCCTGCCTCTCCTGCATGACCACCTGCCCCTCGGGCGTCCATTACATGCACCTCGTCGATCACGCCCGCCGGCATATCGAGCAGACCTACCGCCGCCCGCGCATCGAGCGCTGGCTGCGCGCCGTCCTCGCGGCCGTGCTGCCGCGGCCCGCGCTCTTCCGCCTTTTGCTGATCGCCGCCTGGCTCGGCAAGCCGCTGGCGCCGCTGCTGCCGGCGCGGCTGCGGGCGATGCTGGCGCTGGCGCCGCGCACGCTTCCCGCGCCCTCGCCGGTCGACCGGCCGCAGGTGTTCCCGGCCGGGGGCGCGCGCCGGAAGCGGGTCGCGCTTCTGACGGGCTGCGTGCAGACGGTCGTGGCGCCGGAGATCAACGAGGCGACGGTCCGATTGCTGACGCGCCACGGCGTCGAGGTGGTCGTGGCGGCCGGCGCCGGCTGCTGCGGTGCGCTCACCCACCACATGGGCCTGGAAGAGCCGGCGATCGCCGCCGCGCGCGCGACCATCGCCGCCTGGAGCCGCGAGCTCGACGGCGCGGGCCTCGACGCCATCGTCATCAACGCCTCCGGGTGCGGCACGACGGTCAAGGACTACGGCTTCATGCTCCGCGACGATCCGCTATGGGCGAGCCGCGCCGCGCGCGTCTCGGCCATCGCGCGCGACGTCACGGAGTTCCTGAGCGAGATCGGCCTGGCGCCGGCGGCCACGCCCACCGGGCTCACGATCGCGTACCACTCCGCCTGCTCGATGCAGCACGGCCAGAGGATCACGGCGCAGCCGAAGGCGCTGCTGACGGCGGCCGGCTTCACGGTGCGCGACGTGCCGGAGGGCCATCTCTGCTGCGGCTCGGCCGGCACCTACAATCTGCTGCAGCCCGCGCTGGCCGGCGCGCTGCGCGAGCGCAAGCTCCGCAACATCGCGGCCACCCGGTCCGATGCCGTCGCCACCGGCAACATCGGGTGCATCGCTCAGCTCGCGCCGGGCGCGCCGGTGCCGGTGCTGCATACGGTCGAGCTGTTGGACTGGGCCACCGGCGGGCCGCGTCCTGCCAAGTTGACGAGCGGCATCTCTACCCTGCGTCCTTCGACAAGCTCAGGATGAGGGGAAATCTTGATGACACAATGAAAGACCCTCATCCTGAGCTTGTCGAAGGACGCAACGCAGCCGATCCGATCACCTTAGTTTCGATCCACGAATCCTCGTTTAACCAAGTATTACTAGCGTTTAACCAAATAAAAACTGAAAATTAACTGCGTGGCTTAACGCATTATTGGCTTAAGATAGTGTAAATTACCACCGGTTCGTCGCAGCCGCGCGCCGGGGATTGGTGGGTCTCTCCTCGCGCGTGGCCGGCGGCGGGGGAACGAGGCGAGTGGAAGAGCGGAGAGACTGATCATGCAAGCGCAAGCCCAGGTGTCGATCGTGAAGCGGGCGGCGGCCGAAGAGCAATCCCTGTCGGAATACGTCCAGCGCATCGGCGCGCACAGCGAGCGCGGCTGGGCGCTGCACATCCATCTCTCGAAGCTCGGGCCGCGCTCGCGCAACGAGAACCTGGTGTTCGCGCTCGACATGTTCCGCGCGCTCGTCAGCCAGTTCTCCGGCCGCGTCTTCATGCTGCGCAACTCCGATGTCATCTGCGTGCTGAAGGACAGCCGCATCGCCGAGATCAAGGCCGCGCTCCGCCGCATCCAGATGCTGTTCCACGACGATCCGCTGTTCCATGTCGAGCAGGACGCGGAGTCGAAGTTCTCCACCACCTACAACCTCAACGACTCCTTGCCGCAGTTCCAGGCCCTGGTCGAGTCGCTGCTGGCCGAGCCGGCCGCCAAGCCGGGCGCGCCGGCGCCGAGCACGCCGGAGCAGGCGCCGCCCGTCGAGGCCGCGCCGCTCGACCTCGCCCGCTTCGCCGCCATCGTGAACACCGTCGGCACGGTCGATCTCGCGCGCTTCGTGCGCCATCAGCCGGCCTGCCTGATCACCGAGGACCGCACGATCGTGCCGGTGTTCGAGGAGGTCTACACCTCGATCCCCGATCTCGAGCGCGCGCTCGGCCCGGGCACGCGGCTCACCGCCGACCGCTGGCTGTTCCAGCACATGACCAAGGCGCTCGACCGCCGCACGCTGCAGATGCTGACCGCGAAGAACGCGCCCGAGGCCGCCAGCGACCAGGACATGGCCGGCCTGCGCGCGCGCCTGCTCGGCTCCGGCAACTTCTCCATCAATCTCAACGTCGGCAGCGTGCTGTCGCCGGAGTTCCAGGCCTTCGACGCCAGCGTCAGCAGCATGATCCGCGGCACGGTGGTGCTGGAGTTCCACAAGATCGACGTGTTCGCCGACCTCGGCAGCTTCCTCTACGTCCGCGACTTCGCGCGCAAGCGCGGCTACCGCATCTGCCTCGACGGCCTGTCGCACCTTTCGCTGCCGTTCATGGACCGCGGCGACCTCGGCGTAGACCTCATGAAGATCTACTGGACCAACGACATGCCGGACGATCGCATGCACATCCGCAAGCTGGTCGAGCATGCCGGCGAGCACCGCGTCATCCTCTGCCGCTGCGACACCGACCAGGCCATCGACTACGGCCGCTCGATCGGCATCACCCTGTTCCAGGGCAAGCGGGTCGACACCATGATGGGCGGCCAGGCCAAGGCCCCGTCCTTCCTGTGGTCGTTCTCGGCACCGGTGCACGCGAACCACTGATCGCGGCAGGTCATCGTGGAATGTGAGGGCGGCCCCCCGTGGGGCCGCCCTATTTCTTCGGCCGATCCTTCAATCGATAGACGAACTTCAGCCCCGACCAGGTCTCGTCGACCGCGCAGATCTTGACGTCGACGAGGCCGTGCTCGAGCCCGACGCGGCGGACTGCATCTTCGTTGAGATCCGTCGGCCGCTTGGCCGCCTTCTTCGGCCAGCAGACCCAGAGCGCACCCGCCGGATGGAGCAGGGCCTGCGCTTTGCCGAATTCCCTGCCGAGGAGGCGTCGCCATTCCGAGAACTGCAGCACGACGTCGGTCGAGCCGCGTTGCCCGCGGCCGATGATGACCTCGTCCGGCAGCGGCTTCAGCAGCGAGGGAAAGCCGTCGGGCGGGGTGCGCAGCGCCACCCGCTGCCCGGGCCGGATGCCGAGCTTCCTCACCAGCGGCGTCCCGGAATAGCCGACCATCGCTGCTAGGATTGCCCGAGGCCGGCGAGCGTTCGCCGCAGCACGTCGACCGAACGCTCGAACACCATCTCCTTCCAGTCGTCGCCCTCCGGATAGAAGGCGGCGCGGATCTGCGCCTTGATGTCGCGCGCCGGCCGCGCGCGCAGGTCGCCATGGGCGTGCAGCCAGTTGTCGGCGCGCACGGCGTCGAGCGCGTCCTTCACCGGCACCGTGCCGTATTCGAGCGTGATGCCCGTGATTTCGGCCCCTGGCAGTGCGCGCCGTACGCCCAGCGTGGTGTCGCCGCTTACCGGCGCGGAGGACGAGGAGCCCGCTTCGGTCGAGGTCGCCTCGCGGTCGAACCACTGCGCCACGCGCTCGAAGGCCGCATCGCCGGCGGCATGATTGTTCATGATCTCGCCGACGCCGTAAGGCCCGAGGCCGGTGTGCAGATCGATGAAGGCGACGTGTCTCACCCCACCCGCGTGGGCGCGCAGCAGCTCGATCAGCGTCCGGTTCGACCAGGTCTCGCTCCGACCACCGTAGAAGACGCCCTGGGCGTGGCTGTACTGGCCGGAGGTGATGGCGGCCTGCAAGGCCATTGCGCCGTGCTCCTGCATATAGCCGAGCAGGATCCGGTCGGCCGCGCCGATCGACTCGGCCGTCCATTCCAGCGGGCAGATGGCGTGCTGCAACGCCTCGTAGCCGGCGTTGCGCGGATAGTCGCCTCCGTGCGTCACGAAGTTGCGGTTGAGATCGACATTGTCCTCGGTCACGCGCCGCTGCCAGGCGAAGCCGTAGGGATTGATGGCATGCGTCAGCAGCAGCGCGGTGTCGCGCGGTACGTCGCGATGCAGTCCCTTCTCCAGCCAGCCGACCTGGATGCCGGAGCCGCAGAACCCCTCCACGCCGTGCGTCCCCGATTGCGCATACACCAGCCGCGTCGCGGTGCGCGGACCGATCCAGGCAATGTCCGTCGACAGCGCCTCATCGGACGGAAACGGCGGCAGGCCGCTGCTCTCGCAGATCGGCTCGCCAGGTCCGGCCGCGGGGTTGCGGAAGGTGGAGAGCGCCGCTCCGGCCGCCTGCGCGGCGGCGCGGAACTTGGCGCGCGCCTCGGCGTAGCTGCGGGAGAACGATGCGGCGATGGACATCGGGGATTCAATTGCGAAGAAGGATCAGCATCGAGCATTCACGGCTTTGTGTCCGCGGGCAAGAGCAAAACCTGTTGGCAGCGCGCCGCCGCCCGCTTTACGCTGCCGGCATGAAGCGGCTCTCGTCGATCGGATTCGCGGTCGCCTTCGCCGTTGCGGTCTTGGCGACCTCTGGCGCGCGCGCGGACCAGAAGGATCCGCGGCTCGACGTACTATTTGCCGATCTGCAGAAGGTCACGGGCACGCTCCAGGCGCAGACGATCGTCGAGCAGATCTGGCTGATCTGGACGACCTCCGACAAGCCCGAGGTCAACCAGCTGATGAGCGCGGGCGTCGATGCAATGGCGTCGCAGGACTACAAGACCGCGCTCGCCGACTTCACGAAGATGGTCGACATCGCGCCCGACTTCGCCGAAGGCTGGAACAAGCGCGCGACCGTGCTGTGGCTGCTCAACGACTACGAGGGCTCGATCGCCGACGTGCAGAAAACGCTGGCGCTGGAGCCGCGCCATTTCGGCGCGCTCTGGGGCCTCGGCACGATGGATGCCGCGCTCGAGCGCGACGAGGACGCAATCGCGGCCTTCGAGAAGGCGCTCGCGGTCAATCCGCACATGCAGGGCGTCAGTGAGCAGATCGAGGCGCTGCGGAAGCGCATCAAGGACAAGCAAATCTAGCCGACGCGCGCGATCGTCACTTCCGTTCCGTGCACCGCAGTGCTCTCGCCCATGTCGGCCTTGCGGCCGTCATAGAGCAGGTTCACGTTCGCACGCTGCGGCGTGAGCTTCGGCCAGCGGCTCTTGCGGGCGAGCGCGACGCCGGCCGGCATCATCGGCGCTACGCAGGCGTTCATGGTGAGTCGTCCGGTCTCGTTGCTGAGCTCTACGCTGTCGCCGTCGACGATGCCGCGCGCGGCGGCGTCGTCCGGATGGAGCACGACCGTCGGCCGTCCCAGCTTCTCGCCGATCTTCGGATCGTTGCCGTAGCTGCTGTTCATCAGCCAGGATGTGGCCGGCGACAGCAACCGCAGGCGGCCCCCGTCCGGCCGCGCATCGGCGAGCGGCAGCGGCGTGCGCGGATGGCCGTCGGCCGCGGCCCTGGCGGAGGCGATCTCGATCTTGCCGCTCGGCGTCGGGAATTTCAGGTCGGCGAACTGGATCAGCGGCTCCGGCCACAGCTCGATCGTGGCAGCCTGCGCCAGCGCGGCGAAGCCCCCGGCGACTCCGGCGCCGTCCAGCAGCCTCTGCAGGATCGCGGCGTCGCTCTCGAACAGCTCCGGCTCGTTGTATCCCATGGCGCGCGCCAGCCGGCGGAAGATCTCCTGGTTGGGCAGCGATTCGCCGAGCGGCTCCATGGCCTTCACCTGGGCCGAAAGCGTCATGTGGAAATATCCCGACACCAGGTCGTCGAACTCCAGAAATCCGGCAGCCGGCAACACGATGTCGGCGAGATCGGCGCTGTCGGTCTGGAAGGCATCAACGACGACCGTGAACAGGTCCTCGCGCTCGAGCGCGCGGCGCAGCCGCGCCTGCTGCGGATTGGAGGCCGCGATGTTGATGTTCCAACAGAAGAGCGCGCGCGCCTTGGCGGGATCTTCGAGCGTCGCGGCCAGGTCCATCTGGCTGACGCTGCGCTCGGGCTCGCGGCGCAGTCGGGGCGCGGTGATCACGCTCTCGCGGATTCCTTTGCGCCCGCTGCCGTTGAGGTAATAGAAGCCGGCGCCCGGCTTGCCGATATTGCCGGTCGCCGCCGGCAGCAGCGCGCAGGCGCGCATCACGTTGCCGCCCATGGGCTGGCGCTGCAGGCCCTGGCCCAGCCACAGCAGCGATGGGCCGCGGCCGTAGCTGCGCGCCGCCTCTTCGATCAGCCGCGCCGGCACGCCAGTCTGCCGCTCGCCCCAGGCCGGCGTGCACGGGGCCAGCAGGGGCTCGACCTCGTCCCAGCCGATGGCGTGCTCGGTGAGGAAGCGGCGGTCGAGCAGCCCCTCGCGGGCGATGACGTGCAACAGCGCGAACGCCAGCGCGGCGTCGCTGCCCGGGAAGGGCTGCAGGTGGAGATCGGCCGCCTCGGCCGTGCCGTGGCGCACGGGATCGACGACGATCTTCGTGCCGCGCGCCTCCTTGAACCAGTGCTTGTGGGCATGCGGCCCCGAGGCGGAGGGGTTCACGCCCCACAGCAGCAGGCAGGCGGCGTCGCGGGCGCTGCGCGGGTCGAAGCCGGTGACAGCGCTGCCATACACGTAGTCGAGCGCCACCTGGCCGGCCATGTTGCAGATGCTGTCGGGCACCACTTCGCTGGCGCCCAGCCGGTTGAAGAACCGCATCGGGAAGCCGCCGGCGATCTTGGCGCAGGTGCCGGTATAGTGGGTGTGCCAGATGGACGCCGGCCCGTGTTGCGCGACGATCCCCTGCAGGCGCTCGGCGATCGCCGCCAGCGCCATGTCCCATGAGACCGGCTCGAAGCGGCCTTCGCCCTTGCGGCCCGTCCGGCGGAGCGGCTGCAGGAGCCGGGCGTTCGGGTCGCGCCACACGCCGTTGTAGGCGATGGCGCATTTGCCGCAGAGCGCGCCCCGGCTCACGGGATGGTCGGGATCACCCAGCACCTTGGCGACGACGCCGTCGCGCTTCACCACCAGCACGCCGCAACTGTCGTAGCAGTCGCGCGGGCAGGTGGTGCGGATCGTCGTCTTGGCTTCGCTCATCGGGTCTGCGGCGTCTGCGTGAGCTATTATTTCTAATAGCTTAGTCCGCTTCTTCAGCAGGCGTTAACCACATCCTTGCAGGTTGGCCCATCTCTGGAAACATGGCTTGAATGTGAATGATCGTTCACTTACATTAAAATGATGGGTCGGTCTGGCGGAGGTTCCTCGTGGATGGGTTCTTCGTCCTCTTAGGGTTTGGTCTGGTGGCTGCCGTGATCGGCGTGCCGATCGCCGCGTTCGTGGCTTTGTCCCGCACCGGCAAGCTCCAGCGGGCGATCGAGGGGCTTGAGCTACAGATCCAGGGGCTGCGCAGCGAGGGTAGGGACCTCCGGCTCCGGCTCGATGCTGTCGCAAACCGGCAAGCCACCGCGGCGGGCGCCTCGGCGGCACCGGTCCAGCAGGCCGCCAGCCCGGCTCCTGCGCCGATCGCCGCATCGCCGTTCATGCAGCCCGCCTCGGCCCCGACCGACGCCGTTGGCGGCGACGAGCAAGCCGCCGCAACCGCGGCTGCGGCCGCGCTCGCCGAGCCTCCGCCGGCAGCGGAGTCATCGCCTCTTGCGATGCCCGCCGAGCACGCGGCGGCCGCTCCGGCTGCCGCGCCGGCCCGCGCTCCGACCTACGCCATCAGCGACCACATCGAAGCTCCCGGGACCGGGGAGGCGGCCTCGGTCGCGGCGCCTCCGGCAACAGAGCCAGTGGCGCCGGCGATCTCGAAGCCGGTGGTGCGACCACAGATAAATCGCACCGTCTCGAAGGAAGAGCCGGCATCGATGCCCGCGGCGGGCGCCCCCGTCGCCGGACTCGAGGAGCGGCTCGGCGGCCGCCTCTTCATCTGGATCGGCGGCGTCGCCCTCGCGCTCGCCGGCGCCTTCCTCTTCAAATACTCGATCGATCAGGGTTGGCTGGGGCCCGAGGTCCGGTGCGCGCTCGGAGCGGCGCTCGGCTTCGCCCTCCTCGGCGCCGGCGAATGGATGCGCTCGCGCGAAGGCCGCATCGCCCAGTCGCTGTCGGCGGCAGGCGTCGCCGTGCTCTACGCCAGCCTGTTCGCCAGCATCTATCTCTATCAGCTCATCGGTCCTGCCGCGGGCTTCGTGCTTCTGGCCGGCCTCACGGCGGGCGCCATCGCGCTGGCGCTCCGACAGGGGCCGTTCGTCGGCCTGCTCGGTCTCGCTGGCGGCTTCGTCACGCCCGCGATCGTACAAAGCCAGCACCCGAACGCGCTCGTACTGTTCGTCTATCTCTTCGCCATTCAGCTCGGCGGTCAGGTGCTCTCGCGCTTGCGCGGCTGGTGGTGGTCGTCGGCGATTGCCGTCGCTGGCGGGTTCCTCTGGGCCGCCCTCTGGCTCGGCTTTGAGCCGCGCGACTGGAGCAACGACCTCTGGCTCGCTCTATTCCTGCTCGCCACGGTCGCTGCGACCGCCTGGGCGCAGCGCAACCTGGTGATGGCGCGCGTGGAGAACTGGACGCCGGCCCATTGGCAGGGGCCGGCGACCAACGCGCTCGCCCTCGTGCTCATGACGGCGCTGACCGCCGCCGCCCACTACGACCTCTACGGCTGGCTGTTCTTTGGCCTGCTGGCCGCGGGTCAACTGGCGCTGGCGCGGCTGCGCATGGAGCAGGAACCGCTGGCCGCGTTGGCCAGCATGCTCGCCGCCTTGCTCCTGGCCGGTTGGCCGGCCGCGATGGTGGAGAGTGTCGATACCGGCCGCTTCGCTCTCGCCGGGCTCGGCATCGGCGGGTTGTTCGCCTTCGGCGGCTTCGGCGCCTTGTGGGGTGCGCGCCAGCCGGTGCGCTGGGCGCTGCTGTCTGTCCTTAGCACCGCCGCCTTTTTCCTCATCTCCTATGTCAGGCTACGGGTAGTCGAAGGACTGCCGCCCTGGGGTCTGGTCAGCGTTGCCCTTGCCGTCTTTGCGGCGGGGGCGGGCGCCGTCGTCGCGCGCTCGCGCGCGGTCAGCCGGAGCTACGAGGAATCGTTCGGCGTCTATGCGCTGGCGGCCAGCGGCTTCATCGCCTTCGCCATCCCGCTCGAGCTGGAGCATGGCTGGATTGCCGTCGGCTGGGCGCTGCTGCTGCCGGCGATCGCCTGGATCGAATCGCGCCTGCACATCGCCTGGTTCCGCTACGCGGCCTGGGTCGCGGCTGGCCTGGTCTTGGCGCGGCTGGTGCCGGGACCTTGGGTCGTCGGTTCTCCCATCGGGACGACGCCGGTCTTCAACTGGCTGCTCTACGGTTATGGCGTGCCGCTTGTCGCCTTCGCCGGCGCGGCCTGGCTGTTCCGGCGCGAGCGCGACGATGCGCTCGTGACCGTGCTGGAGGCCGGGGCCGTCACCATCGGCTTCCTGCTGGTGACCCTCGAACTGCATCATTTCTTCCAGGGCGGCCTGCCCTACAGCTTCGACCGCCTCGGACTCGTCGAGGTCGCCGGTTTCGCGGTCGCCTGGCTGCTCATCGCCCTCGGGCTCGCGCGCGTCGCCCGCCTTAGTCCGCGACCCGCGCCGCTCTGGGGCATGCGCATCGTCGTTGCCTTGGCGGCAGTTGCGCTGATCGTCGGCACGCTGGTCGCGGTCAATCCGCTGCTCGCGCCCGAGCCCGTGGGCGCATCGCCGCTGCTCAACTGGCTGGCCTTCGCCTATGCGCTGCCGGCGCTGCTGCTCGCCGCCATCGCCCGCGAGATCGAGCGCTCGGCGGAGCCGGCGCTCGCGATCTGGCTGCTGGGCTTGGCCGGCGTCCTCGGCCTGCTGTTCGTCAGTCTGGAGATCCGTCAGCTGTTCCATGGCGCGGTGCTGGTGCTGGGCGACGTCGGCCTCACCGAGCTTTCCTGCCTGATCGTCGCCTGGCTGCTGATCGCCCTCGGCCTGGCCTATCTCGTTCGCCGCGATCAGCGTCCGGTGCTGCTCGGCAGCCTGCGCGTCGTCACGGCCCTGGCCGTGGCGGCCCTCGTCGTCGGCCCGCTGCTGGCCAAGAACCCGCTGTTCCTGTGGGAGGAGGTCGGCGGCTGGCCGCTCCTCAATCTGCTGCTCCTGGTCTATGGTCTGCCGGCGCTGCTGCTGGTGGCGCTGGGCGTCGCCTTGGCGGGTTCGCCGGATGGCCGCCTCGGGGTCTGGCTGCAGGGCCTGGGCGGCGCGGTCGGCTTGTTCTTCGTCGCGCTCGAGATCCGTCAGCTGTTCCACGGCACGATCTTGCTGCTCGGCGATATCGGCCTCGCCGAGCTGTCCTGCACCGTCATGGCCTGGTTGCTGATCGCGCTCGGCTTGGTGCGCCTGCCGGTGGGCGCGCAGGCGCAGCGCCTGACCCTGGCCCGGGCCGTCACGGCCGTCGCCGTGGCAGCGCTGGTGGCTGGTTCGCTGCTCTACGCCAATCCGCTGCTCAGCGCCCAGGAACTCGGTTGGTGGCCGCTCTTCAACTGGTTGATCCCGGCCTATGCCGCGCCCGCGCTGTTGGCGGCGCCGCTCAGCCGCGATCTCCGGGATCCGCAGCGTCCGTGGATCGCGCTGTCGCTGTCGAGCCTGGCGGTGCTGCTCGGCTTCGCCTTCGTCACGCTGGAGCTGCGCCAGTGGTTCCACGGCAGCCGCATCGACTTCGGCCCCGTCACGAGCGCCGAGAACTACGCCTACTCGGTCGGCTGGATCCTCTACGGCGTGGCCCTGCTGGTCGCCGGCATCGTCCGCGGCGGCCCGACCCTGCGCTGGGCCTCGGCGGCGGTCGTCCTGCTGGCGATCGGCAAGGTGTTCCTGCTCGACGCGGCCGTCCTCACCGGGCTCTACCGCGTGGCTTCGTTCCTCGGCCTCGGCCTTAGCCTGATGGCAATTGGATACGTCTATCAGCGCGTGCTGTTCCGCCGTCCGGCCGAGCCGCTGCTGCCGGTCAGTCCTCCACCCACGCGATCCTGAGCACGTTGGTGGAGCCGGGGGTGCCGAACGGCACGCCGGCGGTGACGACGAGACGCTGGCCCTTGTCGGCGATGCCCTGCTCGCGGGCGATGCGGCAGGCCTTGTCGACCATCTCCGAAAAGCTGCTGACGTCTTTCGTCTGCACGCAATGGGTGCCCCAGCAGAGCGCCAAGCGGCGCGCCGTCTCCATCCGCTCGGTGAGGCAGAGCACCGGCACCTCCGGCCGCTCGCGGGCGGCTCGTAAAGTGGTCGAGCCCGAGGTCGTATAGGTGACGATCGCCGCCGCCGAGAGCGTGTGCGCGACCTGCGCCGCGGCGGCGCTGATGGCGTCCGGCGCGGTCGCCTCGGGCTCGCGATGCTGGGTAGCGAGGAAGCGGCGGTAGTAGGGGTCCTGCTCCACGCGCGTGATGATGCGGTTCATCATCGACACGGCCTCCAGCGGGTATTCGCCCGACGCCGTCTCGGCCGACAGCATCACCGCGTCGGTGCCGTCATAGACGGCGGTGGCGACGTCCGAGGCCTCGGCCCGCGTCGGCGCCGGCGCATGCACCATGGAGTCCAGCATCTGCGTCGCCACGACCACCGGCTTCCCGGCCTCGCGGCTCGCCGCGATGATGCGCTTCTGCAGGGCCGGCACGTCCTCCGGCGGCATCTCGACGCCGAGGTCGCCGCGCGCCACCATGACGGCGTCGGCCAGCTCGATCAGCTCCTCCAGCCGGTCGATGGCGGCCGGTTTCTCGAGCTTCACCAGCACCGCCGCCCGCCCGGCGATCAGGCGGCGCGCCTCCGCCACGTCCTCGGGCCGCTGCACGAACGATAGCGCCACCCAGTCGACGCCGAGGTCGAGGCCGACCTGCAGGTCCGTGCGGTCCTTTTCCGTGAGCGCCGAGATCGGCAGCACCACGCCGGGCACGTTGACGCCCTTGCGGTCGCTCAGGCGGCCACCCGTCACGACCGTCGTCTCCGCGAATTCCGCGCCGCATTCCTCGACTCGCAGCCGCAGCTTGCCGTCATCGAGGAGCAGCTCCGTACCCGGTGCCACCGCCTTGAAGATCTCGGGATGGGGGAGCGGCGCGCGCAACGCATCGCCGGGCGCCGGCGTCATGTCGAGGCGGAACCGCTGGCCGGCCTTGAGGTCGCAACCGCCGCCCGCCAGCTTGCCGACGCGCAGTTTCGGGCCCTGCAGGTCCATCATGACGCCGATCGGCCGGCCGGTATCGGACTCGATCTGCCGGATGATGGCGAAGCGCTCGCGGTGATCGGCGTGGGCGCCGTGACTGAAGTTCAGGCGGAAGACGTCGGCGCCGGCATCGAACAGGCCGCGGATCACCGTCGGCGTGGCGCTCGCCGGTCCCAGTGTGGCCACGATCTTGGCTTGGCGTTTGCGTCTCATGCGCTGAACCTAGCGGGACATGACGCGGGGCGGAAGCCTAACTTGCCGCCTCGATAAGGATGGCTCGGAAATCGTTCACGTTCGTGCGGGTCGGCCCCGTGATGATGAGGTCGCCGAGTCCTGCAAAGAATCCGTAACCGTCATTGTCGGCCAGCGCCCGCTTGGCGTCGATGCCGACGGCGGCGGCGCGCGCCAGGCTGGTCGGGTCGAGCAACGCGCCGGCATTGTCCTCGGTGCCGTCGATGCCGTCGGTGTCGCCGGCGACGGCATGGATGCCCGGCTCGCCCTGGAGCGCCACTGCGAGCGCCAGTAGGAACTCGGCGTTGCGTCCGCCGCGGCCCTGGCCGCGTACGGTCACCGTGGTCTCGCCGCCCGAGAGCAGGACGGCGGGCGCGGCGGCCGGCTGGCCGTGGCGCCGCACTTGCCGCGCGATGCCGGCATGGACGAGCGCGACCTCGCGGGCCTCTCCCTCGATGCTGTCGCCCAGGATGACTGGCGTGACGCCGGCCTGCCGCGCCGCGGCCGCGGCCGCCTCGAGCGCATCCTGCGGCCGCGCGATGATCGTGGTCTCCACGCGCGCGAAGCGCGGGCCGCCCGGCTTCGGGGTTTCGTCCTTCGCCGCCCGCAGGCGAGCCAGTGCCGCCGCGGGCTCGGTGATCCGGTATTTCTCAAGGACGGCCAACGCATCGGCGAAGGTCGTGGGATCCGGCACCGTCGGCCCCGACGCGATGACCGCGGGATCATCGCCCGGCACGTCGGAGATCAGCAGGCTCACCACGCGCGCCGGTGCCGCGGCCGCAGCCAGCCGTCCACCCTTGATCGCGGACAGATGCTTGCGCACGCAGTTCATCTCCGCGATGTTGGCGCCGGATTTCAGCAGGGCCCGATTGACCGCCCGCTTGTCGTCGAGCGTGAGACCCGGCGCCGGCAGCGCCAACAGCGCCGAGCCGCCGCCGGAAATCAGGCACAGCACGAGGTCGTCGGCGGACAATCCGCGGACGGTCTCGAGGATACGTGCGGCTGCCTGCTGCCCCGCGGCGTCCGGCACCGGATGGGCCGCCTCCACCACCTCGATGCGCTCGCACGGCACCCCATGGCCATAGCGTGTGACGACCAGGCCGGAGAGCGGGCCGCCCCAATGGTCTTCGACGGCGCGCGCCATCTTGGCGGCGGCCTTGCCGGCGCCCACGACGATTGTGCGGCCCGTCGGCGCGGCCGGCAGGTGCGACGGCACGCAACGCGCCGGATCCGCGGCGCCGAGGGCGGCCTCGAACAGGCGGCGGAGGAAATCGCGCGGCGATGGAGGAGCCATGGCGCGCGGTTATATGTGGCCGCGCGCCCGCCGCCAAGTGCGGCGCGACGTCCCGGCTACTGCGACTTCAGGCTCAGGATGTAGGCGACGATCTCGTCCGTCTCCTGCCGCGTCAGCACAATGTTCGGCATC
>Ga0335082_10003456_pt1 | contig 17164 bp, 16 predicted proteins | sample Lox_Sample_41_FD_206718 | JGI IMG/M metagenome (GOLD analysis project Ga0335082, IMG submission 206718) | Soil microbial communities from Loxahatchee National Wildlife Refuge, Florida, United States - Lox_Sample_4.1 | ecosystem: Environmental > Terrestrial > Soil > Wetlands | place: USA... | reverse complement strand
CGCGCGCGCAACAATTCCAGAGGAAGGAAAGCAAGCGTGATGCTACTGGTGCGACGCGAGCCAGGTCCCCGACATCAGGTACGAGTTTCCCGACACCGTGAGTTGCACCGTGGCATTGCCCGTCATGCTGCTGGCGGATGTCGCCTGACCGGTGCTGTGCCAATTCGGGCTGTCGAAGTCGAAGTTCACCGCGGAGCCGGACACGGACCCATTCGCGACGCTGCCGCTGCCTGGTGGCAGGAGACCGCCGCAGTTGATCGTGCCGCCCGAGTAGGTGCCCGAGAGATTCGAGCCCGCCTGCACGAGATTCAGCGAGATTCCCGAGACCGCGCACGTTACGGCGCCACCGACGCTCGTGAGCGTGCCGATGCTGTAGAGCCATCTGCCGGTGAGCGTCGCGCCGGGTGGAAGGCTTCCGGACGAGGTGGAGTTGCTGCAAGCTGCGGCACCGAGAACGAGGAGTGCACGAGTGATTCGCATAGGTAGCGCATGAATACGCACGAGCGGCTACGGGTGTTCCCTTGGGTCGTTTCGTCCCGCGCGGCCTCCACATATCTTTGCAGACGCGTCCACCTGCAACGTGGCGACGGAGCTCGTGTGACGATCTACTGGGTGGTTAGCTCAGCTGGTTAGAGCGCCGGTCTCACATACCGGAGGTCACTGGTTCGAGTCCAGTACCGCCCATTCATGCCTCTTGTGCGCGTCAGCCTCGTCCCCGCGTTGCTTCTGTCCTGCACGACTGCACTTCGGGCGCAAGCCTCGGACTCGAGCCGTATCGGCGCCCTGGAGCGGTTTCGCACCGCCTCGGAAAGCACGGCCACGACGCAAACCTGGTCCGCGACCGGGGCCTGGGTCGGGGGGCTCGCCGGCGCGGTCACCTTCGGGGCGGCCTTCTACAAGTTCACCCATCGTGACGGAGCGGTGAACACCACGGCGGGCAACGCGGGCGGGACGATGGTCGGGGCGGCGTTCGGCGCGGCGGGAGGAGCCCTGCTGGGAGCATTCATCGGGTCCCTGTTTCCGAAGCAATCGCGCCATAACTGACGATCGGAGCGCTGTTCCGCGTTCCGGCTTGCGCGTTCCGCGGTTAGAGCAGTCCTCCCCGTCTCAACCTTCCCAACTGGTCGTAATACGTGTCATGCACCGCCAGGACTTCCTGCGGTGACGCGGTAGCGACGCCGGCTTTGCCGACTTCCACCCCCGCCGCGTAGTTCGCAAGCTGCGCTGCCTCGCGCACGCCGGCGCCGGCCGCGAGGGCTGTCCCCATCCACGCCGTGACCGTATCGCCCGCCCCCGAGACGTCGAACACCTCGCGCGCCACCGCCGGAATGTGCGCGATCTGCCCATTCAGGCTGACGAGCACCATCCCCTCGGCGCCCAGGGTGAGCAGCAGGTTGTCCACGCCGATTTTTTCGAGCGAGGTGGGGAGCGCATCGGCTTTGGCCAGATCGAGTGCCGCGCCCATCGCCTGCTCCAGCTCGCGACGGTTGGGCTTGAACACCGTGGCGCCGCGGTACGCGAAAAAATTCTTGAACTTGGGATCGACCACCACCGGGACGCCGCGACGCCGCGCCAGCGACATCGCGCACGTAATGACCGCCGGCGTCAGCACCCCCTTGTTGTAGTCTTCGATCAGGAGCGCGTCGGCGTCCTGCATGGCATGTTCCAGCTCCGCCACCACGAGCTGTTCGGTCCGGTCCGAGATGGGCTCGTCCACTTCCTCGTCGATCCGGACGACCTGCTGCCCCCGTGCCACGACGCGAGTCTTGGAAGTGGTGGGGCGCGCGGGGGCGGTGACCAGATGGCGATCGGGAAGTCGCAGCGCGGCGAGCTCGCCGCGCAACGAGTCGGCGCGCTGATCATCGCCGACCACCGCCACGAGGCGGGCCTCCCCCCCGATCGCCGCGACGTTCGCCGCCACGTTCGCCGCGCCGCCCAGGGCGTGACGGCGGCCCTGGACCGTGACCACCGGCACCGGCGCTTCGGGCGACAGGCGCTCCGTGTCTCCCGTGAGATAGATGTCGAGCATCGCGTCGCCCAGCACGACCACGCGCGTGCCCGACATCTTCGCCAGCAGCGCTTCGATCCGATCGCGCGACAGCCGGGGCTCGGTCTGCGGGCTCATATCAGGGAAGCGGCGCTTCGTGATGGAACCGGTACGTCACCGCGAGCGAGCCGACGAATTGCGTGTGCGACACTCCGGTCACGTGTCCGGCATTCGAAGTGAAATGGACGCCGCCATTGGCGACGATGCTGCAGTCGCCCATCTGCCAACTGGCGGCGAGCGCGGCGAGCACGGTGCGCTGGACCACGCCCTGAAACAATACCGGGGTCACCAGATACTGGGGCACCAGCGGATGCACTTTGCGCGGATCGCCTTCGCCTTGCCGTAATACCGTCAGCTCGGGTTCGAGCACCAGGGTGCGCGCGGCGAGTATCCGCAGTTTGGCCGTGGCCTGATCGTAGTCGTCGAAGTTACGGCCCGAAGGAAGATTGTGATACTGCGGGGTCTGCAGGTCGTCCTCGTTACGGTACGTGAGGTTCGCAACCTGCGTGTAGAACAGCAGCCAGCTCGTGCGCGCCGCGAGCGGTCCTTTCGCGCCGATGGTCAACCCGTAGCTGGCCGGCTTGTAGTCCGCTGCGTCGTTCCGCGACACCTGAATGTCGTCGATCATGAACTGCCCGAACAGCGTGGGTTTCCCGTGGCGTTCCACGTCGACGCCCAGGAAGTTGTTGCCATTCGTGCCCGTATTCGACGAAGCGAAATAGGTGATGCCGGCGGGATTCAAGAACCACGGCTCGAGCTGCCGGCCGGTTCCGGAAATGGCGGATGCGTCCCAGATCGCGAGGGTCCAGCGGCCCTTGGGGTTGAGCCACAAGCGGTTTTCGATCAGGTACCGATTGATCGGCCGGCCCGCGGAATCGCGCGTATCGAGTTGCATCGAGACCGACTGCAGTTTCACCCGGGCTGTTCCGAATTCGAGCTCGAGGTGATTGGGACCGTAGGGATTGGGTGAGAGCAGCAGGCCCTGCACGCCGCTCGGCCCCCAGTTGCGGTCGAGGATCCCGAAGAACACCTCCGCGTGACGCCACTGGCCGTTGACATACGCCTCGTTGAACCGGGTTGCGTTATCCACGGCGCCGTACCAATCGGGATCGTGTTGCACGCGCGTATCGACGACCAGATGACTCACGGCGACAAACGGGCCGAATCGCAGATCGGCTTCACCACCCGCGCTCCCGTAGGCCCGCGAGTCGATCACGTGCAACCGCGTGGTCGCCCCCACGGTATCGCGTCCCAGCTCCAGCGGATCCCGGAACGCATAGTTCGAGGCCTGCGCGCCGGCCGAGAGCTCGATCCGGTAGGTGGGCCGCGTGGTGTCCGCTTGCCATTCGCGCAGGATGCGTCGAATCGTCTGTCGCGTCGTGGCGTCGAGCCGGGTCGTGTCGAGCGCGCGCAGCGATCGCAGCACGTCGCGCTGCTTGAACGGTCGCGTGAGCGGCGTGGGGTCGGGGATGACCCCGGCATCGATCAGCTGCTCGATGAACGGCATCGACCAGTGCGCGATCGGGACATACGGCGACGCGGAGGTGGACTGGGCGAACTCGGGAACCGGCCCCGCCAGAAGCAACACCACTGAGACCGGTACAAGGGTCCGCATGCGAGCGCGGAATTTGGGGGCGGGCCGACGGTCTGGCAACGGTGGCGTTACCTTCTCCGCCCATGTCTCCGCGACTCGTGTTGCTCATCGCAGTGCTGGCGACCACGTATGCCGGCCCCGTTATTCGTTTCGCCGCCGCGCCGGCACTCGCGATCGCGTTCTGGCGGCTCGCGTTCGCGCTGCCGGTCACCGGCGCGCTGTGGCGACGCGACGGCTCCGGCAACGAGGATCGCTCGCGGCGTACGCTCTGGCTCATGCTGCTCTCCGGAACGCTGCTGGCGCTCCACTTCTGGACCTGGATCACCTCACTGCGCTATACGTCCGTCGCGAGCTCGGTTCTGATCGTCAACCTCCGGCCCATCATCGTGTGGCTGCTCGCCGCCGTGTGGCTCGGCGAGCATCCCGAGGCCAGCGAGCGCTGGGGCATCACCTTGGCGGTGATCGGCGCCATTCTCATCGGCGTGGGCGACGCGCGGTTTTCCTGGGGCGCGCTCACCGGTGACCTGCTCGCGCTCCTCGGCGCCACGGCCGCCGCCGGATACAGCGTGATCGGCCGGCGCGTGCGCCGCACGGTTGGCATCTGGCGCTACGCGACCGTGGTGTACGGCGTCGCGGCGATGGTGCTCGTGCTGGTCGCGGTCCTGACCGGCACCCGACTGTGGGGATTTGCCGCGCGCGACTGGACGATCTTCGCGGCGCTCGCGGCCGGTCCGATGCTCGTTGGGCACACGGGAATCAATTACGCGCTCAAACACCTGCGGGCGACGACAGTGAACGTCGCGGGACTGGGCGAGCCCGTGGGGGCGACCTTGATCGCGTGGCTCGTGCCCTCGATTCATGAAATCCCGCGGCCCGCCACACTCGCCGGCGGCGCGCTGGTACTTGGTGGAATCGCGCTCGCACTCGCGACCGGCGGAGCGCGCGAGCCCCGCGCGGTCACCCTACCGGCCGATGCGTAGCTGATGGCGCGGAACGATCGCGCTGCCGCGCTGCGCGTCGAGACGATCCGCGGCCAGACGGTCGAGAACCGGCACACGGTGCACGCGGTCGTGGTGGACCGCGCGGGCGCACTCGTCGCGCGGGCCGGCGATCCGGCTCTTATCGCGTTCTGGCGCTCGTGCGCCAAACCGTTTCAGGCGATGCCGCTCGTTCTGGAAGGGGTGGCCGAGCAGTTCGGAATCACCGCGGAGGAGCTGGCCCTGTGTTGCGCGTCTCACTCGAGCGAGCCACGCCAGGTCGAGATCGTGCGTGCTCTGCTCGCGAAAATCGGCTGCGCGGAACGCGACCTGCGTTGCGGGCCGCACCCGCCGCTCTCCGAAGCCGTTGCCGAGGACTATGCGCGCCGTGGAGTCGCCATGACCGCGGTGTATTCGAACTGTTCGGGAAAGCATGCGGGCATGCTCGCACTGGCGCGGCACCACGGGTGGTCGATCGATCGGTATACCGACCCCGAGCATCCCGTCCAACGCCGTTGCCTCGCGGAAGTGAGTCGCTGGACCAGCACGCCGGAGGCGCACATCAGCACCGCGGTGGACGGATGCGGGGTCGTGACGTTTGCAATCCCGTTGCAGGCGATGGCGCTGGCGTTCGCCCGTTTGTCACACGCGGAAGCCGGAACCCGGACCGCCGAACGGATGGGGACTGATACGTTCCGCCTGCCGGCTGCCGCGCTCCGCGTTCCGCAGGCCATGCTTTCCCATCCCTTCCTGATCGCCGGCGCGGGACGTCCCTGCAGCGTCATCATGAGCGGCTATCCGGGACGAGTGATCACGAAGGTCGGGGCGGCCGGGGTGTACTGCGCGGCGCTCATGAACGAAGGACTGGGCATCGCTCTGAAGGTGGAGGACGGCAGCGGCCTCGCGGCGGTGGTCGCGCTGGCGGCGATCCTGAAGGCGCTCGGGTTGGGGGCGTTGCCGGAGCAAGTGAGCGAACCGCCGGTCCTTAACACACGGGGTGAGACGGTGGGCTATTTGCGGGGAAACGGGACATTGGAGCACGTAAACGATGCCGGAGCCAGCAGGCAGGGTGACTAAGATGACCGCGTCCGATTCCACTGGGCACGGCACTCCGCGACTCGACGGCCTCTCCCGCGCGCTGGTGCGGGTGGCGGCGGCGGTCGCATCGGGCAACCGCGACGCGCTGCGCGACCGGCTGCTCGTGGCGCGGAGCGTGGGCGCGCAGGGCGAGATCGACGAGTTGTTGCTACAGAGCATGCTCAACGTCGGCTACGCACTCTCGCTTCAGGCATTCGGGGTGTGGCGCGAGATCGAGCCCACGGTGTCAGCCGGGGAAGACCTCGCGCACGACCACTGGAGCGAGTGGGCCACCCGTGGCCGGGAGGTCTGCGAACACGTGTACGGTCGCACGTTCCACAAGCTGCTCGTCAACTTGCGCGGCCTCCATCCGGCGCTCGAGTCGCTGGTGCTGATCGACGCGTACGGCAAGCTGATTGGGCGGAGCGGGCTCGACCTGAAGCGTCGCGAGCTGTGCACGCTCGCCGAGATCGCGGTCCTCGACACCCCGCGGCAGCTGCACGCGCATTTGCGGGGTGCGCTGAATACCGGTGCCACCCCCGAAGAGGTGGATGAGGTCCTGGCGCTGGTCGAGGAAGACGTGGACGCGGCGCACGCGCTGCGAGTATGGGAACTGTGGGCGGATGTGCGGGCGAGGAAGCTTGCTTGATGTTCATCGATCGGGCGCTCGTACGTGTGGTGGGCGGTGCTGGTGGGGCAGGCGCTTCGTCGTTTCGGCGCGAGAAGTTCGTCCCGAAGGGTGGACCGGACGGCGGCAATGGGGGATCGGGGGGCAGCGTGTGGGTGCGCGTCGACCCGAACCTCGCCACGCTGCTCGATTATCGCTATCGCACGCACTGGAACGCCGAGCGGGGTCAACACGGCAAGGGAAAGAACATGACGGGGAAATCGGGTGCGGACCTGGTTCTCCCGGTGCCCCCGGGCACCGAGGTCCGCGACGGTACGACGCGGGAGCTGCTGGGTGAGCTGGTCCGTCCCGACGACCAGCTGCTCGTGGCTCGCGGGGGGCGCGGCGGTCGGGGGAATGCGACGTTCGCCACCGCAACGCACCAGAGCCCCAGGGAGTGGGAACCGGGGCAGTATGGGGAAGAGCGGGAGCTCGAGCTTGTGCTCAAGCTCATCGCCGATGTCGGACTGCTGGGCGAACCAAACGCCGGCAAGAGCACACTCCTCTCCGTCGTCTCGGCCGCCCGTCCCAAGGTCGCCGACTATCCGTTTACCACGCTCGAGCCGTACTTGGGCGTCGTGGCGCTTCCGGATCATCGCTCGTTCGTCATGGCCGACATCCCCGGAATCATCGAGGGGGCGCACCAGGGCAAAGGCCTGGGGCTCCGCTTTCTGCAGCATGTCGAACGCACGCGAGCGCTTGCCGTGCTGGTGCCGCTCGACGCGCCCGATCCGCAGGCCACATACGACCTGCTGATGCGCGAAGCCGCGCTCTATAGTCCGGAGCTCGCGGCCAAGCCGCAGGTGGTCGTGCTCTCCAAGCGGGATTTGCTCCCCCCCCCCCCGGATGCCACGCTTCCACCACTCACCACGCGCGCCGGAGCGCCTGTTATCGCCATCTCGGCGGTGACCGGCCAGGGCGTGCCCGCACTGCTGGAAACGTTGTGGCAGATGCTGCACCGTCGGGTCGAGACCCCGACGAGCTCGCTGCGTACCTAGCGATTGCGGAGCTGCCGGGAATCGGCCCGGCACGGCTCCGAACGCTCATCGCGGCCTTCGAGGGCGCGAGGCCGGCCCTCTCCGCGCCGCACGGTGCCATTGCCGCGCTACCCGGATGGAGCCGTGCGGCGGCGAGCGCGATCCGCCGCCTTTCGCTCGACAAAGGCCGGACCATTCTCGCCGCGCTCGCGCAGCTCGGCGCGACCGTGCTCACCCCGGACGATCCCCGGTTTCCACCGCTGTTGCGGGAGATTCCCGAGGCTCCGCAATGGCTGTACGCCTGGGGCGATCTCTCGCTGCTCCTGCGCCGGGCGGCGGCCATGGTCGGCAGCCGCGACCACACATCCTATGGCGCGAACGCCGCCGAGCTTCTCGCGCGGGGAGTCGCGCGCCATGCGGTCGTGGTGGTGAGCGGCATGGCACGCGGCATCGATGCGATCGCGCACAGCGCGACGCTCGATGCGGGGGGCGCGAGCGTCGGTGTGCTCGGGAACGGATTCGGAGTGGTGTATCCGGCGAGCAACAAGGAGCTGTATCAGCGGATGATCAACCGCGGTTGCCTGATCACTGAACTGCCTCCGGGCGAGAAGCCGCATGCCGGCGCGTTCCCGCGCCGCAATCGTCTCGTCAGCGGTCTTGCGGGGGCGACGGTCATCGTGGAGGCCGCGCCGGGATCCGGCGCGCTGATCACGGCCGACTGCGCGCTGGACCAAGGGCGCCAGGTGCTCGCCGTTCCCGGCCCGATCACGAGCCCGACCTCGCTCGGCTGCAATCGGCTGATTCAACAGGGAGCGAAGCCCGCGTTGTGCGCCGCGGATATTCTCGAGGAGCTGGGGATCGCCGCGGCGCATGCGGAAAACACGCCCGCACCATCGGCGCGCCCGGCGGGGACGATCCCAGCGGATTGCACGCCACTGCAACGGGCGTTGTGGGAGGCACTCGAGCCGGAGCCGCTGCACGTGGACGCGCTCGCGACCGGTCTCGCCGCGGGGTTGACGGTCGCCACGAGTGACGTGCTGACGGCGCTCACGGAGTTGGAGCTGAGAGGCCTGGTAAAGCAGCAGCCGGGGATGATGTTCGAGCGACAGGGTTGACAGAGAAATCCAGGATGTCGATCCGGAACCCGCCTTGCCTGTGACCCCGGGGCACCGCCCCGGGGTCAACCCACCCTAGCCAGCGGCAAAATGCGTTCTGCCCAATCGCACAAGGCTTCCGGTCTGTACGCTCATCTCACGTGGCACACGTGGCGCAGACAGCCGAGCATCACCGCGAGTGATGTACCGTTGATATCAAGTGCGATTCACCAGGCGTCCAGCTTCCGTCGCGTGAGAGTCCACGCACTCTCGGTGCTCTCCGATCACGTCCACGTGCTTGTGAGCTACAGCCCCGCCGTATCCCTCGCGCCATTCATTCGGCACGCGAAATCGGAATCGTCTCGTCGACTGAACCTGACGGGACACAGCGGACTCTTATTCCAGTGGGCACGCGGCTACTACGCCGGTTCTCTATCGCGGTCGCACATCGACTTGGCGCGCGTCTACCTGGCGCGTCAGCACGCACACCATCCGGGTCTCATTCCGAAGTAGTCACGGGTGGGTTAACCCCGGGGCGGCGCCCCGGGGGTAACGCGCCCCGCGACGGCGCCGGTGCGGCCGAGCCACGCGGCGTCAGAGTGGCCGGTGGGATCACGCGGACGGTGGGATTACGGGGGCGGCGCCCCGGGGGTAACGCGCCCCGCGACGGCGCCGGTGCGGCCGAGCCACGCGGCGTCAGCGTGGCCGGTGGGATCACGCGGACGGTGGGATCACGTGGGCGGCGCCCCGGGGGTAACGACAACATGGGGTGCGCATGGGGTGGGCATGCACGCAGGTGCATCAGCGCGTTTGAACCCCGCGGCACCGCCGCGGGGTTAACCCACCCTTGGTGGCGACCCGGCTATAACTTGCATCTGTGCGTCACGTCTACGTGCACGTTCCCTTCTGCGCTCGTCGCTGCTCCTACTGCGACTTCTCGATCGCGGTGCGCAAGACCATTCCGGCCGACGTATACGTCGAGTGCATTCGGCGTGAGCTTGCCAGGCTCAATTCGAACGACGGTGGTGAGCCGATCGACGACTCGCCGCTCGAAACCCTGTATTTCGGCGGCGGCACCCCGTCGCTCTTTCCGCCCGAAGCGATCCACGAGCTCACGCAGCTTGTGCTTCACACGTGTTCGTCCGGATGGGGTGACCCCGGGGCGGTGCCCCGGGGTCAACGGGAGACAACCGGGGGCCGAGCGCACTCGAGACTCGCGCCCCTGGGTCAACCCCAACCCGAAATCACTCTCGAAGCGAACCCGGATGACGTGACGCCTGTCGCCGCCGCGCAGTGGCGTCGGGCGGGGATCAACCGCATTTCCCTCGGGGGCCAGTCGTTTCAGGATCGTGTTCTCGAATGGATGCACCGCACGCACGACGCGGCGCAGATCGGGCGTGCCGTGCGAACCTTACGCGACGCGGGGTTCGCGAACATCTCGCTCGACCTGATCTTCGCGCTGCCCGGGGAGCTCGAGCGCGATTGGGACCGCGATCTGGACGGTGTCCTGGCGTTGGCCCCGCAACACATTTCCCTGTACGGCCTCTCCGTCGAGCCACGCACGCCGCTCGCCCGCTGGATCGATCGCGGCGGGAGCTCGCTGCCGGAGGACGATCGCTACGCGGCAGAATACCTGCGTGCTCACGAACGGCTCGGCGCCGCCGGATATCAGTTCTACGAGGTGTCGAACGCATCGCGCGGCCCGCACACGCGCTCGCGCCACAACTCCGCCTACTGGTTCGGCCACGGGTATCTGGGACTCGGGCCCGCCGCGCATTCGTACGACCAGGGCCGCCGCTCCTGGAACGTGCCCGCCTGGGCGCGCTACCGCGCGCTCGTCATGCAGGGTCGCTCGCCGGTCGAGCACGTGGAGGTCCTGACCGAAGACGAACGCGAGCTCGAGCGCTTGTACCTCGCGTTGCGCACTGCGGACGGACTGTCGACCGCCCATGCCCGCCCGTTACCGCCCGTGACCGCCCAGTTTGAGGAACGTGGCTGGCTCGAGCGCTCGGGAGACCGGCTGCGGTGCACTCCGGAGGGGTGGCTCCGTCTGGACGCGCTCGTTGCCGCCTTGACTGGAGTTGGTGCTGAGTCGTAAATTATTTGGTGTGAAGAAGTTGGCCCGACGATGACCTCCCCATCCCTCAGTGAACGCGAACGCCAGGTCCTGGAGGCGTTGATCGAGACGTACGTGGCGACCGCCGAGCCGGCGGGCAGCCGCACCATCGCCTTGCGAATGGGCATGGCGCTCTCCTCCGCCACGATCCGCAATACGCTGAGCGATCTCGAGGAGAAGGGTTACCTGTATCATCCGCACACCTCGGCGGGCCGGATCCCGACGGACCTGGCCTATCGATTCTACGTGGACTCGCTCATGCGGCTTCAAGAGGTATCACTCTCGGACTCGCATCAGCTGCGCGAGGAGCTCGCGAGCGAGCGCAACGCGGTCGACATGATTCTGGGACGCGCGGCACAGGTACTGGGTGTGCTCACGAAGGAGCTGGGCGTGGCGGTCAGCCCGTCGCTCGATGAAGCGACGCTCGAGCGGCTCGAGCTGGTGCAGGTCTCTTCCGAGCGGCTCTTGCTCGTGCTGACACTCAAGAGTGGCGTGGTTCGCACGATCTTTGTGGAGGTCCCGTCGCGTCTCGACGCGGACGCCATCGTGCAGGCCGCCGTGGTGTTGAACGGCCGGCTTGCGGGATTGAAACTGCGGGAGATTCGCGCGACCCTTTCCGATCGGCTGCGCGATGCGGCGCCCGATTCAGGGTCGAGCGAGCTGATCAATATCTTCATTCAGGAAGCGGACGAGCTGTTCGACGTGTCGGGGACGGCTCCGAATGGGGTCATGCTGGGAAGCGCGCAACTACTTGCCGAACAGCCCGAATTTTCGACCAAAGAAGGACTGCAGGGGCTCATGCAAGTGACCGAACGGCGCGACCGGCTGCGCGAAGCGCTCGCGCGGCGCAGCGGAACAGGGCTGACGATCACCATCGGAGCCGAGCATGAGGATCCGGAGCTCGCGCCGTTTACACTCGTCACGGCGTCATATCGCGCGGGTCCCCTGGCGGGAATCATCGGGGTCATGGGACCCACGCGGATGCCGTATGACAAGATCGTGACGCTCGTCGATCATACGAGCCGTCTCATCGGAGACCTGCTGGAATGAGTGCCGGAACGGCCTACTACGAGCTGCTCGGGGTAAGTCGCGAAGCAACGGAGACCGAGATCAAGCGCGCCTACCGGAAACTCGCCATGCAGTATCACCCCGATCGGAACAACGGCGACAAGGCGGCCGAAGAGAAGTTCAAGCAGATCACCGAGGCGTACGAAGTGCTGTGCGATGCCGAGAAGCGGGCGGCCTACGATCGTTACGGCGAGGCGGGGCTGCGCGGGAGTGGTGGGAGTGGCGGTGCGTACGGCTTCAGCCACTTCGACCTTTCCGAAGCGCTCAACGTGTTCATGCGCGACTTCGGCGGCATGGGCGGGTTCGATTCGATCTTCGGCGGCGGCGAGCGTGCCCGCCGCGATCGCCACCGCGGTGCCGATATCAAAGTCACGCTGAAGCTCACGCTTGCCGATGTCGCCGCCGGAGCGCAGAAGACCGTGCGCCTGCGCACGCTCGACCGCTGCACCGAGTGCGGCGGCTCGGGCGCGAAGAAAGGCACCCGCGCCGAAACGTGCGGGACCTGTCGCGGGAGCGGTGAAGTGCGGCGCGCGACGCACTCGATGTTTGGGCAATTCCTGTCCGTGTCGCCCTGCCCGAGCTGCGCGGGGGAGGGCACGGTGATCTCGCATCCCTGCTCGAAATGTCAGGGCGATGGCCGGATCAAGTCCGAGAAGACCGTGCAGATCGACGTTCCCGCGGGCGTGGCCGATCATCATTATCTCACGGTTCGCGGCCAGGGTGCGCCCGGTCCTCGCAACGGGCCCTCCGGCGATCTCATCGCCGTGCTCGAGATCGCGGAAGACCCGCGCTTCGAACGGCAGGGAGACGATCTGGTGTACGACCTCCCGGTCTCCTTTACCGAGGCGGCGTTCGGCACCGAAGTGAAAGTCCCGACGCCCTACGGCGAGACGAGCCTCAAGCTGCAGGCGGGCACGCAGACGGGCACGGTCTACCGGGTGCGGGGGCAGGGTCTGCCGCGGCTCGGGGAAAGCGGTAAGGGAGACCTGCACGTGCGCGTCCGGGTGTGGACGCCCACGCATCTCACGGCCGAGCAGCGCGCGCTGCTCGAGCAGTTCGCCAAGATCGAGGGCAGGCCACCGGCGGATGCGGGGAGCGGGAAGAAGTTCTGGAGCGAGTTGCGGCGGGCCTTCGGCGGCGGCGCATGACCGACGCCCGCGAGAGCTGTCTGTTTTGCAAGATCGCGGCAGGTCAGATTCCGGCGAAGATCGTGAAACGCGGTGAGGGACTGCTGGCGTTTCAGGATATCAACCCGCAGGCGCCCACCCACCTGCTGGTGATTCCGACCGAGCACGTCGCCTCACTCGCGGAAGCGAAGGACGAGAAGGTCCTGGGCCGGTTGCTCGGGTTCGCGCGGGATCTCGCGCGCGAGGCAGGCATCACGGAACGCGGCTACCGCGTCGTACTGAATAGCAATGCGGACGGTGGTCAAACCGTTTTTCACCTGCACCTGCACGTGCTGGGCGGTCGCGCGATGCGCTGGCCGCCGGGCTAATGCCTTGCGGCTCGATCACCCTATACGTAACTTTTACCGCCCTCACAGGTTAGACGAAAGCGATGCCGGAAGTCATCATACACGATGACGAGAGCTTTGAGCGGGCCCTCAAGCGATTCAAGAAAAAGTGCGAAAAGGCGGGGATTCTCTCCGACCTGCGGAAGCACCGTCACTACGAAAAGCCAAGCGAGCGGAAAAAGCGCAAGATGAACGCTGCGCGCCGCAAGAACCGGCGTACCCGACCCGCTTAGCTGTGAGCGTGGTGGAGCGGCTCCGCGCCGCCATGAACGATGCCCGCAAACGACGCGATGCGGCGCGCACCGTTCTCCTCTCCACCATCCTCGCCGACGTAAGAAACCGTGAACTCGAGCTCCAGCACCCCGCCTCCGACGAGGAGGTGGCCATCGTGCTGCGTGGCGGCATCAAGAAGCGGCGCGAGGCCGCCGAGCAGTTCGCAGCCGGGGGCCGCGCGGAGCTCGCCGCCAAGGAGACCGAGGAGGCGCGAGTGCTCGAGACGTTTCTGCCCGCTGGCGCCGATCCTGCGGAGATTCGTGCCGCAGTACGGGCCGCGATCGCGGCCGGCGCGAAGGATCTGGGCAAGGTGATGGGGCAGGTGATGCCGCAGTTCAAGGGGCGAGCGGATGGCAAGCTCGTCAATCAAATCGTCCGCGAGGAGCTTGCCGGAGCCGTATGACCGTTGCCCGCGGGGGGGCGGCAGGGGCCCTTTCCGTGCTGGACACGCTCGAGTTCTCCGCCGCGTTGCAGCGGGTGGCGGCGCATGCCGCAGGCCCGCTGGGCGCCGCGCGGGTCGTGTCGCGAACACCGTCCGATGAGCCGGCCACCGTGCGCGAGACGCTGGCCCAGGTGTCCGAGCTCGCCGCGCGTATCCTGAGCGATGACGCGATCCGCGCCGAGCCCGTCCCCGACATCACCGAATCGCTCACGCTGCTCGGCGTTCCAGGGAGCGCGCTCGAGGGACCGCGGCTGGTCGAAATTGGCGCCGCACTCGGCGCGGCGCGCATCGTCAAAGTCGAGCTGGACCGCATCGCCGCCCTGGCGCCGCGCACCTCGCTGCTGCGCGTGGAGCTGGCGCCGCGCGAACTCGAACATCGATTGAAGGAGGCGCTCGATCCGGACGGATTCGTGCGCGATGGCGCCTCGCGTGAGCTGGCGCGGGCGCGACAGGCCGTCCGAACCACCCGGCAACGACTCATCGCCAAACTCGAATCCCTGCTCGGCGGCCTCGAGGCCCGCGACCGCGCTCCGGATGCCGCGGTCACGGTGCGAAGCGGTCGCTATGTGATTCCGATTCGCTCGACCGCTCGCGCGCACCTCGGCGGGATCGTACACGATGAGTCGGCCTCCGGCGCCACGATGTTCGTGGAGCCGCCTGAAGCGATCGAGCTCGGGAACGAGCTGCGCGCCCAGGAGCTCCAGGAGCAGCGGGAGGTCCTGCGGGTGCTGCGCGAGCTGACGGATCACCTGCGGCCGCACGTCGAGCGCGTCGCCGCCGGCTGGGACATGTGCATCGCGTTCGACGATCTCTGCGCCCGCGCCCGCTACTCGATCGATGTGAATGGATTCGCCCCGGCGATCACCGACGGGCCGGTGGCGATTCGGAACGGCCGGCATCCGCTGCTGGTCTCCGGGGAGGCCGTGGTCGTCCCGTTCGATCTCGTGCTCGCGGCGGACGAATGGACGTTGCTCGTCTCCGGGCCGAACACGGGCGGCAAGACGGTCCTGATCAAAGCGGTGGGGCTGATTTGCCTCATGGCCCAGAGCGGGATCATTCCGCCGATCGGTCCCGACTCGTCCATTCCCGTATTCCGTCAGATTTTTGCCGATATCGGGGATCGCCAGTCGATTGCCGAAAGCCTCTCCACGTTCTCAGCGCACGTGGCGACCTTGCGTGGCATTCTCGAAGCGGCGGGCCCCGGGTCGCTCGTGCTGATCGACGAGATCGGCAGCGGGACGGATCCGGCCGAAGGCGCCGCCCTCGCGGAGGCGATGCTGCTCGCGCTCACGCGCCGGCACGCGGTCACGCTGGCCACCACGCACCTTGGCGCGCTGAAGCAGCTTGCCACGCGCAGCGTCGGCATCGTGAACGCCTCGCTGCAATTCGACGCTGAAACCCTGACGCCGACGTATCGTCTGCTCAAAGGAGTACCCGGACGCTCCTATGGCCTGGCCATCGCCCGGCGCCTCGGCGTGGAGCGAGGGATTCTCGAACACGCCGAGCAGGCGCTCTCCGCGGCGGATCGCACGCTCGATTCGCTGCTCGCGTCGGTCGAGGCGAGGGCCAAAGCCCTCGAGGCGGACGCGCGCAGCATGGCCGAGACGACGGAGTCGCAACGGCGCGACGCCGAGATTCTTGACGCTCGAGCCGACGCGCTCGCGGCTCGCGAGCGCGAGGTGAACGCTCGTGCCCGTGCGCTCGACCAGAGCGCGCGCGACCAGACTCGCGCCTACCTGCTCGAGGCGCGCAAGCGGGTAGAGGATGCCTTGGCTCTCGCCCGTGCGGCCGTGGACGAAGCGACGGCGAAGGAGGCCCGCCGGCTGGTCGAGCAGGCGATCGAGCAAACGGACGAAACGACAGGGGAAGAGGGAACAGGGAAGGGGGAAGGGTGGGTGAATCTCGAGGATCTGAAGCGGCGGTCCGGCGGTCCGGCAGGCAGGCGGATGGAACGACCCCCGACCGCCGGGTCATCGGCCGCCGCGGTATCGGCCGCCGATTCAGCGGCCGCCTCTGAAGTCTCGCTCCGAGGCATGCGCATCGATGAAGCCGAAGCGCTGCTCACCAGGGCGCTCGACGAGGCTATCCTCCAGGATTTGCCGTATTTGCGCGTAATCCATGGAAAGGGCACCGGCGCGATGCGCCGCATGGTCCATGAGATGGTGGCCCACGACCCGCGCGTTCGGAGCTACGCACTCGCACCGGCCAATCAGGGGGGAGCGGGGGTGACGATCGTGGAGTTCGGCGCCTGAGCATGATTCCCGAGGAAGTGATCGAACAGGTCCGCGAGGCCGCGGATCTCGTCGGCATTGTGGGCGAGTACGTCGAGCTGAAACGCACCGGCGCGGACTATCGCGGGCCCTGTCCTTTCCATGGCGGCACGCATCGGAACTTTGCTGTGATCGCCAAAAAGGGAATGTTCTACTGCTTCGTCTGTCACGAAGCAGGAGACGTATTCACATTCCTGATGAAAAAGCTGGGGATGGATTATCCCACCGCCGTGCGTCAGGTGGCCGAGCGGGTCGGCATCACGATTCCTGACCGAAGCACTGGACCGGAAGCCCCCGACCCCCGCGAGCCGCTGTTCGGCACCGTGGCGAGCGCCGCGGGCTGGTTCACGCGCCAACTCGTCGAGTCGCCGGAGGCCGACACGGCTCGGCAGTACCTCGAATCGCGCCAGCTCGACATCGAGACGGTGTTGCCGTATGGGTTGGGGTACGCCCCGCGCGGCGGCGCGTTTCTCGACGCGATGAAACGATTGGGCCTCGGGGATTCGGTGTTGCTCGAAACCGGGCTGCTCGTTAAACGAGAGGACGGCGGCGTCTTTCCGCGGTTTCGCGGCCGGCTCCTGTTCCCGATTCACGACCTTCGTGGGCGGGTGGTCGGGTTTGGGGGACGGATTCTGGGCGAGGGAGAACCCAAATACCTGAATTCACCGGACACGCCCCTGTTTCACAAAGGCAAGCTGGTCTACAACCTGCATGCCGCCAAACACGCCATCCGCAGAGCCGAACGGGCGATCCTGGTGGAAGGCTACTTCGACGTGCTGCGGCTCGTGCTCGCCGGCGTTGAAGAAGTCGTGGCGCCGCTGGGCACCGGCCTCACGGCCGATCAGACAGCGCTGCTTGGCCGCTACACCCGGCACGTCGTCCTGCTGTACGACTCGGACGAGGCCGGACTGCGCGCCACGTTTCGGGCGGGTGATGAGCTGTTGCGACACGCGATACGCGTCAGCGTCGCCACGCTTCCCGAGGGAGAAGATCCCGACACCCTGGTCCAGCGAGGCGGCGCCGACGCCGCGGCACAGGTATTGAGGGAT
>Ga0335082_10003447_pt1 | contig 17183 bp, 12 predicted proteins | sample Lox_Sample_41_FD_206718 | JGI IMG/M metagenome (GOLD analysis project Ga0335082, IMG submission 206718) | Soil microbial communities from Loxahatchee National Wildlife Refuge, Florida, United States - Lox_Sample_4.1 | ecosystem: Environmental > Terrestrial > Soil > Wetlands | place: USA... | reverse complement strand
CGCTACGCGGCGTGGTCATTTTCCCGTCGGCCATCGTGCCGCTGTTGATTTCGCGCGGCAGCTCACTGCGCGTCGTCGAGGAATCACTCGCTGGCGACCGCATGCTGGGCGTGGTGGCGCAGAAGAATCCGGAGGATGAGTCTCCGGACGTCAGTGGCCTGTACTCGCGCGGCACCGCCGCGCGGATCCTCAAGATGCTGAAGTATCCGGACAATAGCGTCCGCATCCTGGTGCAGGGGCTGCGCCGCATCGAACCGATCGAGTACATCCAGAACACGCCGTTCCTGCGCGCCCGCGTGCGCCATCTCAGCGACCTGGGCGAGCCGTCGAAGGACCTGGAAGCGATCCAGGCGCATATGGTCAACCAGTTCGCCAAGTTCGTCTCGATGGTGCCGTTCCTGCCTGACGAGCTGCAGGTCGTGGTCATGAACATCAAGGACCCGGGCAAGGTCAGCGACCTGATCGCCTCGAACCTCAACATCTCCCTGGAGGAGAAGCAGGAGCTGCTGAGCACGCTGGAGGTGCGGCTGCGCCTCGAGAAGCTCACGACCATCCTCAATCGCGAGATCGAGTTGCTCGAGCTGGGACAAAAGATCCAGTCGCAGGTGCAGACCGAGCTGTCGAAGAACCAGAAGGAGTTCTACCTGCGGCAGCAGATGCGTGCCATCCAGAAGGAGCTGGGTGAAGGCGACCCGCGCGGCGCGGAGCTGGACGACCTGCGCCAGAAGCTCGACGACGCCCAACTGCCCACCGAGGCGCGCAAGGTCGCCGAGACCGAGCTGGAGCGGCTGCGCATCATTCCCCCCGAATCGGCGGAGCATACCGTCGTGCGCACCTACCTCGACTGGCTGGTCAACCTGCCGTGGGCCATCTCGACCGACGACAACCTCGACATCCCACACGCTCGCGGCGTGCTCGACGAGGATCACTACGACCTCGAGAAGATCAAGGACCGTATCCTCGAATACCTCGCCGTGCGGCAGCTCAAAAAGGATTCGAAGGGGCCGATCCTGTGCTTCGTCGGCCCGCCGGGCACCGGCAAGACGTCACTGGGCCGCTCGATCGCGCGCGCCATGGGTCGCAAGTTCATACGCATGTCGCTCGGCGGCATCCGCGACGAGGCGGAGATTCGCGGCCATCGGCGCACCTACATCGGCTCCCTCCCCGGTCGGATCATCCAAAACCTGAAGACCGCCGGCTCCAACAACCCCCTGATCATGTTGGACGAGATCGACAAGCTCGGCGCGGATTTCCGCGGCGACCCGGCATCGGCGCTGCTCGAAGTGCTGGACCCCGAGCAGAACAACACCTTCGTCGACCACTACCTCGACGTGCCGTTCGATCTGTCCAAGGTCATGTTCGTCACCACCGCCAATTTGCTCGATCCGATCCCGCCGCCACTGCGTGACCGCATGGAGGTCATCGAGCTCGCCGGCTACACCGAAGAGGACAAACTACAGATCGCGCGGCGGCATCTGATCCCCAAGCAGGTGAAGGAGAACGGCCTGCCGGACGGGCAGATTCAATTCGCCGACGACGGCTTGATCCATGTGATTCGGCACTACACGCGCGAGGCGGGGCTGCGGAACCTCGAGCGCGAGATCGGCACGCTGTGCCGCAAGGTGGCGCGCGCATACACCGAAGGCAAGACCGAACCGACGACCATCGACGCCGCCAAGGTGCACGAGTTGCTCGGCGTCGAACGCTTCTTCTCGGAGATCACCGAACGCTCCCACGAACCCGGCGTCGCGATCGGTCTGGCGTGGACCCCGATGGGCGGCGAGATCATGTTCATCGAGTCCACCAAGATGACCGGCAAGAAGGGCTTGACGCTCACCGGTCACCTCGGCGACGTCATGAAGGAGTCGGCACAAGCGGCATTGAGCTATGTGCGCTCGCGCGCCGAACGTCTGGGGATCTCGCCCGACTTCTTCGACAACCTCGATCTGCACATCCACGTTCCCGCCGGCGCCGTCCCCAAGGATGGGCCGTCGGCCGGCGTCGCGCTCGCAACCTCGCTGGCATCGTTGCTCATGGCACGACCGGTGCGGCCCGACCTGGCGATGACCGGCGAGATCACCCTGCGCGGCAAGGTCCTGCCGATCGGCGGCGTCAAAGAGAAGGTCCTCGGGGCGCGGCGCGCCGGGGTGACCACCATTCTGTTGCCCAAGCGCAACGAGAAGGACCTCGAGGACGTTCCTCAACCGGTGCGCCAGGAGATGCGCTTCATCTTCGTCGAGACCATGGACGAGGTCCTCGAACACGCGCTGGAGCAGGACGCCGCGGCGGCGCCCCCCCGGCGCGCCGCCCAGGCCTCGTGACCCGGCGGCGACAGCGTGCCGATCGCTCCGTGGTGCAGCGCAATTCTTCTTGCTCGTCATCCGGCACAGGCGGATAAAGAAGCCTGAGGCTGCCAACGATGCCGGAGCTGCGCAAAGACCCGATCATGGGTCGCTGGGTCATCATTTCAACCGAACGAGCGCGTCGCCCCTCGGACTTTCGACACAACAACGCCGGCCGGACGCGCAGCGAGTGCGCCTTCTGCGCCGGGCATGAGGCCGAGACGCCGCCGGAGGTGCTGGCGTACCGCAGCAATGGCAACGGCGCCGACGGCGGCGGTTGGAGCGTGCGCGTCGTGCCGAACAAGTTTCCGGCCCTGCGCATCGAAGGCGAGCTCGGCCGCCGCGGCGAGGGCATGTTCGACATGATGAACGGCATCGGCGCCCACGAGGTGATCATCGAGACCCCGGACCACGGCACCGATCTGGCCGATCTCGCCGAATCGCAAATCGAGGAAGTCCTGTGGTCATATCACGACCGCGTGCACGACCTCACCAAGGACCCGCGCTTCCGCTACATCCTGATCTTCAAGAATCACGGCGCCGAAGCCGGTGCCAGCCTGGAACATACCCACTCGCAGCTCATCGCGTTGCCGATCGTTCCGCTCAACGTCGCCGAAGAGCTCAACGGCGCGCGCGAGTACTATCGGCTGCGCGAACGCTGCGTGTTCTGCGACCTCATCAGCCAGGAGCGCGAGGACCAGGTGCGGCTGGTGGCGGAGAACGACGAGTTCATCACCGTCTGCCCCTTTGCCCCGCGTTTCCCGTTCGAGACCTGGATTCTGCCGAAGCGCCACGGCGGCGCCTTCGAGCACAACACCAAGCACGAGTACCGCAACCTGGCGCGGGCGCTGCGCGACACGCTGGGGCGCCTGAACCGCACGTTGCGCTCGCCGGCCTACAACTATCTCATTCACTCCTCCCCGGTGCGCGAGCCCGACGAGCGTCACTATCACTGGCACATCGAGATCATGCCCAAGCTCAGCCAGGTGGCCGGCTTCGAATGGGGCACCGGGTTCTACATCAACCCCATGCCGCCTGAGGACGCCGCCCGGCACCTGCGCGAAGCCGGCGACTAGCCTGCAGGGACTCGACGACCCACATGCGCGTGGTGATGGCGGCGTCGGAGGTCGTGCCGTACGCCAAGACCGGCGGCCTGGCCGACGTCCTGGGGGCACTGCCGCTGGCGCTGCGACGGCTCGGCGTCGACGTGGCGATCATCATGCCGGCGTACGGGTTGATCCCGCGCGCCCGCTTCTCGTTGCGCCGCACCGACTGGGTGCTGCAGGTTCCGGTGTCGCGCCAGACGGTCAGCGCCGGCGTCCTGCACGCCGAGCTGGACAGCGGCGTGCCGGTCTACCTGATTGAAGCCGATCCCTACTTCGCGCGGCCGGGGCTCTACGGCACCGCCGCCGGCGACTACCTCGACAACGCCGAACGCTTCGCCTTCTTCAGCCGCGCCATTCCGGCGTTGCTGGAACAGCTGGGCAGGCCGGACATCCTGCACTGCCACGACTGGCAAACCGCATTGGCGCCGGTCTTCTTGCGCGCCGATCCCGCCCGCTACCCCCAGCTCGCCGGCCTGCGTACGGTGATGACCATTCACAACCTCGCCTATCAGGGCGTCTTCTGGCATTACGACTGGCACCTGCTCAACATCGGCTGGGAGTACTTCACGCCGAGCTGGCTCGAGTTCTACGGCAAGATCAACTACCTCAAGGGCGGTCTGGTATGCGCCGACGTGCTCACCACGGTGAGCCCGACCTACGCGCAGGAGATCCAGACACCGGAGCTCGGCTGCGGCCTCGATGGTGTCCTGGTGGCGCGGCGGCAGGTCCTCACCGGCATTCTCAACGGCGGCGACTACGCGGAGTGGAACCCCGAGCACGATGCGCACATCGCGGCACGCTACTCCGCCGACGACCTGTCGGGCAAGGCGGCGTGCAAAGCCGACCTGCAAGCGCGGTTCGGCTTGCCCGTGGATCCGCGGCTGCCGCTCATCGGTATCGTGTCGCGTTTCGCCGACCAGAAGGGTTTCGATTTGATCGCCGAGATCGCCGCCCAGCTGTTGCGCAAGCGTCTGCAGATGGTGGTGCTCGGCAGCGGCGACGTGAAGTACCAGAACCTGTTTCAGGATCTGGCCGCCAAGTTCCGCAAGCGCTTGGCGGTGCGCGTCGCCTTCGACAACGTCCTGGCGCACCAGATCGAAGCCGGCAGCGACATGTTCCTGATGCCGTCGCGCTACGAGCCCTGCGGCCTCAATCAGATCTATAGCCTGCACTACGGCACCATCCCGATCGTGCGCGCCACCGGCGGGCTGCACGATACGATCGACGATTACGACGCGGCCACGGGCGAGGGTACCGGATTCAAGTTCGGCGAGTACAGCGGCGCGGCGCTGCTGACGTGCATCGAGCGGGCGCTGCAGGCGTACCGCATGCCGGCGGTGTGGCAACGGCTGATGCACAGCGCCATGCGCCTCGACTTCTCCTGGGATCGTTCCGCACAAACCTATCTCGAGCTCTACCAGCGCCTGTGCGGTGCGGCGGCGTAGCGGGGCTGTGCCCACACACGCCGGCGGACGCCCTTCGACGCCGCCGGAAGAATGCGGCTCTTGCACGGGACCCTGACGCTGACCCGGCGGCTGAAGCCGCAGCAACAAAAGGCGCCCAAGCCGCCCTGCGGCGACTCCCCCACCCCGGCCGTAAGAATACGCTCCGTCCTTGCGGGGGGAAGGTGGGGAGGCCGCGCAGGCGGCCTTGGGTGCTCTTCGTAGCCGCGGCTTCAGCCGCCGGGCCCAGGACTTTTCGGCTTCTTTGGCCGGTCCGACGCGATATGCTAGGGACTGCAGGTGGCGCAAGGAGGCATGATGCGACGGCGGAAGCTCGGAACGATTGCATTGCTCTCGGTCTTGCTCGGCGTCACTCCGTTGCTGCTCGGCTTGGGCACCTCGGGCGGCCGCGACGTCATGCACCCGGCGGTCGACTTCGCGGCGACGCTGGTGGATCGGGACGGCACCCAGGTCGACGTCACCCGCCTCAACATCGCCGGTGACGTGCAGCTCGAAGGGGACATGGGGCGCGGCAACCTGCGGATCGCCTTCGACCACATCGCCAGCGTCGAGCTCAGCGCCGACTCGCACGACTTCAGCCGGGCGGTTGTGCACCTCAAGAACGGCGAGACGGTGACGTTACGAGTGCGTAACTCACTGACGATCTACGGACAGACGACGGTCGGCATCTATCAGATCCGCGCCCGCGACCTGCAGAGCATCACCTTCAAGTCGTGACCGCGCGCCACACGGTCCCGGTGCGACGCCTCGCGGCCACGGCCGGCCTCGCGACGCTGCTGGTCTTGGGCACCCCGGCGCGCGCCCTGGACGTGAAGCTCTGGCCGTTGGTCGACTACCATCGGGACGCCTCGCAGCAGTGGCTGCATCTGCTCGGACCGTTGTTCTCGTACGAGCGCGATGCGCAGCATTCGGCGGTGGCGCTGCGGCCGCTGTTCTCCTACACCCACCAGCTCGACGCCGCGGCCAGCGAGCTCGCCGTGCTCTACCCGGTGTTCATCTCCCGCTGGCAGCCTGCGCACTGGGAGTATCGGCTGCTCGGCTTGATCAGCCGCCAGACCCAGCCCGATGCCGAAACGCGCCCGGACGAATGGAGCGACCGCTTCACCGTCTTTCCATTCCTCTTCTACCGCTCCAGCCCGGCGCGCGGCACGTCGCTCTCGGTCCTGCCGTTCTACGCCGATCTCGAGGACACCTTTGGCTACCAACGCATCCAGATGGTGGCCTTTCCGCTGTACCTGCGCCTGCAAGAGTCGCTGATCGAACGCACCTGGCTGCCGTTCCCGTTCGTCTCGTGGTCGGGCGGCACGCTTGGACAGGGCGTCCGTGTGTGGCCGTTCTACGGCTGGGACCAGGCAGGCGAGGCCGAGCGCTTCCACTACGTGATGTGGCCGTTCTACATCGAGCACGAGCGTCACTTCACGCGGCCCGAAGCGGAGCGGCGGCTGGTCATGTTTCCGTTCTACGCGCGTATCGATTCACCCACCTTGCGCAGCCGCGCCTACGGCATGTTCGTCACGCACACCATCGACGCCACCGCGCGCACCGACACGTGGGGGTTTCCGTGGCCGTTGTGGCTGTCGCAGCGCGACGTCGACAGCGGCGAGCGCACCTCCTTGCGCCTCACCCCGTTCTACGAGGACGCGCACATTGGCAGCCGACATACGCACTTCATCCTGTGGCCCGTCTACCGCTGGGAGACGCAGGAGGTCCAAGATCCCGAGGATTATTCGTATGCCCGCGACGATGCCTTCCTCGTGCTGTACCGCAATGTTCGCGAGACGAGTGCCACGGGTGGGGAGCATCGTCTGCGGACCCTGTTCCCGCTCTTCCGCGCCAGCGCCGACGACGGCAGCTCGTCGTTCTCGACCCTCGCCGTCGTCGACGCGCTGCTGCCGCACAACCCGATGGTCCAGCAGCTGTACTCGCCCCTGTGGCAGCTCTATCGGCGCGACCAGGAGGGCGCGGCGCCGCCGCGCTGGAGCCTGCTCTGGGATCTGGTATCATCCGACGGCACGCGGATCCGCTATCCGATACACCTGAACCTGTCGGAGTGAGATGGAATGACCAGCGCCACCGAGACCATCGAGCACCCGCAGCATCGCGGTGGCGTCCTGGCGCGCCTCGGCCGCGCCATCCTGGAGATCCTGCAGATCATCGGCGAAGGCGCCTTCGTCTTCTTCGGCGCGCTGCGGCGCCTGCGGCTCACGGTCCGCACGTGGGAACGCATGATGGGTCAGCTGGTGCGCATCGGCACCGACACCTTGCCGCTGGCGTTCCTGGTCTCGCTCTTCGTCGGCATGGTGCTGGTCATCCAGGCGGCCGATCAACTGCAACAGTACACGCAGGCCATCCTCGGCTCGATCGTCGGCCTGGCGATGACCAAGGAGCTGGGCCCGGTGATCATGGGTTTCCTCATCGCCGGCCGCGCCGGCTCGGCCATCGCCGCGGAGCTGGGCTCGATGACCGTCAACGACGAGATCAACGCGCTGAAGACGATGGACATCGACCCGATCCAGTTCCTGGTCGTGCCGCGCTTCATCGCCATGACCCTGGCGCTGCCGATGCTGATCCTCTACGCCGACGTCATTGGCATCAGCGGCGGCGCCATCGTCGTGTCGTTCGATCCGGCGGTGAAGATCAGCGTCTATCAGTACCTCGACAACCTGACGCAGTGGATCAACATGCAGGACGTCGTGGTCGGTCTCGTCAAGGGCCTCGTCTTCGGCATCATCGTCTCGGTCATCTCGTGCACCTTCGGCTTGCGCACCAAGGGCGGTGCCGAGGGCGTGGCGGTCTCCACGACCGCCGCGGTGGTGTGGAGCTTCGTGCTCATCATCATCTTCGATTACATCATCGTCCGTCTGGCGATCCTCTTCTGAGCATGGACTCGACACGCGGCGTCAGCATCGAGGTCAGCGGCTTGCGCAAGTCCTTCAACGGAACGCCGGTGCTGCGCGGCGTCGACCTGCGCGTTGCGGCGGGCGAGATCATGGTCATCGTCGGGGGCAGCGGTGAAGGCAAGTCGGTGCTGCTGCGTCACATCGCCGGCCTCGAAGCGCCCGACGCCGGCACCATCCGCCTGAACGGCATGGAGCTCCACGAGTATCTGGCGTTGCCGCCCGCGGCGAAGCCGTTTCGACTGTCGATGGTGTTCCAGGGCGCGGCGCTGCTCAACTCGCTGAGCGTGGCGGACAACGTCAGTCTGCGCCTGAAGGAGCACCGCACCCACTCGCGCCCCGAGATCCAGCGCATCGTCGCCACCTGCCTCGAGCAGGTCGACCTCGGCGGCAGCGAAGCGAAGCTGCCGGGCGAGTTGAGCGGCGGCATGCGCAAGCGGGTAGCGATCGCCCGCGCCCTCGCCGTCGAGCCCCAGGTCATTCTGTACGATGAGCCGACCGCCGATCTCGACCCGATCTTGACGGTGCAGATCGGCCAGCTGGTGAAGCGCATCCAGGACACCCGCGGTGCGACCCAGGTGATCGTCGCCCACGACCTGGCGCTCGCCGGCGAGATCGGCACGCACATCGCCGTGCTGCGCGACGGCCGCATCGTCGACTACCAGCCGGCCCGCGAGCTGGCGCGCAGCGACAACCCGTACACGCAGGAGTTCCTGCGTGCCGCCAACCTGAAGTTTTGAGGACCGACGCAGACGGACGCACGAGGGACGGACATGACGAATGAGCAAAAGGTCGGGTTATTCTTCCTGGTCGGCATCCTGCTGGTCTTCACCGCCATCGAGGTCACCGTCGGCACCGGGCTGCTGCGGCGGACCTACCGGCTGTACGTCACCTACCGCAGCGTCGAGGGGCTGCGCACCGGCGACACCGTCGAGGTGGCCGGCGTCAAGCTCGGCAAGGTCGACAGCGTCGCGCTCAACCCCGACGGCGTGCGCGTCGGCTTGCGGCTCGACCAGAGCGCGGTGGTGCGGCGCGACGCGCGCGCCCGCCTCGACTACCAGGCGTTGAGCGGCACGCGTTTCATTGCCATCTCCCTCGGCAGCGCCGACGCCCCGGCGCTCAAGGACGGTGACACGCTGCAGGGCGAGGTGCCGCCCGGCATCACGCAGATGGTCGACGAGCTGCAAGGGGTCGCGCACAGCGTGCAGGCACTGGCCGACTCGCTCAACGAGAACCAGGACCGCGTCCTCAAGAACGTCAACGCACTCATCGATGACAACCGCACGACGCTGCAACACGCCTTGGAGAACCTCGATTCGATCACCGCCAAGCTCGATCGCGGCGACGGTACCATTGCCAAGCTGCTCAACGACCCCTCGCTCTACGATCGGGCCAGCGCCGTGATGGGGGACCTGCAGAAGGTCTCGGACCGCTTGGCGCGCGGCGAAGGGGACCTGGGCCGTTTGGTGAACGGCGACGGCGCGCTGTACGACGACGTGCGCGAGACGGTCGCCAGCCTCAGCACCACCGCCACCAACCTGGAGGAGATCTCGACGCGCGTGCGCAACGGCGAAGGTACCCTCGGCCGCATCGTCAGCGACGACGGTCTGTACCAAGAGGCCCAGCACGCCGTGCGCGGTCTCGACCGCGCCACCGCCGCAATCGAGGATCAGAGCCCGATCTCGGTGCTCGGGACCCTCGTGACCACGCTCTTCTAGCGCGCAGTGAGCAGCGCGCCACAGCGGCTCTCGGCGTTGTCGATGGCCGTCAGCAGCTGCTCGATTCGCACCGGACCGGCGGTTTGGCAGGGCGTGCGTGGCGCCGCGCCGAGCGCCACACGCAACAGGCCCACGAGCTCCGGTACTGCGACGGTCCCGTCCCCGTCACAGTCGCCCACGCACGGTCGCGTCGTCGGCGTCGGGGTTGGCCTGATGACGTTGGCGCAGCGCGACGGAGTCCCCGGCACGCAGGCGCTCGACTCGCAGTCGGAGTCACGGCGGCACTGCTTGCCGCCCGGGAGCTGTTCGCTACACGCGCCCGCTGCCCCAAACACGTCGCACCGCTGGCGCGCCCCGCAGGCGGCGGAGCCACAGCAGACGGCGTCGACGCAAAAGCCGGAGAGACACTCGGTACCCGCCGTGCATGCTGAGCCGTCGGGCTCCGGCGTCACCGTGCTCGTCGGTGTGGGTGATGCGGAAGCGGACGCAGTGGGCGTCACGGTCGGCGTCTCCGTCGCGGTCGCCGTGCCGGTTGCACTTGCTGTCGCCGTATCGGTTGCACTCGCGGTGTTCGTTGGTGTCGCCGTGGCGGGGACAGCCGTATTGGACGCCGTCGCCACGACCAGTGCCGTGTAGCTGGGCGTCGCGGTGGCGACCGGACCGTGCGTCGCGGTCGTCGTCGACGTGGGTGTCGCCGTGGACAGCCTCACGGTCGGCGACGGAACAGTGCTGATCAATATGCTGCCATTGCTGCCATTCGTCGCCAGATCATTGCCGAGTGGATCGGACGCCCCGGGACTGTTGCTCAACACCCGCATGCCCGACGCCGCATTCGCTGCCACCGCGAACTGACAGGTGTACAGCATCCCATCCGGGATCACCGCGGTGTTGCTCAGCCCGACGATCGCTACACGCAGCACGTTGCACCAGTTCGATCCCACGCAGTCCAAGTCGCTGCTGCAACTGACCGTCGCATCGCTGCACAGCGTCTGGGCGAATAGCGACTTGTTCGCCGTGGTGCCGGCACCGATCGCCGGATTGATCGCACACGCGTCGGGCGTGGCGACGCTCAACACCGCATTGTCGAACTGGATGTCATTCGCGGTCGCCGCGACCATCGCTCCATTCTTCGAGAGTGTCACCGGCACAGCGGCAATCTCTCCCGCCACGGCGCTGACGGAGCCCACATCGACCGCCGGTGGGACCGGCAACGGAGTTGGGGTCGGCGTCGGAAATGCCGCGCCGATGAGGATGCCGCCAGCGCTGCCCGTGGTGACCAGATCATTGCCCAGCGAATCGGACGTGCCGGCACTGTTGCGCAGAACCTGAGTGCCCGAGGGTGCGGCCGCGGCCACCGCGAACTGGCAGGTATACAAGATCCCGTCGGGGATCGTCCTGGTGTTGGTCAAACCGACGATCGCCACGCGCAGCACATCGCAGCGGTTCGGGTTCACGCAGTCCGTGTCGGTGCTGCAACTTGTCGCCCCGTCGCTGCACAGCGTCTCCGCAAACAGCGACTTGTTGGGCGTCGTGCCGGCGCCGATCACCGGGTTGATCGTGCAGGCATTGGGCAGGTCGAGACTCAGCACCGCATTGTCGAAATGGATATCATTCGCCGTCGCCACGACCGCGGCCCCGTTCTTCGACAAGGTCACCGGAACGGCGGCGCTCTCCCCCGCCGCCGCGCTGACGAAGCCGACATCGACCGCCGGAGTGCCCCCCGGCGGCGTTGGCGTCGGAGTCACGGCACCGGTGATCGTCAGGCTGCCATCCGCTCCGCCCACGTCGAGGAGGTCGTTCCCTTGCGCGTCCGCCGCCTCCGCCGTGTTGCCGATGCCGAGCGTCGCCGGCGAGGCGTCCGCGGCGATGCTGAACTCACAGGTGAACAACAGCCCGTCCGGAATCACGTCGACGTTGAAGATGCTGAACACGCCGATGCGCAAGACATCGCATCGATTCGGCGCAGGGCAATCGTCATCGCTCACGCAGCTGACGCTGCCGTCCGTGCAGAGGCTGCCGGTCACCAGCGTCTTTTTCAGAGCCGATCCGTCTCCGATGGCGGGGTTGATCGTGCATCCCACCGGCTGCAGGAGGGCATCGTCGAAGTGAAGATCGTTCGCCGTCGCCACCACGGTGGCGCCGTTGCTGGTCAGCGTGACCGCGATGAAGGCGCTCGAACCCGGCGCCCCTGCTCCAGCCCCGGCATCGATGCTGGGTTGGGCCACGATTGCGGCGGGGAAGGCGGCGAGCAGACCGCCCCACAGGAGACTTGTGACCAGTGCGGTGCCCGTCCCCCGCCCCGGGAGCCTTCTCGAACCCGGCACTAGCGACGTCCCACCCGCACGGCGCCGTTGCCGTGTGCGAGCCGAAACTCCCGTCCCGTGGCGTCGGCGCCGGTTGAGCGTTGGCGGAGGATGTACAGTCGCGCGCGCGCGTGCGGCGACACGTCGAAGGTCACGCTCGCCACCTCGCCATCGGGGATGACGTTCGTATTCAGCCCGAAGACGAGCACCCGCAGCCGCCGCCCTTTCAGGCTACAGGCAACGGTCTTGCCCGCGGCTGTGGCCGCCGTGCCCGAGCGGCAGCGCGCATTCGTTACGACGGTCGGATCGACGTCGACATCGGTCATCAACGCCACCACCGCCGCTCCGTGCTGCTGCCGGTACTGCAGCGGCACCGCCACCTCGCTGCCGGCTCGGGCGTGGGCGCGGCCCAGGGTCAGCTGCCCCGCACTGGCGGCAGCGGCGTCGAGAATAAACGGTACGGCAATCAGCGCGGCGATCCATCTGTTCATGGCCACACCCTCTCGGTCCACCGTCGGCTACTCGACCACGAAGACCGTGGTCACAACGGAATCACCGACAATAGGCACGTTCGGGAACGTGAACGCTCCGACCAGCGTGGCGCCCGATACCAGTCCGTTGCTGAGGTTGTCGCAGGTCAGTTGAGCGCCTTGTACGGTCACCGGCTGGATGCACAGGCTTGCCGAGCAAGCCGGATCGCCGGTAGCACACTCGCAGACCGTATCGTCCGGAATGCCGTTGGCGTTGCTGAACTCGCCTTGCGCCGCGCCGGTCGTCAGTGGCAGGACCCCAATGACGCCGCGCACCGAGAATGCATCTGCATCGGTGCAAAAGCTTGCTGTGCACGCCCCGACCGCCGTGCCGATAGACGTACTGGTTAGCAAGACTCCGGACCCAGGCCCGCCCTGACCACTGGTGGTCCGCGTGGGCGGGCTGGAGCACGGCCCGGGATTGCAGGAGCCGTCGACATCGTCTTGGGTGACGAGCAGATTGATGCCGGCGCGACCGTCGCAGTCCAGGGCACCCGCGGCGGAGTTGCCCGCGCCATGGATGAAGGTGCACGGCAGGTTTGCCGGGCACGGCCCGTCGTGAGCTGCATCACCGTTGTTCGAGTATCCGGGAGTGCAGTCCTTCGCCAACTCGCCAGTCTTGGTGAACGTCGTTCCACCGCAGGTCTTCGCGGCGACGCCACGGACGCACGAGCACGCAAGACCGCTGACGTCGATCTGAGGAAATTGCACCGAGTCTGCCGGCACGACCATTGGGATCGAGCCGTTTCGTGGTTTGCCGACGACCACGGCCTCCGCCCCCGTCAGTGGAAGCGGGATCGTCAACGCATCGCCGTGCACGACCGCACCGCTGGTACCGGACTTCACGGAGATCCCGTTTTGATCGACCACGCCGGGGACCAAGTTGAGCGGGACCGCGGACTCGGACGTACAGTTCGCCGCGCAGCCGTCCCCACCCTGCGGGACGCAATGCCGGCAGCTGCCGCCGGGGCAGTCGCTGGCGAATGTACAGGCTCGCGAGGCATTGGCGCCGTCAGTGCACACGCCGTCGCCCTGGCACTGGTTCTCCGCCGTGCACGCCGTGCCGGCGTTCGAGCCGCCGATGCACGTGCCGCCGTCGTCGCAGTCTTCACCAGTATCCACGATGCCGTTGCCGCACGTATCGGGTGGCGGTACGGTGCAATCGAGGTTTCCCAGCAGGACGTTCACGGTACGGACAATCTCGCCGATGCTGACCCGCCCATCTTGGTTGACGTCGGCGGCCGAACAGCTGGAGATTGGCTCCTTGCGAAGGAATAGATTGATCACGGTGACGACGTCGCCTAGGGTTACCAGGCCGTCGTCGTTGCAATCGCCGGCGCACGACGCCGTACCCGCGGACACGGTGACGCTGCCGTTGGTACCCGTCGCGCCATCGACGCGGACCCCTTGAGGCGAGGACAAGATCACGCCGCTGATTGTCAGCGGGTAGTCGCCGCCCACCGCCCCGGGCGCAACCGCGACGTTGCATGTGTACAGCACCGATCCATCCGGAATCGGATCGATGTTATCCAACGCAAGCACCAGCGCACGCATTCCCGTGCACCCGGAGCCACTGCATCCCGGCGGTCGAAAGGCGAAGGATGTTCCGTTCTTGTTGATGTCCGGGTTCACGTGGCAGTCGGGCTTGCCGTTGGCGATGGCGGCGACTGGAATGCTGTTGGGGTCGAAGCTGATGTCGTTCTGCGTGCCCGCGACGATCGCGCCGCCTGTGCTCAGCGTCACACTGAAGCTCACCTGCTGGCCCGGGGCGCCGCTGATCGAACCAACTAGGATTGCCGGCGCCGTGGAGGTCAGCGCCGCGGCCGGTGGAATCTGCGCCTCGGGCGCCCGGCCTGCTGCCAGCAGCTCGTCGATGCTCACCCGTCCGTCGCCGTCGCGGTCAAACCCGGGACACGTCGCCACCGTCTCATTCCCCAGAGCGATACGCTTGCCGAGCTCCATGTCGGCCGTGCAGTCGCCGGCCGAGACCCTCGCCGGCACCACCCACAGCCACAGCAGCACGACGGTGACCCGGAGCGCGTCCATGCGAGTCCGCCCGCTCCTCCGAGCCCGCCTCACCAAGCGCAGGCCTCGCTGACTGTTACGGTCCATTCGCCCCCCTTGCGATGGGTTGTGACCAATTCAGTGCGTGGCGCAGCTGATACTGCGTGGGGGAACACCTTGTCAAGGGTGTTACCCGGAAGTGATTTGCGGCGAATATACCAAGGGGCGCCTACCCCGCCGCGCTCCCCCACATGCGCACCGCCCAGGGCAAGACGATCAGGAGCTGCACGCCGTCGAACACGCCGTGCGCGACGATGCACGGGAGCAAATCGCCGCTGCGGGCGAAGATGCGCCCGATCAGCAATGAGATGGTGAAGACCCCGATGATCATGAACGGCAGGCCGTAGCTGAAGTGACTGAACGCGAACAGCACGCTCGACAGCACCAGGCCGACACGGGCCTGCAGGAAGGCGCGGAAGAAGGCTTCCTCAACGGTCATCGCCGCGCCCACGATGATCAGCTTGTACAGCACCGGTAGATCCGCCAGCCACATCATGATGGGCGGCACCCCGGTGGGCTCGGCGACGCCACCACTCACCGCCGCCAGCGAGGCCGCCGCCCCCGTCACCGTCACGGTCAGCACCCATCCAGTGCATCCCGTCAGCACCCCACGGCGCACCTTCGCCCACACGTCCCCCGACGACAGGTGGAGGAAGCGCGCCAGCGTGGTGTCGGCGCGCAACAGCCACCACAGGACAAGGAACGTCCCGAGCAAGACGTGCCCGGCCAACAGCGTCGGAAACCACAGCATCGTCGGATCTATCTCCTCCGCCTCGCCGAACGAGGTGACCGGATAGAAGACCGCTAGCGTGAGAATGGCCAGCAGCAGGAACGCGGCGATCGTCTGCCGCAATCGGCCGCGGAACTCGTCGACGTATGGCCGATAGCCGAGCAACGCCAAGCCGGCGAGACAGAGGAGCGACAACAATGCGGCGAGCTGCAACTGCGACACACGGCCAGCAAACCGGGATTGCGGAGCAGGGTCAAGAGACGCGTGCGCGTGTTCGTGGATCGTGCTCGTTGAAGGCGGGGAACATTTCCACCAACCTGTGCGCGATCGATGCACATGACGCTCGGAACGCCCCGCTTACCAACGAACACGAGCAGGGATCACGATGCGCGAGCCCGACTCACGATCTCGAGGCCGAGCGCCACCCGCTCCGCGGCGCCGAGTCGCTCGACCGGGTGGCGGCCCAGTTCATCAAGCAGCGGCCGCAGGCCGCGGTGATTGGCCAGTTGGATGCTCAGGCCGGGGCGCGCGTTCATCTCCAGGATCATCGGACCGAGCTGTGCATCGACGACGATATCGATGCCGAAGTAGCCGAGCGCAATGGCGTCGTAGCTGGCCGCCGCGATGCGCAGCAGCGCCTCCCAGTGCGGCACCCGCAACGCCGTGAGCGACTGCTGGGTGTCCGGATGCATGGCGATGGCGCGGTCGCGGCAGATCGCGTGCACGGCGCGGCCGCTGGCCAGGTGGATGCCGACGCCGACGCCGCCCACGTGCAGGTTGGCCCGACCATCCGACGCCCGCGTCGGCAGCCGCAGCATGGCCATGAGGGGCACGCCGTGCACCACCAGAATCCGCGCATCCGGAATGCCTCCGGGGCTGTAGCTGGCGAGCAGCGGCTCCGGGCTGAGCCGATACTCGAGCAGCGCCTCGTCGCGCGCTTGGCTGAGGGAGAATGCGCCGGCGATGATATCGGCGGCGTGCGCCACCAGATCGCCGGCGCGCAGCAGCGCGCCGCTCGCCTTGACGAGTCGGTCGTGCTGCCGCCCGGCAATCACCACGACGCCTTCGCCGCCGGCACCACGCGCCGGCTTGAGCACGAAATCCGTCCGCCGCGCGATCTCCTCGGAGAAGACGCGCAGCTCGCGCTGCCGCACGTAGATCCCGTACGTATCGGGCACCGGCAATGCGTGGCCCGCCAGGATCTCTTTGGTGCGCACCTTGTGATCGACCAGGCCGATCAGCCGCGGCATGTTGAGCTGCAGCAGAAACTCCTGGTTGCGACGGTTCAAGCCCAGCGCCTCGCGCCGCACGCGCCGCAGGCGCTCGATCAAGGCGCCCATCGGTCCGAGCGCCGCGTCAGGTCGAGAAAGCGCAGATATTCGAGCAACCGCAGACCGCGCCACTTGCCGAGCACGGCGTCCAGCGCGATCGTGCCGATCAGCAACTCCGGGTACGTCAGCAGCAGCGACTGCAACCCGGTGGTGTCGATTGCCAGGTAGCATACCGCGGCCAGGCCGAGCGTGTTGACGGTCAGCCGGATCGCCTCGCGGGTACCGAACTCCGCCTGCGAGGTGGTGAAGTTCTCGATCACGTTCGACATGATGACCATCGGGAAGATGCTGACGTTCATCAGCGCACCGATGCCGAAGGAGGCGCCCATGACCGTGAGGCCGGCCATGATGCCGGCGACGACGGCGATCAAGATGGCCAGCCGCGCCACCAGCTGCAAGCGCACGCGTTGCAACAGGGCGCGGACGAACGCGCCGATGCCGACGATCACCGCAAAGATGACCGCGCCCCACCGCAGACCGGTGGTGAGAAACGCCAGCGAGACGATCACCGGCGAGAACGTCCCGAAGGTGTCGAGACCGATCAGGGTGCGGATGACGACGATGATCGTCGCGATCACCGGCAGCACCAGGATCAGGGTCAGCGCCTGCAGCGGCACTTGCGCCCGTACCCCGCGTGCCCACGCCGCCACCACCTTGTGGCGCCACCAGCCGAGGTCCTCGTACATGCTTTGATTGAGC
>Ga0335082_10003446_pt1 | contig 17184 bp, 15 predicted proteins | sample Lox_Sample_41_FD_206718 | JGI IMG/M metagenome (GOLD analysis project Ga0335082, IMG submission 206718) | Soil microbial communities from Loxahatchee National Wildlife Refuge, Florida, United States - Lox_Sample_4.1 | ecosystem: Environmental > Terrestrial > Soil > Wetlands | place: USA... | reverse complement strand
ATCCAGGTGACGACGTTCCAGGTGATGGCGCCGGCGAGCGCGCCGAACACGACCCGGGCGTCGAGCACGCCGACATCGATCAGCCCCTTGCCCATGGTGTCGGCGACGTGCAGGCCGAACACCAGGAAGGCGATGAAGTTGAAGAAAGCGGCCCAGAACACCGCGACGACCGGCCGGAGCACCCGGGTCGAGACCACGGTCGCGATCGAGTTCGCGGAATCGTGGAGCCCGTTCAGGAAGTCGAACAGCAGCGCGACCGCGATCAGCGCCACCAGCAGCGGGGTTCCCAGCATGGCGACCCGACCGCCGCTCAGACCTGCTCGACCACGATGCCGGCGATGACGTCGGTCACGTCCTCGCTGCGATCGACCACCGCCTCGATCAGCTCGTAGACCTTCTCGGCGGCGAACTTCTCGCCCATCGAGCCGCCGCCGGCGAACACGGCCTTCAGGCCGTGCTGCAGGAGCTCGTCCGCCTCGCTTTCGGCGGTCCGCACCTTGTGCTGCATCGTGTCGAAGACGGCGACGTTCCTTCCGATGGCGTTCAGCGCCGGCAGCGCCTCGCGGATCGCCGCGGTCGCGCGCACCGCACAATCCGCCATCGCCAGCATCTCCGGCGTGTAGGCAACCCGATAGAGTCCCATGCGCCGGGCGGCGTCCTTCATGAGATCGATGGTGTCGTCGAGGGCGGTGATCAGCTCCAGCACCGCGCCGCGGTCGAACGGCGTGATGAAGCTGCGATGGATGGCGTGGACGACCTCGCGGGTGACGTCGTCGGCGGCTTCCTCCAGCCGGAACAGCTCCTTGCAATGGCTGTCATAGTCGCCGCCGGCGAGGATGCCGCGGAATTGCACCGCGCCTTCCACCACATAGCCGGAATGGCGGCAGAGCCGTTCGACGAAGCGTCCGTCGCGCGGCATCATCTGGCGAAACAGCTTCAAGACCATCGCGCAGCGTCCCCACAGGCCGGTCCCGGCCTCACCGTGACAGTTTTGTGAAGCTTACGAGTTTTGCGAAGCCCTGCCTATGGGTCCATTCCGCGGAACGTCGGCGTGGGACGAGTTGGAGCTGGCGCCCCGTCAGCCGTAGGCCAAAGCGAGGCCCGGTCTGGCCCAGGGCATGGCGATCGCCTCGCCCTTGCCGGCGAGGGTGATATAGGCGGTCTTCCGATCAGGTCCGCCGAAGCAGATGTTGGTGGTGACGATGTCGCCGGTCGGAACCTGCTCCGTCAGCGTCCCTTCCGGGCTGATGACCGAGATGCACGCGCTGACCAGCGTCGCGACGCAGATACTGCCGCCGGCCTCGACGGCGAGGCTGTCGAAGCGCTGATAGCCGGGAAGACCGCAGACCAGGCGGCCGCCATGGAGCGCGAAGCCGGGATGGCGCTTCGGCCGGCCCGGCGCCTCGAGGTCGAAGGCCCAGAGCCGTCCGGTCTCGGTCTCCGCTGCATAGACCGTCTTCCCGTCCGGCGAGAGGCCGACGCCGTTCGGCGTGATCAGCGGATAGGCGACCTCGACGATCCGCGAGCCGTCGGTGAGGGCATAATAGAGCCCGCCGTTCATCCGATAGCGCGGATAGAACTTGCCGTAATCGGTGAAGTAGAAGCCGCCATGGGCGTCGAAAACGAGATCGTTCGGCCCGACCAGGTTGTGCTCGCCGCAGCGGGTATAGAGCACGCGGTGCTCACCGGTCTTCGGGTCCACGCGCTCGATCCAGCCGCCCGCATAGCCCTCCGGCACGCCCGCCGCGGTCCGGTTGACGCCGTCGATCTTGCGAAACAGGAAGCCGCCGTTGTTGCAGACGTAGAGCGCGCCGTCCGGTCCCCAGGCGAGACCGTTGGGGCCGCCCTCCAGCCTGGCGACGATCTCGGTGCCGCCGTCCTGGCGGATGCGGGTGATGGTGCGGCGCTCGATCTCGACGATGAGGAGCGACCCGTCGCGGTCCACCACCGGACCTTCGGGGAATTGCAGATCGGAGGCGAGGATCTTCAGGGACGCGGGCATGGTGGGGACTCACTTTTTTGGCTTCTTGTTCGTGGCATTCTCCCCGATCGCCCGGCGACGCGCAAACGCCGGGACGGATCGCTCAGCCTGCCGGCGACTTGCACTCGGCGAGGCGGCGCGGATTTGGGATGCCGGCGAGGTCGACTTCCGCCGCGCAGAGCGGAAGCTCGGCGGCGCGGAAGCATTCCAGCAATAGCGCCTCCTGGGCCGGTCCGAGTCTCCATTCCTGATTGATGAGCAACTCAACGGAGATGCCGGGATAGTTCGCGAGCAACTCGGCACGGCTGCGTGCCGTCGCCTCCACATGACCGAGCATGGCGTGGCTGAGGGTCAGCATCAGCCGGGCGCCTCGGCCCCGTGCGTCGACCGGGATGCGCGAGATGATCGCGGTCGCGGCGTCGAAGCGGCGGGAGAAGAAATAGGCATCCTTCACGCAGTTGAGGTTCTCCGCCGTCATACAAGGATCGAGCCGCATGACCTTGTCCGCCATCATGGCCGCCTCCTCGGCGTCCCCACTGCCGCCACGCAGGGCGGCGGCGACCACAAGAACCTGGACGTTGCTGGGATTGGCTTGCAGGGCGACCGCGATCTGCTGCTCCGCCTCTGGAAAGTGGCCGCTGCAGGTCAGTTGGAAGGCGAGCGTCACCCGAGCCTCGGCGTCATGGGGGTCGAGCGCGACAGCGCGCTCGGCATCGACACGCATCGCCTGCACCGACTCCGCATAGGGGCGGCCATAATGGATCGTGATGTAGTTCAGCCAAGCTCGCGCGACATAGGCACGGCCGAGGCCGGGCTCGAGCGCGATGGCCCGGTCGGCGGCGGCGAGGCCGGCGACGATCGACTCTCTGGTGAAGGAGGAGCGGCCGGCGTTGGCGAGGAGATAGTGGTGATAGGCCGTGAGGCTTTCTGGCGGGCGGCGCCGCGCCTTGCGGATCTCGGCGGCGGTGATCGCGGCTGAGCCGCCCATGCCCCCGAGGGTCGCGGCGACCGCCTCCGCGACTTCGACCTGAACCGCAAAGACGTCGCGATCCGGCCGGTCCCAGCGTTCCGACCAGAGTGTCGCCGCGGATGCGGCATCCAGGAGCTGGGCGGTCACCCGCAGGCGGCCGCGACGGCGCTGAATCGTGCCAGCGAGCACATAGTGCACGTCGAGGTCGCGGGCGACCTCGCGCGGATCGATCGCGTGGCCCCGGTAGCCGGCCGTGGAATTGCGGGCGATGACATCGATGCCACGGAAGCGGCCAAGATCGGTGATGATGTCCTCCGTCACGCCATCCGCGATCCGCGCTGTAGTTGCGTCGCTGCCGAGATCGTCGAAGGGCAGGACGGCGATGGCGGGCTTCTCGACCGTGGATTCCGCGCCACCGTGCGGCGCCGACGCGGTCGGCGGCGCCGCGCGCGACCGCATCGCGTCGAACACGGCGCGGGTCTCGGGCTCCGGCGCAACCCCGAGCTCGCGCCGCAGCGTTCCTTCGAGGGCACGATAGTGCAGCAACGCGTCGTTGCGCCGCCCGCTTTCCGCCAGCGCCAGCAGCGTCTGCCGGTGCGACTCCTCGCGGAATGGATCGAGCGCGAGGGCGCGCGCGGCGTCGGCAAGACGCTGCGCAGGCCCCGCCTGCGCCATCAGGGACTCGAGTGCATCCAGCGCGAGGTTGCGCAGCCGTGCCCGCTCGGCGGTCAGCCAAGTGGTGAAAGCCTCCTCGTCGAGCATGAGTCCGGTCAGCAGGTCGCCGCGATAGAGATCGACGGCTTTGCGCAAAGCGCCCGGATCGCTGGTCGCGACCAAGACTTCGAAGGCGGCAACATCGCTGGAGCATGCAGGGCCGAGGGTCACCGTGCTCCGGTCGGCGACGATCGCGTCGCCGATGAGTTCTCGCAAAGCCGTCAGGCTCTGGCGCAAGCTCTGGCGCGCCTGATCCTCGCCGCGGTCGCCCCAGAGCAGGCCTGCCAGCCGCTCGCGACCCTGCGGCCGGCCGGGATGACAGGCGAGGAAGCCGAGCAGCGCCCGCGCCCGCGTCGCCGGCACGGCGATCGCACCGCCGCCGCTTTCGAGCGAGAACGGTCCCAGCAGACGCAGATGCGGGCCTGCATGCAGAGCCGCATCGGGAGACGAAGCGATATCCATGATCCGGCGCAATCCCTGCCTCGGAGCGCCAGCCCATCATACGCGCCGGCACCGTCTCGGGCCATCCGATCCCAACACTCCGCCCCGGATTGACGAACTTTTGACGATCGCTGCCACGGCGCCCGAACGCACCATTGACGACAGGTGCCTAGACTCGCTGCGTCTTGTCCGGAGGAACAGGCAATGAAATATCAATTTGTTCTACCGATCGTCCTGGCGCTGCTGGCGGCGGCACCGCTCCGCGCCGATGAGACGCCGCGCGCGCGGAAGACGATCAGCGCGGCGCTGGCGAAGCGGATCAGCGACATGACCTATGCTGAGCTGCTGCGCCAGGCGGCGAGCAGAGGCTGGACCTATCCGTCGGCGCAGATCGAGAGCGGCTATCGCCGTCATCTCGAGGAGTTCAAGGCGCAGCTGGCCAATCACGGCTATCGGGTCGTCGAAGAGAGTCCCGAGACCTAGACCGCAGAAAGAGGGCGGGATCGCCGACGCACGATCCCGCCCTTCCCCCGAGATGGGCGCCCGGGGCGAGGGCGCCCGTGGTAGGCGTTATTTGCGCTTGCGCGCGGTGGCCTTCTTCTTCGGGTCCTCGACCACGCGGATGGTCCAGAAATCGTCGGCGAGATTGCCGTCGAGCAGATAGGCATAGGGCATGGTGAAGTAGCCCTTCATGCCCCAATTGGTGCCCCAGGAGTTGCGCACCTTGAAGCGCTGCGTCGCGTCGTCATAGCCGACCGCGACCACGGCGTGGCCGCCCAGCACTTTCTCGGTCGCCGGCGACGGCATAGGCACCACGCCCGACTTCGCCACCGCCTGGGATTCGAAGCTGTCATAGACGGTGAAGCCGAAGACGAACGGATAACCCGAGGCGAGGCAGCCCTTCATCTCGGAGAGCGTGCGCGCCACCCGTGAATAGCTGAGGGCCTGGTTGCGCTTCGCCTCGGTGAAGGCCGACTTCGAGGGCTTGTCGCGGAAGTCGTTGATCTTGTAAGGCCAGGTGGTCTCGGAGCAGACGCCCTGCTTGGCGATGCTCTTGATCCCGTCCCGGATCATGGCGCCGCTGTCGGACTGGATCGTGCCTTCCATGGCGCGTTCGTTGTAGTAGATGAAGAGCCGCGAGGGGATCCAGGCTTTCGCGCCGATGCCCTGTTTCAGGCGGTCGAACTCGAAGGCGGCGGAGATCGCGTTGCCGGTGCAGGAACCGAGGGCGCCCTGGTCGTAGACGACGGGGAAGCCGGCGGCGAGGTCCGCCTTCGGCGGCAGCTTGGCGACGACCGGCGGGGGCGCCGCATACATGTGATCGCGCGCATCCGGGAGATCCGGCATCCAGCCGTACCAGCTCTGGTGCGACTCTTTCTGGACTGTGCTCATGGTCTCTCCTCCTTTGCTGCAGGTGTTGCATCAGGATGGTCGTGTTGAAGGCCTCCATGGACTCGCAGACCGCTTTGGGCGTGTCTCTTGGTTTAGCCGATCCTCCTCCTAGAGCGTGGCGGCGTCTATGACGGTGGTCATACGCGGGATATGCCCCGCTGCGCCGGCGGGAGGAGATGTGACGGTGCGCGCAGGACGCGCCCGTGTGAGTTGGCGAGAATTCGGTTACGATCGCCTAAGGCGCGGAGCCGTCACCCCTGCCGGGGAAACACCAGCCAGACCGCGCGCGGCGTGATGCCGACTTGCGCCGGCGTGACCCCGACGAAGTCGCCGTCGGACTGAATTTCCGCGCCATGCGGCTGGTGGATCTCGATCCGTGTCGCCGGCAGGATGCGAAAGCCCGGAACCCGCGGCAGGAATCCGAGCAGGAGCGCGAGCGCATAGATCGCGACAAAGATCCTGCTCGATCGCTCGAACAGGCAGACCTGGAGAATGGGGCTTTCCAGCCGCGCTTCCGGCGCACAGACGAACTTGCCGCCGTAATAATGGGCGTTTGCGACCACGACGGAAGCCGCCTCATAGGCGGTGCCGTCGACCAGCACCCGGAACCGGCCGATGCCGCCGCGGAGGAATTGCCGCAAGGTGGCGACGACATAGGCGCCCTTGCCCAGGGCGCGCTTCAGCGAGGGCGAAACCGTGGCGACGACCCGGGCATCGAAGCCGACCCCGGCCATGAGCGAGAATTTCCGGCCGTTGATCTCGCCGAGGCTGATCTGGCGCGGCTCGCCGTTGACGATCGTGCGCGCGATCTCCTTCGCGTCGTCGCCGAGGCCGATCTCCGCGGCAAGGACGTTCGCCGTTCCGCGCGGGATGATCGCCACGGGCGGCGATTCCGGGGTGAGGCCGTTCATCACCTCGTTGATCGTACCGTCGCCGCCGGAGACGACGATCCGGTCATAGTCGGACGCGGGCACCTGCGACGCCAGCTCCTGGGCATGGCCGCGCCGCAACGTTTCCCGCACGGCGATGCGGCAGCCCATCTCCTCCAGCTGGGCGAGGACCTTCGGCAGCAGGCCGGAGCGGCGGCCCGAGATCGGGTTGTGGATGACGAAGACGCGGCATTCCCCCGCCTTCCAGGCGTGGGACCCGCTGTGCGAGCGCTCCAGATGGGCAGTGGTGAGATTGATGGCGGGACTCCCGATCAGATGCACGCCCGACCGGGTGCCTGCCCGGCGGCGAAGACCAAAACCAGGATTTTGATCCAATAGGTTGCCGGCGTCACGCCCAAAACTCATCGGGCTCCCGGATCGCTCCGGGAGCCCGATGGCTCTTGGGGGCCTTACGCTACGCTCTTGGGGAAACTCAGCTGCAGCCGCTGGTCGAGCCGCAGGTGGTGCACTTCATGCAGGTACCGTTGCGGACCAGGGTGAAGTTGCCGCATTCGCCGCAGGAGTCGCCCTCGTAGCCCTTCATGCGGGCTTCGCGGATCTTGGCGAGGCGGTCATCGACGGCCCGGGCCACGGTCGCCCCGACGATGGCGCTTTCGGTGGCGGCGATCTCGGTCTCGACGGCGATGGCGACGCCGGCCGAGACCGGGGCGCCGTTCCGCTCCATCACCACCGGGCCATGACCATGGTGGTGGTCATGATCGTGATCATGCGCGAGGGCGGTGTTGCCGACGTTCTTGAAGAGCACCAGGTTCGAGGAGCGGAGATAGCCCGTGGACGCGAACTTCTTCACGTCGAGACCGCGCTCGCCCTTCTCCCGTGCGGTGGCCTCGGACTCGCCCGAGCCCATGGCGTCGAAGTCGAGGTCGGCGGGCTTCACGTGCGCAAGGTCGTTGCGGCCGAGATAGGAGACCGCGAGCTCCCGGAAGATGTAGTCCAGGATCGAGGTCGCCATCTTGATCGCATCGTTGCCCTCGACGATGCCGTTCGGCTCGAAGCGGGTGAAGGTGAAAGCCTCCACATACTCTTCCAGGGGCACCCCGTATTGCAGGCCGATCGAGATCGCGATGGCGAAGTTGTTCATCAGGCTGCGGAAGGCGGCGCCTTCCTTGTGCATGTCGATGAAGATCTCGCCGAGCTTGCCAGTCTCGTACTCGCCGGTGCGGATATAGACCTTGTGGCCGCCGACGATCGCCTTCTGGGTATAGCCCTTGCGACGCTCGGGCAGGCGCTCGCGCTCGTTCTCCGCCACCTTCTCGATGACGCGCTCGATCACCCGCTCGACGATCCGCTCCGCGACGATCGGCGCGCGGGCGGCGGGCGTCGCCTCGACGATGTCCTCGACCACGTCCTCGTCGCCCAGCACCGAGGAGGCGAGGGGCTGCGAGAGCTTGGACCCATCCCGATAGAGCGCGTTCGCCTTCACGCCGAGCCGCCAGGACAGCATGTAGGCGTCCTTGCAGGCCTCGACCGAGCTCCGGTTCGGCATGTTGATGGTCTTCGAGATCGCGCCGGAGATGAAGGACTGCGCCGCCGCCATGATGCGGATGTGGCTCTCGACCGAGAGGAAGCGCTTGCCGATCTTGCCGCAGGGATTGGCGCAGTCGAAGACCGGCAGGTGCTCGTCCTTCAGGAAGGGCGCGCCTTCGAGCGTCATGGCGCCGCAGGCGAAGGTGTTGGCGAGCTCGTACTCGGCCTTGGAGAAGCCGAGCGCGGTCAGCATGTCGAAGGTCGGCTCGTTCAGTTCGGCCTCGGTGAAGCCGAGCGCCTCGCGGCAGAAGCCTTCGCCGAGCGTGTACTTGTTGAAGATGAAGCGGATGTCGAAGGCGGTGGCGACGGCCTTCTCCACGGCGTCGAGCGCCATGTCGGTGAAGCCTTTGGCCTTCAGGGTCTGGTGGTTGATGCCCGGCGCGCCGCGCAGGGTCGCATGGCCGACCACGTAGCGCACCATCTCCTCGATCTCGGAGGGCGCGTAGCCGAGCGTCTTCAGCGCGTCGGGGACGGTGCGGTTGATGATCTTGAAGTAGCCGCCGCCGGCGAGCTTCTTGTACTTCACCAGGGCGAAGTCGGGCTCGATGCCGGTGGTGTCGCAATCCATGACGAGGCCGATCGTGCCGGTGGGCGCGATCACCGTCGCCTGGGCATTGCGATAGCCGTGCTCCTCGCCGAGCTGCAGCGCCTTGTCCCAGGCGCGCTTGGCGGCTTCCACCAGGCGCTGGTCGGGGCAGTTGGCGATGTCGAGGGCGACCGGCAGGACCGAGAGGCCTTCATAGCCTGATGTTTCACCATAGGCCGCGCGGCGGTGGTTGCGGATGACGCGGAGCATGGCCGCGCTGTTCTTCTGGTAGCCCGGGAAGGCGCCGAGCTCGCCGGCCATCTCCGCCGAGGTCGCGTAGGAGACGCCGGTCATGATCGCGGTCAGCGCGGCGGTGAGGGCGCGGCCGGCATCGCTGTCATAGCCGATGCCCATCTCCATCAATAGGCCGCCGATATTCGCATAGCCGAGGCCGAGGGTGCGGAACTCGTAGGAGAGCTGGGCGATCTCCCGCGACGGGAACTGCGCCATCAGGACCGAGATCTCGAGGACGACGGTCCAGAGCCTGACCGCGTGCTCGTAAGCCGCGATGTCGAAGCCGCTCTCGTCCTTGAACGTCATCAGGTTCAGGCTGGCGAGGTTGCAGGCCGTGTCGTCCAGGAACATGTATTCGGAGCACGGGTTCGAGGCGTTGATCCGCCCCGATTCCGGGCAGGTGTGCCACTCGTTGATGGTGGTGTCGAACTGCACGCCGGGATCGGCCGAGGCCCAGGCGGCGAAGCCGATCTTCTCCCAGAGGTCGCGGGCCTTCAGGCTCTTGTGCAGCTTGCCGTCGGTGCGGCGGATGAGGTTCCAGTCGCCGTCGTTCAGGACCGCATTGACGAAGTCGTTGGAGACCCGGACCGAGTTGTTGGAGTTCTGGCCGGAGACGGTCAGATAAGCGTCGGAATCCCAGTCGGTGTCGTAAGTCTTGAAGTCGATCTCGCGATAGCCCTGCTCGGCGAAATGGATGACGCGCTGGATGTAGTTCTCCGAGATCTTGGCCTTGCGCGCCTCGCGGATCGCGGCCTTCAAGGCCGGATTCTCCTTGGGGTCGAAGCGGCCTTCGCCCTCGCCGGCATGCGCCGCCTGCATCACCCGGTTGAGGTGGAGATTGCAGAGCGCGGAGCCGGAGACCATGGCGGCCACCTTCTGCTCCTCGGTGACCTTCCAGTTGATGTAGGCCTCGATGTCCGGGTGGTCGAGATCGACGGTCACCATCTTCGCCGCGCGGCGGGTGGTACCGCCGGACTTGATGGCGCCAGCGGCACGGTCGCCGATCTTCAGGAAGGACATGAGGCCGGAGGAGCGGCCGCCGCCGGAGAGCTTCTCGCCGTCGCCGCGGAGCCTCGAGAAGTTGGAGCCGGTGCCGGAGCCGTACTTGAAGAGCCGCGCCTCACGGACCCAGAGGTCCATGATGCCGCCCTCGTTCACGAGGTCGTCTGCCACCGACTGGATGAAGCAGGCATGGGGCTGCGGATGCTCATAGGCGGATTCGGAGGCCGTGAGCTGGCCGCTCTTGAAATCGACGTAGTAGTGGCCCTGGGCCGGGCCGTCGATGCCATAGGCCCAATGCAGCCCGGTGTTGAACCATTGGGGCGAATTCGGCGCCGCCATCTGGCGCGCCAGCATGAAGCGCATCTCGTCGTAGAAGCCCTTGGCGTCGGCCTCGGAATCGAAATAGCCGCCCTTCCAGCCCCAATAGGTCCAGGTCCCGGCCAGGCGGTCGAACACCTGCTTCGCGCTCGTCTCGCCGGTGAAGCGCTCGCCGGCGGGGAGCTTCACCAGAGCCTCGCGGTCGGCCTCCTGACGCCAGAGCCATTCCGGCACGTCGGCTTCGATGACGGGGCGAAGATGGGTTGGGATTCCGGCCTTGCGGAAATACTTCTGGGCAAGGACGTCGCTCGCCACCTGCGACCAGTCGGCGGGAACCTCGACCCCCTCCAGCTTGAACACGACCGAGCCGTCCGGATTGCGGATCTCGCTGGTGGTTTCCTGGAAAGCGATCTCCGCGTAGGGCGACCGGTCGGCTTTGGTGAAGCGGCGTTCAATGCGCATGTTCAGGCCCCTGCTACTCTCGTCACAACCTGGAAACGGTGGTTAACCGTAGCCCCTAGAGAGAATCCCCCTTCGTCTGCAGAAAATGCTTCAGCAAACTGATCCAAGGGGTTGAAATCGGCGCGCTATATCTGGGTGACCAGACCGGCGTCTACGCCAGATATTGCGTCCGGGCCACTCGATGACGCAATCGAGAAATTTCAAGATTTGGCATTCTTTGGAGTTGACGCCCCTAGATATTGTGCTCCCCCGCGAAAACCGCCGCGTCGCGGATTCCACAAAAAATGAAAGCCGCCAATTCCGGGGTCAGGCCCGGCGGGCGACCCCGGAGATCGCGGAAAAGCACAATGCCGTCAGCATGATGGTGATGCCGAGCCACTGTAGGACGCCGGTCATCTCCCCAAGCGCCAGGGTCGCCGCCACCGTCGAAACGACGGGCTCGATGTTCATCATCACCGCGGTCTGGCTCGGCGGCAGCAGCTTCATCGCCGCGAACAGCAGGACGAAGCCCAGGATGTAGCAGAGCGTCGCACCGGAAAGGCCGATCCATCCCTCTGTTCCGGTGGGCAAATGGGCGCCGCCCCAGATCGGGAGATAGGCCGTCATGACGAGGAGCATCCAGAGATTGGTCCAGATATTGACGGCGAGGCTGTCCACGCCTTCGAGATAGGGCCCGCCGAAGGTCATGGTGCCGGCGACGCCGAGCGCCGCCACCAGGGCCAGCGCGACGCCGCGCCAGTCGAGTCCCCCGCCGTCGAGGCCGACCGCCATGACGAGGCCGCCGAAGGCGACCAGCAGTGCGAGCGCCTTCAGGGGCCGGATCCGCTCCCGCCCGGAGACGGTGGCGAGAATGCCGACCATCAGCGGGAAGCTGTAGAGCAGCACCACCGCGAGGCTGACCTTGATGTAGACGACGGAGGAGAGGTACCCGACCGACATCATCATCATGCCGACCGCCATCGGCAGCGTGGCGACGAGGTTGCGTCTCGGCAGCCGGAACGGCCGGCGCATGAGGGCCTGCACTCCGCCCACCAGCACGACGAACGCAGCGAAGCGGATCCAAACCAGCGCCAGCGGCGTTGCATCCGCTTGATAGGCCAGTTTCGAGAAGGTCGTGATGAGGCTGAAGAAGACGGCCGAGAAGGCGATCAGCACGAGGCCGAGGCCATAGCGCCGCTGGGTTTGATTGGTGGTCAGGATGAAATCTCCACGGAAGGCGGCTGACTATGGGTCGGCGCTCGGGCAGTGTCCAGAGACTGACCTGTTGGGGATGAACCCTTTGGAGATGAACCCGCTCGTCCATGTGCGCAACGCCGGGCCGGAAGAGGCCGCGGCGGTGCTCGACATGATGTGCCGCGCCTTCGCCGAGTACCGCGGGGTCCTGAAGCCGGAGTCCAGCGTCTTCGGCGAGACCGTGGAGGAGGTGGCGGCGAAGCTCGGCGCGGGCGGCGGCTTCGTGGCGATGCGCGGCCTGGAGATGGTGGGCTGCGTGATCGCCGAGGCCAAGGGTGAGCGGGGCTATCTCGGCCGGCTCGCGGTCGATCCGGCGCTGCGGCGGCAAGGGATCGCAGAGGCGCTGATCGGTGCCGCGGAGGAGCATCTGAGGCTGCATCGACTGCTGGTGGTCGAGCTCAACGTCCGGATCGCGCTCGGGAGCAACATCGCCTTGTTCCAGTCCCTGGGATACCGCGAGACCGCCCGCGCAGCCCATCCCGGCTGGGCGGAGCCGACCTACCTGGTGATGGAAAAAGCCCTGGAATGACGCGGCCTTGGGCGGTTCCGGCCGGTCCGCCGCCGCCTTGCTTCGGCAGGGACCCCTGGCTATAGTGCGACCCTCTTTCGGGCACCACAAAAGCGGGGTTTTCGCAGTCCCATGTCGTTCGGCACACGCGTCTTCACGATGCTTCACGGCGAGCAGGTCGGGACCGACGAATTCGGCAACCGCTACTACATCGACCGCCGCACCAAGGGAAAGAAGCGCGAGCGCCGCTGGGTGCTCTATAAGGGCACGCCGGAGGCGAGCAAGGTGCCGCCGGAATGGCATGCCTGGCTGCATTCGAACGCCGCGCAGCCGCCGAAGCTCGGCCCCGCCGACCGCAAGGCCTGGCAGAAACCCTATCTCCCCAACCTCTCAGGCACCGAGCACGCCTATATGCCGCCGGGCCATACCCTGATGGGCAGCCAGCGGCCCAAGACGGGCGGCGATTACGAGCCGTGGACGCCGGCTTGAGCGGAAGCCGCATCCGGCAGGGGGAATAGATGCAGCGCAATGTGCTGGAAACCGTAATGGGCGCCGTCGTGCTGTTGGCGGCGGCGGCGTTTCTGTTCGTGATCTACGGGACCGCGGGCGTCAAGGAACAGTCCGGCGGGTATCACCTGGTGATGCGCCTAGACCAGGGCGGGTCGATCACGCCGGGCACCGACGTGCGCGCCGCCGGCGTCAAGGTCGGCACCGTCGTGAAGCAGGAGTTCGACGCCAAGAACTTCCAGGCGGTGATCACCCTCGACGTCAACCGCGACGTCCAGCTGCCGACCGATTCCAGCGCCGATGTCGACCAGGACGGCCTGCTCGGCAATCCCTACGTCAACCTGCAGCTCGGCAGCGACGACACGCTGATGAAGGACGGCGACACCTTCAAGCACGCCCAGGGCGCCTTGAGCCTCGGCAAGCTGATCGGCATGGCGATCTCCGGCGGCGGCGACAAGAAGGACGGCGGCGACGCGCCCCCAAGTCCCTAAGGCCGTAAGGATTCTTCCCTATCGCGGCACGGGTACCGGCCCCTTGTTCCGGAACCGGCGGCTGCTAACATAGTGGCCATGGCGAAAGACGCTGCCGACGATCAGGAGTTCGCGCCGCCGGTCTGGAAACAGCCCGACGGCAAGCCGGTCTCCTGCCTTGAAAAAATCAAAGTCCTGAACCAGAACCTTGAGGAAATCCACGGCCTTGCCCAGGACGCCCTGGAGGACGCCGTGCTGATGGGTTGCGACGAGGCGCAGATCCGCGCCGTGTTCAACGCCATGCTGGACAGCCTCAAGAACCCGTATCGAAAGCAGAAATGACCCGATTGAGGACGGTTCTGGCGGCGGCGCTCGTGGCGCTGCCGGTCTCCGCCACGCTTACCCTTGGTGCGCATCCGGCCGCGGCCGTGCCGATGGACACGGTCGTGCTCCAGGGCCTCGACAAAATCACGGCGCGGGTCTCCACCATCAAGATCCCGGTCGGCAGCACGGTCAATTTCGGCGCGCTGCAGATCACCGCGCGCGCCTGCGACAAACATCCGCCGGAGGAGACCCCGGAAGCCGCGGCTTTTCTCGAGGTGGTCGAGGTGAAGCCGGACGAGAAACCGGTCTTGCGTTTCAGTGGCTGGATGTTTGCCTCCAGCCCAGCGCTCTCCGCGCTGGAGCACCCGGTCTATGACCTGATCGTGCTCGACTGCATCAACAGCCAGGGCGGCGGCGAGACCGACACGCCGGCGCAGGACCAGCCCCAACCGGATCAGGCGAAGCCCGACCAGTCAAAGTCCGACCAGTCGAAGCCGGACCAGAGTCAGCAGAAACAACCTGCCGATCAGGGCACGCAGACTCCGCCGGCGCAGTAGTTCGATTACGAGGTGCTGCTCGCCGTCTCGCCGAACAGCTCTTCCAGGGCGCCCTCGGGCAGGTCGGCGTGGAAGTGGGCGCGCCGCGCGAGGGCCGAGGTCAGGCGCTTGCGGTAATCCTCGCGCGGGATCTCCATCGCCCCGAAGCCGGAGAGATGCTTGGTGACGAACTGGGTGTCGAGGAGGCCGTAGTTGCCGGACCGCAGCCGCGCCACCAGGTGCACCAGGGCGACCTTGCTGGCGTCGGTCTCGGTCGAGAACATGCTTTCGCCAAAGAAGGCGCCGCCGAGCGAGATTCCATAAAGCCCGCCCACCAGCCGGTCGCCGTCCCAGGTCTCGACGCTGTGGGCATGGCCCATGCGGAAGAGCTGGCAGCAGAGATCGAAGATGGTCTGGTTGATCCAGGTCTGACGCCGGCCCGGCGCCGGCGCCGCGCAGGCTTCCACCACCCGCTCGAAGCAGGCGTCGCAGGTGACGGTGAAGGGGCCGTGGCGGACGGTCTTTTTCAGGCTGCGGGAGACATGGAATGAATCCAGCGGGATGATGCCGCGGGATTCGGGGTCGATCCAATAGAGCTCGGGGTCATTGCGCGCCTCCGCCATCGGGAAGATCCCGATCGCGTAGGCCCGGAGCAGCATCTCCGCGGTGATTTTCGACGGCTTTGCCCGATTCGACATCGGCGGTGTTCGGTGCCTGCGCAATCTCTGTTTGAGAAAGGCTAGCATCCGGCCTGGGCCTTGCGCCACCGCGAAAGCATTGCGGGAGCGGCGAAATCACGTGGGCTTGACTTCGTGTGTGTGATTCGGCTGGACGCCCAATCTCACTGTGAAATGCCCGCTTCGCTGAGTTTTCGCGGGTATATGGTTACCGGCGCGCCGTACGGAAGAAGGGATGATAATGCCGCGTGATCAGGTGGTCGGACCGGAACCGACGGCTGTGCGGGTCGCACTCTGGCGTGCCCTGCATCTCGAGGTCGATGCGCCGCCGCCCGTGATCTCCGACGCGGTCGGCCTTCAGCTGGCAGCGCCGCCCGAGGGTTGGCGTGACCGACCCGACATGCACCCGGAGTTCACCCGGGTCTTCCGGGCCTCGATCGTGGCCCGGGCGCGCTTCATCGAGGATCTGGTTGCGGCGGAATCCGGCCGCGGCGTGCGACAATATGTGATCCTCGGCGCCGGGCTCGACAGCTTTGCGCAACGGCGGCCGGAGATTGCGTCGCGGATGACGGTGTTCGAGGTGGACCAGCCCGGCCCGCAGGCCTGGAAGCGACAGCGCCTGGCCGAGCTCGGCCTCGGCGTGCCGGACTGGTTGCGCTTCGTGCCCGTGGACTTCGAGGCCGGCCAATCCTGGAAGGACCGGCTGCAGCGCGAAGGGTTCGACGCCCAGCGACCGGCCGTCGTCGTCTCCACCGGCGTCAGCATGTATCTCACCAAGGAGGCGAATGCGGCGATGCTGCGGGCCGCGGCCGCGCTGGCGCCCGGGTCCACTTTCGCAATGACCTTCCTGCTACCCTTCGAGCGCGCCGATCCGGCGGAGCGCGCCGGCTACGAGGCGGCGGCGCGCGGCGCCCGCACCAGCGGCACGCCGTTCATCAGCTTCTTCGCACCGGAGGAGATGCTGGCCCTGGCGCGCGAGTGCGGATTCAAAGAGGCGCGCTGCATCTCAGGCGGGGATCTTGCACGGCGCTATTTCGCCGAACGGACGGATGGATTGCGGCCGGGATCGGAGTCTCTACTCGTGGCGGAGACTTGATCAGACTTCGCCGGCGACGAACTTCTCGAGCCAGCGGATGTCGTAGGCGCCGTTGATGAAGTCGGGGGCGGCGATCAGGCGGCTGTGCAAGGGCGTGTTGGTCTTGACGCCGCCGATCACCATCTCCTCCAGCGCACGCCGGAGGCGCATCAGGCATTCGTTGCGGGTGCGGCCGTGCACCACCAGCTTGGCAATCAGGCTGTCGTAGTTGGGCGGCACGCGATAGCCGGAATAGAGCGCGGAATCGACCCGGACGCCGAGCCCGCCGGCGGCGTGGAAGTCGGTGACGCGGCCGGGCGAGGGCAGGAAGGTCTCAGGGTCCTCGGCGTTGATGCGGCACTCGATGGCATGGCCGTTGATGACAACGTCGTCCTGGGTGAAGGAGAGCGGTGCGCCGGAGGCGACGCGGATCTGCTCGCGGACGAGGTCGATACCGGTGATCATCTCGGTCACCGGATGCTCGACCTGGAGCCGGGTGTTCATCTCGATGAAGTAGAACTGCCCGTCCTGGAACAGGAACTCGATGGTGCCGACCGAGCGATAGCCCATGGTCTTCATGGCATCGACGGCGATCTTGCCGATCCGCGCCCGCTGCTCGGCGTTCAGGGCGGGGGAGGGCGCCTCCTCCAGCACCTTCTGGTGCCGGCGCTGCAGCGAGCAGTCGCGCTCGCCCAAGTGCACCACGTTGCCGTGGTTGTCGCCCAGCACCTGGATCTCGATGTGGCGCGGATGGGAGAGGTATTTCTCCATGTAGACCGCGTCGTTGCCGAACGAGGCCTTGGCCTCGGCGCGGGCCATGGAATAGGCAGTCATCAACTCCGCTTCGGAATTGGCGACCTTCATGCCCTTGCCGCCACCGCCGGCCGCGGCCTTGATCAGCACCGGATAGCCGGTCTCGGCGGCGACGCGCTTCGCCTCCACCTCGCCGGTGATCTCGCCGTCGGAGCCGGGGACAACCGGGATGCCGAAGCGCTTCGCCGCGTCCTTGGCCTGCACCTTATCGCCCATCATGACCAGATGCTCGGGCGACGGGCCGATGAAGGTGATGCCGTGCTCCTCCACCATCTGGGCGAAGGCGGCGTTCTCCGAGAGGAAACCGATGCCGGGATGGATCGCGTCGGCGCCGGTGATGGTGGCCGCGGAGATGATCGCCGCCATGTTGAGGTAGGAATCCCGCGAGGCCGGCGGGCCGATGCACACACTCTCGTCGGCGAGGCGCACGTTCATGGCTTCAGCGTCGGCCGTCGAGTGCACGG
>Ga0335082_10003445_pt1 | contig 17185 bp, 16 predicted proteins | sample Lox_Sample_41_FD_206718 | JGI IMG/M metagenome (GOLD analysis project Ga0335082, IMG submission 206718) | Soil microbial communities from Loxahatchee National Wildlife Refuge, Florida, United States - Lox_Sample_4.1 | ecosystem: Environmental > Terrestrial > Soil > Wetlands | place: USA... | reverse complement strand
CACGCCTTTGCTCCGTAGACCCTCGATGGCCTTGTGCCATCTGTGGTGAATCAGATTGAGACACCAGCGCGCGGTTCCTGCCTGGACGCGCCGACGGTGATTGTGTAACGCCCGCACGGCTGCCTCTGGCGGCCGAAAGCGGCGGCCACCGTGAAGACGGTCATCAGCGGCGTCAGCAGCCTGCGCAATCGAGGGGTGGAGGCCCTGGTCTCGACCACGATCGAGCAGCTGCGCCGCCGGCTGTCGAGTCCGACGTTTCTCGTCCTCGATCAGGCGCCCGACTACGATGCCTGCCATCTCGATCAGGCCGACACGCGGGTCCGCTTCGACGAGACCCTGCGGCTCTTCTACGTGAGCCGCATTCGCGCCGCCCGCATGCGCGCCTCGCGCTTTGCCGCCGGTCTCGCCCCCGATTTTCAGGCGGTGCGTCAGGAGATCCGCTCCGCCGACGCGGTCTGTGCCTCGGGCGGCGACATCTTCACCTCGCTCTACGGCCGCCGCTCGCTGCTGGCGCACCTGGCCCCGCTGCGCACGGCGCGCGCCTTCGGCCGGCCGTACTTCCTCCTCGCCCAGTCGATCGGCCCGTTCGCCGACACCGCCGACCGCGAGGCGTTTCTGGCGGTGGCGCGCGACGCGACCGGCATCTCGGTTCGCGAACGGATGTCGTACGACTATCTCACCCGCGACCTCGGTCTGCCCGAGTCCATGGTCGCCCACACGGCCGACCCGGCATTTCTCCTCGGCCGCCCGTCCGCCGACCGTGTGGCGAACCTCTTCCGCTACTTCGGCTGCGCGGACACGCAGCCGCTGGTCGCCGTCGCCCCAAGCCAGGCCATCTGCCACTGGATGCAGGCCGACGCCGACCGCCACTTCCGGGCATGGTGCGGCGTCATCGCGATGCTGCTGGGCGAGCTCGGTGCCCGGGTCGTCCTGATTCCGCACGTGCAGGAGATCGCGGCGTGGAACGACGACCGGATCCTCGTCACCCGGCTCCAGCGGCACTTCGAGTTCGACCCGCGATTGCGGGTGGCCGGCGGCGACTACTCGGCAGCCGAGCTCAAGGGCCTCATCAGCCAGTGCGATCTGGTCGTCGCCGAGCGGATGCACGCCTGCATCGCCGCCCTGTCGAGCCGCGTCTGCGCGGTGACGATCAAGTACTCGACCAAGGCGGAGGGCATTCTCCGCGATCTCTTCGCCCCCGGACCGGTCGCGGAAGGGCTGCTGCTCGGGCTGGACGAGTTCCTCGACGAAACCAGGGCCTGCAGCGCCGTGCACACCGCGTGGCGGACGCGAGCCGCGGTGGCGGCGCGCCTGCGAGACACCCTGCCCGACGTCGAGCGCCGCGCCGGCCGCACCTTCGATCTGGTCGCCGACGCGCTCGGGTGACCCGCGCCGGCTAACGACGGTGCGGAGCCCGCGCGCCGAGCCAGGCGAGCGCCGTGCGCTTGGCGGCCGATCGCAGCCGTCGCTGCCGCCGGCGCAGCCGGTTGGCGAGACTGAAGTACGGCGCGTACATCCGCTGGACGCGGGGGTGCAGGGCGCCAAAGAGGCGCTCGTCCACGTTGTAGGCGATGTCGGCGTACCCGTAGGTGTAGTCGCGCCGAAAGTAGCCCAGCGTGAACATCGTGCGCGGATGATCGGTCGAATTCGGCGTGCCGCGATGCCACATCGCCAGGTCGCGCACCAGCACCTCGCCCGGTTGCAGCGTCAACGTGAGCGATGGGAAGTACTCCGCGATGCGCTCGATCGGAGGATTGCGGGCATCCTGGATGTCGAGCGTCAGTTCGTCCCGGCCGAACAGATCCGCCGTCCACAGGTGACTGCCGCCCGGCCACACCTCGAGCGGGCCGTTGTGCAGACCGCATTCGACCAACGGCACGTTGACGACGAAGCCGCGCGCCCGCCAGCGATCGTCGGCGATGATGCCGGCGCGTTCGATGTCGCTGTGCGGGGCCTGCAGGATCGACCCCCGCACGCAGGTGTCGGTCGACACGTACTGCAAGCGGAAGTCGGATCCGAGGAGATCCTCGAGGATCGGGACCACGAACGGGTTCGCCAACAATTCGGGGTCGCTGAACGGCGGCGTCAGCCGCGGAAAGATGCGCCAGCGCGATCGGCGGAACCAGAACGTCGCCCCCATCTGGCTCGACGCCTGCCAGCGCACGGGCGAGTCGGCGTCCGTGCCCGTCTCCACCGCGCCGGGTGTCTGTCGGCAGTCTTGATAGATCGGCGCGAAGGCGCGTCCCAGCGACTCCACCAGCTCGAGGCCGATGGCGTCCTTCAGGATCACGTAGCCGCGGCACCTCAGGATGACTGCGGCGAGGGCGCGGTTCGCCGCCGAGAGGCTCCCCGCGTCGCGCTCGCTTGGCGAGATCTCGATGCGCTGCCGCGGCAGCGCCTCCGTGTGGCTGGGGTCGTCGAGCTGTGTCGCGAGCGTCATGGAAGCACGTCCGTCGGCTTGCAGCGCCATGCAGTCAGACGCAGGGCTGCCTAGCACGAGGCGCCGGGCGTTGTGGAGGAGTCGATACTGCCGCGCCGGCCCCGCGAGCGCGGCAGGGGCTGCTACCGACGCCGTAGCATCGCCGTCGCCGCAACCTTGCAGCATCTCCGCAACCTGGTAGAAGAGCACCGATGCACGGGCGTGCCGGGTCGGCGGCTTCAATGAGGTCCGGAGTGGCCGCTGGGCCGGCGGTTCGTTGCAGGTGACCGCGCCGCACCCGCTCACGTCCTCGTCGATGCGCGAGACGCCGGAAGCGCCCAGCGTGTCGGTCGTGGTCATCGTCTTGAACGGCGCAGGGAGCATTCGCGACTGCCTCGACGCACTCACCCGGCAGGACTATCCCCGGGATCGCTATGAGGTGATCGTCGTCGACAATGGCTCCAACGACGGCACGGTGGAGCTCGCACGGTCCTACCGCGTCAGGCTCGTCCACGAGCGGAAGCGCGGCTACGCGCCGGCCCGCAACGCGGGGGTCCAGGCGGCCGCCGGCGAGATCATCGCCTTCACCGACGCCGATTGCTTCGCCGAGCCCGATTGGTTGTCGGAGCTCACCCGTCCCTATGGCGATCCCAGTGTGGGCATCGTGGGCGGGACCGTCCGCTCGTACGTCCCGCCCGCACCGACGATGGTGGAAGCCTTCATCGACCGCGCCGGCTTCACCGCGCAGGGGGCGCCGCGAGCCGACGGGTTGGTCCCGTGCCTGGTCACGCGCAACGTGTCGTATCGCAAGACCCTGCTGGAACGCGCCGGACTCTTCGACGAGGAGCTCCCCACCTGCGAGGACGTGGACATGTCGCGGCGCGTGCAACTGCTGCTCGGAGCGGCCGCGGTGGTGGCGCCCGCGGCGGTGGTTCACCACAAGCACCACGATACCTGGCACAAGCTCGCCCGCTTCATGCGCCGCGACGGCTACGGGGAAATGCTGATGGCGGCGCGCTGGAAGAGCCATCCGGCGTTTCAGACCAGCGCCGCGGGTGAGCTGCGGCGCCTGCTGCGCCAATACCGGGCGATGCTGACCTACCTCCTGTCGTTCGCGTATCGCTGCGTGCGCTCGCCGCTCGATCGGAAGGGGCTGTCGCACATCGCGCACCCGGTCCTGTGGCTGGTGGCCGAGAGCGCCAACGTCGAGGGCAAGCTCGAAGGGCTCATCGCCACGCGCCTGCTCTGGCATGCACCCAGCCCGGCCCTGTGGAGCGAGTCGCGCATCGTGCCCGACCGACCAGCGCGGCGCAGCGAGCCAGGCCATGCGGGCGTGCCCGGGTTCGAGACCTGAGGGCAGGGCAGTCAGGCGCCCGACGGCCTTGCCCGAAAACGTCCTGCGGGCGACGCGGCCGAGGTTGTCAGGGCGCCCATCCTGGCTCAAGTTTGAGCAGCCGATCGGTAGGTGGCGGCTGCGAGTAATGGATGCTAGGCTAGTTTTAGTTCTGACTGTTCGGCGCGCGAAGCCCGTCCGCACGTGGTTTCCGACAGCCTCCCGCACCCCACAATCAGGCAGTCACGGCAAGAGAATCAATCGCTGTGCGCCATGAGGTGCACCAGAGTGCATCCGGTTCAGCCAGTCTAGCCGCTAAGGTTCGACCGGTCGTGCCGCGATGCCAGACGAAGGAGTCGTAGGATGGGAAAGAAACTGTACGTGGGCAATCTGGGGTTTGATGTGACCGACAAGGATCTGCAGGCGCTGTTTGCGGAAGCCGGCGTGTGTGAGTCAGCCTCGGTCATCACCGACCGATTCAGCGGCCAGTCGCGCGGCTTCGGCTTCGTGGAGATGAGCTCCGACTCCGAGGCACAGAACGCGATCAAGCAGTTCGACGGGCGGGACTTCAAGGGCCGGGCGTTGAAGGTGAACCTCGCGAAGGCGCGTGAAGAGGGTGGCGGCGGCGGGCGCCGTGGTGGGGGTTGGAACCGCCGCTAGCGCGGATTCACCGCCGCGCGCAGCGCCGCCATCGTTCCGCACTCAGTGTTGGCGACGCGTCGTCGTTCGGCGCGATCAAGACGAAGGGAGATACATGGCATTTCGCGGCTCACCGACCACACGACCCAACAAGAACCAGTTCATCGCCGGCGTTGGATCGCATGCATACGTGAATTGGGCACCGCCTGCGGGCGGCCAGTGTCGCTCACCGGTCCCGATGTTCGACGGCTCTGGCGTCCAGGTGAGCAACGATTTAGCCGACGGGCAGGAGGTGGAGATCTTGTCGTGGCGCCCGCGCTCGCGTGACGGCCTTGCGTACCAGATCCGCCGGCTCAGCGATGGCAGCGAGTGGTGGCTCGCAGCCATCTATCTGCGTCGTGCCGCCGCCCCAGCGGCCGTCGCGTCCCCTCGCATCGACGGCTCGGTCGAGACGACCGCGAGGGGCGAGAAGGGATGAGCATTCAGTTGCGCAGGTGACCCGTCCTGCAATCCTCGCGACACGCGAGGCTGGCTTCGACCTGCGGCCATCAGGTGAGTAGGGCCGCAGCCGCGGGACACACGGCGCTGTTCGGCAGAGGGGTATCGCTCCGCTCGGAGATCGAGCCCCCGCCGCCCGAACCTGGCAGCAGATCACCGTTGAGCGAGGCGGGATGGCGTCGGCCGATCCGCGCCCGCGCCAGGAACCACGGGTTGCACTCCCGTTTGCTTCTCCAGCTGACGCTTGTGCCAGGCGGCCAAGCCACGGCGAAGGCATTCTGGTTCGATGTCGAGCGTCTCGCCGATGCTCTCGAAGGAGAACAAACCGACTGGGCTCTTGCAGTTCAGCCAGGCGGCGGCTTCGGCGAATAGGGCGCGACCGACTTTGTCGTTGGCAAACACGTATTTCTGATAGCAGTCGAACGCGTCGTGCATCACGGCCAACATGAGCCGCTGCTCGCTCGAGAGGGAGCGAGAACGACGCTGCGAGGCGCCCCATACCTCGGCGAGCAGTACGTCGGTTTCAAACAGGCCGTATCGCATCTGCCGTGCTATCCCAACGATGGTCGCATGTTGCACCCGTGCGGGCGGCGATCTTCGGAGCGACGACCAAATTGCGGAGGCCCCGATGGGGCCCCCGCGGCGGTTCACTCACAGCTTGGTGACGTTGGACGCTTGCGGTCCCTTTTTGCCTGCGACCACGTCGAACGAAACCCGCTGGCCTTCATCGAGACTGCGGTAGCCTTCACCGATGATCGCGGTGTGGTGAACGAACACGTCGTCACCATCGTCGCGGCTGATGAAGCCAAACCCTTTGTCGGAGTTGAACCACTTCACGATTCCTTGGCTCATGAACTTCCCTCCTTTCTGGCGTACTCGTCGTGAGGGAAGCGGCTGGGTCCGAAAACGCGAAGTGACTCCGCGTGAGGGGTCCGAAGCGCTCGACTCCAGGATCCCGGAACTGACGTTTCCCGTAAAGACTGTAGCAAGCTCTTACAGGAGTCTCGCGCAAAGCGCAATGGCACGGGATCTCCGGCGTCCACGGGCTCGAGACGCTCCGCGCGCCCGTGCAGGCCGCGTGACCTGCGACGGGGTCGCGGCGTCGAGCAGGATGCGAAGGGTCGTGACGAGTACTTCAGTCCCCTGCGAGAGTCGTGCCCTGGTTCGGCCTTGTCCGCGCCACCGCCTTGAGACTGCCCAGCGAGACACGAGATCGGAGGACGTCGAAGCCCGCGTCACCGAGCAGGCGGAGCAACTCCTCGCTCGTCTGGATCTCGAGCCCGTGGTGATTGCGCGCCGGCTTGGCGGGGTTCCGCACCGGATCGATCAGCGCGAACGTCCCGCCCGGCTTGAGCACGCGCGCGATCTCACCCAGTGCCGCCAGGGCGCCGCGAAAGTGATGGAGCCCGTAGAGGCACACGGCGAGGTCGAAACGGGCTGCGCGAAACGGCAGCTGCTTGGCGTCCGCCCGACACGCCGTCACGTTCGCGGCCAGTCCGTGCGCATTCAGGTACTCGCGTGCGCGCGGCAAGATCTCGCTGTCGTAGTCGAGGGTGACGACGCGGGCCGATGCCTCCTGCCGCAGGACGCCTCGGCTCGCCCATCCGATTCCGGTAGCGACATCCAGACAGGTTCCACCGGGCGGGATGCGGACTCCGCGCAGCAGGCTCGGCATCTCGACCGCCATTCCGAGCCACGCCCGCGGCCGACTGTAGACGAACCACCGCCCGATCCCCCGCATGAGGACGCCGTTGCGTTCTTCTTCCTTCATGAGGTCAGATGCACTAGCAGATTCTTGCGCCGCTCCATGGCCCCGTCGTAAGTCGTCGCGCGGAGGAACGGCTCGCGTGCCCGATCGTGGTTGGCTGCAGGCTCGGATTCTCGACTGGATGATGCGCCAGATGAACGCGCTTCGGCCCGCGACTCTGGCGCCAGCGGAAGGGGAGGTCCTGGAGGTGGGGTTCGGGACCGGCCTCAACCTGACCTACTACCCCGCCGCCGTGCGTCGGGTGATCGGAATCGACCCGCTGGTCATCTCATCGCTCCCGGCGCTCGAGAGCCGCATCCGATCGGCGCCGTTCCCGGTCGAGCGCCACGCGCTGCGCGCCGACGGTGACCTGCCGTTCGACAGCGGGCGTTTTGAGAGCGTGGTCAGTACCTGGACGCTGTGCTCGATCCCGGATCCGGCGCGCGCGTTGAAGGAAATGCGCCGCGTGCTGAAACCGGACGGTCGGTTTCTGTTCGTCGAGCACGGGCGCGCGCCGAGCGATTCGACTGCCCGGTGGCAGGACCGGCTGAATCCCGTCTGGCGCCGCATCGCGGGCGGCTGCAACATGAACCGCCCGATCGAGCGCCTGGTCCAGGACGGCGGCTTCGAGCTCGCCTCCCTGGAGCGCTTCCGTCACCGGGGGCCTCGCCTCCTCGCGCACATGTATCGAGGCGTCGCGACCAGACCGGCGTGACGCGCGCGGCGCCAGCCGATTTCAGCCCGTCGGCCGGCCTCGACCGAGACGGCCGGCCCGTGCGTCGTCCCGGTCCTGCGTCGCGAACGCCTGGCGCGCCAGGGTGTGCGTGCCCTGCAGCACCAGGGGCTTCTTCGTTTTCTCGGCGCGCAGGAGGCGCTTGTGAAGGCGCGTGCCGGGGGTGGCGTAGGCGACGCGCACGCGGCTGTCGCCGCTGCCGCGACATCTGAGGGGGGTCACGGCGGCGACCTGACCTTGCCGGTCGCAGACCCAGAGCTGGAAGTCGTCGCGTTTGAAGAGCTGGATGTCGGTGATCGGCATCGGGTAGTGGTGCACGCCGCCCTCGAGGGCGGGGGAGCCGCGGGTGCCGCGCCGCGGCTTGAGGACGCCGGTGTGGCGCGCCGCGGAGAGCGGCACGCTGGCGTTGAAGATCGAGTCGCACCAGCGGGCGATCTTCTGCGGGCTGTCGATGGGCTCCCGCAGAACCTGCTCGGCGTCGGTGAAGCCCATGCGCTTGAAGGCCGGCAGAGAGTCCGGGAAGCGGCGGTAGATGCGCTCGGCGAAGCGGCGCAGCGCGTCGACCTTCTTCGGGTCGGCGCAGAACTGCTGGCTCCACTCCATGCCGGCGAGGTTCTTGATCAGCAGCCACCCGTCGTCGTCCTTCACCCAGAGGCCGCCGCCGTGGTGATCCTGATAGGGGCCGCGGCCGAGGTAGAAGTGCTGGGTGTCCTTCACCAGCTGGTTCATCACCTTGCGGGCGATGGTGTAGGCGCCGCTCTCCTTCCGCGTGGCATGATCCGGGATGTTGATCGTCCACGGGTAGGCTTCGTGTTGCGTATGCGTGCCGGGGGCTCGGTGCGTCCCGGTTGGAGCCGCGCTGGCGCGGGCTCGCCGAGCGCGACTCCTGGTCGACCGTCGAGTCATTCGTGCCATGGGCAGAACCTCCGGGTCGGTGGGTCGGTTATGGTTGCCCGAGTTACCGGCGGCGCTTCGCCTTGCGGGCGCGACCAGCGCTGCGCCGGTGGGTCGTTTTGGTTGCGGAGTGCGCGCGTGCCGTCTTCCGCGTCTTCGAGCACCGCGCCCCGCGCTTGGCGCTGACCGTCTTCGACTCTGACCGCGTGGACGCCGGCCGCTTGGATGCCGCCTTGGCGCCCTTGCCGGTCGTTTTGGCCTTTGCCGCGAGCTTGTCGAGCGCGGCCCAGTCGACGGTCTTCGTCGCCGCCAGCCCGGTGGGCAGCGGCAGGTCCGCGAACAGGTAGCGGTCGCGCATCTGGATCTTGGTCCGATCGTAGTAGGCCTGCCACCAGGGAGCGCCCGCATCCACTTTGAGCGGAGACCACAGCGTGAGCGGCTTGGTCACCTTCGCGGCCTGCGCCGCCTTGCGGAAGTGGTAGTGGTCGAAGAGCGCCACGGCTTCGATGGCGTACATCGTGGCGATGGACTCGTCCTCGATCGCCACCAGGCTGTCGCCGTTGGCCTGCTCGCCGCCCGCGGCGAGGTTGGACGAGCCGGTGAAGACGGTCGGGTTGGTGCCGTTGAAGTCGACGACGACGAACTTGTCGTGGATGTGCATCCCGGGCCCGCCGCTGAACTCCTTGGTGAACGGTGCCGGGACGTTCTTGCTCAGCGCGGCGAAGCTGGTCAGCGCGCCCATCGCGCCGTTGGGGCTTTGCACGGCCAGGCCTTTGTCGGTCTCGACGGTGCCGTAGGAGAAGACGGTAGGCTTGGCGGCGATCTGCCGGAGCGAGGTGAGGACGGGGCCCTGACCGTTCGGCTCCATGACGGCGAACAGCACCGAGCTGGTCGCATGGCGGATGCGGTCCGACATCGGGCCGAGCGACACCTGCCAGTCCTTGTGCGGCGACAAGGCCACGGAGAACTTCGGCAGATCGGCCGTGTCGTTGGCCGAGACGACCGTGTAGCTCTGCGCGACCGCGCTCTTCTGGAACGGCGGCGCCTTGACGCCGTCGCTGAAGGCCTCGTCGAAGGCGGCGGCGAACGGGCCCGCGGTCTCCGGATCGTCCACCACGACGATGTTGTTGGCCTGGACGTAGATGCCGCGGACGGAGAAGTTCATCGAGCCGAACAGGACCCGCTGGGCGTGGCCGGTCGGGTCGCGTTTGATGAAGACCTTGTTGTGCTGAAAGCGGGCGAAGTGGCCCTGCTTGACGTTGTTCGTGCCCGCCGCCGCGATGATCAGCTTGGCGGCCTTGATCTCTGGCGCGCCGGTCTTGGTGTGCAGCGAGGCGTTGTCGAGGATGGCGCGCAGGCGCTTCTGCTTGCCGAGGCGGCAGATCGCCGCGACGACGTCCGGCTCGTCGAGATCGTAGGCGAACACGTCGACCCTGGCGTGCGCGTCCTTCTCGCAGTCGGCGATGAAGGCGAAGAGCTGCTGGCGCGCGTCGGCGCCGAGCCACTCGTACTGGGCCTCGTAGGGCTTGGTCGCGAAGTCCGGTGTCTTGGCGCCCTTGGGGCGGATGTCCTTGTTCTGGAACTTGTCCGCGTACGCCTGCGAGGCGATGTAGCCGCGCGTGAAGGCGGGATGGAACTTCGCGTGACGCCGCTGGGCCGGATCCACGGCGATCGTCAGCTCGGGGCCCGCCTTGGTGTTGGTGCCCTGTCCGGTGAAGTAGAGCGCGCGCACGCGATAGGTGATGGTGCCGTTGAATCCGTTCGGCGGCACGTCGACCCAGCGAAACTTCTGGAACGGCGCCTGGTCGGACGGAGTCCACTTGCGGTCCTTCGCCGTCGTCGCCTTCGAGACCCCGCTGGTGAAGCTGATGCGGTTCGAGAGCACCTGCTCGCTCTGTCCCGCGCAGGTGCGCCAGATCGCGAAGCCGGCGAGGTTCTTGTCGCTGGCGTTCACCGCCGAATCGGCGAGCGTCATCGCGAGCAGGATCTTCTGATCGCCGGGATAGACGACGACCCGCAGGCCGTCCTTCTCTTGAGAGAGCTTCGTCGCTTTCATCGTTCGCTCCTTCTCGGCTCCTTCCAGAGCCGCGGTCGCTGACGACCGCGCTGCATGGGGTTGATGGCTACCGTTGGCCCTGGCGGGTGAATCCGGCCCTAACATCACACCGGCTCGCGGCCGCACAAGTTAGGAATTCCCCCATCAGGGTTTCCCCTTAGGGGGAATTCCCAATCGACAGCGGGCTCCCGATGCGTACAGAGAAGGACGAGACCGAACCTCCGCAGAAGGAGCCACGATGTCCGATGAACCTCGGCAGGCTCTGATCGCTCCGGTCACCTTCACCGCCCTCGACGAAGAGCGGAAGGAAGCTGCGCGCGAGGGCATGGCACTCTGCCTCTCCGGCGGCGGCTATCGCGCCATGCTCTTCCACCTCGGTGCGCTCTGGCGGCTCAACGAATGCGGCTACCTCCCGCAGCTGAAGCGGATCTCCAGCGTCTCGGGAGGATCGATCATCGCCGGAGTCCTTGGCCTGCGCTGGCCGGTTCTCGGCTTCGACGCGCGCGGGGTGGCACGGCACTTCGACCGGCAGGTGGTCGCGCCGATTCGCACCCTGGCGTCGGTGACCATCGATCAATGGGCGATCGGGATCGGTCTCGTCACGCCGGGGGTATCGATCGACGACCGCGTGGTCGCCTCGTATCGGAAGTACCTGTTCGGCTCGAAGACGCTCCAGGACCTGCCGAGCGAGGGCGACGGGACGCCGCGCTTCGTGTTCAACGCCACCAACGTCCAGTCGGGGGCGCTGTGGCGATTCTCCAAGCCCTACATGGCCGACTGGCGCGTCGGACGGGTGACCGCGCCGACCACGGAGCTTGCGGCGGTGGTCGCCGCCGCCTCGGCGTTTCCCCCGTTTCTGTCACCGGCCCACCTGAGCCTCGAGCCGGGTGAGTGCGTCAAGAACCCCGGCGACACCGGGGCCGGGGACGACCTCTGCACGCCGCCATACACCACCGAGGTCGTTCTCACCGACGGCGGGGTCTACGACAACCTCGGCCTGGAGACGGCATGGAAGAACTACACCGCGATTCTGGTCAGCGACGGTGGCGGGAAGATGGCACCGGATCCGCATCCGCCCGCCGATTGGGTTCGGCACAGCAAACGCGTGCTCGATCTGATCGACAACCAGGTGCGCAGCCTGCGCAAGCGGCAACTGATCGAGTCCTACCGACTGCCCGCCGGCCACGCACTACACAGGAGCGGAACGTACTGGGGCATCCGCAGCGACGTGGGCGATTACGATCTGCCCCCGATTCCGGACTACCCGTTCACCCCCGGCACGTTCCCGCACGACGCCACGCTTCGATTGGCGAACCTCCCGACGCGGCTGAAGGCCGTGGACGCGGAGACGCAGGAGCAGTTGATCAACTGGGGCTTCGCGATCTGCGACGTCGCGATGCGCAAGCACGTCGATGCGACGCTCCCCATGCCCCGCCTTCCGTATGCAACGCGCGGCGTCGGATCGCGTCACGCGTGAACGAGTATGCACGCTCTCAATCGATCTCGATGTGTCCCGCTCAGGCGGAGTCAACAACGCTGAAAGGAGGCTAGAACCATGTCGGACGACAGCACGCATGCCGAGAAGCTGCTGGACGTGGCCAACGATGTGGCGCGGGCGGTCGGGGCCCGATTCGTCGGGTTTCTGACCGTCGGCGTGTACGTGGCCATCACCGTCATATCGACCACCGATGCCATGCTGGTGCAGGGGAAGGTCGTGCATCTCCCACTGCTCAACGTCGACGTGCCGATGATGGGCGTCTTTGGGTTCTACACGATTGCCCCGTGGCTCATCCTGCTGATGCACACCGACCTGCTGCTGCAGCTGTCGGCGCTGAGTCGAAAGCTGCGTGAATTCCGCAAGGCGAGCCGCGGCCTGCCGGCGGAGGCACGGGCGCAACTGCGGGAGCGTCTCGCCAGCTTCTACTACGTCCAGTTCCTCATGGGCGACGAGCCATCCATGCTCCTCAGAACGCTCGCGGGCCTGGTGCTGTGGATCTCGGTGATCATCTTCCCCCTCGCCCTGCTGCTCGGGGTGCAAGTCCGCTTCCTGGCGTTCCACAGCCATGCCACGACGTGGTGGCACCGCTTGGCGCTGATCGGTGACGTACTGCTGATGGTGACGATCTGGCCGCAGCTGTCGTCGCGCGGCGACGGCGACGAGCGGTCGTCTCAGAGCCCGCGTGAGTTGCTGGGGCGCGCTTCCAAATACCTCGCTCCCGGACTGCTCGGGTCGGGTATCGTTGCGGCGAGCCTGTTGATCTGCACCATTCCCGTCGATCAGCATGCCAGCGCGGTCCGTAGCTGGTGGTTCAACATGCGCAACCTCCAGCTGCAGAACGAGGTGCTGACCGCGGATCCCGTGTCCGCGGAGGTGGTCAACACCTTGCGAGACGGCGCGGCGAAGGAGAAGGAGAAGGAGCTCAACTCGGTGTCGCCGCTGACGTTCTTTCAAGGACGCGATCTCCGCAACGGCAACTTCGAAGGTGCGGTCATGCCGAAGTTCGACCTGCGCGCACTGCGCAAGGCCGACGAGACCGTCACGACCCAATTGCAAGGTGCCGTCTTCAGCTGGGCGCAGATGCAGAAGGTGTGGCTCGACGATGCCGCGGCCGGGGGCGCCCATTTCGACGGCGCGCAGCTTCAGGAGGCGTCGCTGGTGGCCGCCGACCTCCACGGGGCGTCGCTCGCCGGAACCCAGCTCCAGCATGCATCGCTCGCGCGGGCCCGGTTGGACAACGCCAAGGCCCATGGGGCGCAGCTGCAAGGCGCCGATCTGTCCGACGCGCAGTTGCCCAACGCGGACCTCAGCAGCGCGCAGCTGCAGGGGGCCAACCTTCGCGGTGCGAATCTGACCAACGTCAACTTCACCGACGCCAACCTCGAGGGTGCCAACCTCTCGCGTGCCGACTTGCGTACGGCGCAGTTCACGCACACCAAGATGAAGGGAGCCGTCTTGGTCGAGGCAGTCGTCGACGACAAGATCCTTGGCGCCGATCTCGACCTGGCCGACGTGCAGGCGATCAGTCACGAAGCGGCGCGGCCGGAAGAGCTCTTCAAGACCGTGCACTTCACGGCATGCAGCGACGAGCAATCCAAGCGGTTTCAGTGCGGCACCTCGCTTCGGAATGACGAATACCGCCAGCGCCTCACCCAGTTTCTCGTCGACCTCGCGTGTGCGGATCCCTACGTGGCGCGCGGGCTCGCCGATCAAGTGCAGTCCAACCTCCACACCCAGGAGCAGCGATGGCCGGCTCTCGCCGTGGCCTTCAGCACCTGTCTTGCCCCGGACGCCTGTGAGGGCCTCGATCTGCTCGACCATGCGGCGAAGGGCGTCCTCGAGGAGGAAGCCAAGGCCGAGCCGCCCGTTCCGGTGCGGGTTGCGGACCTGAATTGCCACCTACACGCGTCGCCGGCGGAGTCCCATTTCCCCGACGCGCTGGCGCGGCGCTGATGGCCGGTGACCGGCGGCGCGTGCGCGGCCTGTCGCCGCGTGCGAGCTCGTAGGGGCGGCCCTTGGGCCGCCCGCGTCCGGTTGGGGCGGCGGGCGAGACGCCCGCCGCCACTAGGGAGAAAACCTGCGGCTCCGGTTGGGCTGCTCGGGCGCGCCAACGCGCGCCCCTACGGCCCTAACCCCGTAACCCCCTAACCCCTAGCCTGAAAAGTCGCAGCCGTTCAGCCCTTGACCCGTCTGCTCGCACTGGGTCGGGTCGCTGGTCTGACCGCACAGCGTCGCGAAGTAGTTGCACGAGCTGTGGTTGTAGATGAGGTCGTCGACGCTGTGGATGGGCTGGCCGAAGGTGATGTCGTACTCGGCGTTGACGTGCTCGTAGTAGTAGAGATGCGGCTTGAACTTGGGCGGCGGACCGATGACGGGGGTGATCGGGTTGGGGAGCTTGGGGACCTCGTCGTTGGTGTTCACGACGCGCCAGCAGGTGTCGATGGTGGAGTCGAAGAGCGACGCGAAGTTGGGGTCGCCGGCGCGCGGACCGGCGAAGGTGTAGACGATCGGGTCCTTGAACTGCGTCGCCTGGACGAGGTCGGGTGCGGCGAGGACGGCGAGCGCGCCGCCGAGGCTGTGGCCGGTGATGTAGAGGGCGGTGTAGGCGCCGCCGCCGGCGAGGCTGTTCACCTCGTCGACGACGTCCTGGCGGATCGAGGCGTACACGCCCGTGAAGCCGGTCTCGGTCATGCCGCCGTTGGCGACGTACGTATACGGCACTTGCGACAGCGTCGCGTCGGCGATCCATTCCGAGATGGTGTCCGTGCCGCGGAAGACGACGTAGATCGTGCTGCCGCTGGTGGCCACGAAGGCGATCGGCACCATGCCGTTGAGGCCCTCGCCGGGGAATTCCTCGCTGGTCAGGATCTGCAGCTGCAGCGTGTAGGGAGCGGGCAGGGTGAAGCTCTGGCCCGCCTGGTAGTCGCTCAGCATCTGGTACGACTCGAGGCAGAGCTGCATCTGCTGCACGGCGGTGGGGAGATCGAAATCGGCGCCGCCCGGGGGCGGCATCGAGGATGAACCACCGCCGCTGCCCCCACAGCCCCACGCGATGATGCTCAGCGCGACGATCGCCGACGCTCGCTTGCCCGCTCTCACGCCAAACCCCTCCCTCGACACGGCTTCGCGCACGCTAGTGCATTCGATCGCCGAAGACCACCGAACGGGGCCGTGGGTCGCTTCCGCGTCCGCGGGCGCTGGTGTACGGTCGCGCGCCGAGGCGTCCGGCAGGCGAGTCCGCCGCGGCGAACACCCAACCGGGGAGGGTTCGAGCATGATCGATCTGAAGGGCAAGGTCGCCGTCGTCACCGGCGGCTGCAGCGGCATCGGGCGCGGCACGGTGAAGGTGCTGCACGGCGCCGGCGCACGGGTCGCGTGCGTCGACGTCCAGGACGAGAAGGGCCACGCGCTGGCCCGGGAGCTGGGCGACGGCGGGTGCTACGTCCACGCCGACGTCACCTCGGAGAGCGAGGTCGCGGCGGCCTTCGGCAAGGTGGTGGAGCGCTTCGGCGGGATCGACACGCTGTTCAACAACGCCGGCGCCGCCGAGTCGCTCGGCTCCGACCCCTTCGACCTGACGATCTTCGAGGGGGTCCAGAAGCTGCTGGTGCACAGCGTCGTGCTCGGCATGAAGTACGCGGTGCCCTCGATGGTCGCGCGCGGCGGCGGGTCGATCGTCAACACGGCAAGCGTCGCCGGACTCCAGGCCGGCTACGGGCCGTTCGCGTACTCGGTGGCCAAGGGCGCCGTCGTCCACCTCTCGCGGGTCGCCGCCGCCGCGCTCGCCAAGGACGCGATCCGGGTGAACGCGATCTGTCCGGGCCTCATTCCGACCTCGATCTTCGGACGCGCGATGGGCGAGTCGATCGCCGACGCCGACCGGCGCGCCCGCGACATCAGCGAGCGGGCGCACGGTTTTCAGCCCATCCGCATCGCCGGCTCGCCGGAGGACATCGGCTACGCGGTGGCGTACTTCGCCAGCGACCTGAGCCGCTTCGTCACCGGCCAGTTCCTGGCCGTCGACGGCGGCCTCACCGTCGGCCCGCGCCAGGCGTGGGAGGAGTCGGCGGCCATCGAGAGCTGGACGCGCCTCGGCATGAGCGCGGAGCAGATCCGGAAGATGTTGGGCGTCGCGGGATAGGGCAGGTTGTTAGGTTGTTGGTTGTCGACCGCCCTAACAACTAACAACCTAACAACCAACAACCTGCCCCAGTGGATTGATCCCGGCGACTTCGATAGGCCTGCGCCCGTGGTGAGTCCGCAGGGCACCCTCGCGACGGGCAGGATCGTCGTCACCGGCGGCGCCGGGTTCATCGGCAGCGCGCTGGTGTGGGCGCTCAACCAGCGCGGCTACGACGACATCGTCGTCGCCGACTTCCTGGCGCCGGGCAAGCGCTGGAAGGACGCCGTCGCGCTCGACGCCGGGCGCGAGCTGAAGCGCCGCAACCTGGCGACGCTGCGCTTCGCGGAGCTGGTCGAGGCCGACGAGCTGCGGCGGCGATTGGCCGCTCGACCCGACGCGTTCGGCCAGGTCGGCACGCTCTTTCACCTCGGCGCCTGCTCGTCGACGACCGAGACCAACGAAGCGTTCTTGATGGACAACAACTACGCCTTCACGCGCGAGCTGGCCGAGTGGGCCCTGGCGCGCGGCACGCGCTTCATCTACGCGTCGTCGGCCGCGACCTACGGCGACGGCTCCGCCGGCATGGACGACGACGAGGCCGGGCTCGAAGCCCTGCGGCCACTCAACCTCTACGGCCTCTCCAAGCATCGCTTCGACCTGCACGCGCGCGACGCCGGCTATCTGCCGCGCATCGTCGGCCTCAAGTACTTCAACGTCTTCGGCCCCAACGAGAGCCACAAGGGCGACATGCGCAGCGTCGTCAACAAGGCGTTCCACCAGGTGCGCGACAGCGGCCGCATGCAGCTCTTTCGCAGCTATCGTCCCGAGTACTCCGACGGCGGCCAGCAGCGCGACTTCCTCTACGTCAAGGACGCCGTCGAGATGACCCTGCACTTCGCCGCGGCCGCGCCGGATGCCGGCGGCCTCTACAACCTCGGCTCGGGCACGGCCAGCACCTGGCTGGCGCTCGGCGAGGCGCTGTTCGCCGCCATGGGCCGCTCGCCGGCGATCGAGTTCATCGACATGCCGCCGGCGCTGCGCGAGCGCTACCAGTACTTCACCCGCGCCGAGATCGGGAAGCTGCGCGCCAGCGGCTACGCGAGTCCGCTGACACCGCTCGCCGACGCGGTACGCGACTACGTGCGCGGCTACCTGGAGCCCGACAGGCGGCTGGGCGAGTGAGGCGCCTGCGACACGCCGCGCGGCATTCTTTCGCTTCTTGCTGGAGTGGCGGCGGGCGTCTCG
>Ga0335082_10003444_pt1 | contig 17187 bp, 13 predicted proteins | sample Lox_Sample_41_FD_206718 | JGI IMG/M metagenome (GOLD analysis project Ga0335082, IMG submission 206718) | Soil microbial communities from Loxahatchee National Wildlife Refuge, Florida, United States - Lox_Sample_4.1 | ecosystem: Environmental > Terrestrial > Soil > Wetlands | place: USA... | reverse complement strand
CTGGGGGTGGGCAGTGGTGGGCGCCGCACCGTCGGCGCGGGGGCGGGGGTGGGTCGGGAAAAATAGCCGCGTCGATTTCGCCCATCCCAACCGCCCCGGCGCCGACAGAGCGGCGCCCTCCAATTCGGAGGCGATTGGCGGGCCGGGGTCAGCGGACGCCGCGCTGGAAGAAATCGTTCAGCGCCGCCCGGTACGCCTCCGCCGCCACCATGAAGTTGTCGTTGTGTCCGCCGCGCAGACGCACCAGCCGCTTGGGCGGGTTGGCGGCCGCGTAGAGCTCCTCGGCCATGGCGAAGGGGACGATCTCGTCGTCGGGGCTGTGCAGGATGAGGAGCGGGGCGTGGACGCCACCGATCTTGGCCAAGGCGTCGTAGCGCACGGAGAGCAGCAGCTCGACCGGCAGCCACGGATAGTGATAGCGCGCCACGGCGGCGATGCTGGTCGGGGCGCTCTCGAGCACCAGCCCGCCGAGCGGCTGCCTGGCGGCGAGGTCGACGGCGATCGGGCCCCCGAGCGACTCGCCGTAGGCGACCAGCCGTTCGGCTGGCAGACCGCGTGCGCGCAGCCACTGATAGGCGGCCTCGGCGTCGCGGTACGTCCCGGTCTCGTCCGGGGATCCCTCGCTGCGGCCGTAGCCGCGGTAGTCCAGCAGCAGGAGGTCGGCGCCGAGCTCGTTCAGCACCGACAGCTTGTCCAGCCGATGGCTGATGTTGCCGGCGTTGCCGTGCAGGAACAGCACCGTGTGCCGCGGCGCGGCAGCGGGCACGAACCACGCGTGCAGGCGCACGCCGTCGCTCGCGCGCAGATACACGTCCTCGTAGGCCAGTCCGAGCGCCGCCGGCGTGCCGCCGTCATGCGCGCGGCTGGGAAAGTAGACGAGGCGATCCGCAAAACGAGCCATCGGCGCAAACCCGAGCAGCAGCCAACTGCAAGCGTGACGAGCGGCGCTCTCAGCCGTTTCGGAGCCGCCGGCATGACCGACGTCGATTTCTCATGGAAGGGGAATTTACCACGGAGGCACGGGGGGGATTCAGGGCAGCCGCAGCGGCGCCTGCGCGATTTTTTCGGCCCACCCGCGCCGCCCTCCAAATTTTGACCGAGGGTCGATCTCGGAGGTCCACCCAAGCTTGCCGACGGGCGCCGCTGCATGAGAGGAATCGCCGCCATGGTGGATCGGGCGCGGCGGCTCACCCTCGCGACGGCGTTCTTCCTGGCTGCATGCGCGTCGAAGGACACGCGCGCCTACCTGGGTGGCCAGCCGGTCGATCTGCAGGAGCTCACACCGGAGGAAGTCGCCCGCGCGGTGCAGATCACGCCCCGCGGCAACGATGTTTTCTTCCAGGCCCCGCCGATCCAGACGACCAAGATGATCGACCTGCACAGCGCCGGCAAGGAAATGGGCGTCAGTCTCGGGTCGATCGAGCGGGTGCGGTTCGGCTACCTGTTCGGCGTGCTCGACCGCCAGTCCGGAGCGATGAAGCACTACGTGCTCTTCCAGTCGAACTTCGTCACCGGCAACGACCGCTACGCCGCGGTGAGCCTGGCGGGTCAGCCGCTGCAGTTCACGGTCTCCCGCGCTCCCGATCCCTGCGTCCCGAACTGCTTCCCGGTCGTCGAGGCGCTCATCGTCTCGCTCTCCGAGGAGCAGTTGCGGGCCAACCGCGGCAGCGGCCTGCCGCTGACCATCACGCTCGACAGCGGCTACACCATCACCACCAAGGGCAACCCCGCATACGTCCAGGGCTACCTGCAAGCGGTCGACGCCTATCGGGGTTGAGCAACCCGAGTACTTCGAGGAGTGGAAAGCGGGCGTCTCGCCCGCGCATAAGACTACGACGCCTTGGCGAGGTTCCCGGCGTGTAGGCCGCACTCCTTCATGGTCTCTTCTTCCCACCACCAACGCCCGGCGCGCTCGTGCTCGCCCGGACGAACGGCGCGCGTGCAGGGCTCGCAGCCGATCGAGATGAAGCCGCGCTCGTGGAGCACGTTGTAGGGCACGTCGTTGCTGCGGATGTACTCCCACACCTGCTGCGAGCTCCAGTTGGCGAGCGGGTTGAACTTCACCAGCGGGTGCGAGTCGGAACCGAAGGTCGGATCGGCCTGGACGACCGGCACCGCCGCGCGGGTGCCGGGGCTCTGGTCGCGCCGCTGGCCGGTGATCCACGCCGCCAGCGGGGCGAGCGCGCGCTGCAGCGGCTCCACCTTCCGTACCCCGCAGCATTCCTTGTGACCGTCGCGGTAGAAGGAGTAGAGGCCCTTCGCCGCCACCAGCTTCTGCACCGCTTCCGGGTGCGGAAAGTAGGTCTCGATCGGGATCTTGTAGTGCGTCCGTACCTTCTCGAGGAACTGATAGGTCTCGGGGTGCAGCCGGCCGGTGTCGAGCGAGAAGACCTTGAACTTGCCGCCGGCCTTGCACGCCATGTCGACCAGGACGACGTCTTCGGCGCCGCTGAACGAGAGCGCCACGTCGGGCCCGTACTCCTTTATGGCAACCCCGACCAGCTCGCTTGGAGAGCGGCCGGCCCACTGTTCGGCGAGAGCCGGAATGCGCTTGAGATCGAGTGCCATGACTTCCCCCTGTTCGAATCCCTTCGACGCGGGCGCGTCGCCCCGCGGCCAGGATCTGATCGTCGTGCCGTCGTGCTGTGCAGAACCGCGCCGGACGCGGCGCTCCCGGATGGCTAGCAGGGTCGCGCGGGTCGACGCAACCGCCGCGCGGCGGGCAGCCCGAGAGGACGCCTCACCGAGGGGGTGGTAGGCTTGTGGACGCGCTCGTCCCGTCCTACGGTTCGGCGAGTCGGGATGGGCGGCAGGCCCAGTTCGAGCAATCTGCAGCTCTTGCCCCAGAGGCGAGGCGCCTCCGGGCGACGTCGAGATCCGGGACAGAAGGAGGCCACGTGCGCAGAGGATCGACTCGGGGACCGCGGCTCTCCGGTGACGCGTCGGCGCGCACCGACGACCTGGCGACGCGCTATCGAGCGGTGCGGGCCCTCACCGAGGCACTGCGCGCCCCGCTGTCGGCCGAGGACTGCCAGGCGCAGTCGATGGAGGACGCCAGCCCGGCCAAGTGGCATCTCGCCCATACCACCTGGTTCTTCGAAACCTTCGTCCTCGAGCCGGGCTGGGCGGGGTACCAGCCGTTTCGTCCGCAGTTCCGCGTCCTCTTCAACTCGTACTATCAGCAGGTCGGCCCGCAGTACCCGCGCCCGCGGCGCGGGCTGCTGACCCGTCCAGGGCTCGACGAGGTGCTCGCGTACCGCGCGCACGTCGACCGCCACGTGCTCGAGCTGCTCGCCCGCGGCAACGGCCGCGGCGAGCCGCTGGCGGCGGTGGTCGAGCTCGGCCTCCACCACGAGCAGCAGCATCAGGAGCTGCTGCTGACCGACGCCAAGCACCTGTTGGCGTCCAGCCCGCTGCGGCCCGCCTACGCCGCCGCGGCCCCGGCCCAGCGCGGCGCATCCGTTCCCCTGCGCTGGCAGGGCTTCGCCGGTGGGCTGCGCGAGATCGGACACGACGGCGGCGGCTTCGCCTTCGACAACGAGCGCCCACGCCACGCCGTTGCGCTGGCACCGTTCAAGCTGGCGACGCGGCTGGTGACCAACGGCGAGCTCCTGGCCTTCATCGAAGACGGCGGCTACGAACGCGCCGATCTCTGGCTGTCGGACGGCTGGATCGCCGTGCAGTCGCGCGGCTGGTGCGCTCCGCTGTACTGGGAACGGCGCGACGGCGCGTGGTGGCAGTTCACCCTCGCCGGCATGCAGCCACTGGCCGCGGATGAACCGGTCTGCCACGTCAGCCTCTACGAGGCCGACGCGTACGCGTCCTGGGCCGGCGCACGGCTGGCCACCGAGGCCGAGTGGGAGGTGGCGGCGGCGGCGCAGCGGGTCGACGGTAACCTGCTCGACAGCGGCCGTCTGCATCCCCAACCCGCGCCGCGCCTCGAGGGCGTGCAGCAGCTCTTCGGCGACGCGTGGGAATGGACGCGCAGCGCCTACGCCCCCTACCCCGGCTACCGCCCCCCGGCCGGCGCGTTGGGAGAGTACAACGGGAAGTTCATGGTCAACCAGCTGGTGCTGCGCGGCGGGTCGTGCGCCACGCCGGCGTCGCATATCCGACCGACCTATCGGAACTTCTTTCCGCCCGACTCGCGGTGGCAGTTCAGCGGCATCCGCCTGGCAAAGGACAGCTAGGCCGAAACGTCGCTCGCCGTCGCGGACGCCGCGCCCACGCGCACACGCGTTTCGGCCGGCGCGGCCGGCCCTAGACCCGACGTGTCTGTCGGACGGCCTCCAGCTCCTCGAGCGTCTTCGGCCAGTCGTCTTTCAGCAGGCGCGAGAGCGAGCGGTCGGCGAGCAGGCGGCCGCCGGTCTGACAGGCAGGGCAGTAGTTGGTCTCGTTGTCGGCGTAACGGATGCGCTGCACCGGACCGCCGCAGACCGGACACGGCTGGCCGAAGCGGCCGTGCACGGCGAAGCCGGGCCGGAACGCGGTGATGTCGCCGGCGCCAGGGAAGCGGTCGCCGAACTCGGCGCGCAGGGCGTCGATCCACCGCCGCAGCGTGTCCTGCGTGGCGCGATAGAGGCGTTCGACCTCGGCATCGACGAGCTTCGAGGTGAGCTGCACCGGCGAGAGCCGCGCGGCGTGCAGGATCTCGTCCGAGTACGCGTTGCCGATGCCGCTGAACAGATGGGGATCGGTGAGCGCCCGCTTGAGGGTGTGGTTCTCGCGCCGCAACGCGGCGCGAAAGTCGTCCAGGCTGGCGTCGAGCACCTCCAGCCCGCCGGGATCGTGGGCGAGCAGCCCGTCGGCTCCGCGCACCACGTACAGCGCGGCGCGCTTCTTGGGGCTGGCCTCGGTGAGCAGCAGCGTGCCGGTCGGAAAATCGAACCCCACCAATCCGATCCGGCCCGGCGGCTTGGCGCCGCGCTTGCCCCAGCGAAAGCGGCCAGCGATCATCAGATGGATGACGGCATACAGATCGCCGTCGAAGCCGAGCACGATCCGCTTGCCGAGGCGGCGCAGGTGCTCGACCTTGTGGCCAATCAGCTCGCCGATCGGCGGCTCGACCGAGCGCAGCACGAACGGGCTCGCCAAGCGCACGCGCTCCAGCGGCTGGCCGACGATGCGCGGGCGCAGCGCGTCGAGGTAGACCGTGACGTCGGGCAACTCGGGCATTGCCGTCCGCCCAGGCTACACCAGATCCGGTGCGCTTTCAGCGCCGCGGGGGGACCCCCGTTGAGTTTGGCGCCGCAATCCGATTCACTCGGGTAGTTTCAGACAAGGAGAACGCGCCATGGCGCTGAGCGAACAGACCCGCGAACGGATCGAATCCTACATCCACGGCGACGACGTCGTGCTGTTCATGAAGGGCAACCGAGCGATGCCGCAGTGCGGCTTCTCCGGCAAGGTCGTCCAGATCCTCGACAGCCTGGTGGAGGACTACGCGACGGTCGACGTGTTGGCCGACCCCGACGTGCGCGACGGCATCAAGGAGTACTCGTCGTGGCCGACGATCCCGCAGCTCTATTTGAAGGGGGAGTTCATCGGCGGGTGCGACATCATCACCGAGCTCTACGCCACCGGCGAGCTGCACCAGAAGCTCGGCCGGCCCGTCCCGGAACGCAAGATCCCGACCGTGCGCATCTCCGACGCGGCCGCTGCCCGCATCCGCGAGTACATGCAGCGCGCGCCCGGCAAGGAGCTGAAGCTCTCGATCGACGCGCGCTTCCAGGCGTCGCTGGGCCTGACACCGCCTCAGGAGCACGACGTGGTGACGGAGGCGAACGGCATCCGCGTGCTGATGGACCTCTCCACGGCCGAGCGCGCCGACGGCGTGTCGATCGAGCTGGTCGAATCGCCGACCGGCGCCAGCTTCAGGATCGACAACCCCAATGCCCCCGCCGACGTGAAGCAGCTGGCGCCGCACGACGTCCAGAAGCTGCGCGACGAAGGCCGGAAGTTCGTCTTCCTCGACGTGCGCACGCCGGAAGAGCGCGCCACGGCGTCGATCACGGGGACGCGCTTGCTCGACCAAGCCGCCGCGTCGGAGATCGAGCAGCTGCCCAAGGACACCATGCTGGTCTTCCACTGCCACCACGGCGGCCGCAGCCAGGCCGCGGCCGAGCACTTCCGCAGCCGCGGCTTCACCAACGTGCACAACATGGCCGGCGGCATCGACGCGTGGTCGCGCGAGGTCGATCCGAGCGTGCCGCGCTACTGAGGCTCAGGAGCGGAGAGCCATGGCTCTGAAGTGGGGGCGGGCGTCTCGCCCGCCGCGCCGCCGCAGGCGGCGCGCAGACGCGCTCCGCGCGCCTGGCGGCCGAGACGGCCGCCGCCACTTCAGGACAGACTCCTGCGACCGGTGACCGGGAGCGGAAGGGGATGGGGTTGCAAGTGCCGAGCTCGGTCGATGATGTGTGCGCGGCGCTGCGCGAGGCGATCGCGGCGGCGCTGCCCGACGCGCAGGTGCGGGTGACGCCGAACAGCCCCGGCCACTTCGAGATCGAGGTGGTGGCGGCGGCGTTCGCCGGCAAATCGATGGTCCAGCAGCAGCAGCTCGTCTACGGCGCGATCAAGCAGCTGATGGCCGGCGACGGCGCGCCGGTGCACGCCGTCGATCGGCTACGGACCAAGACACCCTGAGCGGCCCGCGAGGGCGCGGGCGGACGTGCCGACTCGCCCACCCGCGACCTCGCGCCGCGCTCAGCTCAGTGCGGTTGTGCCAGCGGATTGCACGGCGTGTCGGCGCCGCCGGCGATCTCCGCCGGCTCGCCCGCATCGCACAAGCCGTTGCAGAAGTTCTCGATCTGGCCGTCCGGACGGAGGAAGTTGAGCAGCATCTTGATGCCGTCCGGTATCTGCGGCCGGTCGGTGTGCGGATCGCACACGCCGCTCGGGATCTGGTTCGCGAGCGGCGGGATGAGCGATTGCTCGGCCGGGTTGAAGAGATCGAACGCTCCCGTATCGAACATGACGAAAGCCGAATCGAGCGGGCCGTCGCGATCCGGAATGCCCTGCAAGTCGCGCTGGATCGACGCCGGCGTCAGGTTCGGCAGCTGCAGGGTGCGCGCCTCGATCTCGGCGCACTGGTTCGAGACCTGCATGTCGAGCCAGGCCGAGGTCATGAGGATGTGCTTGGGATCCCCCGAACCCGGCAGCGGGTCGCTGGTGATGTGACGCGCGTAGCCGCCCGGCTCGGCGCCGATCCACAGCTCGTTGAGGAGCCCGAGGCCGAGGATGGTCTGCATCGGATCGGTGAGGCCGAACGACGCAAGCAACAGCTGGAAGGATCCGAACTGGGTCGAGCGCTGCAACAGGCAGGCGAAGTTGATCGCCGGTACGTCGACCCCGAAGCGTTGCACGTCGGGGGTCAGAGCCGAGAACCAGGTGCCCATGATGCCGCCCAGACTGATGCCGTAGTAGTACATCTCCGTGTCCGGACCGGGGAACACCGGCGCGCCCGTCGGCGTCTGGAAGACGTCGGTGTTGCGGTTGAACAAGCCGCGCTTCATCATCCGCCCGAGCACCAAGGTGTTGAGCATCCCCTGGCGCAGCCGGTCGGGCAGCGCGGGGAAGTTGTTGAGCTGGCTCATGTTGACGCCGACGACCTCGCCGACCAGCCACTGAAAGTCGTAGGTCGAGAGCCCACGCCAGTCGGTCGCGCCGGCCACGTACGTCCACGGCGCGACGGCGCCCGCCAGGGGGGGTACGAAGGTCGTCATGTCCTGTCCGGAGCCGAACAGGCCGTGCCCGAGCACGATCGGGTGCGCCACCGGCCCGTTCTCCTGCAGGATGGTGCACGGGATCGAGATGCTGAAGTTCGCGTCGGTGAACCCGTTCTGCAGCGGTTGACCGTTGGCATCGAGGTTGAGGAACCCCACGCCGTCCTGGTTCGGATCCTTGGTGAGGAAGAGCGGGCTCTTATAGGTGCCGGTCACGTCGCGCCAGACGATCGCCCCGGGGGCGGTGCAGTCATGGTCCTGCACCTGCGTGACGGTGAAGGGCACCGCGTTCGGATCGGCTTCGACGGTGTCGAGCCACGCGAACCCCTGGTCGCGCATCGACAGCATGGCGCCGGTGAGCTGCTGCTCGCTCTGCACGGAGAAGTCGAAGGCCAGCACCAGGTCGTCGCGCGCGACACCGTGCTGCGCCAGGGTGGCGAAATTGGCTTCCATCGCCGCGCGCCGCGATTCGACGGCGGCGATGTTGGTCGGCCGATTGTCGCGCAAGGCGGCGAAGACCGGCTCGGCGACGACCGGATCGCCGCTGGCGGTTTTCAGATTGCGCATGGCGACGATGTAGTGATGGCCGGGGACGAGGCTCACCCCCGGCCGCATGATCAGCGCCTGGCGCGGCAGGTTGCCGACCGCGTGGGCGTCGTTCTCCAGATAGTGCAGGATGCGCTCGCCGGTGGTGGCGTCCATCAGCACCGACGGGCTGTCGGCGTCGAGCGAGCGGCTGCCGTAGGTGCGGGTATTGATCCACGGCGGTCCGGCCGGCTGGCCGCAGCACCCGGCCGCGAACAGGCGCGCGGCTTCGGAGCGTTCGACATCCACGCCCTGCGGGAAGTGCATGAGGATTTGGGACATCGGGCTGAAGCCATCGAGCTTGTTGATCGGATCGGGGGACACCGGCTCTCCGATCACCGTCGGCAGGCCGCTGGCCGGGACGTGGACGCGGAAGCCCGTGGCGGTGGTCGAATCGGGGACCAGGAAGCGCGAGGACGGGTAGGGCAGCAGGCACTCGGTGTCGTTCAGCACCTCGCATTCGTCGGGATTGTTGAGGGCGATGGCCTGGAAGTGCGACTCGGCGCTGATCGGCGCGCCGTTGACGTCGACCTGCGCCGAGAGCGTGTGCATGCCCACCTCGACGCCGACGAGCTCGCCGACGATCTCGTTGCCGGCGACCGACAGCTGGTCGGTGACGTCGGCGCCGTCGAGCTGGACCATGGCGGTGTTGTCGTCGGCGGTGACCGGGAGGACGATCTGCGCCGCCACGGTGCCGGCGAGCACGACCATGCCGTCGCCGGGCTGGACGATCGAGATCGCCTCGGGGCACCCGTCGAGGGCGTTGTCCACGCCCTTGACCAGCTGCGCGATGTCGACGACGCCCTGACTGTTGGCGAACGCCTCGCAGGCGCTCACCGGCTGTAAGCCGAGCGCGATGTTGACGCCGAGGACCAGGTTGCTGATCACGACCTTGGACTGCCCGTCACAATCGCCGACACAAATCTGCGCCAGACTGGCATGCGGCGCGCCTGCCGCGACCGCGATCAGCAGCGCGAGGCGCCGCCACCAGCGTGTGGAACCGACCATCAGGGACCCCCTTCTTTGCGTCGAGTCGCCACGTCGGCGCGTTGCCGTGCACCGACGATGCAGCAATACGTCACTCTACGAGAAACAATGCGTTTGGCGCAACGCTAATATGTTCGAGGTGGGTGGTCGGGCGCCGAGTGCCGCGGCGGGCTTTGCACAGAAACCTCAGCCCGAGCCTGAGCCTCTCAGAAAACAAGGCTCAGGCTGAGGCTAGGACCGGACGAGAAGGCTTTTCGTGCATAGCCCCGCGAGCGATCAGCTGCGGCTCCAGCGCGGTGGGCGCTTCTCGACGAACGCGCACATCCCCTCCTGCGCGTCGACCGCCAGCGCGTTCATGCTCATCACCTCTTTGGCGTAGGCGTACGCCTTGGCCTGGTCGAGGTCGATCTGGGCGTAGAAGGCCTGCTTGCCGATGGCGACGGTCACCGAGCTGGCAGCGCTGATCTGCTCGGCCAGCGCGCGCGTGGCGGCGGCGAGCTCCGCGCCGGGCACGACGCGGTTGACCAGTCCCCAGTCGGCCGCCGTGCGCGCGTCGATCGGGTCACCGGTCAACAGCATCTGCATGGCGCGCTTGCGGCCGATGGCGCGCGTCAGCGCCACCATCGGGGTGGTGCAGAAGAGGCCGATGTTCACGCCCGGCGTGGCGAAACGCGCCGCCTCGCTGGCGACGGCCAGGTCGCAGGTGGCGGCGAGTTGGCAGCCAGCCGCGGTGGCGATGCCGTGCACCTGGGCGATCACTGGCTGCGGAATCGCCTGAATGGCGGTCATCAGCTCGACGCAGCGGTCGAACACGCGTCGATAGGCCGCGACGTCGCGGTCGAGCAACTCGCGCAGATCGTGACCGGCGCTGAACGCGGGGCCGTTGCCGGCCAGGATCACGGCGCGGGTCTCGGCCCGCGCGCCGGCGGCGCGGAACGCCTCGATCAGCTCGGCCATGTGCGCCTCCGAGAGCGCGTTGCGGCGCTCGGGGCGGTTCATCGTGATGCAGGTGAGCGCGCCGTCGTGCGCGACCAGGATGTGCTCGAAGGCCATCGGGACCCTCCTACCCGGCGACGCTACCACGAAAGCCATTGCGGAGCAGGCGCCACCACAGCGCACTGAACGCGCTGTGCGCGGCGCGCGGTCGCGCCGCCTGTCACCGGCCGTGCGCCAGCCGGAGTGACCGCCGAGAACTCGGCGTCGGGCGCGGCACCGCGTCACTCGCGTCCAGCCGGCGGCGTGACCGGCCGCGCGCGCGCGCCGCGGTGCTCCCGGACTGCGGCTTGCTTGGTCCGGTGGCAGGAGAGGCCGGTCGAGAAGGGACGGAGAGGCGGGCCGCGATGCCACAAGCGGGAGCTTCCAATCGCGATGTCTTGCAAAGTCGCCGACGCCGGCGGAACCGGCGGGTTTCTCATTGACCATTCTCGAGGGGCCTTCGTATACTCCGCACGTTCGGCCGCAGATGAGGGGGTCGCGGGGGCAGCGGCTGCCTGCCGATCACGCGGCGAACTCGGGGGTGATATGAGATGAAGACGGGGGGCGCTGGCTGCGCGGTCCTTGCCGCGGCGCTTGCGATCGCCGCGCCCGCGCGTGCGATCCTGATCGGGGGCGGCGGTTCGTCCTCCAAGGACTGCCTGGTCGTCTACGACGTCGCGGCCAACTTCCCCGAGACCGCGCCGAGAGCGGTGCGCTGTACGGACGGGGCCGAGTGCGACCTCGACCACAAGGTCAATGGGTCGTGCAGCCTGGGCATCACCGTGTGCCTCAACAGCACCGTCGACCCGTCGTGTACGCTGAGCGGCGTCGAGTCGATCAACATCGATCACTCCTTCGACAACGGCACCGATCCGAAGTTCGATCCCGACTTCCTCGCCCTGCGGACGCGTATCGACAGCACCTTCACATTCCCGGTCACCGCGGCGGACTCCTGCACCGACCAGGTGGTGTTCACCGTCCCGATCAAGGGACCGCTCGGGCACAACCACTGCGCGCCGCATCGCAAGAAGCTCAAGGTGGCGGCGGTGTCGACCCCGGCGGGCGGGTCGGAGCCCGACAACGACACGATCAAGTTCACCTGCGAGCCGGCGCCGGGGGACGGCTGCGACCCGACGAAGCTCTACAACAGCACGTTCGACCGCATGCAGGAGCAGATCTTCAATCAGAACTGCGCGCTCGGCGGGTGCCACGACTCGCAGAGCCAGTCGGGCGGCCTGCTGCTCGAAACCGGCGCGGCGTACGGCAACCTGGTCAATCACGTCCCCGGCAACGGCTCCGCGGCCGCCGCCGGCTGGCTCCGCGTCGACCCGGGGTCGGTCGACACCAGCTTCCTGTTTCACAAGATCGAGGGCGATCTGCCCGACTCGAGCTACGGGCTGCGCATGCCGCGCAACCGCCCGAAGCTCAACCGGACGCTGCGCAACATCATCGAGCTGTGGATCCAGGCCGGGGCACCGCCGGACACGACGGGCAACTGGGTACCCGGCACGTTTTGAACGAGGAGAGGTCAATGAGCGCAGACACCCCGCTGGTCCTGTCCGACGCTCGGCATCTGCTGCGCCGCGCCGGCTTCGAGGCCACCGTCGCGGCGGCGCAGAAGCTGGTGGACGACAACCCCACCCGCGGCGACGCCGCCGACCAGCTGCTGAGCTTCACGCCGTCGAAGTTCAAACCCGGCGGCCGCTACGTCGAGGACATCGCCAACAAATGGGTACGGTACATGGTCAAGACCAAGCTCCAGCTGCAGGAGCGGCTGGTGCTCTTCTGGCACGACCATTTCGCCACCAGCTTCCAGAAGGTCGGCGATGTCGGCCAGATGGCGGTCCAAAACCGTCTGATCCGGCTGAACTGCCGGGGCAGCTTCAAGGACTTCGTCAAAGCCATCAACAAGGACCCGGCGATGATGGAGTTCCTCGATACCGTGCATAACCACAAGGGCGACCCGAACGAGAACTACGGGCGCGAGCTGCAGGAGCTCTTCACCCTCGGGGTCAAGGATCCGATGGGCAACCCCAACTACGAGCAGGACGACGTCAAGCAGATCGCCCGCGCCTTCACCGGCTGGGACTACGATCGGACCGGCACCGCCTTTCTCGACACCAGCTCGCACGACAAGGGCGACTCGGTTGAGCACTGGAACCCGGCCCGCGGGCCGAAGGTGATCTACAAGACGCGCGGGGGATTCGGAAACCCCAGCGGCCAGGACTTCAGCGCCGGGACCAACTACGCGCAGGAGGTCGACAACGTCATCGACATCATCTTCCGGCACCGGTACCTGGACGCCACCAACACCCTGCGCAACACCGTCGGCGACTATATCGCCAAGAAGCTGATCACCTACTTCGCGCAACCCGATCCCTCGCAGAGCTACGTCACCGCGGTCGTCGACGAGTCGGGGTTCGGCTCGTCCTTCGACCTCACCGCGCTGTTGAAGTCGATCTTCGTCCACGACGACTTCTATCTCACCGCCGTGCCCCCGGGAGCGGGAACGCACAAGTCGGTGAAATGGCCGGTCGACTATGTCGTCAGCTCGCTGCGGCTGCTGCAGATCCGCCTGAAGGGGAAGGACCAGAGCCTGCTCGGCGGCGAGGGCGATCCGCAAGGCGGCGACGATGTTTCCATCCGCGATCTGCTGGAGAACATGGGCCAGGTGCTGTTCGAGCCGCCGAGCGTGTTCGGCTGGGATTGGGAGACCGCCTGGCTCAGCAGCGCCACGCTGCTCGCCCGCTATGCGTTCGCGCGCGACATCGCCGGGGCCCGCGGCGGCGGGCGCACGTCGTTCCGCCCCGAGCGCCTCTTCGATCTGACCGAGAGCGATCCCGGCACCATCGTCGACGCGGTCACCGAGCTGCTCGGCGTCAAGGATCAGCTCACCAACAGCAACCGCGACGACCTGATCACCTATCTCACCGACGCCGGCGCCATGCCCACCATCGACCTGAGCGACACCGACACGCTCTACCGCAAGCTCAACGGCCTCGTCGCGGTGGTGCTGCAGTCGCCCGTCTACCAGCTCCAATAGGCGCGGCTTCCGAGGAGACCCCCCATGGCCATCACTCGACGACAGTTCATCACACGCACGGGGCTCGCCGCGGCCGGCACGCTGATCGGGCCGGGGCTGTTTCGCAACCCCCTGCTGCGCGAGGCGTTCGCGCAGCTCATGCAGGATCGGTACCTCATCGTCCTCTTCCTCGACGGCGGCAACGACGGGCTGAACACCGTCACCCCGCAGGCGGGGCCGTTGCGCTCCGACTACGAGGACGCGCGCAACAGCATCCAACTGCTGCCCGGCGAGCTGATCGTACCGGTGAAGGCCTTCACCGACACGCACAGCGGCACCCAGCTCGGCTTCCATCCCGGACTCGGCGGCACCAACGGCGGCATCGCGGCGCTGTACGATGCGAACATGGTCGCGGTCATCCAGGGCTGCGGCTACCCCGAGTACAACCTCTCGCACGATCTCTCACGCTCCATCTGGCAGACCGGCAGCCCCCTGACGACCGTCGGCACGGGTTGGATGGGCCGCTATCTGCTGAACAACGGCTACGCGCCGACCGACATACCCGCCTGTACGATCGGCGACTCCGTCGCCCCGGAACTGCGGCAGACCGCCACCAGCGTGCTCGCCTTCGACAACCTGCAGGACTTCGGCTTCCCCTACGACTACGCGTACGACAACGACACGACCTTCAAGGACGCCGTGTTCAATGCCTTGCACAGGCTTCCCAACGGGGCGGCCGCCAACGCCAACTCGACGATGCAGTACATCGGCAATACCGGTGGATCGACATTGGACGCCACCAACTCGTATCCCCCGCTGCACCGCAAGTACGTGCAGGACCGGCCGACCTGGAACGCCAAGTACTCGAGCGGCGGCACCCCGCCGGGGCTCAACACCAGCACGGCGCGCGACTTCCGCGAGATCGCCAAGGTGATCTACGGCGTCGCCAGCGGTGTGGCGAACGTCAACGCGCGCTTCTTCGAGCTGCGCAACGGCGGCTACGATACGCACTCGGATCAGGGCGGCGCCGACTCGCAGGGGCAGCACTACAATCTGCACCGCGAGGTCGGCGACGCGGTCAAGCTCTTCTTCGACGATCTCACCGACATGGCCGCCCACGCCGGCTCCCAGACCGGCCTCCAGAACCTGCACAAGAAGGTCGTGGTGATGGTGTGGAGCGAATTCGCCCGCCGCATCACCCAGAACGACAGCGGCACCGACCACGGCTCGCAGGGCCCGATGTTCGTCATCGGCGGCGGGGTGAACGGCGGCGTGTACGGCACGCACGCCAACATCGCGCAGTCGGCGCTGGACGACGACGGCAACACACCCTACTCGCAGGCCCCGGGCTTCCGCTCGACCGATTTCCGCGACGTCTACGGGACGATCATCAAGCACTGGCTCGGCATGGCCGACCCGAGCATCCTGCTGCCCACCGACCCGATCATCAGCTCCTCGTACTGGAACACGGCCAACTTCGACATGGGGTTCGTCTAAAGCGCTTCGCCAGAGCGCCTCCTGACACGACACAGCGAGCGCGGGTTCCGGCCGGCACAGCCGGCCCTACGGCGCCAACGGCGCACCGTGATGTGGTGCCAGACCGACGGCCGTGCAGCATGACGCTCGGCGACTACTACTTCGCCGACCCGCGGCTGGTGCTGGTGCCGATCGAGCACCTGAGCCCTGCCGGCGTCACCGACGAGTTCGCCGCCGCGGTCACGCAGTGGCGCGGCTGGACCGCCGCCCACATCGAGCTGTTCAACCTCGCCTTCGCGCGCTACTGGTCGCGCACCGCCGCGCTGGCGCGGCGCACGCGCACGTGGGCGCCGCCGCGCTTGCGCCACGTCGCCGTCCTCACCGATCCCCTCGCCGTCCATCCGCTGGCGCAGCTCCTCAACACCAGCGCCTGGACGCTCACCGCCGGCGACCTCGATCCGGCGACGTCGCACCCCGAGCTCGCCGCGTACCTGCTCGTGCACGGCGATCGCCTCGCGACGGCCGGCGACGTGACCATGGCCGCCCTCCTCAATGCCGCCTACTGGTTCGACCGCACCGATGCGGAGCGCGCCGCGTTCGCCGCCGCCGCGGCGCGCTCGACACGACCCGACGCCGCCGCCTTCCAGGCGCTGGCCGACGCGACCGCGTGGCTGTGCCAACTCGCGCACGAGCCCCTGCGTCCGCCCCGCCCCGGCGGCGGCGACCGCCCCATCCCCGGGTCCGGCCTGTTCGTGCCGTCGGCCTTGCAGTCGCAGCCACAAGCGCTCGTCGATGGTTGGGCGGCCGTCGCGCGCGGCGCCGTGCAGCGCTACGAGGCGGCCTGGCGCGCCCCGGACCGGCCCGCCGTCGCCGCGCTCGCCGACTGGCTCGCCGCCGCGACGCCCCCGCTGCTGATCGTCGCCCGCGGCGGGCGGATCGTCTGGGATCCCGAGACGCCGGATCGGCTCGGCCGGCTGCGCGCCGAGCTCGCGCACGCCAGCGGCGCCGCGGTGCGCGACGTGCACGCCGACCTCGCCGTCCTCGACCGGCACACGCGCCGCTTCCTCTCCGCGCTCGCCGAACCGGACGCACTTCCGCCGGTCGGGCCCGACGCCGAGCAACGCGGCTACACGTACATGCACCGCGGCCGACGATTGCTCGCCTACGACCTCGACGAGCCCGGCATCGACCGCCGGCGCGGGCCCGCGCTGCCGTACGCGCGGGCGATGCTCGGCGCCCGCGCCGCGCACGAGTGGGCGCACCTCGCCGTCGACGCCGGCTGGGTGCCGCTCGCGGTCGCCGCCGACGAGCAGGCGCGCCGCGTCGGCGAGCTCGCCGCACGCCTCGAGACCCTGATCGCCGCCGCGCCGGAGAGCATCCGGCGCCTCACCGCGGGCGACCTCGCGTCGCTGGCGGCCGATGCGGGGACGCCCGCCGGCGCGGCGCTCGCCGGCGGGCTGGTGCGCCGCCTGCCGGACTACCAGGCCAACCGGCTCGCGGTACGCTGGCTCGACGAGGCGGAGCGCGAAACCTACGTGCGGCAGAATGTGCGGACCCTGCGCGCCGAGTTTCCGCCCGCCGGGCTGTGGCGCATGCTGGTGCGCTATCTGTACGAGCTCCAGTATCTGCGCTTCAGCGCGGTGGCCGACCCGCGCACGTTCTTCCTGCGCAGCACCTGGTTCGACGCCGATGTGCTCGACCGCGGCGTGCTCGACACCGCGGACTTCGACGCGTTGAGCGCGGCCGTGGCAGCGATCTGCGATGCCTACGCGGTCGATGAGACGCGCTTCGTCGCCCGGCCCGCGTGACCAGCCGGCCGCGGCGACTCGACGCGGCGTCTCCGACATGTAGGATGGCCCCGTGTCGACCGAGATCGCCCTCGTCCATCGCATCGCCGAGATCGAGCGCGCCGAATGGGACGCCCTGGTCGGACCGGACGGTTCGCCGTTTCTCGAATGGGACTGGCTCGACGCGCTCGAACAGTCTGGCTGCGTCACGGCGAAGCGCGGCTGGGCTCCACACCACCTGACCGTCCGCGAGAACGGGGGGTTGATCGCCGCGGCCGCCATGTACCTCAAGGGGCACAGCCAGGGTGAGTTCGTCTTCGACCACACCTGGGCGGAAGCGGCCGAGCGCGCCGGCCTCTCGTACTACCCGAAGCTGCTCGTCGCCGTGCCGCTCACCCCGGCCACCGGCCGGCGCATCCTCACCCATCCCGAACGCCCGCGCGCGCCGCTGCTCGAGCTCGCCGCCGGGGCGCTGCGCGACGCGTGCCGGTCGAACGAGATCTCGTCGGTGCACGTGACCTTCTGCGCCGACGACGAGATCGCGCCGCTGCGCGCGGCGGGCTTCCTGCACCGCCAGGGGGTGCAGTACCACTGGCGCAACCGCGATTACGGGTCGTTCGACGACTATCTCGCG
>Ga0335082_10003443_pt1 | contig 17187 bp, 15 predicted proteins | sample Lox_Sample_41_FD_206718 | JGI IMG/M metagenome (GOLD analysis project Ga0335082, IMG submission 206718) | Soil microbial communities from Loxahatchee National Wildlife Refuge, Florida, United States - Lox_Sample_4.1 | ecosystem: Environmental > Terrestrial > Soil > Wetlands | place: USA... | reverse complement strand
GATCAGTGGCGCACGCAGCGGTTTCGCGCGCTCCTTGGTAATGGCGGCCTCAGGTGCATTCGGTTCGCGTGCCTTGAGCGCGGCGGCCAGCACGTCGCCGAGCCGCGATCGTGCGTCGCCGGAGATGACGACGAAGCGCCATGGATGCAGCCGCCCGTGATCGGGAGCGCGCACGGCGGCGCGCAGCATCGCATCCAGCGCGGCGCGGTCCGGCGCGGGGTCGGTGAGCGAGAGCGGGCTCGCGCGCGTCGTCAGGGCTTCCAGGGCATCCATGTGCGTTGCGTCCGTCGCGCTCCCTGGGGCCAGATGGCCTCGGCCTGCGCGCGAAGGTTGCGCACCATCGACTCGTCGGCCATCTGCTTCGCCTGCGGGTTGAGGTCGGTCACGGCGCTTTCCCGGCGAAGCGATCGTTGCTGCAAAGAGGGGCACATCGGATCACGCGTCAGTCGGCGAGCTCGATTTCGACCCGCCGGTTGCGGCGGCCCTCGCTGCGGATCTTCGTCACGCGGATGGCGCCGATTTCGGCGATGTTCCTGACGTGCGTGCCGCCGCAGGGCTGCAGGTCGATGCCGGGGATCCTGACGAGCCGCACCCGACCCGCACCGCGCGGCGGCTGCACGCTCATCGTCTTGACGAGCTCGGGCCGGGCATCGAGCTCGTCGTCGGAGATCCATTCGGTTTGCGTTTCGACGGCGCGAGCGATCAGCGCGTTGGTCTCCCGCGCGATCCGATCGGCGTCGAGGAGACTCATGTCGATGTCGAAATCGAGACGGGCCTTGGCCGGAGAGATGTTGCCGCCGGTGACCGGCGCGACGACCACGCACGACATCACGTGCAATGCGGTGTGCAGACGCATCAGCGCGTAGCGACGCGCCCAGTCGATCTCGAGGGTGATCGCTTCTCCCCGCTCGGGTCGCGGCATCGCGGGCGCGGGGACGTGCAGCACGGTATCGATCGCGTCGCCCTTGCGGGTGTCGGCGATCATGATGTGCTCGCCGTTTGGCCGCCGCAGCACGCCCGCGTCGCCCTGCTGGCCCCCGCCCTGCGGGTAGAAGATCGTGCGATCGAGCTCGATGCCGCCGTCGTGCACGGCGACGACGCGGGCGGTTGCGCCGGTTGCGTACGCGTCGTTCCTGAACAGCAGCTCGGTAGCCATGTCGTCGAACCGGAAATGTGCGTCGATGTCATATTAGCATTCGTCGCGAACGCGGGCAGTGCAGCGAGCGCACCAGTGAACGGCGAAAACCGGCATCTGCTATTGTCGCGTTCATGCAGGGGATTATCTCCGTCTCGAAGCTTTCCAAGACGTATGCGTCCGGCTTCGAGGCGCTGAAGAACGTCGATCTCGAGGTTCGCCGCGGCGAGATCTTCGGCCTGCTCGGGCCGAACGGCGCGGGGAAGACGACGCTCATCAGCATCATCTGCGGCATCGTCAATCCCACCGCCGGGGCAATTCTCGTCGACGGCTGCGATATCCGTGCCGACTATCGGCGCGTGCGGTCGATGATCGGTCTCGTGCCGCAGGAGCTCACGACCGACGCCTTCGAGACCGTTTGGGCGACCGTATCCTTCAGCCGCGGACTGTTCGGCAAGGCGCCGAATCCCGCGCACGTCGAGAAAGTGCTGAAGGACCTGTCGCTGTGGAACAAGAAGGACGACCGGATCATCACGCTGTCGGGCGGCATGAAGCGCCGGCTGCTGATCGCCAAGGCACTGTCGCACGAGCCGACGATCCTCTTTCTCGACGAACCTACTGCCGGCGTCGACGTCGAGCTGCGCCGCGACATGTGGAATCTCGTGCGCTCGCTCAAGGCGGCCGGCGTCACGATCATCCTGACGACGCATTACATCGACGAGGCCGAAGAGATGGCCGACCGGATCGGCGTCATCAACAAGGGCGAGATCATCCTGGTCGAGGACAAGGTCGAGCTGATGGCGAAGCTCGGCAAGAAGCAGCTCACGCTGCAGCTCGACGCCGCACTGGGGCATATTCCGTCGCGGCTTTCCGGCTATCACCTCGAGCTCTCCGACGGCGGAAACGCATTGACGTACACCTACGATACGCGGGGCGAGCGGGCCGGCATCGCCGCGCTCCTCAGGGACCTGGGCGAGGAGGGGATCGGGTTCAAGGATCTGCAGACCACGCAGAGCTCGCTCGAGGACATCTTCGTGAGCCTGGTGAGGGAAGGCACGTGAATCTCCACGCCGTGCGCGCGATCTACCGGTTCGAGATGGCCCGAACCGGGCGGACGCTGATGCAAAGCATCATTTCCCCCGTGATCTCGACATCGCTCTACTTCGTCGTCTTCGGCGCAGCGATCGGCGGGCGCATCCAGCAGATCGACGGGATCAGCTACGGCGCGTTCATCGTGCCCGGCCTCATCATGCTGTCGCTCTTGACGCAGAGCATCGCCAATGCGTCGTTCGGGATCTACTTTCCGCGCTTCACGGGAACGATCTACGAGCTCCTGTCGGCGCCGGTGTCCTATCTGGAGATCGTCGTGAGCTACGTCGGGGCGGCCGCGACCAAGTCGATCATCCTCGGCCTCATCATTCTCGCGACCGCGGGATTGTTCGTGCCGTTGCACGTGGCCCACCCCGGGTGGATGCTGCTGTTCCTGCTGCTGACGGCGGTGACCTTCAGCCTGCTGGGCTTCATCATCGGCATCTGGGCCGACGGCTTCGAGAAGCTGCAGCTCGTGCCCTTGCTGATCGTCACGCCGCTCACCTTTCTGGGCGGCAGCTTCTACTCGATCGACATGCTGCCGCCGTTCTGGCAGAAGGTGACGTTGTTCAATCCCGTCGTGTACCTGATCAGCGGTTTTCGCTGGAGCTTCTACGGCATTGCCGACGTGAGCGTCGCCGTCAGCCTCGCGATGACGACCGTGTTCATGGCGGTCGCGCTCGCGATCGTCGCGTGGATTTTCAGGACGGGATATCGCCTGAAGAGCTAGTTCGGGCGACAAAAAGGGCCCGGCGCTGGCCGAGCCCTCCTCGACGGATCGGACGCGCCGGCTGGCCGACGGCCGCTCCGTTCGAGACCTTTGCCGCTATGCGTCAGTCTTCGTCGTCCCAGTGGCCGGCGCGATAGTGCCAGCGATCGCCATGGCGTTCCATCACGTAGGGTACCCAGTGGTGCCCTTCACGATTCGCGATGTACTCGCCGTCGACCCAGACGTAGTTGTGCCCGTTATACGCGTAATGACCGGGCTCGTAGATGTAGCCTTCGCGCGGGGACGGTGTAATGATGTCGATGCGTCCCGGCATCGTCGGCGGAGCTTCTCCGATTTCGACGTCGACCACGCGTGCGGCTTGCGCCATCGTGGTGAGGCCGAAAGTCCCGATCGCCAACGCCAAAGCAGCAGCAATGGATCGCAGATTCATGGTTCTCCTTTCAGGTCACGTTTCAGGGGGCAGCCATTGGGCGCGATGCCCATGATCAGCCGCGGACGTCGCGCGACGTTTCCGCGCAGTCCGCATGGCCGCATCCACAACCTCCCGGCCGGCCGGCAATGCCGGCGTCCGTTTCCGGAGCGAGGGCCCGGTCCTCGCAATGATCGCTGCAGTACTTTTCACCGGGAGCGATCATGCAGTTGCACGGCGCGTGGTTGCACTTGTGATTCGTGAGCGCGCTTGCGGTTTGCATGATCAGACCGGATGCAGCGAGCCGTGATGAACGTCGCGATCGGATTCCACGCTCCGCCGAGTCATCTCGGCGCCCGGCGGTTCGGCGGGCATGTTGCCGATGCGCCGCCAATGGCTCTCGTCGGAGTGCGCCGACTCGGCCTCGCGGGATGGCCTCGCGGCCATCACCATCTTCGCCACCAACGCAGCGATCAACAGTCCGACCGAAGCGGCGAGCAGGATCGTGGGCCAGTTGAACGTCGTGAAATTGAAATACGTTGCGGGATCGAAGTTGGACAGAAAGTCAGGCACATGGACCGCCGCGGCCGCCGGTGTCGCCACCGACAGCCCGGGGATGAGCCAGGCAGCCGTACGTCGCTTCACAAGGCATTCTTTCATTGCTCGCTCCAGGAGGTTGATCGATGTCGTCAATGTGAACCACCCGGAGCGGCGTCGATATCGGCGGCATCCGATTAGAACGTCGGACGTCGTCCGAAGGCGTGGTCGAGCGATCGTGAGCAGCATGCGGCGGTTCGCAGCCGCTCGAGCGCCAGGGCGAACAATGCTTTCAAGGGCTTGGGCTATGCTGCACCGCGAGGTCCGGGAGCCGAATGCCGCGAGGACTCCGGATCGCGCCCCGCCCCGGTACCATGTCGGTTGTAAACATTGCACGATGGACGCCTCCCGCATCTTCGACGTCTTGATCCTCGGTGGCGGCAACGCAGCGCTGTGTGCGGCGATCGCTGCGCGCCGCGCCGGCAGCAGCGTGCTCGTGCTCGAATGCGCGCCGAAGCACTCTCGCGGCGGCAACAGCCGGCACACGCGCAACCTCAGATGCATGCACGATGCGCCCGCGGATGTGCTGACCGATAGGTATCCGGAGGAAGAGTATTGGCAGGACCTCGTCAAGGTCACCGGAGGCGAGACGAACGAGCGCCTCGCGCGAATGACGATCCGGCATACGGCAACGTGCCGCCGCTGGATGGCAGAACAGGGCGTGCGCTTTCAGCCGTCGCTCGGCGGCACGCTGCACGTCGCGCGCACCAACGCGTTCTTCCTGGGCGGCGGCAAGGCGCTGCTCAACGCGTACTATCGTGCGGCCGAGACGCTCGGGGTCGAGGTGAGCTACGACAGCGAGGTCACCGAGCTCGTCATCCGCGACGGTCGCTTCGCTTCGGCCATCGTTGCGCGCGACGGCGTCGTGCACGAAATTCGCGCGCGGGCCGTCGTCGCCGCCGCCGGCGGGTTCGAGTCGAACCTCGATTGGCTGAAGCAAGCCTGGGGTCCCGCTGCGGACAACTTCATCGTGCGCGGGACGCCGTACAACAAGGGGCGCGTGCTGCGCATCCTGCTCGACAGCGGCGCAGAGCCGATCGGCGACCCGGCGCAGGGCCACTGTGTCGCGATCGACGCGCGCGCGCCGAAGTTCGACGGCGGAATCTGCACCCGCGTCGACTGCGTCTCGCTCGGCATCGTCGTCAACGAAAACGCCGTGCGCTTCTACGACGAGGGCGAGGATTTCTGGCCGAAGCGCTACGCGATCTGGGGCCGCCTCGTCGCGGGCCAGCCGAACCAGATCGGCTACTCGATCATCGACGCGAAGGCGATGGGCAAGTTCATGCCGCCGGTGTTCCCGCCGGTCAGGGGAGCGTCGATCGCCGAGCTCGCGCAAGCGCTCGCGCTCGACCCGGCAACCCTCACGGCCACGGTCGGCCAATTCAACGCCGCGGTGCGCCCCGGCAACTTCGACCACACGATCCTCGACGATTGCGCGACCGAAGGGCTCACGCCGGCCAAGACGCACTGGGCGCGACCACTCGACACGCCCCCGTTCTTCGCCTGGCCGCTGCGCCCCGGCATCACGTTCACGTATCTGGGCGTCAGCGTGAACGAAAAGGCGCAGGTGATCCTGCAGAACGGCTCACCGGCGGACAACATCTACGCGGCCGGCGAGATCATGGCCGGCAACGTGCTCGGCAAGGGCTACCTCGCCGGCATCGGGATGTCGATCGGGACCACGTTCGGCCGCATTGCGGGCGAGGAGGCCGCGCGCCGTGCCGCAGGCTAGGTCGATCCCGCCGGCGTTGATCGAGGAGGGCCAGCGGATGGCGGCGATCTGCAATGCCTGCCGCTACTGCGAAGGCTACTGCGCGGTGTTCCCTGCGCTCGAACGGCGATCGACCTTCGCCGCGGCCGATCTCGGCTATCTCGCGAACCTCTGCCACGGCTGCGGGTCGTGCTACTACGCGTGCCAGTACGCGCCGCCGCACGAGTTCGCGCTCAACTTCCCGAAGCTCTTGGAGGACATCCGTGTCGAGAGCTATCGGAAGTACGCGTGGCCCGGCGCACTCGCGCGCCTCTTCGAGCGCAATGGGCTCGTGGTGAGCCTCGCGACGGCGGCCTGCATGGCTTTCCTGCTCGTTGCCACCGCACTTGCCGTCGATACGACGGTGCTGCTCTCGCCGCATTCCGATGGCGAAGGCTCGTTCTACGCGGTCATTCCGCACCGGGCGATGGCCTATGGCTTCGGCGCGGTCTTCGTCGCGGCGCTCTTCGCGCTGCTGATCGGCGGGGTGCGGTTCTGGCGCGATATGGAAGAGGATGCGCAAGAGTTCGTGAGTCCCGGCCCGTTCGGCCAGTCGATGAGCGATGTCTTGCGACTCAAATACCTGGGTGGCGGCGGCGACGGCTGCACGTATCCGGACGATCGCCCGTCACGCGCGCGGCGGTGGTTCCATCACGCGACGTTCTACGGCTTCATGCTCTGTTTCGCGGCGACCTGCGTTGCGACCGTCTATCACTATGCGCTGGGTTGGCGCGCGCCTTACCCGTTCTGGAGCGCGCCCGTGGTGCTCGGGACCGCCGGGGGCATTGGGTTGCTGATCGGACCCGCGGGCTTGCTGTGGCAGAAGTCGCGCCGCGACCCGGACGTGTGGGCCGGGACGCACACCGGGATGGACGTCGCGTTCCTCGTCCTGCTCTTTCTTGCGAGCGCAAGCGGCATCGCGTTGCTCGCGCTGCGCGAGACGGCGGCGATGGGTGTGCTGCTGGCCGTTCATCTGGGCCTCGTTCTCGGCCTTTTCGTCACGCTGCCGTACGGCAAGCTCGTCCATGCGGTCTACCGCTTTGCCGCGCTGGTCCGCTTCCACGTCGAGCGGCGCCGGCCCTTGCCGGAATGGGGCGCGGAATAGAAGATAGCGGACACGAGCTGGAAACAACCGGCCGGGCAGCCCGGCGCCAACTGAAGGAGGAAGACCATGAAATTGCTGATCGCGTGCGTCGCAGCGCTCGGGCTCTTCGCGGCCGGCACGGCCCTTGCGCAGCAGCCGATCGTCATCAAGTTCAGCCATGTCGCCGCGCCGGAAACGCCGAAGGGGCAGGCCGCGCTCGAGTTCAAGCGGCTCGCCGAGGAGCGGACCAAGGGCCGCGTGCGAGTCGAGGTCTATCCCAACAGCCAGCTCTTCAAGGACGCCGAGGAACTGGACGCGCTGCAGCTCGGCTCGGTGCAGATGCTGGCCCCCGTGCCGGGCAAGTTCGGTCCGGCCGGGCTGCCTGAATTCGAGGTGTTCGATCTGCCGTACATGTTTCCCGACTTGGAGGCCCTCCAGCGCGTCTATCACGGACCGGCCGGCGCCGCGCTGCTGAAAAAGCTCGAATCGAAGGGAATGGTCGGCCTCGCTTTCTGGAACAACGGCTTTCGCGTCATGAGCGCGAACCGGCAAATCCATACGCCTGCCGAGATGAAGGGTCTGAAGATGCGGATCAACTCGTCGAAGGTCAACGCGGCGATCATGAAATCGGTCGGCGCCGTTCCGCAGACGATGGCGTTTTCCGAGGTCTATCAGGCGCTGCAGACCGGCGTCATCGACGGCACCGAGGGACCGCTCTCCAACCTGTACACGCAAAAGCAGTACGAGGTGCAGAAGAACGTGACGCTCACCTATCACACGATCAGCAACTACGTCGTCATCGTGAACAAGCCCTTCTGGGACAAGCTGCCCCCGGACATCCGCACGATCCTCGAAGGCGCGATCAAGGACGCAACGGCGCTCAACGATGCGAATTCCGTGAAGGACGAGCAGACGGCGATCGCCGGCATCAAGGCGTCGGGAAAAAGCGAGATCTACACGCCGACGGCGGCCGAAAAGGAGGAGTGGGTCAAGGCGATGCTGCCGGTGCAGGACGAAATGGCATCGCGCGTCAAGAAGGAGACGATCACGATGATTCGCGAGGCGGTAGCGGGCGGCGCGAAGAAGTGACCTCGCTGAAGGGCGCCGCGTGCAGGTGGGACGTTCGAACCCTTAATCCGTCGTCCCCGCGCACGCGGGGACCCAACGTCGTTCGTCTGAAGTCACTGGATTCCCGCCTTCGCGGGAATGACGAATTCACAGCCTCACGTACGAAGGAACGAAACCATGGGCGCGACGCTGATTGATTCCGCGATCTTCGGCAACATCTTTTCGACCGCGCCGATGCGCCGGGTCTGGGCGGACGAGAACCGCACCGCGAAGTACCTCGAGATCGAGAAGGCGCTGGCGAAGGTTCAGGGGCGTCTCGGGATCATCCCGCAGGAGGCAGCGGACGAGATCGTCCGCAACTGCGACTTCTCGAAGATCGACATGGACAAGCTCCGCGCGCAGACGGAGCGGATCGGCTATCCGGTGCTGGGCGTCGTATCCCAGCTGAACGCCCTCTGCCGCGACAAGCTCGGCGAATATTGCCACTGGGGCGCGACCACGCAGGACATCACCGATACCGCCACCGTGCTGCAGATCCGCGAAGGCCTCGAGCTGATCGAAGCCGACCTCGGGGCGATTTCGGATTCGCTCGCCGCGCTCGCCCGGCGCTACCGCGATACGCCGATCATCGGCCGCAGCAACCTGCAGCAGGCGATTCCCGTCACGTTTGGCTTCAAGATGGCGGCGATTCTCGCCGGGATCGAACGACACCGACAGCGGCTCGGGGAGCTCAAGGCGCGGGTGCTGATGGGCGAGTTCGGAGGCGCATGCGGGACGCTCGCGTCGATCGAGAAGGGCGCGCTCGAAACGCAGGCCGGACTGATGGCCGAGCTCGGGCTGGCCGTGCCCGACATCGCCTGGCACACGGTCCGCGACACGATCGCCGAAGTCGGCTGCTTCCTCGGGCTCGTCGGCGGCTCGCTCGGCAAGATTGCGATGGACGTCAAGCTGATGATGCAGCACGAGGTGGCCGAGGTCTACGAGCCGTTCGCGCCCGGACGCGGATCGAGCAGCACGATGCCGCAGAAGCGCAATCCGATCTCGTCCTGCTACATCCACGCTGCGGTGTCGATGGTGCGCCAGCACGCGGCGGCGCTGCAGGACGCGATGATCGCCGACCACGAGCGCTCGACGGGACCGTGGGAAATCGAATGGATCGCGCTGCCGGAGGCCTTTTGCCTGACGGCCGGAGCGCTGAAGCAGACGCGATTTGTCCTGGAGGGGCTCGAAGTCGACGCGCCGAAGATGCGCGCCAACATCGACATCACGCACGGCCTCGTGATGTCCGAGGCGGTGATGATGGGCCTTGGGCCGTACATCGGGCGCGAGCACGCCCACGATCTCGTCTACGACCTCTGCCGTGAAGCGATCGCCACCGAGCGACCGCTGCTCGACATCCTGGTCGCGCATCCGGAGATCAGCAAGCATCTCGACCGCGAAGCGCTCGCGAAGCTCTGCGACCCGATGAACTACCTGGGCCAGGCCGGCGCGATGGTCGATCGGGTGCTCCGCAAGCTGGCCTAGCCGGAACCCGCAGTCGCTTTTTCCGCTCCAACCCGCACGGCTGGTCATGTGGCCGTCGGGTGGAGGCAGGGTGATGCGGCTTTCGCGTTTCTGTGCGGCATGCGCATTCGTCGTGTTTTTCGGCATCGTCGCCGCGCCCGCGCGCGCCGATCCGTCGCTCGTGTTCCCGCCCTTGCCGCTTCCGGGCCCCTATCCGGTCGCCTGCAGCAACGTCGCGCAGGACTTCGGCCGACTCGCGTCCGGCGAAGACGTGCAGACGTACTGGGAAGGCGTGCCGCGCGCCAACGGCTCGTCGCGCTACATCACCGACCTTCTCGCCGATCCCGCGAATACGCTTTCGGTCGTTGTCAACGCGCCGAACGACGGCGACGTCTACGGTTCGTTCGCCGGGCGCGCCGTTCCCTACGTCGTGCTGGTCTGCTATCCGACGGCGGCCGGCAATCCGCGGCCCGATTACGCGCTGCCGACCGGGCGGGCGGTGCCGCACATGCAGCGCGGCGCGGAGGCGCCGTTGTGGCCCGACGCGACGACGCGGTTTCCGCTGCTGGCGTTCTCCCATGGCTACATGGGGAGCCCGATCTCGAACGACTACATCAATGCGATTGCGGTGCTCGCGAGCTTCGGCTACGTCGTGGCCGCGCCATTCCACGGCGATCCGCGGATCGCGCCCGATCTCGTCCTGGACAACGTCGGCGACATCGTCTACCTGATCCTACACCTGCGCGATTTCCTCGCGCTGCAGGCGCTGCGGCCGCTGTCGGTGTCCGCGACGATCGACCTGCTCCTTGCCAACGCGCAATGGCGCGACCACATCGATGCGACGGCGATCGGCGGCTTCGGCGCGAGCCTCGGCGGCGAAACGATGCTGCTGATGACGGGCGCGGGCCTCACGACATCGCTCGGGTTGTCGTGGTCGACGATAGAGACGGATCCGCGGCTCAAGGCGGCCGTCGGCTACGTGCCGTATTTCGGCCAGCCGATCTTTCCCGCGTTCGGGCGCGACCAGCACGGCCTCGACGGCGTCACGCTGCCGTTTCTCGCGATCAGCGGCACCGCCGACACGACGGCGCCGATCGTCATGACGTTCCTCGGGCTCCAGCATCTCGCCGGTTCGCACGAGCTGGTCGCGCTGAACGGCGTGAAACACGGCTTCGACCTCCCGTCGACCAACGATATTTTCACGTGGACGCTGACGTTCCTCGACGCCGAAGTCCGCGGCAACCCGGCGGCGCAGGCTCGGCTCGCGCAGATGGCTAGCGTTGCGGGCGGCGGCGACGATCACGTCGTCCTGCCGTGGAACGCCGCGGCGCCGATCAATTATGGCGGCCTGTGGTGGAACGCGCCGGCGGGGTCGGAGCCGGGGTGGGGCCTGAGCGTCGCGCACGAGGGTGATCTCGTGTTCGCGACGTGGCTCACCTACGATCCCTCGGGGCGCGCTCTGTGGCTGTCGCTGATCGCGCCGCGTGTCGCGGACCGCACGTATGCCGGTACGATCTACAGGACGGCGGGACCGCCGTTCAATGCGATCCCGTTCGACCCTTCGCGCGTCAGCGTGACCCCGGTTGGGTCAGGCACATTGACGTTTGCCGATGCGACCAGCGGCAGCTTCGCCTATACGGTAAGCGGCGCGGCGCAGACCAAGTCGATCACGCGCTACCTCTTTGGTCCCGCGCCGACCTGTGTCTTCGGCGCGCAGCCCGACCTCACGCTCGCGACCAGCTACCAGGATCTCTGGTGGAACGCACCCGGCGGTTCGGAAGACGGGTGGGGCGTCAGCGTGATGCAACAGGGCGACACGCTGTTTGCGGCGCTGCTCGTCTACGATCTGGATGGAGCCCCGCTATGGCTCACCACGAGCGCGCCGAAGACCGGCCCGGGGACGTATGCCGGAACGCTCTATCGGACGACGGGGCCTTCGTTTGCCGCGCCGTACGACCCGAAGCTGGTGACGGCGACGCCGGTCGGCACTGCGAGCTTCGCGTTTGCCGACGGCAACCGCGGAACGCTTGTCTATACCGTCAACGGCATTACCGTCACCAAGCAGATTACGCGCGACGTGCTCGTGGCTCCCGGCACCGTTTGCAGCTAACGCGCGTGTTGCACACGAGTCCTACTCGCCGGCAGCGACGCGGCCGACAGGATAATCGGATTTTGGGCAATGGCGTGCCGACGCCGAGGCGGCGACGATGACGTCGTCACTGCGGGAGGCAGATTGATCGTCTCCGCGGTGGCTCGTTACTGTCATCGAGAACGGAGAGACGGTATGCTCAAGAAAATCGTGCTTTGCATCGCCACGCTGGCATCGCTGGCGCTGACTGCCTGCAATACGATGGATGGGGTGGGCAGAGACGTTTCCGCGGCCGGCCGATCGGTATCCGAAGAGGCGCGGGAACACAAGCACTACTAGTAGCGGCGCGAGCCTGGGAGCAGGGCCCCCGCGCGCGGGTAGCGCGTGGGGTGCGACCGGGGCGAGTCGACGCTGCGGCCGACACCACGGCATCACAATTCTCACGAGCGGAACGGAGGCCGCGGCGCGAGCCTGGGAGCAGGGGAACGCGCGACCGGCGAGCAGCGGTCTCACGCGCAAGGCAAGGGGGCAAGTGCGAAGTCCGCCCGCTTTACCCCGAAGGCGCCGCGCGGCGATGTCGGTCGTCAGCGTCCGGTCAGGGGCCGGAAATCGAGCCACGCGCAGAGCGCATCCTTGAGCGCGACACCCGCGCGCCAGAATCCGGCGTCCTGCGGATCGAGTTTCGCCGCGTGGCGCAGGATGTTGTTGTACAGGCGCTTCTTTACGTCGATATTGACGGATGGATCGTGGATCGCCTCCCGAAATTGCTCGACTTCCGAGACGAATTGTCCGGGCGCGATACCGTTGTATTCAGCAATGACGGGCATACCCATGGGGCGCCTCCGTTCGACAGCAGAAGCGGTCCGGTGGAATGCGCCATTGCGCCTTCTTGCCGTGTCGCCTTCTGTCCTGCCCGAACTAAGGCAAGGACCGTACCAGCCCGGTTAGCCGGTCATTCGGCCCCGCTTGGCGGCCGTCGGTGAAGGGATCGCTCGCCCGGAAGGCCTTGGCAGCGCTCTTGAAATTGACGGTGGCCCCGGGACGAACGGTCAGCGCGCGCCATGCGTCAGCGAGGTGACGCGCGGCGCGGATTCCCCGCTTTGCAACGGCGGCAGGAAAGCTTTACGAACGGCGGTGGCACGATGAATCAGCGCGGCGACCGTCGGCATCGGCAGGTTCGGGCCGACAGTCGGGCGGGTCCGTCAGCGCGCTCGGTGTTGCGTGGACGGCCGCTGGCGCCTTGCGCGACCGCGCCCACCACGCGCGGGCGTCTTCGCGCGTCCAGGGAGGCAGATCGAGCGCATCCAGCACGGCGACGACCTCGGCGACGCTCGATGGGCGATCCGCCGGCGCTTTCGCGAGGCAGCGCGCGATTAGATCGTCGAGCGGCGCCGGAATGCCGGCGGCGAGCGCTGACGCGCGCGGAGCGGGCTCCGACAGCACGATGCGCAACAACGCCGACTGGTCGCGTTCGTCGAAGGGCGGCCGTCCGGTAAGGAGATAGAAGAGGATCGCCCCGACGCCGTAGACGTCCGCCCGCGCGTCGACGTCGCTCGGCTTTCCAATGCGCTCGGGTGCCATGTACGCGGGCGTGCCGAGCAGCCGTACCTGCTGGGTGAGCGCACGGTCGTCGTCTGGCGGCGCCGCGGTGCGGCCGTTACCAACGCGCTTGACGATGCCGAAGTCGAGCAGCTTCACGAAATCATATTCGCCGCCGCGCTCGGTCAGCATCACGTTGTCCGGCTTGACGTCGCGATGAACCATCCCCTTGTCGTGAACTTCGGCGAGCGCAGCGCAGATCTGGCGCACGATGTGGCGGGTGCGCGCCAGCGGCGGCGGTCCGTCGCGCGCGACCAGCAGGTCGAGCGTGACGCCGTCGAGATACTCCATCGCGTAGTAGAAGAGGCCGTCCGACGTGTGGCCGAAATCGTAGATCTCGACGGTGTTCGGGTGTTCGAGCGAGCTTGCAAGCCTCACTTCGCGCTCGAAGCGCGCGAGGAGCTCGTCGGTCGCGAGATGGCGCTTCAGGATCTTAACTGCGGTCGGGCGCTTCAGCAATGCGTGCCGAGCGAGGTAGACGGTGGCCATTCCACCCTCGGCGAGCTCGCGTTCGAGCCGATAGGCGCCGATCCGACGGCCCGTGGCGACGTTGCGCGACAGCCGCCACAACGCGAGTGTCGACCAGCCGGCCCAGCCGGCAGTCAGCACAAGCAGGACAAACGTGCCCGCGAGCGTGTAGCGAACGTAGCGCAATGGCGCATAGGCTTCGTCGACCCCGATCTCGGCGACGATGCCCATCCGCTCGTTGCGCAGCCAGCGCCACGCCCCGATGACTTCGGCGCCGCGATAGTTGCGATAGGGATCGAGCAGGACGCCCTTCAGAGTCGCATCGCCTGAAGCGCGTGCCGCAGCAAGGGCCGCCGCGACCGCCCGGGTCAGCGGCCACGCGTCGGGTTCTGCGACCGCGGGGCCCCCGGCCGGCAATTCCACGCCGGGATCCTTGACCTTGATCCGGAACGCGGCGCCACCATTTCCGTCCGCGGGCAGGAGCCCGGCCGCTCGCAGTCCGCGCGTCGACCGGATCTCCGAGAGCAGCACGCCGTTTTCGTCGAACGCATAGGCCTCGCCCGTGTCACCCGGGCGCGCCTGCGCGAGGATGCTCTCGAAATCCTTGTCAACATACGTCGCGAAGCCGAGTGCTGCGACGATCGCGCCTGTCGCATCGCGCAACGGTGTTTCCACCCACGCGAGCGGCCGCGTGCCGAGAAACGGCTGCGCGGCCACGAGTTGCGGGTCTGCGGCGAACGGGCGAATGAACTGCGTGCGTCCGTCGAATACCTGCGCAAGCTGCGGCGCCGCAGTGCGCGGCTGCACCTGCAGCCCGCAAACGCCGCCAAGCGTCGAGGCGATGATGTGGCCACGGCGATCGACTGCATTGACGGCGACCACACCTTCGTCGCGGAGTACGGGAGCGAGCAGCGCGCGCCATTCGTCGCTTTCGCCGCTCCCGCAGATTTCGGACGGCGGCGCGCCGGCTGTTTTCTGCGCCTGCCGCGCGAGGTCGGCCGTCATCGCGGCCAGGCGCGGGTCGCGGGCCCAGCGCTCCGCATCGACACGCCGCTCGTCGATGAACACCTCGAGCGACTTGGTCTTCGCGTCGAGCAGTGCCGGCAGCCCCTGCGCACGGAGGTCGCGCAGCGATCGCTCGACGCCTGCGTACATCCATGCGGCGCCGGCGGTAACGACGGCAACGAGCGTCAGCACCGCCAGACTGCGCCACATTCGCGTGGCGACGAGCCTCGTGGCGAAGCGCGGGGCGCGCGCGGGTGCCGGCGCGAGCGTCGCGCCGACTTCGGGCGGCAAGGGCGGAATCGTATTCATGCGACGCCGGTGCACAGAGCGCCAACCGTACCACACCGTCCCTCAGCGTTGCGCTTCGCGATCGGGCGGCCTGCCGAGCGGTTTCAGCGCCGTTGCATACTCGGCGAGCGCCGAGCGGTCGAGCTTGCCCGCCGTTGTCTGCGGGAGGCTCGCGACGTAGCAGACGTCGCGTGGCCGCTTGTACGGCGCGAGCCGCGCGCCGACGTAGTCGAGCAGCTCGGCATCGCTCGGTCGCGCCGCGTTCGGAACCAGCACCGCGGCAACCGTCTGGCCCCACACTTCGTCGGGGAGGCCGAACACTGCGGCACCGGCAATGCCGGGGCAGGCTTCCAGCACGCGCTCGACCTCCGCCGGATAGACGTTTTCGCCGCCGGTGACGATCAGATCCGTGCGCCGCGCATGGACGTGCAAAAAGCCGCGCGCGTCGATTTCACCCACGTCGCCCGTGTCGAACCACGCGTTCGGCGCAAGCGGCGCTTCGTTCCAGTAGCCCGCCATCAGGACGGGGCCGCGGACTTCGATTCGGTGGTCGACGATGCGCACGTCGATGCCGGGCAGCGGGGCGCCGGCGGCGGTCGATGCAGGTTCGAAGCGCGCTGCGTACGGGGTCGCCGTCACCTGCGAGCATGTCTCGGTCATGCCGTAGGTGACGATGATCGGCAGCCGCCGTTCGGCAGCGCGCTGCAGCAGTCGCGGCGATGCCGCGGCGCCGCCCACCGCGATCGCGCGCAGACTCTCGCGTCCCGTCCACGCGGGGTGCGCGTCGAGCACCCGCGCGAGCATCGTCGGCACCATTGAAACGAGGCTTGCGCGCCGCGTCCGGATCGCGTCCGGCAGCGCGGCAGCGTCGAAGCGGGGCAACAACGCGACGCAACGGCGCGCGGCGAGGCAACGCGTCAGGATCGACAGCCCGCCGACGCGCGCGACCGGCATGCAGAGCAACCAGCAATCGTCGGTGCGCCATCCGAGGTTGGCCGCGCTCGCCTGCGCGGACGCAGCGAGCGCCGAATGCGTGAGAACCGCGGCTCGCGGCGTGCCCGTCGTGCCCGACGTGTAGAGAATCGCCGCGGCGTCGCGATCCACTGCGCCGGAATGCCCGGGAGTCGCAAGCAGCGTCCGCTGCTCCTCCGCGGTGAGCCGCGGGTGCAGAAGCAGTGCGGGAATCCGGGATTCGAAGAGCGCGTAGAGCGTGACGAGCGTCTCGAGCGTGTTGGTCCCGACGACGGCGTGCGGTGCGCCGTCGCGGCCGCTGCGCTCGAGCGCGGGCAATCGGGCGCGGACTTTCTCCGCAAGCTGTGCGAACGAATGAACGCGCTCGCCGTCGTCGAGCGCGCGTGCGTCTCCCGCGTCCTTCGCGGCGGCGAAGATGGAAAAGGCCTCGCTCATCGTCCGTCGTTCTCGCAAAGGCCGCTTCGTCCCCGTCTGCGCGGGAACGACGAGCGTCAGGGGAAGCGCCGGAACTTGCGGAAATCCGGCTTGCGCTTTTCGACGTACGCGTTGCGGCCTTCCTGCCCTTCCGCGGAAAGGTAGTAGAGCAGCGTCGCGTTGCCGGCAAGCTCCTGCAGTCCGGCCTGTCCGTCGCAGTCGGCATTGAGCGCCGCCTTGAGGCAGCGGAGCGCCATCGGGCTCATCGCGAGGATTTCGCGGCACCACTGGACCGTCTCCGCTTCGAGCTGCGCGTAGGGGACGACGCGATTGACGAGCCCCATGTCGAGCGCGGCCTGCGCGTCGTACTGGCGGCAGAGGAACCAGATCTCGCGTGCCTTCTTCTGGCCGACGATGCGCGCCATGTACGATGCCCCGTACCCGCCGTCGAAGCTGCCGACCTTCGGGCCCGTCTGTCCGAAGCGCGCGTTGTCGGCCGCGATCGTGAGATCGCACATCAGGTGCAGCACGTGGCCGCCGCCGATCGCATAGCCCGCTACCATCGCGACGACCGGCTTCGGCAGTGTCCGGATCTGGCGCTGCAGGTCGAGTACGTTCAAGCGCGGAACGCCGTCGCTGCCCACGTAACCGCCCTCGCCGCGGATTCGCTGGTCGCCGCCGGAACAGAACGCGTCCTTGCCCTGGCCGGTGAGGATGACGACACCGATCGCGGGGTCGTCGCGCGCATCGCCGAAGGCCGCCTGCATTTCCTGGACCGTCTCGGGCCGGAATGCGTTGCGGACTTCAGGTCGGTTGATCGTGATCCGGGCGATGCCCTCGTCGGCCTTCGCGTAGAGAATGTCGCGATAGCTGCCCTGCGGCTTCCACGTCGGGATCGGCGGTAACGAGGCGGCGTCCATCGGAGTCTCCAGCGGAGTGCGGCGAGGCAAGGTGTTCGCGGGGTGACGCACGGGGCGTGCGCCCGCG
>Ga0335082_10003441_pt1 | contig 17188 bp, 18 predicted proteins | sample Lox_Sample_41_FD_206718 | JGI IMG/M metagenome (GOLD analysis project Ga0335082, IMG submission 206718) | Soil microbial communities from Loxahatchee National Wildlife Refuge, Florida, United States - Lox_Sample_4.1 | ecosystem: Environmental > Terrestrial > Soil > Wetlands | place: USA... | reverse complement strand
GGTTGTCGGTGTCTGGCCGGGCGACATCGGCGAAATAGACGGAGAAGGTGGCGTTGCTGGGGTCGACGTCGGCCAGGATCGGCGTGCCGCCATTGCGGATGGAGGTTTCGGTGAGCCAGCGGAGCAGTGTGGTCTTGCCGGTTTTGCCGCGCCCGGCGGCGAAGATGATTTTGGCTCGCCCTCTGAGATCGATGCCGCGCTGGATCTCCGGCTCGGGCTCCTGAGGTGGCGCCAAGCTGGTAATGTCTGCGGTGTGGCCGGCGAATTTTGCAACATTCGCGCGATAGGGCGTGGCGCCGGCGGGCTTGCCGGTGTTGGGCATGGCGGCTGGTTCGTGCTTGTCCTCGGACATTGGCGCTACTCCTCTCGATCAGACGGCCCGAAGGTCAGGCGGCGGTTGCGTTCGATTTCGGCGTGCTCCGCTTCGCTCAGTGGGCGCGGGGGTTCGGGCGCGCGGAATGAGGCTGGTTTGAACCGGGGCGCGGCCGGGGCGGGCTGTGCTGCTGCGGTTGTAGCGATGGGGGCAGGGTTCGGGTGTTTTGCTGCCGTTGACCCGCCTGGATTGTGCTTGCGTGCATATCCTCGCAGCTTCATTTGCGCCCGGCTAAAATCGCTCTGCAGCCATTTGGCGGTCCAGGGCTTGCCAGTGCGGTAGGTGATCCCGGCCTTGGTCAGTGCCTGTCCGACCGAAGCCCAGGACCAGTCGCCGTGAACCAGGCCGAGCAGCATGTCCCGGTGCTGGCGGAACCACGGGCGCATGACATCGCCTTGCCGCCAAAGATTACGAAACTGATCGGCCAGGGCCTCGATCTCCTGGTCGGTGGGCGTGCGTTTTCGCGGCATCGGCAACGTTTCTTTTGGAAAATTTCATGGCCGATTTTCACGTTGGCAGGCCAGACTTCAACTTCCAATTCGGAAGATTGACAGATCGCCTATTTCTTTCACCAGCTCATTGCCGATCTCTTTTCACATCTCATTCCCCACCTCATTCATGATCTCATCAACCACCTCATTGACCATCTCTAATCTCGACGGCTTGGTGTGGTATGGGGTTATGTTTCTACGACAGACCAAGGAATGCTAGCGCATTCGAGGGTGGGATCGTGGACAGCGCGGCGTGGTGGCGTTCGTCTCAGACAATGGCCTGATGATCGCCGCAAGCGGCTCGGACCATTCACGCGCGGCGGTGACTGCGTCAGCGGGTCGCCTTGGCCAAGCACGGATCATTCCGTGCGCCCTGAACATTACTGATGTTTTAATTTACGTCGCAATTCGCAACGAGTTAGTAACAACCCTGCGTTGTCTCCAAATAGCTTGGGAGGCCTGGAATGATCGTTGGAAGAGATGATCGCTACGAAGAGATCGTGGGGCGGATTCGCGCGGCGGGAAGCCTTGCCGAAATGCAAGAGCTCGCCGCCAGTATATGCAAGGCCTATCATCTCGCAAACATCGCCTATCACGCTCTTTATATTCCCGGTGCGAAGGCTTTTAACCCGATCCTGGTCTTGACCTATGACCCAAGCTGGATCGAGCGTTATAAAAGCAACGATTATTTCAAAATCGACCCTGTGGTCGTGTGCGGCACGAAGAGTTTCCTGCCGTTGGACTGGTCGCGTCTCGACCGGGAGAACGCCGTTGCGCGCGGCTTTTTCGCGGAAGCCGATCGGTTTGATGTTGGCCGGCAAGGCATGACACTGCCGGTCCGTGGCGCGGAGGGTGAGCGGGCGCTTTTCACGATCACCGCCAATATGTCGGCGGCAGATTGGGAGGCGCGCCAGATCACCTATATGAAGGAATTCCAGATGATCGCGCATTTTATGCATGATCGGATCGTGGAACTGTCCGGCTATCGTGAGGCCAGGCCAAAGCCGATATTATCAGCGCGGGAGATGAAATGCCTGGAGTTGGCGGCGCGTGGCGCGGCACCCAAGCAGATCGCGGGCCGGCTGCACATCTCTGACAGAGCCGTTCGTCTGTTTTTGACGTCCGGCTGCGCCAAGCTGGGTTGTGCCAATATCCATCAGGCGATTGCCAAGATGGTCTCGCTCGAGATGCTGCACCCATCAGCAGGCGACGGCGCAGCGCCGATCAATATAACCGATTAACCTTCCAGCGTACTGGATGCGCTCCCTATCACGCGATGTGATCCGGGGCGATCTGCGCCATCCCGCGCGTAAATAGCCGCGCCATATGCGGATAAAATCTCGATGTGATGGCCAGATAATGGGGCTCGTCAAGATTCCGATTCGGAAGATTGAGATCATTCAAATCCCGCTTCTAAAAATGAACTGGACGCGCAGGAGAAGCGCGGATTTCTCGATCCCGTGAGGCTTTTGACGCTGCAGTTGATCACGACATTTTAATGAACACAAGCGGAGCTAAGATGATCGTAAATTTGAACCATGCCGACCGGGTTGAGCATCCCGTGTTATTTGACCAGATGTTCCAATCCCGCGCGGCGGTCTTTCATGAACGCCTTGGCTGGGATGTGACAGTCAAGAACGGCCTCGAGATGGACAGGTACGACGAGGAAGCTGACCCGGTCTATCTCCTGGCGATCGATGACGAGCAGCGCGTGCTGGGCTCCTTGCGTCTACTCGCAACCACCGGGCCGACGATGCTGCAAAGCGAGTTCGCGTATTTTTTTGACGATGCAGTGGATGTGGCGGCACCGACGATTTGGGAATGCACGCGGTTTTGCGTGCCGCCGGTCTCGGACGGGACCGCCCAGGATGTGAGCACGATATCCGCGCAATTGCTGATTGGCCTGTGCGAGCTCTGCCTGGCATCGGGCATCGAATATGTCGTCGGTGTTTATGAGACGCCGATGACCCGCATCTATGCGCGGATCGGCTGGAGCCCGGAGCCGCTGGCACGAGCGCGTCCCGAGATCGGCGACATACATGTAGGAATTTGGGAAGCCACCCCGGCGGTGCTTTCAACCATGCGCCAGCGCCTGTCCGCCCGGACCAATGGGCGGCAAATTCTGGTGGCATAGATGTTTGGGCGGTGGGATCGTTTGGGATGCCGGCGGCGTTCCCAGATCGCACCGCCCATGCTGTGGCAGGCAGCATGCTATAGATATCTGGGTGCCGGTGCGCTGGCCTGTCTGGTCGCAGCGCACCCGTCGCCAGCGCTCGCTGCCGCATTGTCAGACGCGGATTTTGCCAACCTGGCCGCACGTTGCACGCCCGCCGTGCCGGAATGGGTTCTGCGCGCCGTCGCCCGCACGGAAAGCAATTTTTATCCCTGGATGCTGCACGATAACACGGTGCATGCCAGCGACAGCCCGACCAGCTTGGCTGCCGCCGAGGTCGAGGCAAGCGCATGGATTGCGGAGGGTCATTCCGTCGATCTTGGCCTGATGCAAATCAATTCCGCGAATCTGCCCGCGCTGCGGATGACGGTGCGCGAGGCGCTCGATCCCTGCGCATCATTGGCAGCCGGCGCCGCGGTGCTGCGGGCCGCTTATGGCGATGGCCCGGTTGGAGCCGGACAACAGGCCGCCTTGCTGATGGCGCTGTCGATCTACAACACCGGCTCGCCGCTCAGGGGCATCATGAATGGGTATGCCCGGACGGTGATGCACAATGCGGGTGAGGCAATAGCCCCCGTGTCCTTGGCGCCAGCAAAGGCGATCAGTCCACCGGACATGCCGCCGAGTTGGGATGTCTCGGCCACAGGCATCTACACGCAAGCCCATGGGGCGCCATGGCTGGTGCCGCTGGGCTTGGGCGTGACGGCGCAAAGCGTTGTCGCGGCCAATGACGCCGGTTCCATACGCCAACCAATGAGGGCACCATGATGGAAAATATCGCCTCGTTCCTTTTCACGTATGTGCATAAGCCACGCCTGACCGCGTCGTGGCGCTTGACGCTGATGGCAGCGATGCTGGGCTCTCCGACTCTCGCCTATGCCCAGACCGTTTCTGGCGGCGCCAGCCCGCAGACGATGATCAATAATGTCTGCACCTTCATTCTGGGGCCGTTTGGCGAGACAATCGCCGTGCTCGGGATTATCGGCATCGGCTTTCTCTTCATGTTCGGCCGGGCGTCGCTGGGGGTTATTGCGGGCATTATCGGCGGCATCGTCATTATGTTCGGGGCCTCCTATCTTGGTCAGACGCTGACCGGGGGCGGCTGAGATGGAGCCCCTTGAGGCAGACATCCTCTACCTCGCGGCGACAAGGCCCGCGATGTTCATGGGGGTGCCGCTGAGCCTGGGGGCCATGCTGCTCATGCTGGCGGGGCTGATCGTCGTGCTGTTCAAAAACCCGCTGTACCTGATGATCATGGCGCCGCTCTGGTTGGCGGCGCGGGAGTTGGTGGCGCGCGATTATAACGCGGTCGGCGTCATGCTGCTTTATCTGCGCACCGCCGGCCGGTCGGTCGACAGCAAGAGATGGGGTGGCGCTTCGGTGTCACCGGCGCCGATCCATGACCGCCATCGCGGCCGGGGGATGCTCGATGTGGGGGGATAGCAGCCGTATTGAGCGCTCCGCCGCTCAATATCTGCCTTATATCGGGCATATCGGCCCGCAAACCCTGCTGCTGGAAAGCGGGGCGCTGCTGGCGATGGCGCATGTCGAGGGGCAGGCTTTTGAGCTGGCCGATCATGCCGCGCGCAACGCCCGGCTGCGGCTGCTCAACACGATCTATCGCAATCTCGCCGATGATAATGTCACCATCCATACGCATCTGATCCGGCATGTCGATCTGGCTGCCATGCCCGCGCGCCGGTTCCGTTCTGGCTTTGCCAGGGCGCTCGATACCGCCTACCGGGACAAGGTGTTGGCGGGCCGGCTGTACCGGAATGATTATTTTGTTAGCCTGCTGGTCTCGCCGCGCAGCCCACTGGGCACGGGCATCGCCAGCCGATGGGCCAGGTTGGGGCGAAAAATCCCGGAGATATCGGAGGGGCTGGCGCGAGAGTTAGAGGATCAATGGCTGGTTTTGGCCAATGGGCTGGAAGGGTTCAGAGTCCGGCGTCTCGGTGTGTATGAGCAGGGTGGCATCGCCTTCTCGGAAATTGCCGAAGCGCTGCGGCTGATCATCACCGGCCGCCCTTTGCGCGTGCCGATCGTCTCCGGGCATCTGGGTGATTCCATCTACACGGATCGTGTCATCTGCGGGCGGCGCGGTATAGAAATCCGTGCCCCAGATCAAAGCATCTTCGGGACGATTTTCTCTTTCCGGGAATATCCGGCGAAGACCAGGCCAGGGATGCTGAACACGCTTCTCTCCGCGCCGTTCCCTATCGTGCTGTCACAATCCTTTGCCTGCGTTACCCGCGCCCAGGCACAAGACCGGCTGTCCCTGAAATCCGCCCAGATGCTGGGCGCACAGGACAAAGCTTTGAGCCAAATCGCCGGGCTGGAGGAGGCTGCTGACGCCTTGGCATCCAACGAATTCGTCATGGGCGCGCACCACCTCTCGCTGGCGGTATACGGGGAGTCATTGGCTGCTGTTGAGGAGCGCGCTGGCTTGGCCCGTGGGCGGCTTGCCGATGCGGGTGCCGTGGTCGTCGAAGAGCGGCTGGGGTTGGAAGCGGCGTTCTGGTCGCAATTGCCGGGTAATCTGGAATGGCGCACGCGGCCAGGGGCGATCAACTCACGCAATTTCGCTGGTTTGTCGAGCTTTGATAATTTCCCTTCGGGCGAGGAGACCGGGCATTGGGGCGCTGCGATCGCGCGGTTCCGCACGGATGGTGGCACGGCCTGTAATTACGTGCCGCATGTCGCCGATGTGGCGATGACCGTCATCTTCGGCCCGATTGGCTCCGGCAAGACCGCGCTGTTGATGTTTCTGCTGGCGATGTTCGAACAATCTATAGCCTCAACCATAGATGCCGAGAGTGCCGCGCCGCGCCGGGCCGGTTCGGTGGTGTTTTTTGACAAGGACCGGGGCGGGGAATTGCTGGTTCGCGCCACGGGCGGCACCTACCTCGAATTGCGGCGCGGTGAAGCGTCGGGGCTGGCGCCGCTACGGGGGCTGAAGGACACCGAGGCCGACCGGGATTTTTTGCGTGGTTGGCTCATCGCGCTGGTGCAGAGCGATGGCAAAGGCGGGCTGAATCCGGAGGAGGAGAAACGCCTGGAGCGCGCCATTGCTCGGCAGCTGAGCATGCCGGAAGAATTGCGTTCGCTCGCGGGCTTGCGGGAATTCCTTGGCCATGCCGACCCGATGGGGCTTGGACCTCGCCTTGAGAAATGGTGCCGGGGCAATGCGCTGGGCTGGGCGTTTGACGGTGACCAGGACGAAGTGAGTCTCGACGAGGCGATTACCGGCGTCGATATGACGCAGCTTCTCGAGCATGACGAGGTTTGCGCGCCTGCCGGGGCTTATTTGCTCTATCGCGTGACGCAGATTCTCGATGGGCGGCGCGTCGTGCTGAGCATCGACGAATTCCGGTTCTACCTCAAAAATCCACAATTTTCCGCGGTGGTCGATAATCTGCTGCTCACCGTGCGCAAGAGCAATGGCGCGGTCTTCCTGGCGCTGCAAATGCCCGAGCATATTCTGGAGAGTCCGCTCGGGGCCTCGATCGTGGCGCAATGCCAGACCAAGATCATGTTCCCTTCGCCGACGGCCGATCGGGCTGTCTATATTGAGGGGCTCAAATGCACTGAAGGGGAATATCGCGCCGTGCGGGAAGACATGGTGGCGGGCAAACGTCGGTTTTTACTCAAGCGGGAGAAAGCCAGTGTCATTTGCGAGTTCGATCTCGGCGAGTTGCGTGATTATGTCGCGCTCCTATCAGGACGGGCGAACACCGTGCGCTTCGCTGAAAAATTGCGCCGGAAGTTGGGGGATGATCCAGCGAAGTGGCTGCCAGAATTTTTACGTTCCTACCATGACGCCAAGGACTGACAGGAGGATATCATGAAACCAGCCCTGTTTGCGTTCGCGATTCTCAGTGCCGGAGTGATGCTTGACCTGGGGACGGCGTCGAACGCCACCGCGCAGATGGCGGTGATCGATAGCGCCAATCTGGCGCAGAATATCCAGACCGTGGCGCAGTCGGTCATCGCGGTTGAACAGCTCAAGGCGCAATTGGCGCAGCTTGAGCAGACCTATCAGATGTTCACCAATCCCACCAATATTTTAGGCATGGCGACGGGGATGGAAAACCAGACCATCGAAAACCCGATGCCGTCGGCGAACGCGATGACGGGACTGGTCGAGGGATCGACCGTACCTTCCGGTGCGGCGGCGAGCTACTTTAACGGAAACCACGTTTATACGCCGACGGATGGTTCGGCCGCGAGCGCACAGCTGAATGCCAACGGACAGGCCATTGCCAATATCGAAGGTATGGCATCGACGAATCTCGCGGCGGTTCAACGGCGCATGCAGGAGTTGCCGAATTTGGAAGCGGACTTGAATACAGCAACGTCGATTACCCAGGTTGATGCGATCAATGGCCGCATCGCGGCGGAATCGCAGTTCGTGCAGGCGCAGCAGTCGCAGGCACAGAATCTTCAGGTACTGGCGACGGAACAAGCGCTATCGAAGCAGCAACAGCAGCAAGAACAATTCGATGAAGATCAGACCAATCTTGTCAGTGAATTGCAGTCCGATTCTGCTGCAAATGGAGGACAGTAATGATATCCCCATCCCGATTGCAAATCATTTTCGGTGTAGCGGTTATCGTCGCTGCGGGCGCCGTGATTGCTGGAATTGGTTATGATATAGACCTGTCAGGCAGCGCCCCGTCCGGACAGACGGGAGTACCTCAGCCTGCCCCCGTTGCCGCTGTGCACACGGCCGGCTGGTATGTTGCACATCCTGATATCGCCAAACAGGATGATGCGCGGTGTGGTGACGACGCAGCCACGATATCCCCTGCCACCTGCCAGAATGTTGAATCGGCTGAGGAGAAAATGCTTGCCGATGAGATGCGCAATGCGGTGTTGTCGAATAGCGCATCTGTAAAACCAAAAGCCATACAGGCACCCTGAGGTGGAAAATGCCCAGCGCCGATAATTACGCACCATTCTACACTTTTGATCAGATCACACAGGCGCCTTTTACCAGCGGCCTTGAGACAACCGTCAATGCGGCAATGTCTGCGGTGCAGGGGCCGTTAACCGCGCTTATCGTTTTGTGGATTATCGTCACGGGCATCTTGGTTATGCGCGGCGATGTCGGTGTGCGCCAGGGGATCAGCAGGATTGTAACCATCAGTCTGGTCGCCGGTATTCTAATGTCGACAACGCTCTACGACCAATATATCGTAACGTTCTTCACGGCGGGATTGCCGAATTATTTGGCTTCGACATTCCTGGGGGTGACGGGAACGGCACCGGCTGCGCACCAATTCGATGCGCTTTGGAACTCAGCATCGGAGGTCTTCGCCATAGCCGAGAATCACATGAATTTCATGAATGTACTCTACTCAGTTCAACTAGCGATCTTGCAGAGCTTGATGGTGTTCCCGATTGGCCTTGTTTTTTTGATTTATGAGTCAACACGGATATTGACGGATGTCGTGGTTTGTTTGGGTCCATTCGTCCTTGCGGGATATTTGTTCGACGCAACAAGGGGGATTGCTGATCGATTTATTGGCAAACTCATCGGGCTAACACTTTTAACGCTGCTGGTCGATATAGTGCTTGCAATTATCATCGATGGCTTCATCACATACGTCAACAGCACGCTGGGAAATGTCGCAACTGCCTCGAAGCCAGAAGCCATTCTGATTTGTACGCAGCTCGTCATATTTCTGGCAATTGGTAGCCTGATCACCTGCTTCTTGCCTGGCATCGCCGCCTACATTGGCGGAGGAGTTTCTGTCAGCCCGCTCGCAATGGCCTCGTCAGCGACGCAAGTGGGACGTATCGTTCAAACTTCACGAGGCAAAGCAAATACGGGATTAATCCGATGAATAACAATGCGCAGTTTGTTCCATATTTCGCAGAGAGTGTCAGTTGCGCTTTCTGGCTATGGATTCTTTATCAAAGCTTTGTGTCGTCAAAGTCACTTCCCGGCATTTTGGGGGTTTCAGGTAAATTTATAAAGCTGTGTCTTATCCTGATAACCTTTGGACTCCTCGCGGGCTGCTCCAATCCTGATCCTCTTGCCGTAGCATCGGGGCCGCTATTTGCACTGAATGCCGGTCACTGGCAGCCAACGCCGCAAGATCTGTCTGCACCCGCCGTGGTCGCGGACCGGTAGGGGGCGGCAATGGTTCAAAATTCCGGCGCATTCCCGCTCGCTCCGGCCATGCTGGACAAGCATTACAAGGAGGTCTTGTCCTTTCAGGAAGCGAGGGCGCGCTCGGCACGGTTGCTCTCCAAGGGGGCGCTCCTGGCCTTGGCGGTTTCCATGCTCGCCAACGCGGGGTTGGGATGGGCGGTGGCGTCGATGCTGCCGCTGACCAAATTGGTGCCGGTCTATTTTTTGATTCGCCCGGATGGCACGATCGACGATTCTGTTGCGCTCTCGACTTTGCCGCCGTCCACGCGTGAGGCGGTGATTCGCGCGGCACTTTGGCAATATGTACAGATGCGTGAAGGCTATTCCTATGACACGGCCCGCTATCGCTACGACATCGTCTCCGGCATGTCGGATGCCGCGACAAAGGCCGCCTATCAGGCATGGTTCAATTACCCGAATCCGCAATCCCCGCAGGTGACGATCGGTAAGAACGGCGTGGTCACCGTCGAGCCGATTTCGGTGGCGCTGATCGGGCCTGGCGTTGCGCAAGTGCGTTATCAGCGGATTTTTGAGGCGGGCATAAACACGTCCCTGACCACCACCTGGACCGCGACGGAGCAATTCCAGCAGGTCGATACAATGCCCGATGCCGAGCGGCTGGATGATCCGGGCGGCATCATTATCACTAGCTACCAGGATGAAGAGGACACGGCGCCATGAGGCTGGTTTTTGCACTGGTCTTGCTGAGTAGCTTGGCAGGCATGGTGGTGGCACATGGGGCGTATGCCGATCAAACGCCGGCCACCGGTTATTATGATAGCCGCATGCGGTATGTTGCCTATAACCCAGCTCAGGTCGTGCATTTATCAACCATCGTGGGCGCGACAATGGTGGTCAGCTTCGCGTCCGGCGAGACGGTAACCTCGGTGGCCGAGACGGACAGTCTGCATCTGGCGGCGGTACCGAAGGGCAATTATCTGTTCCTCAAGCCCAGCGCGGCGCTGCAATTGCAGCCGATCATCGTGCTCACTCAACGCCAGGATGGTTCGCTCCGGCGCTACGTTTTCGAAATCGAGACGGTGAACGCGCCGACCACGGCGGATGGTGCCGACGGCGTGTTCTACTCGGTGCAGTTCACCTATCCGGCGGATGAGGCGGCCGCAGCGGCGGCGCGGGCGGTGGCAGATACGGAGAAAGTCGAGCAGCTCAATCGGCTTGCCTTGCAGCGTGCCACACAAACCGCGGCAAATTCGCTTCTTCAGAACGAGCAAACCAGTCCCGATGCCGGACCGCGCAATTACAAATATGTCGCGCAGGGGGATCGTTCGCTTGTGCCGCTGGCGGTTTGGGATAATGGCTATTCGACGTTGCTACAATTCGCTGGAAATGCGCGCATTCCCTCGATCTTCGTGATCGACCCGGATGGGAAGGAGGCAACCGCCAGCTACTCGGTGAACGGCGATGTCGTCCAACTCGACCAGACCGCCCGGGAATGGCGCCTGCGTGACGGCGGGACGGTGCTGAATATCTATAATCTCGGCTATCAATCGGTGGGTCGCAATCCGGAGACGGGCACGACCAGCCCCGACGTCTCGCGCATCATTGATCAGCCGGCGAGTGATCAGCCGGGAGGTTCGCCATGAGCGGGCAGGCGCCACATGGGCCGGATGCGATAGAACCGGCTAATCATGGGCCGGCATCACCCGTCGAGGATGGGCGGTCCCCGGTCGCGGGCAATCCGCGCCGCGAGCTGAGCGCGGGCACCAAGCTTGGCATTCTGGCGCTCATGGCGGTTCTGGGGCTGGGATTCATCTGGTTCAACGCCTTGTTCAGCCATACGCGGGCGGACCAGCAAGCGGCCCCACCCGCGACCTACACGAATGGGGGTGAGGCTTTCAGCGAGCCACCGGTGACCGCCGTGAAGCCGTCCGCGCCGGCTTTGCCCGATCCCGCGCCGGCAGATGCACAAGCTCCGCTCCTGGGAGCCTCCTCGCAGCCCTCACCGGATTCGGCGCCGATCATGGCGTTCTCTGGTTCGACCGTGTCCGCCCCCATCCAGCCGGTCTCATCAACCACTGACCAGCCGGGCGCGGTGGCGGTGCCATCGGCGCCGGATAACTCCCCCTTGGCGGCCCGGCTGAAGCCCACTGTTCTCGAGGGCGAGCAGGCGTCGGTTCTGCACGATCCCGACATGGTGATCACCGAGGGCACGATGATCCCTTGCACATTACAAACCGCGATCGACAGCCAGCTCCCCGGTCTGGTGACCTGTGTGGTGCCGATCGACATTCGGGGTTCGACGGGTAACGTCGTGCTGCTCGATCGTGGCACAAAAATCGTCGGCCAGCTGCAGAGCGGGCTTCTTCAGGGGCAAAACCGGGTGTTCGTCGATTGGACCCGCGCTGAGACGCCGGATCATGTCATTGTCACGCTGGATTCGTCGGGTTCTGACGAGTTGGGCCGAGCGGGCTTGCCAGGGGCGATCGATAATCATTTTTGGGGCCGGTTTGGCGGGGCGTTGATGCTGACCCTGGTGCAAGGCGGCCTGGATGCGGCGACGGTCGAGGCGGCCGGGCATGGCAACAGCAATTCCGCCTCACAGCAGGCGGCTTTGGGCTTTGTCTATGCCGCGCAGAGCAACGGGCAGTTGGTCGCCAATACGGCCTTGGCAAATTCGATCAATATTCCGCCAACACTGACCAAGAACCAGGGCGATAATGTATCGCTGATCGTGGCGCATGATCTGGATTTTTCCAGCGTGTATCGGCTGCGGCTCGACGACACTGGCGCGGAGACCGGCAATGGCAGGTGAAGCGGCGCGCTTGCTTGAATTTCTGATGCAGCCATTGGCGCCCTGGCTGGACGATCCCGCCACGGAAGAGATTTGCATCAACCGGCCGGGTGAGCTGTTTGTCCGCCAGCGTGGCCAATTCCGCGTGGAAGCCGTGCCGCTCGATTACGCAGACCTCGAGGATATCGCGACCCTGGCTGGGGCGCTGCGTAAGCAGGATGTCGGGCCGCGTAGCCCGCTTTGCGCCACGGAATTGCCGGGCGGGGAGCGGCTGCAAATCTGTATGCCACCCGCCGTGCCGTCTGGTTCGTTCAGCATCACCATCCGCAAGCCGGGACATGCGGTAGCGCCTCTCGCCTCACTAGCCAGCCGCTACCGGGTGGCGGGCTGGAACAATTGGGCCAGCCGTAAAGAGGCGATGTCGCGGGATTTCGCCGACTTGCTCGACCTCTACGATGCGGGAGATATCAAAGCCTTCCTTGAACGTGCCGTGCAGGCGCGTCTAACCATCCTGCTCTGCGGCGCCACGGGTTCGGGCAAGACGACGATGAGCAAGACGCTGATCAGCGCGATCCCAGAGCAGGAGCGGCTGATCACCATCGAGGACACGCTGGAGCTGGTCATCCCCCAGCCCAATCATGTCCGGCTGCTTTATGCCAAGGATAATGTCGGCCTGGCGCGGGTGACCCCGGAGATGCTGCTGCAAGCCAGCTTGCGCATGAAGCCGGACAGGATCCTCCTGCAGGAGCTGCGTGACGATGCGGCCTGGACCTATATCAACGAGGTGGTCTCCGGCCATCCTGGTTCGATCACCACCATCCATGGCCGCAACCCCGAGCAGGCATTCCGGCGGTTATTTGCCCTGGTGAAGGGCAGCCCGCAGGGCGGCAGGTGGGATGACAGGACGTTGATGGAGTTTTTGTCCACCGCCGTCGATCTGATCATCCCGTTCCACAATGCGGGCGCGGTCTATGAGATTGGTGAGGTGTGGTTCGCGGCCGATGCGGCCCGCCGCGGCGAGACCGCGGCGCATTTGCTGCGGGCGGCATGAGCCATGAGCATCACCCTCTCAGAGCAGACCGGTCAGCTCATCGTCAAAGCCGGTTTTGGTTTCATCCTGGCGCTTATGGCCTGGACCGTGGTCGCGTCTTTCGTGTTTTTGTTGGGCACCGGGCTGCTGCACGAGTTTCCCCAGCCATTCTGGCAATGGTGGCTATATGCGCTGAATTTTGACGGCAATCCGCGTGTCGCACTCTGGCTCAAAATTGGTGCCGGTGCGGGCGCCGTGCCGCCGGGGCTGATGATCGCAGCACTGATCTATCGCGGCCAGCGCGTGGTGGGGCCAAGACTCCGGCGGCCGCTTTTTGGCGGCATTGTCAAATCGCCGCTGGCGGTGACGGATAATCACGGCCGCGCCGCATGGATGACGATGGCGGCGGCGCGCGAACGCTTTCCCGGTCCAAATCCCGCCTTTGGCGGCATTGTTGTGGGCGAGGCTTTCCGGGTGGACGACGACAAGATTGCTGGTCGGCGTTTTGACCCGGAAGACCCGAAGAGTTGGGGGCAGGGCGGGCAGGCGCCGCTACTGATCGACCCGTGCCGGGAGGGGCCGACCCATTCGCTGATGATTATCGGCAGCGGCGGCTACAAAACCACCACGGCGGTTTCCACCCTGCTGCATTGGACCGGCTCCACCGTTGTCCTTGACCCGTCCGGTGAACTTGCGCCGATGCTGCGGGCGGCGCGTGCGGCGATGGGGCACGTGGTTCATGAGCTCGATCCGCGATCGGATGCCGGGTTCAACGTGCTGGACTGGATCGACACCGCGTCGCCGATGTCGGCGACGAATATCGATTCCGTTGTCGCCTGGGTTTGCGGGGATAATAAGCCCGCGACCAAGAAGGATGATTTTTTCGACAGCATGGCCCGCAATGTGGTGCGCTGCTTCCTCGCCCATATTCTGTTCGATCAGACGGCGCCGGCAAAGCTCAAGACCCTGCGCGCGGTGCGCCAGGCAATCGCTCTGCCGGTCGATCAGGTCAGGGCCGTGTTACGCGGGATTTTTGAGACCAGCCCGAGCGCCTATGCGCGCCAACTGGCCGGGCCGGTTTGCGGCCTGGTCGATGAGACGTTCAGCGGGGTGATCGGCAGTGCCGCCGAGTTGACGACCTGGCTTGCCAACCCGGCCTTCGCCAATCTCGTTTCCGGCATTAGCTTCCTGACCTCCGCCTTGCTGGATGGCAAGGTCACGATCTTTTTGAAAATGCCGTTGAAGGCGCTGGAGACCGAGCCGGGGATTTCCCGCGCCATCATCGGCGCGCTGCTGAATGCCGTGTACGAGGCGGATGGCGCCATGCAGGGGCGGGTGCTGTTCCTGCTCGATGAGGCGGCGCGGCTCGGTTACATGAAAATCCTGGAGACTGCGCGGGATGCCGGCCGCAAATACGGCATCACCATGCAGCTGCTCTATCAATCGAGTGGGCAGATCGTCGAGCAATGGGGCGAGCAGGGTAAACGCTCTTGGTATGACGGCGTGTCTTATCGCTGTTACGCGGCGGTGCAGGACCTCGACACCGCCACTGAGCTGGAAAATTCCTTTGGCACCTATGGCGTGATGGCCAGCTCCGAGGGGGTGAACACCGGCAAATCCGGCAAAGCCATGCAGTCAGCCTCGCTCTCACGCGGTTCGAATATTTCTTATCATGAGATTGGGCGTCCGTTGATCCGTAAGGCGGAGTTGATGCACGATGTGCGCGACGATGAAATGTTCGTCCTGGCGCGCGGCATGTCGCCGCTGCGCTGCGGGCGGGCGATTTATTTCCGCCGCCCGGAGATGCGCGCGCGCGTGGCGGACAACCGCTTCCACAAGCCGGGGCGGCAGGCCGGCCCAAACCAGGAAGGAGCGTAACAAAATGTCCGAAATCGATGCCGATCTCGACCGCGCGGCGACCGCGTACTGGCTATTGGTTGCCAATAAATCCGGCCCCGAGAAAAATGTGGCATTGGCCGGGGCGGCTAACCTGCTGCGGGATGCCAGGGCGGAAGCGCGCATTCCCGATAGCGCGCGCCAGCCGACATTGAATGATTTGGAGGCGCCGCCGTTAGACGTGCCGCAGCGGCGGCGGTTGAAGCCGTGAGACGCCGTGCTGATCTGGCATTGGCGCACGGTGGCATCCGCCAGTTCGTCTGATGGAGCGCCAAGGCGAAGGACCAGAAGGTAAAGGGAGGTCGCTGGCGGCTCACTTGTCGCTGGAGGCGATTGCCGCCCGGCTGGCGGCACTGGATGCCGGGCAGGCGGCGATGAATGGCGCGCTGGGGCTGATGCTCGACACGCTGCATGCGCAGACCAATCTGCTGCGCAAGCTCGCAGAATTTGCCGCCGAGGATTCTGCGCCCTCACCTCTGCTCAAAACCCTGCAGGAGCTGACCGCCGCCATCATGGAGTTGGATGCGTCGGTCGGCGATGTGGAGCGGAAATTCGACCAACTGTCCCGGGCCCTTACCGCGACCCTTGCGGCGCCGCAGGGTGAAGGAGTGCCGGGCCGGGAGATGCCTGATGGACCGCGTACGGTCGTCGCCGATGGCGAGGGCGGCTGAGTGCTGACCTATCGCACGGGTGCGGCTGGTGCACCGGCAGCAGCCCGGTTCATGAGCGAGCATCTGTTGCAGCAGACCCTGTCGCCCGAGATGGCGGCGATGGCCGAATATTACGAACAGGGCGTCTCGCCCCCGACGCTGGCGGATGCCGCTGCGTCGCGCTACGGCCGGTTCACTTCTGGCGGCACTTTATTGGCGGCGGACGCGCTCGATGAACTGGTGCGGGTGGAAGTGGAGCGCCTTGCAGATAGCGGCGTAGGGCTTGCGGATGGCGCGGGGGATGAAAGGGATGAACTCGTCTTGCGTGCCCTCGCGGCCTTCGCGGCGGCGGGGCTTGTCGGCCGAGAGGAGGCGTTGGACAGTCTGGCCCGTCTGTCTGAGAAGGGCAGTGCTCGTGACAATGAAGGGCATTTGGCGGAAGCAATAGTTGAGGCTGCCACCTTGCCTGATCGTAGCAGTGCCACGGCGACGCCGCGGCGCGACATGAATCCGCAGCTCGTGCGGCGGCTGGGTATCGATCCGCATCGCGGGTTGAAGCCGGATGAGGTGGCGTGTCTGTTGAATGGGCAGCGCGCCGATGGTGGCGCCATCGATGGCCGCGTACAGCGTGCATCGAGCCTGCCGCTCGCGCAGATTTTTGGGCTGGATGCCGAGCAGGTGCCAACGCGTGAACAATTGGAGCAGATGCTGGCGGGGCGGAAGGCCAATGGTGACGCGCTTTCCGCCGAGGTGGCCGAGCGCGCCGTCCGGCGATTGCTGGCGGGTTTGGGCGTCAGGGAGAAAACCCCTACCCCTGAGCAGCGGGCGCATATTCTGGCGGGGCGTGATGCTGAGGGACGTGAGCTGAGTGCCCGGCAGTATCGGACACTCCTTGAGGCGGCCAAGATGCGGATCGGCTATATCGATCTTACCTTCTCCGCCCCGAAATCCCTTTCTATCGCCTGGGCGTTCGCGCCCACCAAAGCCGAGCAGGCGATGCTGCACCAAGCGCACCGGGACGCGATTGATTGCGTCATGGCCGCCATCGAGCAGGAGATCGGCCGGGCGTCGGTGGGGGATGCGGCCAAGCGGGGCTACGAGGCTGGTTCGATCGGCTGGGTGTCCTTCGATCATTACACGGCGCGGCCGACGGTCGAGATCGTGCGGGAGGATGAACAGGGGCTGTCGGTCACGGAGCTGCACACGCTGACCGGCACCAAAGGCCGGGCGCCCGGCGATATGCAAATGCACACCCATGTCGCGGTCTTCAACATCGTGGAGACGCCGAGCGGGCGGGTGGGCAGCCTCGATCTCGCCCAGCTTGAGGGGCGGATCCATGAATGGGGCGCACTGTATCAGGCTTATCTCGCCAACCATCTGCGCGCCCATGGCGTCGCGGTCGAACTCGATGCCCGCACGGAGATGGCGCGGCTATCCGCCGTGCCCGAGAGCATTGTCGCGCAATTCAGCAAACGGACGACGGGCGGGAGCGAGGCGGCGCGGGCCTATGCGCGGGCGCAGGGGCTTGATTGGGAAGCTCTCACCCCCGCCCGGAAAATCGCGTTGCTTAAATCCGGCGTGCAAAATCCGCGCGAGGCCAAGAGCGATGATGTCAGCGATCTCGCCGCCTGGCGGGCGACGGCGGCGCGGCTGGGATATGAAC
>Ga0335082_10003437_pt1 | contig 17198 bp, 11 predicted proteins | sample Lox_Sample_41_FD_206718 | JGI IMG/M metagenome (GOLD analysis project Ga0335082, IMG submission 206718) | Soil microbial communities from Loxahatchee National Wildlife Refuge, Florida, United States - Lox_Sample_4.1 | ecosystem: Environmental > Terrestrial > Soil > Wetlands | place: USA... | reverse complement strand
GATGTGAAATGCAAAGACCACATTCGACCCGATGCTGGTGACAATGCTTTGTACGTTGTCATTAAGTCCGCGCCCGATCGAAGACACGCTGATAACAGCAGCAATTCCGATGACAATGCCCAACACTGTCAGCCCCGAGCGCAGCTTGTTGCTGCGGATCGTATCCGTCGCCATGTTAACGATCTCGCCGAATTCGCTTTTGCCTATCATAGGGACGTGTTAGTTCAATGATTAAGTGATTGCGAAGACTGCCTGATCGATCTCAACGACACAGTCAGCTACATCTCAAACCGAAGAGCCGCGATCGGTTCAAGCTTTGCGGCCTTGCGCGCGGGATAAACACCGAAAAACACGCCCACGCTCGCCGCCACAATCAATCCTATCGCGATTGCCCACGTTGGAACGGCCGAAGGGACGCCTATGATCAAGGTAATAGTTTTGGAGAATCCTACACCCATGACTACACCAAGCACTCCACCAACGAGTGCCAAGATGGTCGATTCGATCAAGAACTGTACAAGCACGTCGTCCCGGCGAGCCCCCAGTGCCTTCCGAATGCCGATTTCACGGGTGCGCTCCGTAACCGCGACCAGCATGATATTCATGATCACAATGCCGCCCACCACCAGCGCAATAGCCGCCACGCCAATCGTTGCCATAAAAAACGTGCTACTGAAATCTTTCCAGATTCCGAGCAAGCTCGCATTGGTCTCGATATCAAAACTGTCTTCCCCACCGGGACGATCATGGCGCTGGGCACGCAAGGCAACCCGTGCTTCGTCGACCGCCTCACTCAACGCAGCCCCGGCCGACGTCGCTTTGCCGGAGATGCGCACGCTGTCATTATGGCCGCCATACTGCTTCAGGTACGCCGTGATCGGAATCATGACGTAATTGTCGAGGCTCTGCCCCAGCGTCTTGCCCTTCTTCTTTCCGACGCCAATGATCTGGTACGTCCAACCGTCAAGACGGATTTCTCTTCCCAACGGGTCGACACCGCCCATCAAGTGCTCGACGATATCGGTTCCGACGACAACGACCGGGGACTTATTCTCCAGATCGGATTCGTTCAGCATGCGGCCACCCGCCAGATCGGTGTCATAGATCGGCGCCATCGATGGGGTGATTCCCTGCACGGTGGTGTCACTGATGGACTGCTCGGCATATTTCACATGGCCGCTACTATTTCGTAACGCCGCACCGACGTAGTCACAATGGCGGCATGCTGCGAGTACTGCCTGATAATCTTCCATGTCAAGGTTCTTGCGCTTCTCAGCTTCCAGAAAATGCTCGACGTTGGTCTCCACCGGTGACATCTTCGACATGATGAAGACGTCCGCGCCCAGGTTGAAGATCTTGCCCGCAACGTATCCGTCAATGCCTGCGACGAAAGTCACGACCGCGATAACCGCCGCGACACCAATGACGATCGCAAGCACGGACAGAAAGGACCGAAGCTTGTTCGCCCAAAGTGACTGCAACGCCACGCGTATGGCTTCAGCAATATTCATGAATTGAAAAGTCGGGCTTTAGCACTCAGACGCCGGGACCTGCGCACAAAGCACCATCTAAGTCTATCAGTCCTACCAACGGCGGGGATGCAAAAGCGCTAGTCCCCAGCCGCGGCAAGGGAGCAACCCGCCAGCGCTGAAGCGGGCATTTCATGCAGCATCAACTATAATTGTGTTGTAGGCAGCCGGACCGGACGACCGCTTCCTGAGCTTTCGGGCGCAGGGAGAGGAAAGTCCGAACTCCGCAGAGCAGTGTGCCGGATAACGTCCGGGACGCCAGGTTCAAGCCTGGCGGACGGAAAGTGCCACAGAAAATGTACCGCCCCGGCAACGGGGTAAGGGTGAAAAGGTGCGGTAAGAGCGCACCGCTGCGGCAGTAATGCCGCGGGCAGGGCAAACCCCACACGGAGCAAGACCAAATAGGGAGGAAGCACGCGGCTTCGGCCGTGGGCACGTGCCGACTCGGTGCGTCAAACCTCCGGGTAGGTCGCTAGAGCCCCGCAGCAATGCGCGGCCCAGAGGAATGGTCGTCCCGCAGCAGCAATGTTGCGGACAAAATTCGGCTTACAGGTCCGGCTGCCTAAGCCTATATATTTCAATAATTTACAAGGACGACCAATTTTGGGCGCCCACTATGCGAGAACAGACTTCTGTGTCCAGGCTGTCGCCCATCTAGCCAATTTCCCAGAACCGCGCTCATGACGTCCCGGCTGTTGATTGACTTACTCCCTTTCGGAATGAAAATACTCTTGTCCGCTGTCGGCTAATTAACCCCTGTGCTGCCATCCTGCGTTAACGCAGCAAAATCGTCAGCGCTTCGCTGGGCAATAACTGCTTGTTTCGCGCTCAGACCTCGGTAAGTTTCATGGTGTCCACTTGGTGTCGAAAAGACGTTCGTCGTCTTGCAACTCTCCAGCAGTGATCCTTGTCGAGTAGGTCTGCCTGCAGCAGTGTTTAGATTCGCAGCAAGCCCGCAGCCCATTCAAGAGATTGGATGAATGGCGGATTGAAACCCGGATCTTCGAAAGATCATCCTTCCGAGGAGCGTCTCGAAGAGGTCAGCAACTCATTGGTCCGCCGGATCAACTCCGCCCGTTCTATGTCGCGGTATTGCTTGGGAAGCAGACTCTTGCTTGTACACTCGAGAACGGCAACCATATTCTGCAGGTCAATTTCTGTCGGATAGTACGGAGGGATGAAGTCCTCAAGAGCCGCCTCCAGATCTTGTGCATCCACGGCTGCCTTATTCTGCAGGCTGCTTCGCATGTGACTCCGGACTAACACCGCCTCGATATCTGCTCCTGACAGACTCCCGGCCCGATCGAGGAAGAATTTCTCGATTTCCGCAGGAAACGCCTTCATGGCAATCTTCCTCTGCATTGCGCGCAGCAGCGCCAATCGCTCCTCGGGAGTATCTGGATAAAACAGCGCAATGTGCTCCTCGGCGCGGCCTTGTCGCTTGAGGTCCACGGGTAGAAGGTCAGGTCGGCACGTCAAGAGGAACCAGATCACCTTCCCCCGATACTCCGTGTTCCCCATGAACTGAGCAATCTGGGCAAAGACGCGATTCCCTACTCCACTATCTCCAGAGTTCGACCGATCTCCAAGTTGAGCGTCGGCCTCGTCTACAATCACGGCGATTGGGCTCATCGCCTTCAGCAAGTTCAGAACACGCTCGAGATTTCCCTCGGTCACCCCCTGCCACATACTGCGAAAGTTCTTGAGCGTCACAGCCGGAATGCCAACCTCGCCCGCGAAGCAGGTCGTGATGAACGTCTTGCCAGTTCCTACGGGGCCACAGATGACGTAGCCCATCGGTAAAACGTCGGCATTTCCCGCCCGGATCGCAGCAGCTGCATCCTGCAACTTGCGCTTGGCCTGATCGTTTCCAGCCACAAAGGAGAGGTCGAAGCGGCTCTGCACAAATTCGAGCAGCCCGCCCGATTCGGCCTCGATCAAATCTTTTTTTCTCTGCGAAAGAAATTTCAAAGTGAGCGGTTGGCGGTTCTCGATCGCATGCGAAATCAGCTGCTGCAATTGCACCCGCTTCAGTCCCGCACCCAGCTTCGCCAGAGTCTCATCGTTCACTTCGGATCCGGCGGGCAACTCGCGGGCTTTAAGTTGCACGCGAATCAACTCCAACCGCTCGGTGTAATCGGGCAAAGGTATAGAGATCGACGCGACACCCGGATGTTGCACGATTCCCTGGTTCAACTCGATCTGATTCTCCGAAATGAGGCAGATCGTTACATCGGCATCGAGAAAAGACGCATTCCTCGCCCACCGTTTGAGAATGACCAGGGAATTCCGGTCCTCCGCCGACATGCTGGAAACATCACCCGCGGGAGCTATCGTCTCCGCAAAGTCGATGACCAGCCCGATCTTCTTCCCGTCGGCAATCCGCAGCCGCAAGTAATTGTCGAGCAGGTTCAACACTGCATCTGGATTTCTAGGGAGTCCTCCCTGCGCATAGCTCGTTCCATGAAAGCTGTCATACCCCTCCAGCGCTCGCCGGAAATCACTTTGCGTGGGCGGAGTGCCGAAACTCAGTCCTCCGCGATCATAGTGCAGGATCAAATCCCGCTGCCCGAACATCGCCTTCGATAGAAACTCGTCGAGCGAAACGAAACTTGGACATTCCTGATTCCGTAAGGGCACCAGGTCGCGCACATTTCCGTACAACACAAATACAGCAAACGAACGCGAATAATATTTTTCGGAGAGTTCCCGCGCCCAGAGCGGCAGTGCGTCGAGATACTTTTCGGTATTGGTCGGACTGGTCGGCATCTAGTTCTGAATTCGCACCCTATTCGATCGGGAAGTGGTTGAAGTATCGTCGAAGGATATCAGCCCATTCATATCCGGCGTTAAATCGCTGAAGATCGTTTCCACCTGCTGCACCGTCTGCTCGGTCTGCTCGACGTCGTGCACCAGACTGTCAAGCCGGTCGCTGACTTCTTGCGGATCGCGCATGGTGACCGACTGATCGCGCACCAGCATCAATACGTCTTCGACCGCCGAGATCTGTGCGTCCACGACTTTCTGGTTCTCCGAAATCTTGTCGAACTTCTCCAGCCGTTTGTTCAGGATCTCAATACGTTTCTGATTGATTTCCTGCACACGCTGCGGCTGGCTGGTCAGAGTCTTCTGCAACGATGAAATCTCGCGCTTGATCTCGTCCTGCCCCGTGCTCTTCAGATACTGCTGCTGCTGCGCCGCTCCGACGAGCAGGCGCGCGTATCCGCTCAGCAGGCCTTGCAAGCTGGTATCAATCTGCTGCAGGAAAATCTGCGATTGCGAGGAGAGCTGGGCGAAGTTCGCCCGGATCGAACCGCAAATTTGCACACAGTGCACGTACCGGCTCTGCATCTCGGGCGACAGGCTCTTCAGCATCTCAGTGAGCTGTTGCTGGTGTTTCACCTGCTCGTCGGCGAGCTGCCACGAACGCACTAACCGCCGAAACCGCGAACTCTGTGGCACGAGCGCGAGATACATTAGCTCGAGCCCGGCGGCGAGAAGAATGGGCAGAGCCGTCCCGCTGACGATCGCAAAAACCGCGGCACCAGCTAAAGAGATCCAGTTGTACTGCCAGTGAAACGCAGCCTTAACGTAGTTGGTCGGGTCGACCGATGGTTGTGGACTTTGCTGATCCTGAGGACCGGCGAGAGGCATTTAGACACTCACCCGCACCTGTCCGTTCCCGGGAGCTTTGCGCAACCTGCCGAGAACGTAGTTTTGCAGATCATGAAACTCATTGCGCTGCTTCAAACTCAGATCCCTCGGGCGATCGAACGGAACCTGTACATCTTCCACAATCGTTCCCGGATGTGCGCTCATAATAAAGATCCGGTCGGCTAGATAAATCGCTTCCTCGACATCATGCGTGACGAAGAGAATCGTGCTCGCCGTCTCGTCCCACACCTTTAGCAATAGCTGTTGCATCTCGCTGCGCGTCTGCGCATCCAGCGCCCCAAATGGTTCGTCCATCAGGATGACCGACGGCCGCAGCGCCAGCGTTCGCGCGATGGCCACTCGCTGTTGCATGCCCCCAGAAAGCGTCTCAGGGTAAGCATTCTCAAAACCACTCAGCCCGATCGCCTGGACCAACTGCGCCACCGTTTCCTTGCTCTTGTCTTCCGGAACGCCGTTGATCTTCAGACCGTAAGCTATGTTACCAGCCACCGTCAGCCAGGGGAACGACGTGTATTTCTGAAACACCATGCCACGGTCTTTGCCCGGTCCTTGTACCGGTGTCTCATTGACGAGTACCTCTCCGCTGTCAGCGCAGTCAAGGCCGGCGATCAGACGCAGTAACGTGGATTTCCCGCAGCCAGAAGGTCCCAGCAGTACCCTGAATTCGCCAATGTCCCGGCCCGCCGACGAGAACGCATCCTCGATCTCGAAGTTAATGCTCTCGAGCGCATTGACGCATTTCCCATCGGCCGCAGGGAACGTGCGGCTGACGTTCCGGACCGTAATTTTCGACTTCTTATGCTCCATGTTTTGCCGCCTTTAAGTGCGCCGTCGCAGTGGGAACTGCCGCCCCCGCGCCCGACAGAGTCGCACCGGCCTTACGCCACGGGAATAACTTGCTCTCGAGGAACGTCAGCAAGAAGCGGAATAAGAAGGCCGCGATACCAATCGCGATGATACCGGCATACACACGCTCGAAATCAAGTACCTTGCGCGCCGCTTCCACCATGTACCCGACACCCTTCCGGGCGTTTACCATCTCGGCCAGGATGACATACGTCCAGCCAATGTCATAAAGGATGCGGAATGAAGCAAAGATCGACGGAAAGCTCGCCCTGAAGATCAGCCAGAGGGCGTGCCGCTTCTTCGCTCCCAACGTATAAGCAGTTTCCAGTAGCGCATTATCGACGCGATTTGCTTCCTCGACCACAACGGCCAGCAGGTAGAAGAACATTCCGAACCACAGGAACGCGACCTTCATCGTCTCGTCCATGCCGAACAGCGCGATGAATGCCGGGAGAAATGCGGTCAGCGGCATGGCCCGCATCGGTGCAGCCACGGGATTGACCAACTCGAACAACCAGCGGAAGCTGGCCATCAGGATACCAAGCGGAATCGCGACGACCGCGCACCATAAGAACGCCTGCGCGATCCGCCACCAGCTCTTGAAGACGTTGCCGAGCAGATCGTATTCCGTCCAGAGTCGTACAAACGCCCGGATCACGCCTACCGGCTTCGGCAGCGAGAATGGAGGCAGGATCTCCCATTGTGTCAGCACGATCCACAGGGCAACCAGGAAACCCCAGCTGACAAAAGCGAGGGTCCATCGGACCCTCGGCGAGACCTCTTTGCGAATGGCGAGCCAGTCACTCATAAGAAACCAATATTAGCTAGGGTTGGCATAGACTTTGATGTCGGTCCGGCGGTTCTTCTCGCGACCTTCGGGGGTTCCGTTATTGTCGATCGGCTTGTCAGGTCCATTCCCTGCCGTACGCAGCCGCGTCGCGGGGAATCCATATTTCTGGAGAAGGTAGTTCCTCACTTCATCCGCCCGTGCATGCGAGAGCTGAATGTTGTATGTGCGGGAACCGGTCGAGTCAGTGTTGCCCTCAATGTCGACCACCGTGTTCTCATACGCCCGCATGGTTCCGGCAAGCTCGTCCACAATGGCCCGCGAGTCCATGCTCATGTGAGACGAATTCGGATCAAAGTAAATCGAACGGTGCTGGGTGGCGATTGGCGTCGCGCCCTTGGCCGGTTCCCTGTACTCGATCGGCGCCTCGGTTGAGGCCATCGAGAAGCTATCCGACAGCTTTTCGATATAGCGCCGGTCTAGGCTGTCTTCTGGATTGAACGTATGCTTGATGATCCGCAACTCGCGATACATATCCTGCGCCATGCTCAGGATGTTATCGTAATCCGGATTCGATCCGGCCGATCCCATAAACGCCCGGTTGTCCGCATAGTCGGCTAGTTTGACGCCGCCGAGCATCGTCTTCGCCAAATCGGAAGGAATGTTAAAGTCCTTCACAGTCCCGATGAGGTTGTAGGCTCGATCCGGCTGTTGCTTGATGAACTCCACTCCTTCTAGCCAGCCCTGCGCAAACTTCAGGGTTGTCTGCGGATGCTTCGCCGAAAAGCTATCACTCACTACAAGGATGTCGGCAATCAGCCGGTTCGCAATCTTGGTATCGTAGATCTTCTTTGACCCCGCACGCTTCCCAACAGCATCACTCATATCCGGATCCCAAGCGACTGCCGCGTCCACTTTCTCCTGCGCAAACAGAGTTGCCGGCTCGATGCCATCTTTCGTGTGAACCGCTTTGTTGAAGATCTCATTGCGCTGCTCCGTGCTGAGCCCGGACGATTTCAGCCCGTTGTAGAGCAGGAAGTGCGAGGGGGTGTACGGAGCGAATGCCACCGTCTTTCCCGCAAGATCCTCAATGCTGTTGATGCCCTGTTTGCCAATGACGCCATCTGCGCCGCGCGACCAGTCCACCATCAGGAATGCGTGCGAACCGAATCCCTTTTCCTTGAACTGGGCATAGTCCTTGGCATAAACATCAGCCGTCGTCAGCATCACATCGACGTTGTTGGTCGCGAGCGCGGCCGCACCTTCCGTCCAATCGTCGATAATCTTGAAACTGACTTTTAGGCCCTTTTTGCCGAAAATGGAATCTGGCTGCGTATCGAGGCCACCATTGGCTACCAGGCCGCCCACGCATCCGACCCATACGTTCACTCTTACGCGGACCTCCGCGTCGCTGCTCGTCGAAGATGCGGGGATCACCAAGGGCTTCGAAGCATCCACTGCTTCGCCACTGCTGCCACTAGCCGCCCCCTTGCCGCCAGGGAGCCAGCTACCCAGATCAATCACACCATAGCGGTGCAGGCTGTAGCCCACGATCGCCGCGCCAATCAGGAATATGAGGACCCATCCGCCTCTTTCAATCTTGACCGCCATTGTTTCCTCCCGCTCGTTCACATAATTGCCCGAAACCGATCCACCGGTGTTCAACCATTGCTTCGTGCAAATCCTTAGGAAGTCCGCTGCTGTTCCTTGGTGGCCGCAATCGTCTTTTCTGCACCCGCAGCCGAGGGCGGCTCGGGGGCAGCCAGACCCATCTCAATCTTGAATTGCTTCACGAGTTCGGCGGCCTGAAGCTTTTCTGCATCGTCGTCAATCTTCACCTTTTGCTGATCGACGTTGCTCATTGCCATATCCATCCGAGCTTCGTTGACTGCAGTTGTCTCTTCAATCTTGCGCACCATCTCGTCGTGCGTCTGGCTGATGCCGGCTACCTCGAATTGCTCCATCGCGTCGGCGACCTTTTTCTGCCACTGCGAGCGCCGATAGTCAGCGATGGCATTGAGAGCTTCCTGGGTCTTCCGGTCCTTCTCGCGCATAAAGGCCTGCTTCACGGCCATTGCTTTGTCGAAGGCGGCGCGAGCAGTTGTAAGTTGCCCCTGATTTCTGGCGAAAGCACCCTTCACCTGCTCCAACTGGGCAGCATAGGTGCCTGCGATGTCGTCGCGATTGGCCTGAATCGCGGCCTTGATCTTGGCGGTCAAGTTGGCCATGTCGGCCTTGTACTTGGCCTCTTCCTTCTCCAGCAAAGTCACATTGGCCTTGACCATGGCAATGCTCTCGTTCATGCGAGGTACCTGGTCATTCATGTCGCGGATGTTCTGCTGCAGAATCAGCTCCGGATCCTCCGCCACAGAAATGAAGAAACCGACAAACGACCGAACCATTCTGGTCAAACGTTGCCACATGACATTCCTCCTGCCTCACGAACGCTGCGTTGCTTTGCCCGGGGACGCAGGTGCATTCACGTCACCAGTAGTAATTGGGTTTTCCGCGACGAAATATCCGACCGCCTCCGCGATCTTCTTTTCTTCCTGCTGCTTCTTCAGCCGCCAGCCAGTAAAGCGCTCTTTCTCTCGAGAAATTGCATCATTATTTGACTGAATCTTGGCGCGTTGTTCGGTGACGTACTTGTCAATCTGCGCCTGAATGTCACTATTTTCTTTCGTCTTCTTTGCGTCCAGCTCTTCCACAGCACGCTGTTGCACGCGTTCGTAGGTGTCGAGTGCGCGGTCGCGGCGAATTGCATCCTGGATGACATCTTTGATCTCGACTCCCGCCGCATCCAGGGCCACCAGGATCGACGACTTCCGGACATCGGAAGGCAGGTTCCGAATGTGCTCGCTCTCCAGCATCTGCGAGACCTTAAGGATGGAATATCCCTTTGCCGCCGGCGGGATCTCGGCTGCTTTATAAATCTCATCAAACGATGTGGGATCAGAGACAGGCGTCGTAAACTGAGGCTCCGCCGCGATGGTCGATGCGATCTCAGCGACGCTCTGTGCCGCCGTTTTCGCGCTTGGCTGCGGAACACCCGGAGTGGCTTGGGATTGTTGTGCGTCGTCGACGGAGATGATGTAGTTGTACCACTTCTTCGTCATTCGACCTCCTCACGGCAGGCGCACCACGTCAGCCTATGGGTGCGGATCGTCAGAACTTTTGTGACCCTGAAAGGTAATTCTCGACTTCCGCCTTGTCAATTGTTTTCATAGACTTCGGAACCATGTGAGCTGAGCTTTGATCGGTGCTGCCACCCTGTTTCTGCATTCCCGCTCAACCGATGACCACTGTAATCAATGCCGGGAACTTCATCAATTCAGCTAGAATGGACCGCTTCACTGTTCAAGTTGAACTGAGATTTTGAACGATACCGTGGGGTGCGATTTGCCTGACGACGATCTTTCTTCTTTGATCAGCCGAGTAGTCGAGTCCAAGTCCGAATACGACGTCCGTCTCCTGGCCCAGCAACTTGGAACGAACTATCGATCGCTCATGTACTGGATGCGAGGAGAGCGCCACATGCCGGCGCACCTCCTGCCGCAGATTTGCATGCTTCTGAACAACTATGAGGCCTTGGATCTCCTTGAGCGCCAGGCCGGCCGCGTTGCGTTCAAGCTTCCCAAACTGGACATAAACCTCGGGAAAGAGTTAGTCGCCGTCTCGAATCTCATTCGCGAAGTGGGAGAAGCACTCGAGAGTGTTGGAGAAACATTGGAAGATGGCGTCGTCGAAGATCGGGAACTCCGGACCACGATCCCAAAGCTCGAAGCTGTTATCCGCGAATGCGCCTCGTTGAAGTACTTGCTGGAAGAGCTGTCTGCCCAAAGAAGAAAGAAGAAATCACGCTGATCCTCTTGCGGTCCAAGACACATTTTCAACTTGTCGTCATGTAAACCGCGTCACTGCCACCTCACAATTCCCTAAGACGAGAATTGCCTCACAAACAAAATCCGGTGTGTCCTGAACTTAACTGCGAGATCATAGATTCCCTCAACACACCTAGGGAAGTATCGACGTCGGTCGCCGGGGCACTCTCGTGTGCAGTCGTCTACCACCGCTACAAACCGAAGTTCGTCCCCATAATGATATTCCTTCTTTCGCGCTCAGACTTCTGTAGTTTCACGGTGTCCATTTGGTGTCCGGTCTGTTGGGTTCCATAGAGATTTGCGGGAGTTTTATAGACTCTAGAGAATCCGCCTATCTCCCGCCGTATGAGTAGATTGTGAGCTAAGTCTCGCTGCATCTAAATCTGGCCAAAAATGGTGCGTAAGAATTCGGCTTACAGGTCCGGCTGCCACAACTTTTCTGGTAACGCCCCTAATCCCTCCAGCTCTAAATCACCAAATCTCGACGCGGTCTTCAGGCTTCAAAAACAATTTGTTCGCAGGAGTGACCTCGAAGGCCCTGTACCATGCGCCAACGTTTCGGACTGTATCGCTCCGATATTCGCCCGGCGCATGGATATCATTCTTGACTTGCCGGCGAAGCGCGGCTTCAGTCTGAACTCTACGCCACCGTTGCGCGAACGCCAGAAAGAATCGTTGCTCCCCCATTAATCCATTGATGACTACGTCAGGCTTGCCCTTTAAAGACAAGATGTAAGCGTCGTGCGCAATCAACAGCCCTGCGAGATCGGCGATATTCTCGGTCAATACCTGCTGACCATTGACGCAAAGGTCGGAGAGAGGGCAATAGCCGCTAAATTGTGTGGCCAGCTTCGCCGCAGCCGCGCGGTAGTGCGCCAGATCATCCGAAGTCCACCATTTTCGAAGGCATCCGTGCGAATCGTAGATATTTCCCAGTTCGTCGAAGCTGTGAACTATTTCATGAGCCATACCGGCTCCGGCGGACCCATAGTTCGAAGCAGTGTCACGTTCAGGATCGAAATAGGGCGGCTGCAAGATGCCCGCCGAAAAAGTTTCAGTATTCGGGCTAAACAGGATGACCGCGCCGACGATCTGCGGATCGATCCTCCACTCATCCGGATCTCCCGGACGCTTCAGCTTGGCGAGATTGTACGAGCGATTGAACGCTTCCGCTCTACGCATATTTCCGAAGGCGTCACCACGCACGACGTCTAGCGTGGAATAGTCGATCCAGGTGTCAGGGTAGCCGACACCTATGCGCAGAGTGTCCAGTTTGGCCGATGCCTTTTCCTTCGTCTGTACTGACATCCAAGTAAGCTTGGGGATGCGGGCGCGATATGCGGCGATCAGGTCCGCGACCATAGCTTGAGCTTTCGCCTTGGCCTCAGGAGAAAAATACTGCTGCGTATACAGTTGTCCGACTGCCTGTCCCAAGGCAGCATTGGTGGCGGCAACTGCGGCCTCGCTTCGTTCCGGCATCTGCTCAGCGCTCGATCGGACCGTCCCGTAGAACGCGAAGTGTTCCGTCGACACCTCCTTGGGCAAGACGCTGGCGTAGTGTTCGATCAGGTGAAAGCGCAGGTAGTCCTTCCAAACGTCAATTCCTTCACTCGCAACCAGAGCGGAAGTACCGGTCACGGCCGATGGCTGCCAGACTACAAACTCTGGCTGCTCCGCCACACCGGCGGCTTTGAAGTAGGCATCCCAATCCATTCCGGGCGCCTTGACGGCAAAATCCCCGCGCTTCCATGGATTGTTTTGTTTAAATACGTCAGCGGCGTCCGAGTCGGGAGCATGAGACTGCGCAATCCGGATTTCCAGAGCCAGGATACGCGATGCCTTCGCATAAGATTCTGCATTGCCCGCCAATTTCAACATGACGGCGATATGAGACTGATATTGGTCACGCAACTTCGCCATCTTCGGCGACTGATCAAGATAGTTGTCGCGATCCGGAAGTTCCAGCCCACCCTGCAATAGATGGAATACGTAGTGCTCGGAATCCGTAAAACTTTGATTCACCCATGCACCAAAAACATGGTCCGCATTCCCGGTGAGTCCGTCAACTTCAGTGTTCAACGTACTGCCCAGATAAGCGGACAGGGATGTTGCGTTCGTGATCGCAGAGATCGCAGACATTTCATCCGCAAGTGCCGTCATGCCGCGGGCCTCAATGCCGGCTTCGTCCATGAAGCTCGCATAGTAGTCACCTACTTTTTGCGCAACGCTGCCTTTGACGGACTTGGACAAGGCTGCCGCTTGGATAATGTCACGCACACGCTGGCTGGTTCTCGCTGCCAGAATGGCGCGTGTGTCGTAGCTTGGCTGACCCGCAGGGATAACTACCGTTTGGAGCCAGTGCCCGTTGGCGAAGCGGTAGAAGTCATCGCCAGCCTTGATGGATCGATCGAGGTCTTGAGTAATGTCCCGTGAGCTGAAGATCTGTTCGGGAGATGCTTCGCTGAGCGCAAGTGCACAAGCGAAAAGAGTGACCAGCGCCATCGTGCGTACAAATGCCATGCGAGCCTTTCACATCTGGACTGCAGGCTGATTGTCGCACTCGGACTGATTCAAACTGGTCGTTCTCGGACCTGGATAATTTTGTTAGCGGCTGGAACCTTCACGAACAGATAGGCCATCGGAGTTATAGCCGCGCAAGGTTCGTACTCCAAAGATGTCGCCGATTTCGTTCCCACCGGTTGCCTGGAAACGAATCGTCACCTTGCTCTTGCCGTTGATGATGTCGGCTGGAATCGCATAACTGACATCGACGAACTGTTTGTCTTGATCTGGGGTGAGACGTTGTTCTTGATGATCGCCAATCTTCTTGCCGTCGACAAAGATGTCCACTGCACTTGTGCGAAACCTGTCGCCGCCGTAAGTGACCAGCAGCGAAGTCGACTGTGAGTTCTCAACGGACATGTCGAGTGAAAACCATCCTTTGCCCCCTCGCCCATGACGACCCCGCCAGCTGACCGCGGCTGAGTCTTCTCCTTGCTCGTTGAAATTGTGCTCCGACTCCATCTCGCCTGGCCTAGCAAACGCGACCGTGGCGAGTTCGAGCCTCAAGTGCCTCGCGGCTTCCTTCTTGTTTTCGTCGGAACGCTTGCTCGCCTCAGCTGGGGTAAGGACATCCCAATAAACTGCGTACTTGCGTCGAGGCAATTCGTAGAGGGGCGCAAACTCAATGTCCTGACTCAGTCCAACGCCGCTTGTCTTGAATCGCCCTGGCTTATCGGATTCCGGCTTCAGCCACTGCTCGATTGGTTTGTTCGCATCAACTACAAGCGCAGGCGCAGACGGGGCAGGCATATTCTCTGGATCTTCCTGCGGGATCTCGGAGCCAAGATCTCCGCCCAGGACTAATGGCCCCCACATGAGTGCCATGCGAGTCGGATTATCGGGCAGCGGCTCAGTTCGCAAGTCTTTTGGAAGATGAAGCTCAACGGTATCGCCATCATGCCAAGTGCGCGTCACTTTGACGTAAGAATCGGCTGGAGAAAGTTTCTTTAATTCCTGACCATTCACTTTCACACTAAAGCCGCTCCCGGCCCAATACGGCCTGCGGAGGGCGAGAGTAAACTCTTTCGGCGTCTTCGTCTGCACCTTGACCTTGGCAGATGAGCCGATCGGGAAATCGGTCTCCACCTGGAAGTCGACCTCAGCCGAATCCCAGCGCGCGCTAGATGGGGCGTACAAGCTGATCCAGAATTCGTGGGACCCCCTGTAATAGAAGAGTCCCGCGCCATGCAGAGCGTGGCTCTCCATCCCTGTGCCCACGCAGCAAGTGAAATCGTCAAACATCCGCTGATACTCATGCTGCACTCCGCGACCCACGGGCAGCATGTAAGTCACGGTTCCATCGCTCGGATCCTGGGACGCGAGTATATGGTTGAACAATGCACGCTCATGAAAATCCGCATAGCGGATGTCCGGTTCAACAGAAAAAAGCGTGCGCGTCATTTTCAACATGTTGTAGACGTTGCAGGTTTCTGCCGTCCTCCCATCCACCATGTAGTTCAGCTTGTCGGGCGCACCGAAGTATTCATTCTTGCCGTGCCCCCCAGTCGCATAGCTATAGTGGTAAACCACACGATCCCAGAAGTATTTGGCAGCCTCCTCGTCCGCCGCATTGCCGGTATAAACGTAGCGCATCAGTACTCCGTACAATTTCGGAACCTGCGTATTACCATGCGTGTGGGAAATGACATCTCTGTCTTGGGACAGCGGATCGATCATCGCCTTTTGATGGAACTTGTCGGCCAGATTGAGCCAGCGCGGATCTGCTGTGTCGGCATATAACTCGGCGAGAACCTCATTCATTCCTCCGAACTCCGTCCCGAGCATTTGTTGCAGCTGATCCTCATTCAACTTGGAAAGGATGCTTTCTACCCAGCCGGCAAATTTGATTTCGACCTGCAAGGCGATCGTATTGTCAGTGTACCGATACGCGTCCCGAAGACCGGCAAAGAGCTTATGCTCGACGTACCATGGCGACCAGAGTCCGTTCAGATCAAAGCTTCCGGACTTGATCACTCCGTTGCTTAGGTCCATGAAGCGCTGCTTGCCATCGACACCCTGACCATCTTCCAGCGCGCCAATATAGCCATCGCCCTGTGCATCCTGGATCTCTTTCAACTGGTCGACAATGTAGTTGGCACGCTCCTTGAATCGAGCATCTCCCGTCGCCGCCCACATCAGACTCACCGCAGATAAATAATGGCCCGCGATGTGTCCGGTGAGATTGCGCTTCGGACCATCCCATCCGCCGTAACCTTCCGCTTTGGGCTTCAGTCCCGCACGTTGGCGGAGAAACGCAAGCATGCGGTCAGGTTGAAGTTCGAGGAGATACTCCGCATCAGCTTCCTGCGCTGCTTTGAGAGGTCCGCCGGTGAGCCTGACGTGATCCAGAGGCAGCGGATTCAGTTTCACTGTCTTGCTCTGCGCGAGTTGAGCCGGACTGTCCTGAGCCTGCAGTTGGGGGATGATACTGATGGATAGGCAAGCCAAGAGAAGGAGCCTGGTCCGATTCTTGATAACAACGAATGTCTTGAGACGTTTGGACATAAGAGATCGTTCGCCTGCACGGAGAAAACCACGTGGCGTCACTGATTACTTTCGGATACTACCGTCGACCATACGCCAAATTCCTAGCGGGTTGCTCTCTTTGAGGTCATCCGGCAATGCGCTGTCTGGAAAGCCCTGATAGCACACCAGGCGCGTGAAGCGGAAAATCGCTTGCGTTCCGACGGATGTGGAACGACCATCAGACGTCGATGGATATGGCCCTCCGTGGACCATGGCATGCGTCACTTCTACACCGGTTGGAAATCCATTGAAGATCAACCTGCCAACTTTCGTCTCAAGAACCGCAATGAGATCGGCGGAGTCACGCAGGTCCCCCTCGGTGCCGTGAATTGTGGCGGTCAAGTGACCTTCGAGAGAACGGGCAATCTCCAGAATTTGATCACGACTGGAGTGCCGCACGAGCAATGTAGTTGGACCAAAGATTTCCGCGTCGAGCTCAGACCTTAAGAATGACTCTGCGTCCGTTGCGAACACTGCGGGATACGCACAGAAGCCTGGCGCTCCAGACGGCTCCTTCTCGGCCAACATCGTAACTGTTGGTTCCGACTTCCTCTTGGCGATTGCAGCATCGTATGAGGAATGAATGGCTTGGGTAAGAAGGTGAAAATGAGAAGAACCAGAAACTAGTTCCGCCAGTTTGGAGGCGAACTTGTCAGAATCGGCGCCCGCCCCAACAAACACCATCCCCGGCTTGGTGCAGAATTGTCCGGCGCCCAAGGTGAATGATGCGTGAAGCCCCGAGGCAATCGCGTCAGTGCGCTCCTTCAACGCTCCCGGTAAAACAAAAACGGGATTAGTGCTGCTCATTTCGGCATAGAAAGGGATCGGTTCCGGCCGAGACGCTGCCACATCCATTAGAATTCGCCCCGCAGTGCGGGATCCGGTGAATCCACCCGCACGCACCAGCGGATGTTTCATCAGTGCAGTACCGACCTGCGAGCCATGCCCAAACAGCAGTGAGAACACACCCTCAGGCAAACCACATTCACGAACGCTCTCCTGGAGAGCGCGGCCAACCAGTTCACTAGTGCCGGGATGCGCTGCGTGTGCCTTAACGATCACCGTATTGCCGCCAGCTAATGCCGACGCTGTGTCTCCGCCAGCGACCGAGAATGCCAAAGGAAAATTACTCGCTCCGAACACCACGACCGGACCTAGCGGTCGCATGAAGGAACGAATGTCAGGCTTCGGTAAAGGCTTTCGTTCGGGGTCGGCGTGATCGATTCTTGCGTTGACCCACGATCCTTCTTCTGCAACCTTGGCGAACAAACGAAGCTGATGGCAAGTACGAGCCGTCTCGCCTTGGAGCCGTGCGACGGGCAGTGCCGTTTCCAGCGCAGCCCTCTCCACAATTTCGCCTGCGATCGACTCAATTTTTTCCGCAATCTTCTT
>Ga0335082_10003436_pt1 | contig 17200 bp, 16 predicted proteins | sample Lox_Sample_41_FD_206718 | JGI IMG/M metagenome (GOLD analysis project Ga0335082, IMG submission 206718) | Soil microbial communities from Loxahatchee National Wildlife Refuge, Florida, United States - Lox_Sample_4.1 | ecosystem: Environmental > Terrestrial > Soil > Wetlands | place: USA... | reverse complement strand
GACGTCGGCTTTGAGCTCCACAGAGTCGTAGCCCTGGGCGATGGGATAAAGCAGCTCGTGCATGGCGATCGGTTTCTCTTCCATGAAGCGCTTGTGGAAGTCTTCGCGCTCCAGCATCTGCGAGACAGTGAACTTCGCCGCCAGCCGCACAAAGCCTTCATAGCCGAGCTTGCCCAGCCACTCGCTGTTGAAGCGCACTTCGGTCCTGCCGGGGTCGAGGATTTTGAACACCTGCGCCTTGTACGTTTCGGCGTTCTGGTCGATCTGCTCGCGGCTCAACGGCGGGCGAGTAGTCGAGCGCCCTGTGGGGTCACCGATGAGTCCGGTGAAGTCACCGATCAGAAAGATGACGGTGTGACCCATGTCCTGAAAGTGCTTGAGCTTGCGGATCAGCACCGTGTGGCCCAGGTGCAGATCGGGCGCAGTTGGGTCGAAGCCGGCTTTGACGCGCATCGGCTCCCCGGTTTGGAGAGATTTCTCGAGCCGCTCGCGCAGGTCGCTCTCGCGGATAATCTCCGCCGCACCTTTGCGCAGGTAGGCAAGCTGCTCATCCACTGGAAAGAACGAGGGCATAGAACCGATTATAGAAAACCCGCGACACCCGGACGCTTCCGCTGCTATATTCGCACGCAGGTAGGAAAGGCGGTACTAAAGCCATGAAGCGTCCCTTCCGCATTATTGGCATCGTTGTCGGCGTTCTCATCATAATTGCCATCGCGCTGCCCTTCCTGGTGAACGTCAACAGCTTCCGCCCCAAGTTGGAGTCGGAGCTTACCAGCGCTCTCGGGCGCCAGGTGACCATCGGCAATCTGAGTCTCTCCATCTTCTCCGGCTCCGTATCGGCGGACAACATCTCGGTCGCCGACGATCCAGCGTTCAGCAAAAATCCGTTCCTGACTGCGAACTCGTTGAAGGTCGGGGTTGAGTTGATGCCGCTGATTTTCTCCAAGACCCTGCACATCACCGACATTACGCTGAATGAGCCACAGATCACGCTGCTGAAGGCGGCCAACGGAAAGTGGAATTTCTCCAGCCTCGGCGGGAACACGCCAGCACCGGCGCAGGCAACGCTTCAGGCCGCCCAGCCCGCGCAAACTGCGGCGCCCAGCCAGGCTTCGACCGGCGTGCTATCGGTGGACAAGCTGAACGTCTCGAACGGACGCCTGCAGGTGGGAGACGCCGGCTCGTCGCAAAAGCCCCATGTGTACGACAAAGTCAATCTCGCGGTCACCAACTTCTCGCCGACTGCACAGTTCCCATTCAAGCTGACGGCGGCGCTGCCGGGCGGTGGCGATGTCAGCTTGGAAGGTACCTGTGGTCCGATCAACGCAGGCAACGCGGCAACCACTCCCTTCACGGCACAAATCAAGGTGCGCAAACTCGATCTGGCAGCTTCGGGATTTGTGGATGCGTCGACCGGAATTCAGGGTCTGGCGGATTTCGACGCCACGATTAACTCCAATGGTCTCATTGCCAAGAGCGTCGGCACGGTAACCGCACAGAAATTGAAGCTGGCTGAAAAGGGCTCACCGGCAGGCCGCAGCGTGCAAGTGAAATACATCGTCGATCACAACTTGCAGACAGAAGCCGGCACGGTAACCCAGGGTGACATATCAGCGGGCAAGGCTCTTGCGCACCTGACGGGCAGCTACGCTGCTGCTGCGGCGGTCACCACGGTCAACATGAAGTTAACTGGCTCGGACATGCCGGTGGACGACTTGGAGGCGGTGCTGCCGGCCATGGGCGTCGTGCTTCCGTCGAAATCGCAGTTACAGGGCGGGGTCCTGAATGTGGAAGTTACAATCGTGGGCCCGATGGACAAGTTAGTGATTGCCGGCCCCATTCGGCTGACCAACTCGAAGCTGGCGGGCTTTGATCTGGGATCGAAGATGTCGGCAATCTCGGCTTTGTCGGGCAAAACGAGCGGCAGCAAGGACACTACCATCCAGAATCTCAGTACAACCGTGCGCGTGGCTCCTGAGGGGACGCAGGCAAGCAACATCAACCTGACTATGCCGGCGTTGGGAGTTGTGACGGGCGCGGGAACGGTCAGCCCGTCCGGTGCGCTCGACTTCAAGATGAACGCCAACCTCAGCGGCGGCGCCGCGGGAGGAGTGACGCAGATTGCCGGGCTTAGCGGGCAAGGCGGGAGCGTACCCTTCATGATTCAGGGGACGACCTCCGACCCAAGATTTGTACCCGATGTGAAGGGCATAGCGGGCAGCGCTGTGCAGCAGGCAATCTCAGGCAAGCTGGGTGGGGCGACCGGGAGTAACCCGGCCAGTAATCCCGCGGGCGCGCTGGGTGGGCTGTTTGGAAAGAAGAAGAAATAGCGCTTTTTGCTGTGGACCTTCAGGCTTGCCTTAGCCGATCCGCGTTAGCCCGACGTCAGACTGCTCTACGCTTCCAGCTTTTTCGCCAGTAGCTCGTTGACCAGCGTAGGGTTGGCGTGTCCGCGCGAAGCCTTCATCACCTGCCCAACGAAGAACGCAATCACCGTTTTCTTGCCACCGCGGTACTGTTCGAGTTGCTTGGGATGGGCGGCCATCACCTCGTCGATAATCTTCTCGATGGCCGACGTGTCGGTAATCTGCTGCGGCTTCTCCTTCTCGTAGATGGCGGGGAAATCCTCGCCACGCTCGAAGGCGAGGTCGTAGAGATCCTTGAGGATTTTGCCGCTGATGGCGCCGCTCTCAACCAGGTCAGCCGACAGGGCCACGCCCTTCATTGAAATGGGCGACTGCTCAATCTCCAGGCCGTTGGCTTTGAGACGGCCCATCAACTCACTCTGCACCAGATTAGCGACGCGTTTGGGGTTTTTGGCCGCTGCGGCTGCTTCCTCGAACTGATCGGCCAGAGCGCGAGTGCTGGTCAGCGTCGTGGCGTCGTACTCGGTGATTGCGTACTGGCTGACCATGCGAGCGCGGCGCGCCTCGGGCAGTTCGGGGAGTTTCGCAGCAATTTCTTTTCGCCAGTTCTCGTCCACTACAAGCGGCAGCAGATCAGGTTCCGGGAAGTAGCGGTAATCGTGCGCCTGTTCCTTAGAACGCATGCCGTAGGTCTTGCCTTCGGCCGCGTTGTAGAGGCGCGTTTCCTGCTCGATGGCGCCGGCGGACTCGAGTATTTGCTCCTGACGCTCGATTTCGTACTCCAGCGCCTGGCGGATGAAGCGGAAGGAATTAACGTTCTTTACCTCCGTTTTGGTACCGAACTCTCTTTGTCCCCGAGGACGAATGCTGACGTTAGCGTCGCAGCGCAGTGAACCTTCCTCCATGTTGCAGTCGCTGACGCCGGTGTAAAGGATGATCTCCTTCAGCCGCGTGAGGTATTCGTACGCTTCGTCGGGCGACGAGATGTCGGGCTCGCTGACGATCTCGATGAGCGGCACTCCCGAGCGGTTCAGGTCGATGGAGGTCCATTCAGCGCTGTCGGGGAGACCGTCGTGCAGGCTTTTGCCCGCGTCTTCTTCCAGATGAACGCGCGTAATGCCGATGCGCTTGGGCCCGTTAGCAGTTTTGATTTCGATGAAACCGTGCTCGGCGAGCGGCTTGTCATACTGCGAAATCTGGTAGCCCTTGGGCAGGTCGGGATAGAAGTAGTTCTTGCGCGCAAAAATTGATGTTCCGTTGATCCTGCAGTTCAGCGCGGTTGCGGCGAGGACTGCGAACTCGACGGCGCGACAATTTAGCACTGGCAGCGGTCCAGGCAGCCCCAGGCACACCGGGCAGACGTTAGTGTTAGGCGGATCGCCGAAACGCGTCGAACAGCCACAGAAGATCTTCGTTACCGTCAGGAGCTGGACGTGGACTTCCAGCCCGATGACCGGCTCGTATTTGGAGCGAGTTGCGGCAGGGGCTTCCGGCGCAGTGGCCATGGGTCGATTATAGGGCGAGCAGTGAGGAAGCAGATTCGTAACCGCGGATTACTCCCATCCCGTACGGATCATTCGTAACTATGAGCGAGATCTGCGCCATCCGCGTTTGCATCTATTGCCCGCCTGGATTGGCGGCATTCGCCGAGATCAGCGGCAGCTCAAAGTACATCAGCTCGTTGCCTTTGCTGTCGCGCATACCGGTAAGGTACATGTGCGCTCCGGCAACCGGCTGCTGCACGTTGAGAACGTCGAAGAACAGGAATCCCGACTTGGTGGTATGTGGTTCCACGGCCTGGGCGGCAAAGTGGGCGCGGGTGATTTCGTCGTATTGCTGCTGGGCTTTCTTGTTCTTGTTGCCGCCTGGCAGCGTGATGGGGCCAACCTGGTGCGGGGTGCTGCTGCCCTGAATATGCGCCACGCGGCGGAAGACATCTTCCACGTCGATCGCCTCCAGCTTGGCGCGGCGTGCTGTCACCAGCTGGGCGTGCAAATCCTTCACTGTAATCGGCTGGTCGCCATCGTTGGTGATGATGAGTAGTACCGGCAGAATGCTTTCCTGGTTATAACGCGTGATGAAGATGTCGTCTTTGGGGGGAGAGTTATAGACATCGACGGCGACCGTCACCTTCTCATTCGGATGAGGGTCTTTCGACGGGTAGGTATTCGCATCGTTGGCCTTGGGCGGGACGAACTCCTTGGCGGCCCACAGCACACTGGTTGAGAACACAACGAGCGCTGCGGCCGCAGTCAACACGCGAGATCGAAAGGGCATGTTTGGATTATCCGCTTTTCCAGCCGTGAGGCTCAACTGTGGTTTGGTGCATCGTCACACCGCAATTACAATCGCAACGTGTATTGGCTCTACAGCGTACTACTGCTGCTGGCGCTCATCATCAGCGCTCCCTGGTGGCTGTTGGAGATGCTGCGCCATGGCAAGTACTGCGCCGGATGGCGCGAGCGGCTCGGCATCGTTCCTGACCGGCTGCGGAGCAACGGTGCGCCGGATACGATCTGGATTCACGCCGTCTCGGTGGGCGAGGTGCTGGCCGTCTCCCGCGTCGTCGAGGACCTGAAGGCGCAGTTGCCGGGCTGGCGCGTACTGGTTTCCACGACCACGGACACGGGGCAGAAGCTGGCTCGTGATCGCTCCGGCGCAAATGACGTCTTCTACATGCCGTTGGATTTGCCATTTGCCGTGCGCGCCTGTCTGAGAGCATTGCGGCCGAAGCTGCTGGTGTTGGCCGAGAGCGAATTCTGGCCCAACTTGCTGCGATGGGCGAGGCTGTCCGGAGTGGTGGTGGCAGTGGTCAACGCCCGCGTCTCCGATCGCTCGTTGCCCGGCTATATGCGATCTCGCGGATTGCTTCGGCGTGTGCTGCAAAATGTAGACATCTTTCTGGCCCAGAGCGAGGAAGACGCGCGCCGCTTGATCAAGATGGGAGCGACGGCAGGGCGGGTCCATGTGAGCGGCAACCTGAAGTTCGAAGTGACGTCTGCCGCGAAGCCGGAACTGGCGTCCCGGGTGGCGGCTACGCTGGAACGGGAACCGGTTGGGCCGGTGATGGTGGCGGGCAGCACTTTGGAAGATGAAGAAAGGATGCTGCTGGAGGCTTTCCGGCAGGTCGTGTCACGATATCCGGAGGCGCTGCTGGTGCTGGCTCCCCGGCACCCACAACGCTTCGAACCGGTCGCCTCTTTGGCGGCTTCTTCGGGATTGCCTTATCAGCGGCGCTCGCAATGGGACGGCCGGCAGCCGATCGCCGGCGGTATCTTCCTCCTCGACTCGATTGGTGAGCTGGCTAGTTTGTATGAGTTTGCTGATCTGGCGTTCGTTGGCGGAAGTCTGGTACCTCGGGGTGGACACAATGTGCTGGAGGCGGCGCAGTTTGGGGCACCGATTCTGGTGGGACCGCATACCGAGAACTTTCGTGACATTATCGAGATACTCCACAAAGCTGATGGTCTGCGTGTAACCACGCCCCAATCGCTGACGCAAGACATTCTGCATTTGCTCGCAAATAAGGATGAGCGAGTGTGTCTGGGACGCCGCGCTGCCGAGGTGTTCCGTTCCCAGCAGGGTGCAACCAACCGGACCGTCAAAGCGCTTCTGGAGTTGCTGCCGGAATCGGCGCGAGCCGCCGAGCTCTCCTCCGAAAGGCATGCGTGAAGCCGCTCGCGGAGTTGTACGGAGCCATCGTTCGCGCCCGCAACGAACTCTACGACCGCGGCGTGCTTTCCACCCAGCGCCTCGCAGGACCGGTGGTAAGCATCGGCAACCTTAGGGTCGGAGGTTCGGGCAAGACGCCATTCCTGATTCTGCTCGGTGAGTTGCTCTACCAGCGTGGGATCAACTTCGATGTTCTATCGCGTGGATACGGTCGCCAAACGCGAGGAGTGGCAATCGTCGATCCCAACGGTTCGGCGCGTGACTTTGGCGATGAGCCTCTGCTCATCGCGCGCAAGCTCGGGGTTCCTGTGGTTATCGGCGAAGATCGCTACAGCGCCGGCAAGCTGGCCGAATCAACCTTCGGCCCACAATTACATCTGCTCGACGACGGATTTCAACATCGGCGGCTGGCACGGGACTTTGACATCGCCCTGGTAAGCGCAAGTGACGTCCAGGATTCGCTGTTGCCGGCAGGAAAGCTGCGAGAGCCCATTGCCTCCCTGGGGCGGGCTGACGCTGTGGTGCTCACGAACGACACATCGGCTGATGGTCTGGGGCTCACAGATCAGCTTGTCTGGCGGGTACGCCGCGACATCGAGCCACCGGAGACACTCGGCACCTACTACGCCTTCTGCGGCATCGCTCGCCCTGAGGACTTCCTTGCGCAACTGGAAGCCGCCCAGGTTGTGCTGGCGGGCTTGCAGAGCTTTCGGGATCATCACCTTTACAGCGATGAGGATGTGCGTGACCTTCTTCGTCAGCGGCAGCAGGCGGGCGCATCCGCTTTTGTCACCACGGAAAAGGACGCGGTGAATCTCGGCCCGCACGTGGAGGCGTTGCAGCCGATCCGTACTGTGCGGGTGCGCATGGAGTTGGAAAATCGTGACAGCGCGCTGGATGCCATGGTGCGCAGACTGACGGGGCAAAAGCAACAAGGCGCATGAGACAATCGAGACTTGGCTCTGCCACCCAGCGAGTCGTTTTGCTGTCATGACCAGACACCCGATAGACCCCGAGCGTTTGAAGAAAAGTGTTCAGTCGTTCGGCGATGTTTCCATCACGGCGTTGGTTGACCTGGTCGCGGATGAGTTCGTCTTCGGCGAAATCGCCCGTGTTTCGCGCGAAGCGCCGGTGCTCATCCTGAAGCACCGTGAGCGAAGCGTCGTCCCGGGCGGCGGTGGCAACGCGGTAATGAACCTGGCCTCGCTGGGCGTTAACGTCTTACCGGTTGGTGTAGTGGGCGATGACGAGAGCGGCAGCCTCCTGCTGGAGCAATTGCGGGAGAGGAAGGTCTCCACCAGTGGGATTGAGCGGCTGAAGGGGTACACCACACCGACCAAAACCCGCATCCTCGCCGGAATGCAACATACTAGCCGCCAGCAGGTTGTACGCCTGGACCGCGAACCCGCGCAGCTGGAGGAACTGCATCCGGTCTTGCTTAACCTGGTTAACGCCGCGCGCGAATACGCCACCGCCTCCGACGCGTTCCTTATTTCAGATTACGGATATGGCGCTGCCACTCCCCGGCTGCTCAATTTCATCAAGTCAAACCGTTGCCTGCTGAACAAGCCCGTAACGCTCGATTCGCGCTATCGCATGCTTGAGTTTGAGGGCGCCACTGCAGCCACACCGAACGAACCGGAAGTGGAGGAGGCGCTGGATATCAAGATCGGTAACGATGATCAAGAACTGTGGGATGCAGGTAAGAAGCTCATGAAGCGGATGACGCTGGAGTCGCTGGTCATCACGCGGGGGCGAGACGGCATGGTAGCGTTCGAAAAGGGCATGTCTCCGCTCGCGGTACCGATTTTTGGCTCCGATCAGGTAGTGGACGTGACCGGCGCCGGCGACACGGTGATCGCGACCTTCACGGCGGCGCTGGCGGCCGGGGCCAGCACGGCCGATGCAACCTGGCTGGCAAACTTCGCCGGCGGTATCGTGGTCATGAAGCGGGGCACAGCATCGGTCTGGAACCAGGAACTTCTGGCCGCCATCGATCAATTCTCGACAACGATAGTCAAGTGAACGACAACATGAAAAAAATTTTCTCGCGTAATGCTTTGCGCGAGCGCGTGGCCCGGTGGCGTCTCGACGGCCAGCAAATCATATTGACGAATGGCTGCTTCGATCTTTTGCATGTCGGGCACATCCGCTATCTGCATGGGGCAAAAGCCCTGGGAGGTAAGCTGATCGTTGCCATCAACGCCGACGAGAGCGTACGCCGAATCAAAGGTGAAGGCCGCCCGTTCATGCCGGCCGCTGAGAGGGCGGAGATCATAGCCTCGCTCGCTGACGTGGACGCCGTCGTCATCTTTGACGAGCCGGACGTGCGCGCGCTGATTCGCGAGATTCGTCCTGATGTGCAAGCCAAAGGTACCGATTACACAGCAGAGAATGTCCCAGAACGCGACGAAGTGCTGGCGCACAGTGGACGGGTCGCGATCGTCGGCGACCTCAAGGAACACTCGACCACTGATTTCCTGTCACGACGGAAATCTGAAAGTGGGCCACGTGGCGGGCATGGAGGCCGGCGTGGCTGAAGGGCAACCTGGTGAAACGGAGGTGGCCTGGGGGCGGGTCGCGCGGCGTATTCGCGTGCCGCTGGGGTTTGCATTCGCTGCCTTTTATCTTTGGCGGGCCAAGCCGGCGTGGACATCTCTCCTGATCGGGACCGTTATTGCGTCGGTGGGAATTGCCGTTCGTGCCGTTGCCTCGGGTTACGTCGAAAAGAATCGTGTGCTCACAACGACGGGGCCCTACAGCTACGTGCGCAACCCCCTTTATCTGGGCTCCCTTGTCATCGGAGTTGGATTTGCGATCGCCGCACGGGATGTGTGGATTTACCTAGCGATTGCTTTGCTCTTTGCCGTCATCTACCTGCCCGTCATTCGCTCGGAAGAAGGGTTCTTGCGCAGCCAATTCCAGGAGTATGACGATTATGCGCGTCGCGTGCCGAGCCTGCTTCCCGACACGTTGCTGTTCCGTCAAATTACAAACGGGTTCTCACGCGGGTTATACTTCAAGCATCGCGAGTACAATTCGCTGCTGGGCGCGGCGTTGATGGTGGCGGCGCTCGTCGTAAAGATCCTCTGGTTTCCCGGGTGACGGTGAATTCCATTACACGTTATTTTCTGGTAGTGGCACTTGTGCTGGCCGGGTCAGGATTGCCTGCAACCATCGGCGCTGCACAAACTGCGACTGTTTCTCACGCCGGGTCACAATCGCAGACCGAGGCCAGAGGCAGCGCTGCTGCTCGCATTGAGCCGCTGCGACCGGGCTTCGAACTTCCCAACGGCCAGACCCTTCATTACGAGGCGGACTGGCGGTTCGTGACCGCAGGCGTCGCCAGTTTCCATCTCGAGCGCACGGGTTCGCAGGAACACATCACTGGCAGCGCCGACTCCACGGGCGTCGTCGCCCTGCTTTTTCGCGTGGCGGACCGTTTCAACTCCTACTTCGACGCCAAAACCCTCTGCTCCTACAAACTGATCAAACACACTGAAGAAGGTTCTCATCGCCGGGAGACGATAATCACTTACGACTACAGCCGCGGCAAAGCTGTGCTGGAGGAACGCAACCTCAAAGACAATTCGCAGAAGAGAACAGAAAACGACATTCCGGGCTGCGTGACCGACGTGGTGTCCGGGATGCTTTACGTAGCCAGCCTGCCTTTGCAGCAGGGCGCAAGTTATAGCTTTCCCCTCAACGACGGCGGCAAGACCGTGACTGTACGGGCGCACGTCGAGGGCAAGGAGCAGGTGAAGACGCCCGCCGGGACGTTCAACACCATTCGCGTGGGGCCGGAGGGCGAGTACGGTCCCCTGAAGAACCGTGGTGGGGTCTGGATTTGGTTCACCGACGACGCCCAACACCTTCCGGTACAAATGCGTGCCCGGCTTTTCTGGGGAACATTGACGATTTATCTAACCAGCATCAGCAAGTAGGGCAAGGCGCAATGCGAAACCCAACAGCTTGGCATCCTGCAATTGCGTCAGGTGCCCTGGGCTATTGCAAGCGAAAGCGCTCCGCCATAAGCCGTTGCAGGCGTGGCTTATAGAGGATGTCGTAGGCGAACTCTTTGTCAGGGAACATGGCCAGGGCTGCTCGCTTGGTGTTGGCCACAAGTTCAGCCGCTTCTTCCACTGTAAGACCCTGGTCCTGGCTGATCACGGACATGACCATGTTCATCATCACCTGCAAGCGGCGAAGCTTACGCCGCTCTTCTTCTTGTTCCTGCTGCTGGCTAGTGGGTCCGGCTGGATCTTCGCGTTCCGATGGCCGCATGGAGTCCCCTTGGAGAAACATCAAGCGGCTGCAGCTTCTGCCGTGCTGCATGCGCGCTACAATTTGGATGTTCCGCACCGTCGAACCGTCGCGTACGATGGTGTTGGTCGGCATCATACACCGAAACGTTAGCATTGCAGCCAAGGAACTAAATCCTTTGCAAAGGGCAACGCGCCGCCATTTGCATCGAATCCACTGGAGGGACTATGGCACAGGCGGCCGAGGATAACGAGCAACTGGTAAAAGTGTTCGACACCGAGGAAGAATCGGAGGCGATGGTGGTGCGCGGCCTGCTCGAAGCAGCCGGAATCGATGCAATTCTGCAGAACCGCGAAGCGCAGGACGTGTTCCCCGTCGGTGGCGTCATCGTGTTGGTGCGGGCGGACCAAGCCGAGGACGCCGTGCAGACCATCGACGCTTACCGGAAGAATCCCACCACCGACGCCGACGAGGCGGTCAGCGAGGAACAGGCGTAGCCGTCACTGTCTTACCGTCGAGAAAGAACGACACCGCCCCGGCCAGGTCGGTGCGGTATGTGCGAACGTTCGCGGCGGCGTAGCGCTGCATCACGTAAGGCCTCGGATGCCCGAAAGAGTTGTAGTAACCGACGGAAACGACGGCATATTGAGGCCGGACTGCCGCCAGAAACTCGGGTGTGCTGGACGTGGCGCTGCCGTGATGTCCAACCTTGAGCAAATCAGCCTGCGGAGATTCATTCACAAGCAGTTTCTCGATGCGCTTGTGCGAGTCGCCCACCAACAAAACCGAGGTTTCGCCGTACCGCAGGTGCAACACAAGCGACTCGTCATCCTGCGGGGGATCGTGCGCGGACATCCCCGGCCCGGGGTTCAAAACGCGTATGTGGAGGTCCCCGTAGTTAAATGTGTCGCCAGTGAGCAGTGTCCTTTGTTGGACGTGAAACGCGCTTGCCGTCTCTGATAATTCACGGAATGGCAGACTCGGTGACCTGACTCCATACCACAGCTCGCGTGGCTTAAAGTTGGCTATGATGCTGCGCATCCCGCCCAGGTGATCGGTGTGAGCGTGCGAGATCGCGACCGCGTCAAGCCGACGAATGCCGCGCGACCAGAGGTAAGGGGACACAACTTCCTCGCCCGCATCGAATTCGGAGCGGGAGTTTTCGGTTGCTCCTCCCGCGTCCAGGAGCAGCGTCTTGCCGTCGGGGGTAATCAGTAACAGCGAGTCACCCTGACCGACATCGATGGCGGTGACTTCGAAGACGCCGGGATGCCATTGCAGCCTGGGCGGAAAAAGAACAATCCACGCCGCGGCGACCAGCAGGGAAGCGAGGCCGAGTCCTGCGAACGGCCATTTCCGGCGCGACAATAAAATAGCCAGCCCTAACGCCGCGGCCGTTGAGCAGCAAACCGTCAGGCTCGGCGTGGGCACGCGCACATCCGAGATACGCATGTGGCCGATGACGCGAACCGTGCTTGTCAACGCGTCCAAGGCACGAACGCTGATTACCGCAGGGATGTAGGCCAGCCACACTGAAACATACGACAGACCAACCGCGAGAACTGCGGCGGGCAAGAGTATCCCTGCAATCGGAATCATAAGCGTATTAGCCGGCAGAGCCATGGTGGTGGCCCTATGGAAATACCACGCCATAGGGAGCGCCAGCGCAAACTGAATGACGGTCGAGATAAACAGCAGTTCCGCAACGCCAAGAACGAAACCAGCACCCTGAACGATCACAACATTTGCGATGCGCGACCCAATCAGGTTGGCGACTTGCTCACGAATCAAACGTAGGTCCGAACGGAACTGAGATGCCCGCGTCGGTAGAGAGAAGTCGAAGGCCGGGGAATCAAAGTTTCTAACCGCGTTGCGCAAGGGATAAAGGGTACGGTGCAGGATCGGAACCGCAATTCCAGCCACAGCGATCACGGAAAGGAAGGTGAGCTGGAAGCTGGCTTCGAACAAGGTTCGCGGATTGACCAGCAGGATCCCCAGCGCGGCGATGCCCAGTCCGTTGATCGCTGCACGATCGCGAAAGAGCAACCGGGTCACAAGATAAATGTTGAGTGTGATCGTGGCCCGCACAATTGGCGATCCGAGGTCGGCGATGAAGGCGTAGCCCCACGAAAGCAGGATCGTGGTGATGGTCGCCCAAGTCTCGCCCATCGGCAGCCGGCGCAGCATCCAGAAGGCAGCAAAGGCCAGAATCCCAACGTTGATCCCCGAGACAACCAGAATATGGTATGTGCCGGTGCGCTGGAAGTCCGTTTTGATTTCGCGCCCAAAGAAAGCGCGGCCTCCGATCAGCATAGCCTGCATTAGCGCCCCGCGCTCGCCCGGCCAGAGCCGAGTTATGCGCGCCAGCACACTGCGTCGTGCGGCGCTTCGCCAAAGCCCGACGCGCCTACCGACGAATCCGGCTAGCACCTCGACGTTGCCGGCGCGCGCGGAACCGGTCAGTCGAATACCTTGCGAGGCAAGGTAACCGGCCATGTCCGTCGCGCCGGGATTCCTGTAGTTGCGTGGCAGGCGCAGCTTGGCTGTAAGGTGCAGGATTTGCCCGTAGGTGTACACACGCAGCGGTGATTCAGTACCGGAGTCGCGAGCTTCGTCCTCCTCCGTCTGCTTGCTGTAAATCGTCAGCCGGACTCCCACGCCCCCGTCGAACGTCCAGGAACCTCGCTGCAACCGTTCGGTCTCCAAATCCACGGATTCTTGCTTCCCGCCGTAGCGGCCATCGCGCGTTAGGCCTTCGCGGATAACATGTCCCGTCACTTCCACTTCGTCCTGACCGGAGGCGAACGGCTGAAGGCTTTGTGCGATAGTCGGCTGCGCAGCATCACGAGCTTGAAGATAAAACCCGCCTAGGGGGACGACAGCCAGCAGAGCCAGAAAGAACGCAACTTGCGGAGAGCGACGATAAAAGAACGCTGCGCCGGCGATGGCCACTAGAAATGCAACCAGCCATGCAAAGGGAGAACGCCACAGATAATTGGCTGCGATGATTCCGAGGCAGAAGGCGACGGCTACAAGAAAGACAGGCTCCTGGCCGCCGCAGTAGAGCCTGACACCCGCGGGCGCAGGTGTTCGCACAGCATTGGTCGAAACTGAGGTCGTCGCCACGGCTACTTACTGCCAGTCGCGCTACCTCAGAAACCCGGGGAGGGGTTACAGGCGGTCGAGGTCCTCAGCACCGAGCGCCGGGGCCCAGGGCCACATTTCATATTGCGCTAATCCGAAGCGCGTATAGGGATCGTTGTCGCGAATGCTGTCCAGCGTCGCCTGAGCCTCGTTATCGGGTACCCGCAGGAGGAAGGCCCCGCCGTTGCGCGGCACCAGCGGCCCGGAAGCGATCAGCAGGCCTTCCTGCTTCAGGCCATGGCAATAAGCGCGGTGCGCGTCGAGATGCTTCAGCACCTCTTCCAGCGGTTTGCGATAGCGAATGATGGCTAGTGCGTACATACAGCCTCTTTCGCTCCACGACGGGCAGGACGCCGCTATGGAGGAGTTCCGGCGAGGGTCGCCGAGTCAATGTGCCAGGTGCACGACTGTTTCCAGGTGGAAGGTCTGCGGAAACATGTCCACGAGATGCACTTGCTCGACCCGAAAGTTAAATTCTAACAGGACGCGCAAATCGCGGGCGAGCGTTGCCGGATCACATGAGACGTACGTCACATGGGGCACGGTCATACGGCCCAAAACGCGGGCAGTCTTCTCGCCCAATCCAGCACGCGGGGGATCGACGACCACCAGATCAGGGGCCAGTTTGGCGCCACGTTCGGCGAGAAACTCCTCGGTTGTGGAGCGAATGCATTTCACATTCGAAGGCACGTTTTGCCGCAGATCTGCGAATGCGTGAGGAGAAAATTCGACTGCCAAGACGGTATCGAAGTTCCGAGCCAGTTGCGCGGTAAACAGCCCTACCCCGGCGTAGAGATCGATTGCTCCGCACCCTTTTCTGCCATTGAGGACGACCTCTATCAATGTGTTGGTCAGGAATCGGTTTGTCTGAAAAAAGGAACCCCCGCTGACGCGATAGTCATGCCCAGCAGCGTGGTATAGCAGTGCCCGCTCGCCGACAACGTGCAGGACTTCGGAGAACATGGTGTCGGATGTCGGCTGACGGGACTCGTCTTCGATCGGGGGCATGGACAAAACGACAACTCCAGCCGCCTGCGGTAATTCGCCGTGCAGCGCCTCGGCGAAGCGTTGGAATTCTGCAGGGACACTGCTCAAGCCTCTACTGCCGGGATCTCGCGTCGAGCTTGTGACACGTTGTGAGGCCGTGCCATCCTTGGAGACATAGGCTTCGACCAACAGCGTTGTATTGTCTCCATTCGAGAAGAACTGCAATCCGTGCAGAGCTCGTGGGACGGTGCCTTTGCCGCCCAGCTTCCGCATTGCGGCGATGGCCTGGTTGATCAGGGGGGAGCTGATGGGACAGATCTCGACCGGCAGCAGATCATGTGAGTTAAAGCGGTTGTATCCCAGAGCGAAGTCGGGCACATGCCGCGTCCTCACGCGGCTGCGGTTGCGATAGCTCCACGGCTCCGAGGCGTGCACTTGTATGTTCCGGCCAAAGTCAAACTTGGCCGTGCGGCGCAGCGTCTCCTGCAGGATCTCAGCCTTATAGCGTAACTGCGCGTCGTAATTGATATGTTGGTAGTGGCATCCCCCACAGCGCTGAAAGTAAGGACATGCCGGGTCGACGCGTTCTCCCGAGGCGGCCAGGACCCTTTCCGTTCGGGCGCGAACAAATCCGCGACGTGTCTCCACGGGGGAGGCTTCGATCTGCTCGCCAGGGATGACAAACGGCACGAAGGCGGCTTTCCCCGGACCATTACCGTCGGCCGGCATTCTTGCTAAGCCGTCGCCGCCATAAACCAGCTTTTCGATTTGCAATCGCAAGGGTCCCGTCCACCAAGGCTGAAGCTTGGGACTATTCTCTGCAGTTATACTGTGTTTGAGCAACCTTCATGTCACTTTCGGCCATCATTGTGGACGACGAACAGCTTGCACGCGACGAGCTTGCCTATCTTTTGCGCGATCTGGAGGTTGATGTCGTTGCCCAGGGCAAGAACGGAGTGGAAGCGGTGAATCTCGTCAAGGAGATTTCGCCCGACCTGGTCTTTCTCGATGTGCAAATGCCGGGACTGGACGGCTTCGGCGCTATCAAGAAACTGCTGGACAAGAAGGTGCCGCTGCCACAGATTGTCTTCGCCACCGCCTACGACCAGTATGCGGTGAAGGCCTTTGAAGTCAATGCGATCGACTACTTGCTGAAGCCCTTCGACAAGAAGCGCGTTGCACAGGCGGTAGAGAAGGCGCGCCGGAAACTGGAGAGCGCCGGCTCGCCCAGCGAGCAGATCGGCACCATCGTCAGGATGTTGGAGCAGCAGCAGCGCCCACCTGCCGCTAAGGTACTGCTGAAATCGGCAGGCAGGCTTTTCTTAGTGGATCAGAAGGATATCTGCTATGCCTCGATCGAGGATGGCGTCATCACTGTGGTTGCGACTGGAATGGAAGGGCAGTCAAATTGTCGCACCCTGGAAGAACTGTTGGATTCGCTTGACTCCAACACTTTTTGGCGCGCCCACCGGTCATACCTGGTGAACATCAACCGCATCAAGGAAGTCGTCCCGTGGTTCAAGAGCTCCTACCAGATCCGAATGGACGATAGGAAGCAAACCGAAGTCCCTGTGAGCCGCGCGCAGACCAAGCGGCTGCGGGAGCTGTTCGGACTGTGAACAACATTCATCGTTAGTATCTGGCACTTTATTCTTGCCCGGTGTCGATTTTGTGGTTTGCACTGTCAACTCCCAACACCAATTGCTAAGTGCCAGCATTAAAGCCCGATTGTTCAAGCCCCGATCATGAGTACGGTCCATTGCATAGGTTGTGGCGCGCTGGTGCCGGACGCCAGCAGTCCTGTGCATCGCTATATACAATCGTCCCCCGGTTGCTGGACAATCTACGGAGATGTGCTGGCACGCGAGTATTCCGATCCCGCCTACACAGGAATGCATCGGCTCACCGTGGACACGTACGCAGTGCAGCATCCTGGCACACCGTCGCCGCAAAGTACTCAGTCGGTAGCGATTCACCTGCTGCGGCTTTGTCTGATTCTCGAACATGGCTACAGCGAAGTGGCCGCGGGAAAGGCGATGCCCATCCTTGCACAGCAGAAACAGCTATTCTGTTGGCTGAGCCCACCGGCGTCGGTCGGCGACAAGACTGTCCTGCATGTTTGGAGCGCCCAGGATGCCGCGGCGCACCGCCAAGCCGTCCCGGAGTGGGCTGACTCGGCGTGGCGCGCGTGGGTGGCGCATCATGAGCAGGTTCGGCGGTGGTTGCCGAAAGGAGTGTGAGTGTTCGGAGGAAACAGAATCGTTGGGCGGCCAGATGAATGTCGTTTCCCCAAGTGTCCTCCCTGATCCCTGAAGGCTACTACTTCTTCTCCTGGATCTTGCGCACCATTCTGGTCACCATCTTCCGCGGGGAGATGCGCAGCATCTCCATCACCATTCGGTTCTTCCATCCCGGAATAACCAGGCGAGTGCCCTGCTGCATGCCTTCGTACCCGATACGCGCCACCTCGCGCACATCCACGAGCAGCGGGCTGTTCAGCATCCGTGTCTCGCCGATGTGCGCGCGCTTCTGGAAATTGGTGCGCACCGGTCCGGGGCAGAGACAGGTCACCGTGACGCGGCTTCCCTCCAGTTCCTCGGCCAGCGCCTCCGTAAAATGAAGCACGTAGGCCTTGCTGGCGTAGTACACGTTCATGAACGGCCCTGGCTGAAACGCTGCGGTGCTGGCCACGTTCAACACCTTGCCCTCGCGCGCCCGAATTTGCGGTAGGAACAACTTGGTGAGGTGAGTTAGCGCCACCATGT
>Ga0335082_10003434_pt1 | contig 17209 bp, 13 predicted proteins | sample Lox_Sample_41_FD_206718 | JGI IMG/M metagenome (GOLD analysis project Ga0335082, IMG submission 206718) | Soil microbial communities from Loxahatchee National Wildlife Refuge, Florida, United States - Lox_Sample_4.1 | ecosystem: Environmental > Terrestrial > Soil > Wetlands | place: USA... | reverse complement strand
TGGCCGTAGCCGTGCAGAAGCACGAATTTCTTCGGCTCGGGGGCCGCAGCGAATATGCGCCGGCTGTCTTCCGGCGGCACGACCCGGTCGCTGTCGCTGGCGACGACCAGCACCGGCCCGCGGATGTTGCGCGCGGCCTTCAGATTGTCCCACCAGTCGGGCATCACGTGAGACAGAAGGCACTGTGCCCAGCCTTCCCGGGCGGTCTCGGCGCGTAAGGACACGAAGGCGTTGGCGAGAATGAGAGCCTGCGGCTGGTGTTCGAAGCGCGGCAGCGCTGCAAGCAGAATGCCGTTGCCCATCGAATGGCCGAGCGCGAAAACCCGCGCCTTGGCGAACCGCTGGCGGGCGAAGCCGAACGCCGCGGCGGCGTCCTGTTCCAAGCCGTCGTATGTCGGCGACGGCGAGCTGTTGCCTTCGCCGGTGTAATCGAAGACGAGCGACGATACGCAGTGGTCGTACAACAGCTTCTGCGCCCGCACCCACATCGAGATCGTCTCGCCCACGCCGTGATAGACGACGATCGCCGGCGCGTCGGTGCAGCGGTCCGGTGCCCGCACGAGATAGCCGTCGAGACGGCGCGGGCCGCTCGGGATCGAAACCCGTTCGAACGGAACGCCCAGACTGGCGGGCGTCTCGGCGCCGTTGGGGCCGGTCGCCAGCTGGCGCCGCATCATCGTGTCGCAGCCCGCAAGGGCGACGGCCAAGACAATCAGCCAAAGACCGAAGCGCGCACGCATCCCATCCCCGCAATCGCCGTTCCGCAGTGCCGGGAGGCACTCTACTCTTCGCCGAACTTGGCGTCGATAAGGGCGAGGATGGCGGTGATCGCCTCCTTGGCGTCGTTGCCGGCGGCGGAGATCTCCACTTCGCTGCCGAGCGGCGCGTCGAGCAGCATCACGCCCATCAGCGAGCGTGCATCGACGCATTGCTCGCCCTTGCCGACGGTAATGTGCGCGTTGAAGCGCGAGGCCGCTTCCACCAGCTTGGCCGCCGCGCGCGCGTGCATGCCGCGCTTGTTGACGATCGTCGCCGTCGCCGAGAGGCAGCCGCCAGGGTTCATGCGCCGCCGCCGGAGAGATCGGCCGAGCCGGCGCGCATGTACTTGCGCCCGGCGTCGATCGCGTCCTGCACCGCGATCTCGAGCGGCATCTTGGTGCGCGCGTCGCACAGCTTGATGAGGCTGGGCAGGTTGACGCCGGCCAGCACCTCGATCTTGCCTTTCTCGAGCAGCGTCAGCGCCAGGTTGCAGGGGGTGCCGCCGAACATGTCGGTGGCGATCACCACGCCGTCGCCCAGGTCGACCGATTTGACCGCCGCGGCGATCTCGCGCTGGCGGCGCTCGATGTCGTCCTCGGGGCCGATGCACACCGCGCGCAGGTGGCTTTGCGGGCCGACCATATGCTCGACGGCCGAGATGAATTCGTGCGCCAGGCGGCCGTGGGTGACGAGAACGATGCCGATCATGGGGGTGTCCGCTTGCGGGCCGGGAATGTAGCAAGACCTTTGTAGGATTGAAGGGTTAAATTGGGTTGACGTTCTCGCAATGCAAGCCCCGCGCATAAGCTGCCGCTGCGGCTGCCAGTTTGGCGGGGGCCGAGGCCTCGAAAGGCGCAATCCGCACGGCCCAGGGCGCCGCATCCGCCGGCAGCGCCAGCGCGGCGGGCGGGAGCCAGCGGCGATGCGCCGGCAGGCGCGGCCCGCCGCGGCCCAGCTCCGCCACCAATGTGACCTGCGCCTGCGCGGCACGGGGCAATCTGAGAACGCCGACGCCGCGCACCTCGATCAGCCCTGCAATCCGCTTCGGTGCCCGCGCGAACAGCCGGCCGCGCGCGACGAAAAGATCGGTGCGGTCGTCGGCCACCAGGCGCGCGCCCATCGCGATCAGCCTGAGCGCCAGGTCCGATTTGCCCGCGCCGCTGCCGCCCACCAGCAGCACGCCGGCGCCGGCAGGCGCGCCGAAGGCGGCTCCGGCGCGACAGAGCCGCAGGCAGGTGGCATGGATGTTCACGCTTGCCACGCCACGCTCGCCAGCGGCAGTTCGACCACGAAGCGGGCGCCGCCTTCCGCCCGGTTCTCGGCCCAGATGCGCCCGCCGATGCCTTCGGCGATCTGGCGCGCGATGGAAAGGCCGAGGCCCGAGTTGGTGCCGAAATCGTGGTCCTGCGGGCGCTCGGTGTAGAAGCGGCGGAAGATGGTTTCGAGATTGTCCGGCGGAATGCCGGGGCCTTCGTCCTCCACCATCACGCGCACGAAATGGCCTTCGGTGCGCGCCGACAGCGCGACCGTTCCCCCGTCGGGGCTGAACGACACCGCGTTGTCCACCAGGTTGCGCACGATCTGCCCCAGCCGCTCGTCGCGCCCGATCACGGCGGCGTCGGGCGGCAGGTCGAGGTCGAGCTCGACCGCGACGCGCCGCGGCAGCTCCATCATGCGGTAGATCTCCACGATGGTCTCGAGCAGCCGGCCGATATCGACGGCGCCGGCGGGTTCGCGGCTCAGCTCGGCGTCGAGGCGCGAGGCGTCGGAGATGTCGGTGATGAGCCGGTCGATGCGCTTGACGTCGGCGCGCACGATGCCCATCAGCCGGGCGCGGGATTCCGCGTCGGTGGCGCGCGAGAACATATCCACCGCGCTGCGCAGCGAGGTCAGCGGGTTCTTCAGCTCGTGCGCCACGTCGGCGGCGAAGCTCTCGATGGCGTCGATGCGGTCGTAGAGCGCGTGGGTCATGGCCGACATGCTCTCGGCCAGCTCGCCGATCTCGTCGCCGCGGTCGCCGAGATCGGGAATGGTCTCGCGTCCGCCGCGGCCGCGGCGCACGCGGTCGGCGGCCTGCGCCAGCCGGCGCATCGGATCGGCGATGGAGGTGGAGAGGTAGAGCGAGGCGCCGATCATCACCACCACGGCGATCAGGAACACCTCCAGCAGCTTGGTGCGCTCGACGCGCAGGATGTCGTCGATGTCGCCGCCTTCGGTCGAGACGAACAGCACGCCGTAGATCGCCTTGAACCGCTGCACCGGCACCGCCACCGACAGCACCAGCTTGTTGCGCTCGTCGATGCGCTCGGCGCTTTGGGCGTCGCCGGTCAGCGCCGACTGCACTTCGCGGTAGACGCGGCCGTCCTTGCCGGCCTCGAAATAGGGCTCGAGCCGGCCGGTCGGCCGCACGCCCATGAAGGAATCGTACATCCCGCCGACGGCGCGCTTGATGCGGCTCCAGGTGTCGATCGGCGGCAGCTCGTTGATCTGCACCAGGTTGCGCGCCAGGAGGTTGCGGGTGTCGATCACCAGCTGGCCGTCGGTGTCGTAAAGCCGGGCGCGCAACCGCGTCGGCGCCAGCAGCTCGCGCAGCAGCGGCGCCGCATCGTTGACGGTGATCGAGCGGGTGTCGCTCGCCGTGGCGTATTCGGCCAGCGTGTTGGCCACCACGCGGGCTTCCTCCTCGACGCCCGTCATCCGCTCGTCGACCAGGCCGACGCGCGAGGTCTGCACCCAGGTCACACCGGCGATCAAGACCACGAAGACGACGGTGTTGAGCAGGATGATGCGCCATCTGAGGACGGCGTGGCGCTTTTCGAGCACGCGGCCGAACATCTTCATCGGCCCGAACCCGCCCGGCGACTCTGCGATTCACATCTCACGGTAACGGTAGCCGACCCCGTAGAGCGTTTCGATCGCTTCGAAGTTTTCGTCGACCATCTTGAACTTCTTGCGCAGCCGTTTGATGTGGCTGTCGATGGTGCGGTCGTCGACATAGACCTGGTCGTCGTAGGCGGCGTCCATCAGGCTGTCGCGGCTTTTGACGAAGCCGGGGCGCTGCGCCAGGCATTGCAGGATGAGGAATTCGGTGACCGTCAGCCTGACCGGCTTGCCGTCCCAGGTGCATTCGTGGCGCTGGGGATCGAGCGCCAGCTTGCCGCGCACGATCGCCTCCTTCTTGGCCTCGACGGCGGCCGCTCCGGCCTTGCGCCCTTCGGCGCGGCGCAGCACCGCCTTGACGCGCTCCAGGAGCAGCCGCTGCGAGAACGGCTTGCGGACGTAGTCGTCGGCGCCGGCGCCCAGCCCGATCGCCTCGTCGATCTCCTCGTCCTTGGAGGTGAGGAAGATCACCGGCAGGTTCTCGTGCGCCTGGCGCAGGCGGCGCAGCAGTTCGAGCCCGTCCATGCGCGGCATCTTGATGTCGAGGATGGCAAGATCGGGCGGCGTCGCCGTCAGCGCGGTCAGCGCCGAGGCGCCGTCGGCGAAGGTGCGGACGTGGTAGTTCTCCTGCACCAGCAGCATCTGGACGGAGGCGAGAATGTTCTTGTCGTCGTCGACGAGTGCGATGTTCGCCATGGGGTCGGCCCCGGAACGGCCCCTCCAGTATAAAGAGACAGGGGCCAAATCAAAATGTTGGACTGCCCCAACTCGGGCCGGCGCGGCACCATGCCGTCTGTCGCGGCTGCGAATCGGGCCGGCCGGGGCCGCGATTCGCCGCGGCGGCGCTAGGGGCCCTTGGGGCGCGGCGTCCGCAGTCCGGTGCGCGCCTTGCGGACCAGCCAGCCCGCCAGCTCCAGAATCATCAGGGCGAAGACCAGCCAGCCGATGGCCGGCGCCGGGCCGAAGCCGGCCGCCACGATCTCGAGCGGCGCTTCCTTGCCGGAGGCCACGATCAGGCCCGCGTTGAGGACGCCGAACAGGCTTTCGCCCACGATCATTCCGGAGGCGACGAGGACGGCGAGCCGCTTGCTGTGCTCGGGCGTTCGGCCGGGGCGGCTGTACGGTCTGGGCCGCGCCACCCAGCGGTCGTAGAGGTGTCCGAGAACCGCGCCGATCACCACCGGCATGGTCACCGCCATCGGCAGGTAGATGCCCATGCCGACCGCCAGCGGCGGCAGCCTGAGCCATTTCCGCTGCCCGAGGAACGCGTCGAGCAGGACGATGGCGACGCCGATGAGGGCGCCGATCCCGATCATCCGCCAGTCGAGCCTCTGCTCGATGACGCCCTGCGCCAGCGCCGCAATCAGGTTCGCCTGGGGCGCCGACAAAGGCGCGGCAACGGCGGACGGCAGCTGCGGCGCGCCGGCAAATCCGTTGGCCTCGACGAGGAGGTTCAGCACCGGCGGAATGACCGCGGCGCCCGCGATGCAGCCGATGATGAGCGCCCATTGCTGGGCCCGCGGCGTGGCGCCGACCAGCTGGCCGGTCTTGAGGTCCTGCAGGTTGTTGTTGGAGATGGTGGCCATGGCGAACACGATCGCGGTGGCGAACAGCGCGAAGGCCACCAGCGCTCCCCTGATCTCCGGGGGCGGCCGGACCGCGGCGACCAGCAGTGCGGCGCAAACGATGATGGCCAGGATTCCCACGCCGGAGACCGGGCTGTTGGAGGCGCCGATCAGGCCGGCCATGTAGCCGGTGATGGCGGCCGCCGCGAAACCGCCGATCACCACGAACGGCATGGTCACGCCCAGAATCCTCCAGGTCTCGGAGACGAGCGGGGTGCCGCCGAGGAACGTCTTCAGCAGCCAGGCGACGATCGCGAGGCAGACCGCGGCCAGGATGAGGATCCAGGCCGGCGACAGGTCGACGTCCCGGGTGTCGGTGGCGGTCTTGGCGGCGCGCGGCGCCGACAGGGTGGCCATGATGCCGCGCGCCACCGGGGCGACGAGCTTGGTCAGGGTCCACAGCGCCGCCACGCCCATGGCGCCGGCGCCGATGAACCGCACGTCGTCGTACCAGATCGCGTGCACGTAGCTGCCGAGCGCAACGCCGTGCTGCGGATCGACCGTCGACAGGATGGGGACCGCGCCCAGCCAGGCGATCGCCACGCCCAGCAGCATCGCCATGCCCACCGACAATCCGACGAGATAGCCGGCGCCGAGCAGCGCCAGCGAGAACGACATGTTGAAGCCGGTCGCGACCGGCCCGATGCGGAAGAAGCTGGCCAGCTCCGTCGCCATCAGGCGGGTGGCTTCCAGGACCGCCATCAGCGTCGAGGCGAGCGTGCCGTAGATCATGCCGAGCAGGCCCACATGGGTTTCGCCGGACGTGTCGGCGTCGAGCGCATGGCCGACCTCGAGCACCTCGGCGGCGGCGACACCTTCGGGATAGGGCAGGTCGGAGGTCGTCACCATCGCCCGGCGCAGCGGAATGGTGAACAGCACGCCGAGCACGCCGCCCGAGGCGCAGATCCAGAACGTGGTCCAGAACGGAAAACCGCTCCACCAGCCGACGATGACGAGGCCCGGCAGGACGAAGATGATGGCCGACAGGGTGCCGGCCGCCGAGGCCACCGTCTGCACGATGTTGTTTTCGAGGATCGAGGAATTCTTGAAGGCCGACAGCGCGGCCATGGAGATGACCGCCGCCGGAATCGAGGTGGCGAAAGTAAAGGCCACCTTGAGGCCAATGTATATATTGGCCGCCGTAAAGACGAAGGTAATGAGTATTCCGAGAACGAGGCCACGAATAGTGACTTCGGCGACGCGCTTGGGGACTTCGATCACGGATGGACCCGGCCGGACAAGATTCGCTCGCAGTAATCGCACAGCGCCGATGAATGAATTCTTTAGCGGATCGTGATTGTTGTGTGTCGCCGCGGGGCGCGCGCGGCGCAAGCGGAGCGACGAAGGTTGTCCGCGCGTAAACCGCGTAAACGATGAGCAGTTTGCCCGACAATTGTGCTGCGAAACCGCGGGCTGCGGATCGAAGCGTCGGCGGTCGCTATCGGCAGACCGCGCGGAATGTGACCGCTAACCGCCAGCCGGCGCCGGGGCGTTGCGCGCCCGGCGGATCGTCCAGGCGTAGAGCACGGCGATCAGGACCCCGAAGGCGACCCAGCCGATCAGCGGCGCCCAGGCGAAGCTGTCGGGCTCCAGGCGGAACGGTGCGCCCTTGTCCGGCACCGGCAGGAAGCCGTTCTGCGCCGCCACGATGAGCCCGGCCAGGAGAACCCCGAACAGGCTCTCGCCCACGATCATGCCGGAGGCGACGAGGATGGAAAGGCGCTTGGAATGCTCCGGCGAGCGCGTGCGGCTGGCCCACTTGTCGTAGAGGTGGCCGATCACCGCGCCCAGCGTCACCGGCAGGGTCACCGACATCGGCAGGTAGATGCCCATGCCGACGCACAGCGGCGGCAGCCGCAGCCATTTCATCGCTCCGAGCAGTTCGTCGATCGCGATCACGGCGATGCCGATCGCCCCGCCGATGCCGATCATCACCCAGTCGATGCGCTGTTCGATGACGCCCTGGGCCAGCGCCGAGATCAGATTGGCCTGCGGCGCGCCGAGCGGCGTGCCGACGGCGGTCGCCAGACGCGGCGCGCCCACGAAGCCGTCGGCCTGATAGAGCAGGTTGAGGATCGGCGGGATCACCAGGGCGCCCGCGATGCAGCCGACGATCAGCGCCCACTGCTGCGCCCGCGGCGTGGCGCCGACCAGCTGGCCGGTCTTGAGGTCCTGCAGGTTGTTGTTGGAGATGGTGGCGATGGCGAACACCACGGCGGTGGTGAACAGGGCGAAGGCGACGAGGGCGCCTTTGGCCTCCGGCGGCGGATTGGCCACGGCCATCAGCAGTGTGGCGCAGATGATGATGGCGAGGATGCCGACGCCGGACAGGGGGCTGTTGGAAGCGCCGATCAGCCCCGCCATGTAGCCGGTGATCGCCGCCACCAGGAATCCCCCGATCACCACGAACGGAATCGCCGTGGCCAGCAGCGTCGAGATCTGGCCCGCCAACGGTGTCGGCGCCAGGAACTCCTTCAGCAGCCAGGCGATGATGGCGAGGCAGATGAGGGTGATGATGACGATCCAGAATGGCGACAGGTCCACGTCGCGCGTGTCGGTGGCGGTCTTGGCGGCGCGCGAGGCGGCCAGGGTGGACAGCACGCCGCGTACCACCGGCCCGGCGAGCTTGGTCAGCGTCCAGAGGGCGGCCACGCCGATGCAGCCGGCGCCGATGAAACGGACCTTGTGGTAGAAGATGAAGTCCACGAAATCGCCGAGCGGCCGGCCCCCTTGCGGGATGATGGTGGAAAGCACCGGCACCGCGCCCAGCCAGGCGATCAGGACGCCGGCCAGCATGGCGATGCCCACCGACAATCCGACCAGCACGCCGGCGCCGACCAGGGCCAGCGAGAACGCCATGTCGTAGCTCGAGGCATAGGGTCCGTGGCGGAAATAGCGCTGGACTTCGCCGGCCGCCACATGCGTGGCGGCGATGATCGAGAGCAAGGCCGCGCCGATCGCGCCGTAGATCACCGCCCGCAGGCCCTCGCGGGTTTCCGTCGTGGCGCCCGCGCGCGTTTGGCTGCCCACTTCCAGCACTTCGGCCGCCGCCACGCCTTCGGGATAGGGCAGGTCGGAGGTCGTCACCATCGCCCGGCGCAGCGGAATGGTGAACAGCACGCCGAGCACGCCGCCCGAGGCGCAGATCCAGAACGTGGTCCAGAACGGAAAGCCGCTCCACCAGCCGACGATGACGAGGCCCGGCAGGACGAAGATGATGGCCGACAGGGTGCCGGCCGCCGAGGCCACCGTCTGCACGATGTTGTTTTCGAGGATCGAGGCGTTCTTGAAGGCCGACAGGATCGCCATCGAGATCACCGCGGCGGGAATCGAAGTGGCGAAGGTCAGGGCCACCTTGAGGCCGATATAGACGTTGGCGGCGGTGAACACGAAGGTGATCAGGATGCCGAGGAACAATCCGCGGATGGTCAGCTCGGCTACGCGTTTGGTCGGTGTGCTCACGATCCCCTCGCACGATTGATCCGGCCAGAGTGCCATGCCCGGCGCGCGGCGAAAGGGCCTTTCTCGTCAAATCCTTGCGTGGAGACAGGGGGATCTTCGTTCCCTGCGACATCAAAGTACTTTACCACATGAAGTACTTTTAGTAGGTATTCTGCCGACACGGAGGGAGGAACCCATGAGCTTGGACGCAATTGGCCAGACCTTGCCCGAAGCCACGGAGAAAGGCCGCAACCCGATCGGGGCCGGTCTGTTTTGGGCGCTCAAGACCATCGGCGTGTGGCTGGCGCTTCTGATCTCGACCATCGTCGTCACCAAGCTCCTGCCGGTCGGCTTTCCGCTGCCGCGCCAGGACGGCCCGTTCAATTTCCAGCAGGCCTGGCTCCTGGTGAACGGGATTTGGGCCGCCGCCATCGCGCTGGTGGCGCAGCGGGCGCGGGTGCGCGGCCTGCGGCTCGTCCTGCTCGTCTGGATCGCGTTCTTCGGATCGTCGTCGTTCATGATGGTGTTCGAGGAGCTGTATTTCAACGCCAGCCTTCACATGACGATGGCGCAGGTCTTCGGCCTGTCCGGTCAGTTCGCCGTCGAGGCGTTGCTGGTGGCGGCGGCGACCGCGCTGTTGTTCCGGCCCGCGGCGGAGGATCCCGCGCCCTTGCCGTCGTGGATGACGGCGCGCATCGTCGTGCTCGCCGGCGCCTATGTGTTCCTTTATTACGCCGCCGGCATGTTCATCGCCTGGCAAAGCGCCGCGGTGCGCGCCTTCTACGACAACGGCGCCCATATCGAGCCCGTGTCGGTGCTCGCCTTGCAGGTGCTGCGCGGCTTTCTGTGGGCGCTGATTGCGCTGTTCGTGGTGACGCGCCTCAAGGGCTCGCTGGCCAGCCGCGCCGCGGTGATGGCGGTCATGTTCGCGGCCCTTGCCGACGCGCAGCTTCTCTTTCCCAACCCGATGGTGCCGTGGGCCGTCCGGCACGTGCACCTCGTCGAGGTCGGCACGTCCGAGGCCGTTTACGGCATCGTCGCCACCTTCGTGCTGTTGGCCGGCGCCGCGCGCCGTCCGCTGTCCGCAACCAACCCCTGGCGCCTGATCGCCGAGCGCGGCTGAAAACCCAATTCTGGAGGAAATCGAAATGAGCAGCACCATCGCCCTGAACGAACCGGTCGCGCCCGCGCGTCATCCGGTTCGCGGCATCGGTCTGTGGGTCCTGAAGACCGTTGCGCTCTGGATCACCATCATCGTGGCCGCGGCTCTGGCAGCGCACATCAGCGGCCACCTGCCGCCGGCCCCGCCGCACGACGGCCCGCTCACCGTCATGCAGGCGGTGTTCGTCGCCAACGGCGGCATCGCCATCGTGCTGTCGCTGCTGGCGGAACGCTCGCGCGTACGCGGCGCCGAACTGGCGCTGCTTCTGTTCGTCGGCTTCTTCTGCCTGAGCGTCGGCATGATGATGATCGAGGCGCTGTTCTTCAACGACAGCGTCAAGATGCCGATGGGCCAGCTGGTGAGCTGGGGCGAGCAGGGCGTGATCGCCGCCGCCGTCACGGGCATCGTCGGCGCGCTGCTGTTCCGTCCGGCCGCGGAAACGCCGGCGCCGGTGCCGGCCGGCATCTTCTGGCGCCTCGTCTGGCTGAGCCTGATCTACGTGTTCCTGTATTTATTCGCCGGCTTCTTCATCGCCTGGCAGAGCGAAGCCGTGCGCACCTATTACGCGCACATGAACGTCTCGATGGGACCGCTGCTGGCATTGCAGCTCGGCCGCGGCTTCCTGTGGGCGCTGATTTCGCTGTTCATCGTCACGCGGATCAGGGGATCGCTCACGAGCCGCGCCATCGTCATGGCGCTGCTGTTCGCGGTGGTGACGGCCATCCAGCTGCTCTATCCCAACGCCCTGATGCCCGCGCCGGTGCGCCTGGCGCACCTCGTCGAGGTCGGCTCGTCGGAGTTCGTCTACGGTCTCGTCGCGGCCGCCGTGCTGATGGCCGGCGGCGCGCGCCGTCCACTGTCCGAATCGAGTCCGTGGCGCCTGATCGCCGGGCGCGCCTAGATCGTGCGCGCTATACTGAACCCTCACCTGGAGGACATGACCGTGAGTCCCGAACCCAACGCCCTTCGCGAAGACATCTCCTATCTGCGCCAGCTCGCCGAACAGGGCCGCCGCGCCCCGATTTTGAGCGGCGCATTCCTGGCCGCCGCCGGCGCGGTGTTCGGCACCGCCTGCTTCATCCAATGGGCGATGATCCTGCGGGCCGTCGGGGGCGCGGGGCCGATGCTGTTGTTGTGGGGCGGCGCCATGGTCCTGTTCCTGCTCATCTGGCTGATGGTGTTCTTCCAGATGAGGGGCCAGGCCGCGGCGGCGAAGAACGCCTCCAACGTCGCCTTCAGTTCCAGTTGGCTCGGCATCGGCATCGGCATCACCGTCGGCTGCATCGCCGTCGGATTGGCCGGCGCCTTCGTGCATCAGCCGGCGATCATGCTTTCTTATCCGCCGATGGTGTTCGCCTTCTACGGCACCGCGTGGTTCGTTTCGGGCGTGCTGGTGCACCGGCGCTGGATGTACGGCGCGGCCGCCGGCGCGTTCGTGTTCGCCATCGTTCTGGGCCTGTTGAGCGCGCAGCCCTGGCAGCTGCCCGTCATGGGCGTGGCGCTGTATCTCACCCTGACGTGGCCCGGCGCGCTGCTCATGCGTGAAAAGGCGCTGTGATGGGCGACGAGTTCGACATCACCGCGATCGACGACGTGATCCACGGCCGCCTGCGGCTCGGCATCATGGCGTACCTGACGGGCAGCGCCACCGCCGATTTCAACACGCTGAAGGCCAGGCTGCAGGCCAGCGACGGCAATCTGTCGGTGCAACTGCGCAAGCTGGAGGACGCCGGCTATGTCGAGATCGCCAAATCATTCGCCGGGCGCAAGCCGCTGACGCAGGTGTCGATCACCGACAAGGGCCGCGCCGCCTTCGTCGCCTATCTCGACGCCATCGAGAAGCTGCTGCCGGGAAGGGAATAGCGAATAGCGAATGGCAAGTGGGCTTTCTGCCCCGCTTTGGCGGGGGAAATGTCCTCCGAAGCCCGCGAGGCGGGCGAAGGAGGACGAAGGGGGCGCCATTCCGTGCCCGCCCGATCCTAAACCCACTCCACCTTGAGGATCTCGTAGGAGCGCGCGCCGCCGGGGGCGGCGACTTCCACCGTGTCGCCCTTGCCCTTGCCGATGATGGCCCGCGCGATCGGCGAGGAGATCGAGATGCGTCCGTTCTTGGCGTCGGCTTCGAGATCGCCCACGATCTGGTACTTGCGCTCCTCGTCGGTGTCTTCGTCGACCAGGGTCACGGTGGCACCGAACATCACGGTGGTGCCGGAGAGCTTGGAGACGTCGATCACCTCGGCGCGGCCGAGCTGATCTTCCAGCACGATGACGCGCCCTTCGATGAAGGCTTGGCGCTCCTTGGCGGCGTGATACTCGGCATTCTCCGACAGATCGCCGTGCAGGCGCGCTTCCGCGATCAGCTTGATGACCGCCGGGCGTTCGACCGTCTTGAGCTGGTTGATCTCGTCTTCGAGGGCTTTGTAGCCCGAAGCGGTCATCGGTATGCGTTCCATGGCCTCGACTATCCTCATACCGGCAAAGCCTCTCCCTCCCGCCTCGCGCAGGGCCCTCCGGCCGGATGCGGTGGTGATGGGGCTTTGCTAAGTACCTGTCACGCCAGGTGTTTTCACACCCCTGTTCAAAGCGGACACAGCTAAACTGTAAGGCTGCCGGGGTGCGACTTCAAGGGTGGGGACAACATGTTTGTGCAGCCAACCGAATCGCGCATGTCGCCGAATCGACACGCGAGGCCGGGCGGGCGCGCTCAGTCCGCCAGGAAATCCTCCGGCGGACGATACTGCAGCGGACGCACGTCGAGCGAGCCGGCGCGCAGGGCGGCGATGGCTTCGGTGGCGGCGGCGGCGCCGGCCATCGTGGTGTAGTAGGGCACCTTCATGGTCAGCGCCGTGCGGCGGATCGACATCGAGTCGCTCATGGCGCGGGCCCCTTGGGTGGTGTTGAACACCAGCTGCACTTCGCCGTTCTTCATGGCGTCGAGGATGTGCGGGCGGCCTTCGCGCACCTTGTTGATCGGCTTGACCGGCACGCCCGCCGCCGCCAGCACCTTGGCGGTGCCGCGCGTCGCCACCAGTTCGAAGCCCATCGCCACCAGCATGCGCGCCGGCTCGACGGCGTCGGCCTTGTCGGCGTCGCGCACCGAGACGAACACGCGGCCCGCCAGCGGCAGCTTCTGGCCGGCGCCGATCTGGCTCTTGGCGAAGGCGCGGCCGAAGTTCGAATCCCGCCCCATCACCTCGCCGGTCGATTTCATTTCGGGGCCGAGCAGGGTGTCGACGCCGGGGAAGCGCGCGAACGGCATCACCGCCTCCTTGACGCAGATGCGGCTGGTCTTGGTGCGCGAATGCGGCAGCGCCGAAAGCGTCTCGCCGGCCATGACGCGGGCGGCGATGGCGGCGACCGGCAGGCCGATCGCCTTGGCCACGAACGGCACGGTGCGGCTGGCGCGCGGATTGACTTCCAGCACGTAGATGTCGTCGCCGTTCTGCACCGCGTATTGCACGTTCATCAGGCCGCGCACGTTCAGCGCCCGCGCCAGCGCGATCGTCTGGCGCTCGATTTCGGTCACCGTGGTCTTCTTCAGCGAATGGGGCGGGATGGCGCAGGCCGAATCGCCGGAATGCACGCCCGCTTCCTCGATGTGCTCCATGATGCCGGCGATGAACACCTCGCCGGTGGCGTCGCACACCGCGTCGACGTCGATCTCGATGGCGCGGTCGAGGAAGCCGTCGATCAAGACCGGATTGTCGCCCGAGATGCGGAACAGCTCGCCCGATTGCACGGTGGCCTTGAGCTGCTCCTCGCCCGTGACGATCACCATGCCGCGCCCGCCGAGCACGTAGCTGGGCCTGAGGATCACCGGATAGCCGATCTCGCGCGCCGCCCTGATGGTCTCGTCGGCCGCCATCGCGGTGGCGTTGCGCGGCTGCTTGAGGCCGAGCTGGTCGATGAGGGTCTGGAAGCGCTTGCGGTCCTCGGCCAGGTCGATGGCGTCGGCCGAGGTGCCGAGGATCGGCACGCCTTCCTCCACCAGCGTGTTGGCGAGTTTGAGCGGCGTCTGGCCGCCGAACTGCACGATGACGCCGACGAGCCTGCCGTTCTCCTGCTCCTTGGCGACGATTTCGAGCACGTCCTCGGTGGTGAGCGGCTCGAAATACAGCCGGTCCGAGGTGTCGTAGTCGGTCGAGACCGTCTCGGGGTTGCAGTTGACCATGATGGTCTCGAAGCCCTGCTCCGAGAGCGAGAAGGCGGCGTGGCAGCAGCAATAGTCGAACTCGATGCCCTGGCCGATGCGGTTGGGCCCGCCGCCCAGGATGACGATCTTCCTGGCGTCGGTCGGCCGGCTTTCGCAGTCGGCCTTGCCGTCCACCGGCGTCTCGTAGGTCGAGTACATGTAGGGCGTCAGGGCCGCGAATTCGGCGGCGCAGGTGTCGATGCGCTTGAACACCGGCCGCACGCCGAGCGCATGCCGTGCCGCGCGCACCTGTTTCTCCGTCTTGCCGCCGAGAGCGGCGAGCCGCTTGTCGGAAAAGCCCATCGCCTTCAGCCGGCGCAGGCCCTCGGCGTCGGCGGGCAGGCCGCCGGCGCGCACTTCGGCTTCCGCCGCCAGGATGGCTTCGATCTCGCCGAGGAACCACGGATCGTACTTGGTGATCGCTGCGATCTCGCCCAGGGGAAAGCCCTGGCGCAGCGCCTGCGCCGCCAGCCGGATACGGTCGGGCGAGGTGGCGGCGAGCGCCTCTTCGATCCCGCTCCTCTCTTGCGGCCACGCGATTTCGTCGAGACCCGTAAGGCCGGTTTCCAGCGACCGCAGCGCCTTCTGCAGCGATTCGGCGAAGGTGCGCCCGATCGCCATCGCTTCGCCCACCGATTTCATCGAGGTGGTGAGCACCGGCTCGGCGTCGGGGAATTTCTCGAAGGCGAAGCGCGGGATCTTGGTCACCACGTAGTCGATGGTCGGCTCGAACGAGGCCGGCGTGACCTTGGTGATGTCGTTGCTGAGCTCGTCGAGCGTGTAGCCCACCGCCAGCTTGGCCGCGATCTTGGCGATGGGAAACCCCGTCGCCTTGGAGGCCAGCGCCGAGGAGCGCGACACGCGCGGGTTCATCTCGATCAGCACCATGCGCCCGTCGTCGGGATTGACCGCGAACTGCACGTTCGATCCGCCGGTCTCCACCCCGATCTCGCGCAGCACCGCGATCGAGGCCGAGCGCATGCGCTGGAATTCCTTGTCGGTCAGGGTCAGCGCCGGAGCGACGGTGATGGAATCGCCGGTGTGCACGCCCATCGGGTCGACGTTCTCGATCGAGCAGATGATGATGGCGTTGTCTTTCCTGTCGCGCACCACCTCCATCTCGAACTCTTTCCAGCCGAGCACCGATTCCTCGATCAGCACCTCGTTGACCGGCGAGGCGTCGAGGCCGGCTTCCACGATGTCGAAGAATTCCTCGCGGTTGTAGGCGATGCCGCCGCCGGTGCCGCCGAGGGTGAAGCTGGGCCGGATCACCGCCGGCAGTCCGACATGGTCGAGCGCTTCGAGCGCGCGGGTGAAGGCCTCGGGCGACAGTTCCATCACCGGATTGTTCTCCTCGTCGTAGAGGAAATTGCCGGCCGAATCCTTCTTGTGGCGCAGGTAGCCCTTGAGCGTGACGCCGCGCGGCACGTCGAGGCCGATCTTCATCATCGCCTGGCGGAACAGCTCGCGGTCCTCGGCCTTGTCGATGGCCGCCGCCGAGGCGCCGATCAGCTCGACGCCGTATTTCTCCAGCACGCCGCGCTTGCGCAAGCTGAGCGCGGTGTTGAGCGCCGTCTGGCCGCCCATGGTGGGCAAGAGCGCGAACACCTTGCCCTCGGGCACGCCCGGCTTCTCGCGCTTGATGATCTTCTCGAGGAACTCGGTGGTGATCGGCTCGATATAGGTCGCGTCCGCCAGCCCCGGGTCGGTCATGATGGTGGCCGGGTTCGAATTCACCAGCACCACGCGATAGCCTTCGGCCTTCAGCGCCTTGCAGGCCTGGGCGCCGGAATAGTCGAACTCGCAGGCCTGGCCGATGACGATCGGCCCGGCGCCGATGATCAGGACGGTGTGGATGTCGTCTCTACGCGGCATGACGCCCCCTTTTTTCACCTCCCCCTGGCGGGGAGGTCGATCCTCCGAAGCCCGAAGGGCGAAGGAGGATCGGGTGGGGGGCGGCTGCAAAGTATCCCCCCACCCGGCTCACTTCGTTCGCCGACCTCCCCGCGAGGGGGAGGTGAAGTGGGGAGTTCGCCTCCATGCTGCCCCGTACACATTCGCAGGCCACACCGAGGCGCACGCGCTGGTCGCACCCGGGTCCGGCTGAATTGCAGGTCAAGCGGATCGTTTAGGGCCAAAGAGAGGGGGACGCAACCCGGGGGGCGGGCAATTTGCTGTGTACCCCCAAATTGTCATCCCCGGCCGAACGCCGCGCAGCGGCGTGAGGGAAAGGGGACCCAGGTGGTCAAGCTCGCTTGTTCTCTACGGCGAGAGAGAACGCGCGGCAGATCGGAAAGATTGTGTTTGTGGGATCACCTGGATCCCCTTTCCTTCGCAGTCGCGCAAATGCGCGGTTGCTCAGCCGGGGATGACGGGGAGGATCAGAGCGGCTCGAACTTCGCCGAAAAGTGTCGCATGCGCTCGGGTTCCCAGGCGATGCGATAGCCGTGCAGGCGGTTCTTCTCAGCCGCGATGGTCTCGAACACTTCCACCATGTAGTCGGCATGGCTCTGGGTGTAGACGCGCCGCGGCATCGCCATGCGCACCAGCTCCATCGCCGCCGGGCGCTCGCTGCCGTCGGTCTGGCGGCCGAACATCACCGTGCCGATCTCGCACGAGCGGATGCCGCCCTCCACATACATCGCCACCGCCAGCGCCTGGCCGGGATATTCGAGCGGCGGGATGTGCGGCAGGAACTTCCTGGCGTTGACGAAGATGGCGTGCCCGCCCGAGGGCTTCACCGTCGGCACGCCCAGCTTCTCCAGCCGCTCGGCGACGTAGGCCGAGGTGCGCAGGCGATAGGCGAGGTAGTCCTCGTCGACGATCTCCTTCAGCCCCTGGGCGATGGCGTCGAGGTCGCGGCCCGCCAGCCCGCCATAGGTGGGGAAGCCCTCGGTCAGGATCAGCCGCTCGCGCGCCGCCTGCGCCAGCGCGTCGTCGTTGAGCGCCAGCCAGCCGCCGATATTGGCGAAGGCGTCCTTCTTGGCGCTCATGGTCATGCCGTCGGCGTCGGCGAACATGTCGCGCACGATCGTCTCGACGCGCCGCCCGCTCTGGCCCGGCTCGCGCAGCTTGATGAAATAGGCGTTCTCGGCGAAGCGGCAGCCGTCGATGAGCAAGGGCTTGCCGTAGCGGTGCGCCAGCGCCGCG
>Ga0335082_10003432_pt1 | contig 17218 bp, 15 predicted proteins | sample Lox_Sample_41_FD_206718 | JGI IMG/M metagenome (GOLD analysis project Ga0335082, IMG submission 206718) | Soil microbial communities from Loxahatchee National Wildlife Refuge, Florida, United States - Lox_Sample_4.1 | ecosystem: Environmental > Terrestrial > Soil > Wetlands | place: USA... | reverse complement strand
TCGAACGTGAGGCTCTTCACCGCCGTGTCGCTCTTGTCGAAGAAGTCGATGCGGCGGATGACCAGCTTGTCGCGGTCGAGCCACACCTGGAGGCGGCCGTACGCGATGTCCTCCTGCTTCGGGCGCAGCGTGATCACGTAGCTGGGGTGGCCGTCGATGGCTTCCTCGCCGACCAGCGTGCTCGGCGCCTCCTCCTCGGTCCAACCCTGCGCTTCGCCCAGGATGCCGAGGTCGCGGTAGCTGAAGTCCGTGCCCATGAAGCTGTCGTTGCTGAGGTCGCCGGTGATGCGCCGCGTGCGGCGCAGATCCGGTACGTAGAGCCACTGCTCGTCGGGGGCGTTCTTGTGACTCCACTGGAGGAACGCCGTCCCCTTCACCTCGGCGGGGTCGAGGAAGGTCGACAGCGCCTTCTGCTCTCCGCCGGGGTAGCGCTTGGTGGAAACGGCGAGCTGGCGGCGCCGCTCGTCGCCGTTCGGCCCGACGATGATCAGCGTCAGGTGCTCGCTGCGGTCGGTCCAGTGACGGGTGGTGTTGTTGAGCGCGCGGGCGCGGTCGAGGATCTCCGGGGCGGTTTCCGCGGCTGCGCGCAGGGGCGCCAACGACAGGAGCAGGGCGACGGCGAGCGCGTACCGCACGATCGCCCTCATACGGCGCCTCCAGTTGACAAGTCAACCAACGCCGCCAGTTGCAATATTGCAGCCCGAGCCCGTAAGAGCACGGCATGCGCGGTGCCGGGGGCGCGGCTGCGTTGCGACTGGGGGCGGTCGTCACCGTGCTCCTGGCGTCGCTGGATTCGGCGTGCGCCATCTCCCTGGACGCGGGACCGATCGGGCGCTGGAGCGTGGGCGGATGGACCGAGTTCTACGGCGTGGTGCCGATCAACATGGAGACGCCACGCCAACTGCCGGAGTGGATCACGGCCCTGCAGCTGACCGGCGACATCGACCCCAAGCTGCGCTTCTACCTCGACGTGCGCAGCACCTTCGGCGGACCGCAGATGCACCCGACGGGGCTCGGCTACGTCACCCTGCGCGACACCTTCCAGAACACCTCGCCGCAGGTGGAGACCGAGGAGATCTACGCCGACATCTTTCTGCCCAGCCTCGACGTGCGCATCGGCAAGCAGAAGTTCGCCTGGGGGAAGCTCGACGCGTTCCAGCCCACCGACGTCCTCAACCCGCGCCGCTACACCGATCCGTTCATCATGTCGGTCGAGGACCAGAAGATCGGCATCCCGGCGCTGCAGGCCGCGTACTATCCCCCGGCGCTCGGCGACGCCTGGCCGCAGGACCTGCGTGCGACGCTCGTCTGGGTCCCGTTCCCCATCCCGCCGCGCTTCCCGCTGCAAGACGAGCGCTGGTTCCCCGCCGCCTACCAGGTGCCGCCGACGACCTTCATCCCGGGATCGGACTTCGGCCCGCAGGTGCCGGACATCCTCACCAGCAACGAGTTCAGCACCGCGAACAATCCTCCGGTCTGGCAGATCGACCAGGGGGCGATCGGCCTCCGGCTGACCGGGCTGTGGCACGAGACGGATTGGGACCTCTACTACTACAATGGTCCCGAGACGGCTCCGGCGTTCGCGTTCAACACCCTGTTGTCCGCGCCCGATCCGACCCAGTTCGCGCGGTGCATCCTCGGCGGCGTCCCGGCGCCCTGCCAGCTGAACGCCGACGTCTCGTTGCATCCCATCAACGGACGCATTCAGCTCGGCGGCGCCGACGCCGCGTTCGAATCGCACGGGTTCACGTTCCGCACCGAAGGGGCGTTCTCGACCGACCGCTTCGTGCCGCGCTCGGTCTCCCAGCTGCTCAGCCCGGAGAACCTCGCGCGCGCCACCAAGGCCCAGCTGCTGCAGATCATCGCGGCGCTCTCGGCGGGCGAGCAGGTACCCGTCCAGCTCGGCGACCTGTTCGTGCGCCGCGACGTCGTCGACTGGGGCGCCGCGGTCGACTACCACTACCTCGGCTGGACCCCGGTGCTGCAGCTCAACCAGACCATCCTGGTCAACAACTCCGCCAACCTCCTGGTCCCCAACGTCGACACGCGGCTGTTCTTCGTCGTGCGCAAACCCTTCTTCGCCGAGCGCCTGCAGACCGAGACCGGGGTGATCCAGGGCCTCAACCGCAGCTACACCGCCGCCATCGCCCGCCTCACCTACTCGATCACCGACCAGCTGCGGGCGCGCATCGGCTATCTGTTGATCGCCGGAAGCGAGAACAGCGTCATCGGGCAGTTCAAGCGCAACGACGAGGGGTACGTGGAGCTGCGCCTGTCGTTCTGATGGGGTTTCCGGTTTCTGGAGTGCACGCCGACAAAAGCTGGATAGGGCACGAGGCGGTCGCTCCCGCCTCGGCGAGAAAGTGCGGTATAGGAAGGGCCGACGAGCTCCGGGCGGTCATGGAGAGCGCACAGGAATACTACCGCGCCCATGGGAAGGTGACCCGAGCAGGCGCAAGGGCCGCCGAGCTTTGCGCGCTGCCTCGCGATGTCGGCGCGCTCTGCCAAGTCGTCCAGGGCCTGCTGATTCATCGCGATATCGCGCCCTGGCTGTACGACATCACGCTGTCGACGGAACAACGCGACATCGCGAACATCCGCCCGGTGGCGGAGATGCTGGCGAGAATCCTCACGGCGAATGGCCAGGCACTGACGGTCGCGCGTGAGCCGGGCGCCCGGATGCCGTGCGTCTGCTGGCATTTCAGCACCCTGCTGGTGGGCATGTTGCGCGAACAGGGGGTTCCAGCGCGAGCGCGATGCGGATTTGGCGCGTACTTCAGTAATCCCGGCAGGTTCGAAGATCACTGGGTCGCCGAGTACTGGAACGCCTCGCAACAGCGCTGGGTGTTGGTCGATGCACAGCTCGACTCGGTGCAGCGCCGGGCGCTCAAACCCGATTTCGATCCGCTCGACGTTCCGCACGATCGCTTCATCGTCGCCGGCGACGCCTGGCAGATGTGCCGCGCCGGCCGCGCCGACCCCGATCGCTTCGGTCTGTCGTTCATCAATCTGCAGGGCCTGTGGTGGATCGCGGCAAACCTGGTGCGCGATCTCGCGTCGCTCAACCGAATGGAGATGCTGCCGTGGGACGTGTGGGGAATCATGCCCGGACCGGACGGCGAGCTCGGCGAACAAGATGCCGAGCTGCTCGATCGAGTTGCGGGGCTCACCCTCGCCGGTGACTACGCGCTCCCGCAGGTCCGCGAGGTCTACGATGACGATCGCCTGCGCGTCCCGACGGTCGTGTTCAACGCCGATCGACAAGTGCCGGAACCAATCGGCGTCTGAATCGCCGACGGTCAGGCGAAGCGGCCGAGCAGGATGAGCGCGCCGATCGCCATGACCAGGCCCGCGATCTCGGCGTAGCTGAGCGATTCGCGGAACACCACGACGCCCAGAACGGTGAGCAGCAGCACCATCGAGACGGCGTAGACCACGCCGATGGTGGCCAGCTTCAGGTGCTTCATGACGAACAGCCAGCCGAAAGCGGTCGAGGCGTAGATCGTGAAACCGAGGTAGAAGGCGACCGTCTTGAGCGAGTGATCCTCGGCGCTGGCGCGCTTGAGGAAGTAGTCGCCGAGGACGCCGACGAGGCTGAAGGCGACGGTGACCAGGATGGCGAGCGATCTGTTCTCCATCGTCGGATGGTGGTGCGCCGTCGCCGGCGCGAAGGCCGGCATTCTGCCAGAGTCGCGTCGCGGTTTCACCCTTGCCCGGGCAGGTGGTCGGGGGAATCGATGAGGGCCCTTCGACAGGCTCAGGGCGAACGGAGAGTCACTGACCAGCGAGGGAACCGTTCGTGCTGAGCTCGTCGAAGCAGGTTTGGGTGGATCAGGCCGCTCGAGGTGAGCCGGCGGCGGGCTTTGCCTCAAACTCCTTCCTGAGGATCTCACCCGTACTCGTACCCGCACACGTACTCGTGGACCGCCGAGTACGTGTACGAGTACGCGTACGGACCTGAGGTCGTTACTTTTGAGGCAAAGCGCCGGGCGCGTGGTCGCGCAGCGACAGCGCCAGGGCGACGAGCAGCAGCGGCAGCCCCACCAGCACGGCGTAGTGCTCGGGCGGATGGTGCGGGGCGCCGGCGCCCTTGGTGACCCAGGCGTCGAGGGCGTGCAGCGAGCGCTCCACGACGGCGAGGGCGAGCATCAGCGGGACCAAGCTGCGGTAGCGCAGCGAGACCACGAGGCAGGCGAGACCGAAGGCGATCTGGGTGGCGCCGGCCCACGCGAACAGGGCGATGATGACGCGCCCGTTCTGGCTGAGATCGAGCCCGGCGATCGTCCCCGCGCCGCCGTCGGGCACGAAGGAATGGATGCACCCGGGCACGATGGTCAGGACGCTGAAGAGGGTGAGAAAGTAGGCCGACAGCAGCGCGCCGGAATACGCCGCGTTGGTGCTGGGCGGCAGCAGACGCATCAGCCACGGCCTCCTGGTCTGGCCGGTCTCCGCGCGGTCATCGGAGCGACGGAAAGATCTCGCCGATGGTCATGATCAGCAGCTGTCCGGCGAGCCCGGCTTCGCGGTGGACGCCGATCGCCTGCACCTCCGGCGACGTGGCGATGCGGTAAAACGCGGCGCGCGACGGGTACTCGGCGATGCCGACCGCGTCCCACAGCTCGTCGACCTCGCCGAGCACGAGCCCCTTCACGTCGCCGGAGAACAGGAACCGTCCCCCCGCGGCGGTGACGATCGCCTCCATCTCCGCCACGTAGCGCATGTAGGCCTCGCGCCCGGAGACGCGCTCGCCGCGGCCGTCGGCGTATGCCGCCTGGTCGCGGAACTTCAGCAGGTTGACCATGGCGATCGGCCCCGGCGTCGGGTCCTGCGCCAGCAGCATGAGCTGCTCCGCGGTCGGGTACACGTGATTGACCACTTTCATCTCGCGCTCCTTCCCAGAGGGGTGTCCTCCGCGCCTGTCGCGCCGACGCGTATCAATTCTCCCAGTACACGTACTCGTCGTCCGGTTGCTCGGGCACACCGAGCGGATGATCGATGTCGATCGCCCCCTCGATCAGCGAGGGCCAGGCCGGTTTCACCATCTCGGCGTCGTACGCGGCGAGCAGCGCCTTCAGCTCGCGCACTTTGTCGGGGTGTTTCGCCGCCAGGTCGACCTGCTCGGTGGGATCGGCGGCGAGGTCGAAGAGCCAGCTCTTGGCCGGCCGCTCGGCGACCTGCAGCTTCCAGCTACCGGCGAGCACCGTCTCGTAGTTGCCCGAGCGCCAGAAGAGCGATTGGTGCGGCGGGCCGCTCTTCTCGCCGCGCACGAAGGGCACTAGATCGACGCCGTCGATGGTGCGGCCCGCCGGCAGCGCCGCGTGCGCGGCGGCGGCGGCGGTCGGGAAGATGTCGATCTGCGCCACCGGCGAGGCGAAGACCGTGCCCGCGGGCACGGCCGCCGGCCACTTGAGGAAGAACGGCGAGTGCGTGCCGCCCTCGAAGAACGTCATCTTCCAGCCGCGATAGGGCTTGTTGATGTCGGGCAGGCCGATGTAGTTGGCGCCACCGTTGTCGCTGGAGAAGAATACCAGGGTGTTCTGTTCGAGCCCGTTCGCCTGCAGCGCGTGCAGCACCGTTCCCACCGCCCGGTCGAGGGCGCGGATCATGGCGGCGTAGACGCGCTGGCGATGGTCGGCGATCTGGGGCAGGGCGTCGTAGTCCGAGCGCAGGGCCTGCAGCGGCGTGTGCGGGGCGTTGGGCGCGAAGTAGAGGAAGAAAGGCCGGTTGCGGTTCGCGGCGATGGCCTTGGCCGCCTCGTCGGCGAGGTAGTCGGTCATGTAGTCGGAAGGGCGGAAGCGCTCGCCGCCGTTCTTGCGCACCGCGAACGGCAGGTTCGCCCACAGGAAGAGGTCGATCGGATCGAAGTCCTGCTTCGCGCTCACCGCGCGCGGATCGTCGGCATCCAGGTACAGCGACGCCCCGGCGTAGAAGCCGAGGTATTCGTCGAAGCCCTGCGCCTCGGGGCGCAGCGCCGGGGCTTCGCCGAGATGCCATTTTCCGAAGCCCAGGGTGCGATAGCCCTGGGCGCGCAGCAGCTCGGCGAGCGTGATCTCCTCGGGCGGGACGCCCTCGTCGTCCATCGACGGCACGTCGTGCTCGCGCTCGGCATGGTAGATCGGCTTGCGCAGCATGCCGGGTTGATCGCGCGTCATGCTGGCGACGAGGCGCATTAAAATCTTCGGCGCCGGGGTGAACTCGAAGCCGAAACGCGTCGGATAGCGGCCGGTGAGGATGGCGGCGCGCGACGGCGCGCAGGTGGCGTTGCCGGCGTAGCCCGATGCGAAGCGCACGCCGTCGCGCGCGATCGAGTCGATGTTCGTCGTCGGCACGGCGCCGCCGGCGACGCCGCCGCCCGCAAAGGTCAGATCGTTGTAGCCGAGGTCGTCGGCGACGATCACGACGATGTTGGGGGGCCGTTGCGCGGGCGCCGCCGCCGCCGTGGCGGGGCCGGCTTCCCAGGTCACCGGCTCGGGCGGATGGATGGGGTCCATGAGGCGCGACAGCAACCCGAGACCGTGCAGCTTCAGGTATCCGAACGCCGCCCAGCCGCCGGCGCCGAGCGCGATCAGCACGAGCAGCAGCGCGACACGCCGTCTCGTCATTCGCCCGGCCTCACCCGAACAGCGCCTCGCAGCCGGTGCCGGCCAGCAACGCGTCGGCGGCCGATCGATCGGCGGGCGCGAGCGCCGCGTAGCCCTCGCGCAACCAGCGCAGACACTTGCCCTGGTAGGGGAACGGGCGCTGCGTCCAGCGGCACCCGTCGATCGTGCACTCGACCTCCGGCGCGCCGCGCTCGAGCGCCGCGGCATTGGCGAGCAGGAACGGGGCGTAGACGCGTCCCACCTCGGCGAGCAGCGCGCGCAGCGTGTCGGAGACGGCGTCGCGCGGCGTCCAGTCGGCCGCCGCGGGCTCGAGACCCGACAGGTCCTCGGTGACGTCGACCCACGCCGCCACCCGCGGGGCGAGGCGGCGCGCGATGGCCGCGGGCGTTGGATCGAAGCCGGTGAGCTGCGTCAGCTGGCCGAACAGGCCGAAATCCGCGGCGGCGGGCCGATTGCCGAAGACGAAACGCGCGCGGGTCAGATGCGCGTCGAGCAGGCGGAGCAGGCGCCGGTAGCTCTCCTCGATGACCGGCGCGGTGACGGCGTTCGAGCCCACCACGGCGAGCCGGGCGATCTGGCGCTCGGCGAACAGCGCGCCGCTGGCGACGGCATCGGCCTCGGGCTGGTCGGGGCGAAACCAGCGCGGCAGGATGGCCGCGGCGTGGGCGATATCGGCGTCGAACGCCCAGCGGTAGTGGAACATCGCCTTGGTGAGCCACTCGTCGGCGTAGTCCTCGAGCAGCGCGTCGACGAACGCCAGCGCGCCGTCGCTCGGGATCACCGAGCGGCCGGCATGGCGCTGCTCGAGCTCGCGGATCAGCGGCGTCGAGTCGGTGCGCGCCTCGAGGGCGCCGCCGGCGCCGGGCAGGACGAGCTGCGGCAGCAGCTGCACGCGGGGTTGCGGCAGGCCGCGGCTCTCCGGCGCGCCCTGGGTGATCCAGGCGTAGGGAATGCGCCGGAAGCGCAGCACGGCGCGCAGCTTGCGGCTGTACGGAGAGCCGGGGACGCCGATGATTCGCAGGGGTAGCTCGGTCATGGACGATCCCTCCTACCGGCGCAGCTGGTGGACGAGGGAGAGGACCAGCCGCTCCACCGCGCCGTGCGCGCGCGCCCGGCTGAGGCCCTGCTCGCTGCGCAGGCGGTTCCACGCCTCGAACGACGTCGCCAGGTCGAGCGCGTCGACGATCGCGGCGGGCGCGCCGCGCAGCTCCGGCAGCCGTCGCAGCAGGTCGGCCCGCAGCCCCTGCACCAGACGCGCGTGTCCGGCGCGGAGAAAGGGCGACCGCCAGCGCTTGAGGTCGCCGGAGCGCTTGTACGGCGCGATGCGCTCGAAGAACGCCGCGCGCTGGCGCACCAGGGCGCGGGCGCGTGCCGCGCGCGTGCCGGCCGCGCGACCGCTGAACAACAGCGGCAGGGCCTCGGCCTGCAGCCGGGCGTCCATCTCGGCGAACAGGCTCTCCATGTCGGAAAACCGGCGGAACACGGTGCGGATCCCGACCTGGGCGCGCGCCGCAACCTGCTGCGCGGTGGGCTCGACGTTGCCTTCGCCCACCAGCCCCATGAGCGCGTCGACGATCGCGAGCCCGCTGCGCTGCGAGCGCCGCACCCGCCCGTCGGACGCCGGCCGGTGCGGGCGCGCTCCGACCGTCGCCACCTGAGCGCCGCGCGTCTGTCGGGACACGCGTAATCAATTGGCATAGGGACTGCCGATATTTCAACCCCCGCCGGGGCGTTCCCCTCGGCCTCGGCCCGAGCTCGAGCCTCTCGGAAAAGAAGGCTCAGGCTGAGGCTGAGGCAAGGACCGGATGAGCGGAGCGCTGGTGCAAAACCGCCCTGCCGCCCCGTGGGTGGGCCGCGGCGGTCGGGACGCCGCCGTCGCGGTCAGGCGCGCTGTGCGTCGCGGATCGCCTCTTCGACGTCGCGCAGGCGGTCCTTGCCGAAGTAGATCGCGCCGTCGACGAAAAAGGTGGGCGCGCCGAAGTTGCCGCGGTCGACCGAGCGCTGGGTGTTCTCCAGCAGGCGCTGCTTGACCGTGGGCGTCTGCGCCAGCTCCAGCAGGCGCGCCGCGTCGAGCCCCGACTCGCCGAGCGCGGCGCGCAGCACGTCGGGGTCGTCGAGCGGCTTCGGCTCCGCCCACATGTGACGGAACAGCTCGTCGACGTAGCGCGCGAAGACGCCGAGCTCCTGCGCGGCGATCGCGCCGCGCATGAGCACCAGGGTGTTGACCGGAAAGTGCGGGTTGAATTGGAAGCGGGTGATGCGGTGGCGGCGCAGGAAGCGCTCCGTCTCGAGCTGCTCGTACTGCAGCTTGTTGCGGATGCCGGCGAAGGCCTCGGCGGGCGAGCGGTTGTTGGTGAGCTTGAAGATGCCCCCCAGCAGGATCGGCACGTAGGTGAAGCGGACGCCGGTGCGCTGCTCGACGTCGGGCAGGACGAGGTGGCTCAGGTAAGCGTTGGGGCTGCCGAAATCGAAGTGGAACTCGGCGTCGACCATCGGCTCACCAGCGCTCCGCGAAGGGCCGGATCTCGAGCTCGAAGGTCCAGGCGTCGCGCGGTTGCTGGTGCAGCTGCCAGTAGGCGTCGGCGACCGCCTCGGGCCGCATCAGCGCGTCGGGTGGGAGCTGCGCCACGGCGTCCGCGCCCGCCTGCGCGGCGATCCGCTCGCGCACCCACGCGGTGTCGACCCCGGCGTCGATGACCAGATGGGCGACGTGGATGTTGCGCGGCCCGAGCTCCCGCGCGGCGCTCTGCGCCAGGATCCGCAAGCCGCCCTTCGCGCTGGCGAAGGCGGCGTAGCCGGCGCCGCCGCGCAGGCTCGCCGTCGCGCCGGTGAAGAAGAGGCTGCCGCGGCCGCGCGCCAGCAGGATGCGCGCCGCCTCGCGGCCGGTCAGGAAGCCGCCGTAGCACGCCATCTCCCAGACCTTGCGGAACACGCGCTCGGTGGTGTCGACGAGCGGGACGGTCACGTTGGCGCCGACGTTGAAGATACAGACCTCGAGCGGCGCCGCCGCGTCGGCGTCGCGCAGGAAGGCCGCGACCTCATCCTCCTTGCGCGCGTCGAGCGAACAGCCGACCGCGTGTCCGCCGCGCGCCTCGATCTCCGCGACCAGCGGCGCCAGCTTGTCGCCGTTGCGGCGCCCGGCGAAGACGGTGAAGCCCTCGGCGGCGAACTTGCGCGCGATCGCGGCGCCGATGTAGTCGCCGGCACCGACGATCGCGGCGGTGGCGTTGCGGGTCACCATTTCTCTCCGAACGGCCGTAGGTCGAGCTCGAAGGTCCACGCCGACCGCTCCTGGTGCACGAGATGGTGGACGGCATCGGCGATGCCGGCGGGGCGGATGAAGAACTCGTCCGGGCGGTCGGCGAAGACCTGGCGCGTCCACGGCACGTCGATCACCGCGTCGATGACGACATAGGCGACGTGCACGCCCTGCGGCCCGAGCGAGCGCGCCAGGGACTCCGCCAGGATGCGCTGCGCCGCCTTGGTGGGCGCGAAGCCGGCGAACTCGGCCTTGCCGCGCCAGGCCGACGTGTTGCCGGTGGCGACGATGGCGCCGTGCCCGGCGGCGATCATCGCCGGCGCGAGCTCCTGGGCGAGGACGAGGAGCGCCGTCACGTTGACGCGGAAGCGCTGCTCGAGCGCCTCCGGGGTCACGGTCTCGAAGCTGCCGAAGCCGCCGGCGACGGCGTTGTGGAGGAGCACGGACGGCGCGCCGAGCCGGGAGCGCACGCGTCCCAGGGTGGCGCGCAGCGCGTCGAGATCGCCGACGTCCACCGGAAACGCCGCCGCGCCGGGCAGCTCGGCGGCCAGCTGCTCCAGGCGCGCCGCGTCACGGGCCAGCAGCGCGACGCGGTAGCCGTCGGCGGCGAAGCGGCGCGCCAGCGCCGTCCCGGTGCCCGGCCCGACCCCGGTCACGACGCAGACCCGCTCGCTCATGCGCCATGCCTACCGAATTCGGAGCCGCGCGGGAACCGGTTGGTGTGCGATTGACTAGTTGCAGGTGGCCTTCAAGCCGACCGACAGGTCACCCAGTGTCGAGCCGAAGAAGTTGACCGCGCCGACGCCGACGAAGCCGGTCACCGTGCTAGCGTCCATCGTCGTGCAGGCGACCGGCGTGCCGGTCTGGTCGTTTGTAAGACCGGGCACCGGCACTGTGCAGGGTGGGGTGCCGCACGCGTTGAAGTTGCTGTTGGTAATCAGACCGCTCGCCTCCTCGGTCGACACCGGGATGCAGGTGTTGCCGACGTTGATCAGGATGTCGGTCCCGTTACACGGCGACGCTGTTTCGACGACGATGTTCGATCCCAGGCTGCACTGATAGTCGCCGGGATCGCTGGCCCCGTGCGCGGCGGCGTTGATGCACGAGCACTGGCAGATGTTGGCGTTACCGGCCACCGGCTCCGGACCGTTGCAGGCGCCGTTGGACGGCAGACACTGCGAGTCGCTGGTGCAGGCCGTGTTGGCCGGGCTCGTCCCCGAGCAGTAGCCCGTGCAGCCCGCCGTCTGGACCTGGGCGGCCCCGCCACAGGTGCCGTTGCAGATCGTCTGGCACGTGGTGTTGCTCGAGCAGGCACCCGTGTTGCCGTCCGATTGCGAGTCGATGCCCAACGCGGGACCGGAGCCGGGGCCGCACCACCGCGTCCCCGCGGCGCAGGGACCCCCCGGCGAGATGCAGACGAAGCCGATGCCGACGATGTTGACGGGGTTCAGGGTCACGATGTCGCAGCTCGTGGTCGAGCCACCGGCGCCGAGATTGAGGGTCCCGGTGAGGTTGAAATTGATCGGGTCGCCAATCCCCTCGGTGTAGAGCCCAATCTGGCTCGCCCCGCTACCTTTGAGCACACAGCTGTGTTGCACGAGGCCCGTGGTGGGTGTGGGGCTGGCCGTCGGCGACTGCGAGGGGGTGGCGCTCGGTGTGCCAGTGGGCGTCTGCGTCGCGGTGGCGGTGGACGTCGGGGTCGAGGTCGCGGTCGACGTGCGGGTCGCGGTCGCCGTCGGTGTGAACGTCTGGGTCACGGTCGGCGTGCTGCTCGGCGTCCGCGTCGGCGTGGTGCTGGGGGTCTGCGTTGCCGTCGCGCTCGAGCTCGGGGTGGCGGTCGGCGTGCGCGTCTGGGTGACGGTCGGCGTCTGAGTCGCGGTTGCGCTTGCCGTCGGGGTTGCCGACGGCGTGCGGGTCGGGGTGGTGGTCGGCGTCTGCGTGACGGTCGCCGTCGAGGTGGACGTCGAGACCGACGTCGGCGTCAGGGTCGGGGTGGCGGTCGATGTACGGGTCGGGGTGGCGGTCGGGGTCTGCGTCACGGTGCCGGTCGCGGTGGACGTCGAGCCGGCGGTGGGTGTCAGGGTCGGGCTGGAGCTGGGTGTCCGCGTCGGGGTGGCGGTGGGGCTCTGCGTGAACGTCGCGGTGGGCGTGGCGGTCACCGTCGCGCTCGGGGTGTTCGACGGAGCGGCGGTCTGCGTGGGGGTCGCGGTCGGGCCTTGGGCCGTGCTCGTGGGCGTCGGCGTGGCGCTGTGCGTGACCGTGGAGCTGGGGGTGCCCGGGGTATTCGACGCGGTTGCGGTGATGGTTGGTGTGCTGGTGGCGGTCGCCGCCTGAGTCGTGTTCGTCGGCGTGGCGGACGCCGTGCCGGTCGCGGTGGCGGTGTGGGTGGGTGTGCCGGTGGCCGTGCTCGGCGAGCTTGCGGTCGGCGTCGCGGTCGCGCCCTGGGTGGTGTTGGTCGGTGTCGCCGTCGACGCTGGCGTATGGGTCGGGGTTGCGGTCGGCGTCGTGGTGGGGGTGCTGGTAGGCGCGGCGGTGGTGTTGGTGGGTGTGCTCGTCGCGGTCGCCGTCTGTGTGCCGGTCGCCGCGCCGGTGCTGGTCGGGGTGGCCGCGGCGGTGTGGGTCGGTGTGACGGTCGGGGATCCCGCCTGGCCCGTCTGCGTGGCCGTGGGTGTGTCGACCGCGGTCTCGGTCGGGGTTGCGGCGGCGGTGTCGGTCGGCGTGCTGGTCGCTTCGGCCGGCGCCGTCGCGGTGTCGGTCGGAGTGGCGGTCGCTTCCGAGGTACCCGTCGGTGTGAAGCTCGGGTGCTCGGTCGGCGTCTCGGACGGCGTGCTCGTCGGGCCTTCCGGGGTGTCGGTGGGGGTGGCCGCGAGGGTCGGCGTCGTCGTGGGAGTGTCGGTGCGGGTCGCCGTGGACGTGGCGGTGCCCGGGTGGGTCGCCGTCGGTGTGCTCGTGATGGTCGGCGTGCTTGTGTTGCTCGGCGTGCTGGTCGCCGTCTCGGTCGACGTCTGGGTCGAGGTGCTCGTGGCCGTCGCCTCCGCGGTTGCGGTTTCGGTCTGCGTCACTGTCGGCGTGAGGTTGGTCGGACAGCCGTCGAGCGCGTTGTTCACGCCCTTGACGAGCTGCGCGATGTCGACCTGACCCTGCGCGTTCTCGAAAGCGGGGCACGCGCTCGTCGGTTGCAGGCCGAGGACGATGTTCACGCCGAGCACGAGGTCGTTGATCAGGACCACGTTCGTGCCGCTGCAGTCTCCGACGCAGGTCTGCCCGCTGGCTGAAGAAGCCGCGACGAGCCCAACCACCACCAGCGCACTCGCCATCGCACCGACCGTTCTCATCAGCCAATGCCTCCTTCCCGCCACGCGTCCCTCGTGCGTTGCCGGCCCGACGCGCGGATGCCTCCGCGCGCTCCCCTCGTCCCTCGCCACGCGATGCCTCCCTGCATGACTCCAAATTCCGAGGAGCCGGAGACACCGTAGCGGCTGATACCACGCCGATGGATGAGTGCGTCAACCCCTTCGTCGAACGGTGGGGCACAAAACCGCCGCGGCTGCCGTGATTGCTGCGGCGCGGACGGGCCGGCAGTGGAGCCGCGCGCCGCTCAGGCGGCCCGATGTAGCGGCTCGAGGCGCACCGGGATGCCGTTCAGGATCGACTGGCCGATGATCGGCTCGACTACCGCATCGTCGACCCAGTCGTTGAACGACACGCCGGCATGGCTGCTGGCGACGTGCTGCCACGGCGCGCTGTCGGCATGGCCCCAGCCGTGCGGGAGGCTGACCACGCCAGGGCGCATGTCGTCCGTCACAGCGACCCGCACCTCGCCCCGATGCACGCGGCTCTCGAGGGTCGCGAGCTCGCCGTCGCGGACCGCATAGCGGGCGGCGTCGTCGGGGTGCACGTACAGCACGCACCGTTCACGGCCGGTGACCAGCGCCGGCACGTTGTGCATCCACGAGTTGTTGCTGCGCAGCTCGCGGCGGCCGATGAGCACGAGACCGTCGCTGCGGTCCTGCGCCGCCAGCTCGCGCTCGAGGCCCGCCAGCGCCTCGTCGATGCGCGGCGAGGTCAGGTGGACGCGCTGGTCGCGGTGGTACACGTTGCGCTCGATGCCGGGCCGCAGCGGCCCGAGGTCGATGCCGTGCGGTGCGGCGCGCAGCTTCGCCAGGTTGAGCCCGTCCGACCAGGGCAGGAAGCGGTCGCCGTACGGCCCGATGCGCAGGAGCAAGCCGAGGAATCCGGTCGGGGTCCAGCGGACGCCGAGCGGGCGCAGCCAGCCGAGCAGCCGATCGAGCCAGGGCTCCCCGAGCGCACCGCCGCCCAGCCGCTCGGTGAGCGCCAGCAGGATCTCCCAGTCGGCCAGCTCGCCGTCCTCGCGCTGCACCACCGGCGGCGACCAGCGGGCGATGTTGCGCACGGCGATGGAGGAGAACAGCAGATCGATGTGGTCCTCGGCCAGGTTCCAGCACGGCGGCAGGATCACGTCGGCGTGCCGGGTGGTCTCGTTGATGTAGATGTCGATCGCCACCATGAAATCGAGCGTGCCGAACGCAGCGGCGATGCGCTTTCCGTTCGGCGCCGAGAGCACCGGATTGCCGGCGAGCGTGACCATGGCGCGGATCTGGCCCGGGCCCGGCGTCTCGATCTCGTCGGCGAGCACCGCCGACGGCAGGTCCCCGAGGGTCTCGGGCAGGCCGCGCACGCGGCTGTGCCAGCGGTGGTGGCCGTCGAGGCCGGTCATACGCGCGATCCGGCCGATGTCGAACGCGGGGGTGGTGAACATGGGCCCACCCTCGCGGCCGAGGCGGCCCATGACGATGTTGACCAGGTCGGTGGCGAAGGTCGCGGCGGTCGCGTGGATGCCGACGCACACCCCGACGCGCGAGTAGCACACCGGGGCACGGGCGTCGGCGAAGGCGAGCGCCAGGCGCTCGATGGTGTCCGCCGGGACGCCGGCGAAGTCGGCCACCCGCGCGGGGGTGAAGGCGGCGAGGCGCCGCTCGATCTCCGGCCATCCGCTGGTGGTCGTCTCCAGGAAGCGGCGGTCGACACGACCGCGTGCGGCGAGGACCTGCACCATCGCGAGCAGGAACGCCGCGTCGCCGCCGGGACGGATCGCGACGTGCTCGTCGGCCTCCTTGGCGGTTTCGGTGCGGCGCGGATCGACGACGACGACCGTGCCGCCGCGCTCGCGCACGGCGCGCAGCCGCCGGCGCATGTCGGGCGCGGTCATGACGCTGCCGTTCGACACCATCGGGTTGCCGCCGAGGCAGAGGAAGTAATCGGTGCGATCGATGTCGGGGATGGGCAGGGACATCGACGACCCGTACAGCTCGTAGGAGGCCACGATGCGCGGGTTGGCGTCCTGCGAGCCGGCGCTGAAGCGGTTGCGCGTGCCGATCGCCTTGGTGAGCGAGCTCACCATCAGCAGCGCGCCGTGGTTGTTCCCGGTCGGGTTCCCCCAATAGAAGCCGATCGCGTCGCTGCCGTGCTGGGCGCGGATCTCGCCGAGGCGGCGCGCGACGAGGTCGAGCGCCTCGTCCCACGAGATCGGCTCGAACTCGCCGGCGGCGTTGCGCCGCACCGGTCGGCGCAGGCGGTCCGGGTCGTGATGAATGCCGGCGATGGCGACGCCCTTGGGGCAGACGTAGCCCTTCGAGAAGACGTCGTCGTCGTCGCCTCGCACCGACAGGATGCGGTTGTCCTCGACCTCGAACTTCAACCCGCACGTCGCTTCGCAGAGCGAGCAGGTATGAAAGACCGTGTGCGTCATCGCCGCCTCCGTTTCGAGTCGATCCGTTTTCGCGTCGATCCGTCGAGCGCTCGCGCGCGGTCGAGGCCGCGCGCGGCGGATGTCAAAACGGCTCAGCCAGGGTAGCGTTCGAACGTTGGTACGCCGTCCGGAATGTGATGGAAGCTCTGCTTGTCGATGGTGAAGATCACCATCTGCGGCCCACCGAACGCCTTCGGATCGTCGAGCGTGCCGACCTTGATGAGCACGGCGCCGGGCAGCCCGGGTGCCTTGCTCAACAGGTGTGTTCCGCACTCGACGCAGAACTCGCGCGTCACCGGGGCCGCGAGGTCGGTGCGGCGATACGGCTTCGCCGCGCCCTTGGTGTAGGTGAAACCGGACTCGGGCATGCCGATGACGACGTTCGGGTGGCCGCCCGAGATGTACTGGCACTCCCGGCAGTGGCATTGGCCTTTGAACATGGCGTCGCCCTTGGCGAGAAAGCGGACCGATCCGCAATAGCAGCCGCCTGCAAGCTCCATAGAACACCTCCCTCGATGGCAGACGTGAACGGGCTGCCCACCTAGATACACACCCCGCGTCGATGAGGCGAGAGGGGCCGGCCCTTCCTCTGCGATGCCTCTGTGGCCGCTGTCTCGTCCGCGGTGGAGGGGCCGTTGGCAGCCCCGGTTGCCCTGTCACCGTCGCTGCGGTACCCCGACTCCGCAACGTCAATCGGCCCGTCTGCGAGGAGGTGCAAGGATGAGCGACACCGCGAAAGCCATCGTCGTCGGCGTCGGGCCCGAAGCCGGGCTCGGCGGCGCCCTGTGCGTGCGGCTGGCGCGCGAGGGGCTGCACGTCTTCGTGGCGGGACGAACGGCGGAGAAGGTCGAGCGGCTGGCCGCCGCCATCCGCAGCACGGGTGGGCGCGCCACGGCCGTCCCGACCGACACGACGGCGGAGTCGGACGTGGCCGCGCTGTTCGAGCGCTCGGCCCGGGAAGGCCAGGGCGAGATCGACCTGGTGGTCTACAACGCCGGCAACGCCGCCATGGGCGAGCTGCACGACATGGACGCCGGCTACTTCGAGAGCGTCTGGCGCGTCGGTTGCTTCGGCGGCTTCCTGGTCGGGCGCGAGGCGGTTCGGCGAATGCTGCCGCACGGCCGCGGCACCGTGATCTTCACCGGCGCGACCGCGTCGCTGCGCGGCAAGCCGGCGACGACGGCGTTCGCGTCGGCGAAGGCCGGGCTGCGCTCGCTGGCCCAGTCGATGGCGCGCGCGTACGGGCCGCGGGGCATTCACGTCGCGCACGTGATCGTCGACGGCGGGATCGCCGGCGACAAGATCGTCCAGGGGCTCCCGCAGTTCGCGCAGGCGATGGGCGAGGACGGTCTGGTCAGCCTCGACGGCCTGGCCGACGCGTATTGGTACCTCTACACCCAGCCGAAGGCGGCGTGGACGCACGAGCTCGATCTGCGCACGTTCAAGGAACCGTTCTGAGTCGGCCTCCGCGGGATCCGGCCGCGGCGGCTAGCCCGGATTATTCATGAGTTCGCTACTGCGAGCGCCGATCGCGCGCCATCTCTGGCCGTGCTCGCTCCTCCCTCCTCGACATACTGTCGAGTATGC
>Ga0335082_10003431_pt1 | contig 17218 bp, 14 predicted proteins | sample Lox_Sample_41_FD_206718 | JGI IMG/M metagenome (GOLD analysis project Ga0335082, IMG submission 206718) | Soil microbial communities from Loxahatchee National Wildlife Refuge, Florida, United States - Lox_Sample_4.1 | ecosystem: Environmental > Terrestrial > Soil > Wetlands | place: USA... | reverse complement strand
GGTTGGTGTTCCTCGGTTTGTGGCTTGCACTTCCAACCGTAGCTACAGAGGCCTCTGTGCTGCAACGGTTCGAGACTCGGTACCGGAGCGCGTCGGCTTTGCGGGCGCGATTCCTCGAGCGGTACCTGGAGAACGGGAAGCTGGTCCGGGTGGAAGCCGGGGAGGCGTACTTCCTGAAGCCCGGAAAGATGCGCTGGGACTACGAATCGCCGGAGAAGAACACCTTCCTTGTCGACGGGAAATACGTTTGGTTCTACTCGAGCAGCGACCACACAGCCACCCGAATGCCCGTGAAGCAAAGCGACGACTGGCGAACCCCACTGGCGTTTCTGACCGGGCACATGAAGCTGGCGAGCATCTGCAGCAGGCTGCAGGTCGATTCAGGGACGCCGGCCGGAGCCGGGAACTCGGTGTACTCCTGTGCGTTGCGGGCTGCGGGTGAGGAACATGGCGGAGCCCCGAAAGTGGCGCATTTCGAGATTTCATCAGACGGCGAACTAGTACGGGTCCTCGTGCCTCAGGAAGGAAGCGTCGTCCTGGAGTTCTCTTTTACGGGCTGGAAGTTCGACCCGGTGTTGCCGAAGGAACTGTTCCGGTTCCTACCCTCCCGCGACACGGTCATTGTCGACGGCCTGCTACCGGAAGCGCCCGGGATGCGTCAGTAACTAGTAGGATCGAAGGGACTTGCCCCTTATGACCCGTGTTTGACGGAAAGCATTGTTGGGGGCATGGACGAATGAGGTAAACTACGGCTCTATGGGCGAATTCGTCTGCCGCGTCGCCGATGCCAATGGTCGGGTGTTTTCGCACGTCGAGGCTGCTGCCAGCCTGGATGAGGCGCGACAGAAACTGGCCGAGAGGGGCTTCTATATCTACTCGGTGGCGCCGCGGAGCAGCCTGGTCAGCGGGTTCTTCGGCGTTCGCAAAGAACGTAAAGTCAGCGGCAACGACTTTCTGGTGCTGAATCAGCAATTTAACACTCTCATTAAGGCGGGCTTGCCCATCCTGCGCGCCCTTGATTTGCTGGCTACCCGCGCATCAAGCCCAAAGCTCCGACCGGTCCTTACGCAGATCCGCGACCGAGTCCGGGAAGGGAAGTCGCTCTCGGAAGCGGTCGATGAGGCAGGGGTGTTCTCCAAGGTCTATTCCACGGCGATCCTCGCCGGTGAAAAGAGCGGCAACTTGTCTGGCGTGCTCGAGTACTACATTGCCTACCAGAAAGTCAGCACCGGCGTGCAGAAGAAGATCCTGGCGGCTCTGGTGTATCCGACGTTACTGATTATCGTGGCTTCGGCGATCGTGACATACCTGGTGACGTTTGTGGTGCCGAAGTTCGGACTGCTGTACCGCGATCTGGGAGTGGAATTGCCCGCTGCGACGAAAGTACTGATCGCGATCACGGTGGATTATCGCTACTACATTGTGAGCGCCATTGGATTGCTGGCGTTGGCAGCGCTGGGAGTCTTCTTCTGGTCGCGCAGCGAAGAGGGAGGGATTGCGTTTGACCGGATAAAGTTCAAGCTGCCCGTGCTGGGAGAGACGCTCTTGAAGTTTCAGGTGGCACAATTTGCGCGAACTCTGGCCACGCTGCTGACCGGAGGCACGCCACTGGTGGCGGCGCTGGCCACCGCGTCGGAGTCGTTAAGCAGCCGGTTGGTGCGAGGCACGGTCAGCCAGGCGACGCAAATGGTCCGCGAAGGGGAGTCGCTGCATGGCGCTCTTTCCGCAAACCGTGTGATGCCAGATATGGCTCTGGACATGATCGAAGTCGGGGAATCGAGCGGGGCGCTGGCGCCGATGCTGAACAGCGTCGCGGAGTTCTATGAGGAAGAAGTTACGTTGAAGCTGGGCGCGATGGTTTCACTGATCGAGCCACTAATCCTGGTTTTCATGGGCATCCTTGTGGCGTCGATATTGATCTCACTCTATTTACCGATTTTCTCGTTCTCGATTTCGGGACCGATGAAGTAAGGACACGTCGTCGTCATGGCTACATCCGATTCGAAGATTACGAACACGCCAGCCGCTGCAGGCGCGGCGGACCTGAACCAGGAGCGGGAACAGGCGCGGCGGTTGGCGGCGCGGTATCGCTGCGGGTTCATCGATTTGATGGAACAGAGAATTGACCCGGACCTGTTCCGGACGATTCCGGCCGACTTGATGTTCCGGTACAACTTTGTTCCGCTGGCCATGCATGAGAACACGCTGGTGATCGCGGTGGCCGATCCAAGCCAGGTGATCTTGAGCGACGAGTTGCCGCTTCTGCTCGGAAAGAAGCTGGCATACAAGGTCGCGACTCCGCGGCAGATCGGCGACCTTCTGAAGCGCACGGAGCAATCGCAGCGCGTTCTGGAACAGGCAACGGAAGCGTTCACGCTGCAAGTGGCGAAAGACGAAGAAGAGACAGAAGAGACGATTTCGGGTGACCGGTTAACGCGTGATACGACGGTCAGCCCGGTTGTGCGCCTGGTGGAGACGATCATTTTTACGGCGCTCGAACGGAGAGCCAGCGACATTCACATCGAAGCGCGCGACGCGGAAGTGGCGGTGAAGTACCGCATCGACGGCGTGCTGCAACATGCGATGCAGCCCATCGCCAAGGAATGGCATTCCACGGTGATTTCGCGCATCAAGGTTCTGAGCGACCTGGACATCGCGGAGCGGCGCGTCCCGCAAGACGGCCGTTTCCGCGTGAAGTACAAAGGCCGCTACATCGACTTGCGCGTGTCCATCATGCCGGCCAGCCACGGCGAAGACGCGGTGTTGCGCGTGCTGGACAAAGAGACGCTTTCCGAGAAATTCCAGAGTCTGAGCCTGGACGTGGTCGGATTTTCCGCGGACGAGACCAAGAATTTTCGCAAATACATCCGCGAGCCCTACGGGATGGTGCTGGTTACCGGGCCGACGGGTTCCGGTAAGACCACGACGCTGTACGCGGCAATCAACGAGATCAAATCGGACGAAGACAAGATCGTCACGATTGAAGACCCGGTCGAATACCAGCTTCGCGGCATCACGCAGATCCCGGTGAACGAGAAAAAGGGGCTGACATTTGCGCGGGGCTTACGCTCCATCCTGCGCCACGACCCCGATAAGATCATGGTCGGCGAAATCCGTGACCAGGAGACGGCGCAGATCGCCATCCAGTCTGCGCTGACGGGCCACCTGGTGTTCACTACGGTGCATGCCAACAACGTGACCGACGTGATCGGGCGCTTTATCAACATGGGCGTCGAGCCGTATAACTTCGTGTCCGCGCTGAATTGCATCCTGGCGCAACGGTTGGTGCGCGTGATCTGCAGCAGTTGCCGTCGACCGCGGAAGTATACGGATACCGAATTGCAGGAATCCGGAATCGACCCGGCATCGGGAAAGTCGTTTCAGTTTGCCGAGGGGGCAGGTTGCCTGGAATGTTCCGGCACGGGCTTCCATGGACGTACCGCTATCTGCGAACTCCTGGACTTGAGCGACCGGATCCGCGAGATGATTGTGGATCGCCGGCCGACGTCGGAAATCAAGCGGGCGGCCATCGCGGAGGGTATGATTACACTGCGGCAGAGCGGTCTGGCAAAGGTGAGGGAAGGCCTGACGACTCTCCGGGAAATCAACAAGGTGACGTTCGTTGAGTAGCGCAGCTTCGTTGCAAGAAAACCGGCAGCCGGATTTTGTGAGGCGCATTACGCGCTGGCTGGATGCCACGCCGCATCCGCCGCTGGCCCTGGAGATTTCCGCGGACCGTGTGGCGGGCGTGCGATTCACCCGCACCGGCTCCGTTCACGCGTTTGGAGTGGCCGACGTGCCCAAGGGCGCGATCGTGCCGTCGGCCATCGAAGCCAACATACTGAACGCGAGCGCCGTTTCCGACGCGGTGCGCAGCGTCTGCCGGACACTGGACGTGAAGCTGGATGAGGACGCGGCATTGCTCGTTCCCGATCCGGTGATTCGCGTGTTTGTTCAGCACTTTGACGAATTCCCGCGCACGGCCCAGGAAGCGCTTCCCATGCTTCGCTGGAAGCTGAAAAAGAGCGTACCGTTCGAAGTCGAAGAGACTCTGCTTTCCTATATGCGCCAGCCTTCACGTGGAGAGGGCGTGGACGTCGTTACCGCCATCGCGCGGCTGCGCATCATCAAGGAATATGAAGCGCTTTTTGAGACACAGGGACCCAAGCCCGGAGTTGTGTTGAGTTCAACGCTGGCGGCAATCAGCCTTCTGGACGACCAGAAGCCGACTCTTCTTTCGCGAGTTTCCGGCACATCGTTGACCACCGCGATCGTGCGCAACGGAGTACTGGCCGGATATCGCTGTACCGAGCTGCCGGTGCACGTGGACGCGCTCACGCCTCAGTTGTTGTTGGAAGAGGTTTATCCGTTGGCCGCGTACTATCAGGACACCTGGCAGGAGGGGATTCAGGCGGTGCGCGTGGCCGGAGTTGGCAACCGGCTGCCGGAGTTTGCCGCCCCGCTGCAAGAAGAGTTTCACTGTGAAGTGCGGTCGCTGCTGAACGCGGCGATCTCGGATGGGAGCCTTCGCGCGGAGGCGCGGCCGCTGGCCGACCGCGAGTTGGAAGGGTTGGTCGGGTGGATGTTGCACCGGAGCTAGGAGAGAGAGCCGGAATGTTTGTGAGACTCAATCTTGCCACCAAGCCGCTGGTTAGCCACCGGCGTTTCCTGGTGGCTTCAGCGGCCGTTGGTGCGCTCGCCGGTATCCTGTTCATGGCGCTGGCCTGGCATTACTTGTCGGTGCGCAAGGCCGAAGCGAGTTTCCGCGCCCGTGCCGATAAAGTGGAAAAGGAAATGAACGCGCTGCAGGAACAGAAGGCCGACCTGGACCGGTTTTTCGCGAAGCCGGAGGTCCACGGAATCCAGGATCGCGCGAAGTTCAGCAACGCGGTCATCGAGGCGCGCAGCATCAACTGGACGAAGATGTTCATGGACCTGGAGAAGACGCTGCCATCGGGTGCGCATGTCCTGAGGATCGAGCCGAAGCTGGATCGGGGCTCGGTGGTCGTCAAATTCGTGGTGGGCACGTCGACGCAGGACGCGAAGATCCAGCTACTGAAATCCTTCGAGGATTCGAAGTCGTTCTCGCACATTGAGTTGTTCTCGTCGCAGGTGCCGAAGAATCAGCAGACCACCGACGTGATGACGATCGAATTTTCTGCAATTTATACGGGAATCTGACGATGCGTGATTTTGCAGTGCAAAAGAAACTGATCCTGGCGGGCCTGGCGGTTCTGCTGCTTGCCGACGGCGCTTTGGCTTATTTCAGTATGAAGCTTGCTGTTCCCCGGGAGACGCGCGAACAGGTGCTGACGGCACAGAGCCGCGATGTGGCGCTGGTCAAGGCGGACGTCGAGCGCGCCAAGGAAATCCAGCAGAGCATGCCGGACACCCTGAAGATGTTCGAGAACTTCGAGTCAACCTTGTTGCAAGCGTCCAAAGGTTATTCCGTGTTTTCGCAAGAGATGGACGAGTTTGCGAAGGAATCGCACGTAATTATCGAAGACGTCAAATTCAAGGAGAAAGAGATCACCGGTCGGAATCTGTCGGAAGTCACGATTGAAGCCACTGTCAGCGGCGACTACAACGGGATTGTGGTTTTTCTGAACCGTCTTCAGCGGTCCAAGAACGTCTATATCATCAATGAGCTGGCAGTCGACTCGCAGACGCAGAGCCAGGGACCTCCGGGTGCCCTGAGAGTGAATCTGCATATGAAGACGTATTTTCGGAAGGCATGATGGCGCGGACGAGACAGCAGAAAGAAATCATCGCGCTGGTGGTGCTGGTGGTCGCGGCGGCCCTGGTGTGGTACGGCTACTTTGGCCGCGGCCGCACCAGCGCGAGCGGATTCTTGCGGCGCGGACCGTATGTGCCGATTGATGCGGTGAATTACAAAAAGATCTTTGTCGGGTTGAGCGAGGCGCAGAACACGGAGTACAAGCCGAGCGGGCGGAACATCTTCATTGCGGGGCCTGCTCCGGTAGCCGCGGCCGCGGCTTCAGCGGCGCCCGTTGAGCCGGCACACGAGAATCAAGCGGCCATGCCGCCTCCCGAAGTTCCAGCGCCTGTGTTGAAGATGAAGTTTTTTGGGGTGGGCACCCTGCCTGCTTCGGGACCCCGGCGCGCATTCCTCCTGGATGGGGAGGAAGTTCGGATCGTGACAGAAGGCGACACGCTGCTGAACACGATTCGAATCACCCACATCGGCAACGATCGCATCGAATACGAAGACATCAACACAGGGAAGAAGAATTCAAACAATCTGGAGATGCCGCCGCCCGCATGAGAAGCAAGGCTCCAAGCCCGCGCCCTCGGAACAGCCAGAGCGGCTATGCCATTGTGCTGGTCATGTTCTTCCTGGCCCTGCTGGCGTTGACGATGGCGGCGGCAGCGCCGACGGTGTTAAGCGACGTACAGCGCGAGAAGGAAGCGGACATGGTGTGGAAGGGCGAACAATACGCTCGCGGCGTCAAGCTGTACTACATGAAGACGCACCGGTTCCCGCCCTCGCTCGAGGATCTGACGGAGAATAAAACAGGAATTCGCTTTATGCGCAAAGCTTACAAAGACCCAATGAACAACGGAGACGGCTCCTGGCGGCTGATTTATATCGGGCCGAGCGGACAGCTCATTGGCAGCCTGAAAAACAGGACGATCAGTTTTGGAGGGCAGGTCATCCAGCAGCAGCCTAACGGTCCACTGTCTCAATCTTCATTCGGGAGCGGCAGCCCGTTCGGGAGCAATAGTGCCGGGCAACAGCCGGGGGCGACCGGTTCAACGACGGGGTCGAGTGATTCGAGCAACAATTCCTTTGGCCAACCGCAGCCACTCGGCGGGATGATGGACTCGAGCAGCGTGATCGGCGGCAACATCATCGGCGTGGGCAGCAAAGTCGATAAGAAGTCCTTCTTGTGGTACGACAAGGCCAAGAACTACCGTGAATTCGAGTTCATCTGGGATCCATCGAAAGATTTGCGTATGGGCGGAGCGGCGAAGGGAATCGGAACGCCAGTGCAGAACCTGGGCAGTTCGGGTGCGCCAACTGTGCCATCGCAAAACCCGAATTTGAACGGGTCACCAGATCCGATGGCCAATCCGCCGCTGCAAGCGCCTCAGAATTAACAAAAGCCAAAGCTGGTGTGCGTTTCTTAGCGACCAGCGGGAGAGGGTACAAGCAAGGGTGCGGAATTGCGCAGTTGGTCGGCGGTCTCCGCTTTGATCTTTGCGTAGCTTTTTGCGATCCTCTGCACGTATTTCATGGTTTCAAGATAGGGAGGGACGCGGCGGCCGTACTGATCCACGCGCTCTGGCCCCGCATTGTAAGCGGCAAGCGCGAGCGTAAGGTTGTTGTAACGGTCCATCAGCTGGCGAAGGTATTTGGTGCCAGCATTTACATTTTCCTCCGGGTCAAACACGTTCTTGACCCCTAATGAGGCTGCCGTCTGCGGCATCAATTGCATCAGGCCGCGGGCGTTCTTCGAAGAGACCGCCTTGGGATCGAAATTCGATTCGACGGCGATGACACAATGGATCAAGTCAGCGTCGATCTTGTACCGGTCCGCTGCGGAGCGGATGATCCTCTCGAACGGCGTCTTGTCGCTCAACGGTTCCTCAATTGGTTCGAAGACCTCTTCCGGCTCGATCGCAACCACGTCATCGGCCAGCACCTCGGCAACACCACCTCTAAGATGCAAGCGATACCGGTCGCCCAGGATTTCGTAGCCGGTAACATTGAGGCGTACGCCGCCGCGCAGGACGACATAGTCCGCACGGGCCAAAGGCACAAGGCCAAGCGTAACGAGCAGAAGAACCGGAGTTGTGAGCAGCGGGCGCATGCAAAGAACTAGTTCAGCGCAAACCTTTCGATCGCGGCAGCAACGCCGTCTTCGTCATTAGACGCGGTGACATGCCATCCGCGTTGGCGAAGCGCCGGCACGCAATTACCCATGACGACGGGTACGCCAGCAAAGGATAGCATTTCCTCATCGTTGTGGTTGTCCCCAACGGCCAGGATTTCGTTCCGCGCCACGCCTCGGACACCTGCCCACTCGGCCAGTGCCGCACCCTTGGAGACGGCAGGGTGAATCACGTCGATCATGGAGAAGTCTTTGTCATCGTAGACTGTTGTGGCCAGCGAAAATGCCTTGGCAAAGGAGGCTTGGCGAAGAGCCTCCTCGATGCGGCGCATCGTCTCCACAGGGCCTGTAAACATGACCTGGATCGGGTCTTCCGTGAGGCATGACTCCAGGGGATTCGCTTCGGCCATGTATTCGCGGTTGCGCCTGTAATAGGGGCCCCGCGTGGGGTCGGACCAGTCGATGGATTCGAGGATGACCTGATTCTGCAGAGGCCTATCGAAGACGATGGCCGCACAAGGCCGCCAGGGAAGAGTCGCATGCAGCACTCGCAGCGCGGTTTCCTTTCGTAGCAGGTGACGGAGGTGTGTGACGCCATCGCTCGTGCGAATCAACGCGCCGTTGTTCACCATCATCGTAACGGGCGCTTCGATCTGGTGCACGATCGGCAAGGCGAAATCGTAGCGGCGACCCGTCACGATAGCGACCTCGATGCCACGGCGCGTGGCTTCGGCAATGGCAGCGCGATTTGCGGGCGAAACTTCCCACCGGCTGTTGAGCAAAGTTCCGTCAATGTCCAGAGCGATCAACCGGATGGGCATGGCTCTATTTTAGCGAATTTAGCGGGCCAACCAGAGGAGTGATCGCGTTTCGCCGCCAAAAAGTGAGCCAAAATGGTTGTGCTACACTCAAAATCGAATGGCGACCCACAGGCTCTACTACGATGATGCGTATATGCAGAACTTCGACGCGCGTGTCGTGGCGTGTGCGCCCACCGCTCCGGCGACAACAGCGTCGGGTGTGCGGGCAGCTTGGGAAGTGGTGCTGGATCAAAGCGCGTTCTACCCGAGTTCGGGTGGACAGCCGTTCGACCGCGGCATGATCAACGACGCCCAGATTTTGGACGTGCGGGACGAAGGCGATGACATTGTTCACGTCGTCGACCGGGAAGTCCCGACAGGCCATGCCAAGGGATGCATCGACTGGGCGCGGCGCTTCGACCATATGCAACAACACACTGGCCAGCATCTCTTGTCAGCGATGTTCCAGGAGCGCTACGGCCTGCCAACGGTTTCGTTTCATCTGGGCAGCGAGATCAACACCATTGACCTGCGAGGAAGCGAACCCAGTTACGATGTGCTGGAGGGCGCGCAACATGCCGCGAACACGGTGATCTTCGCCGACCGGCCGGTGACCGTGCGTTACGGTACCGCGCAGCAGTTGGCCGAACTGGGAGTGCGCAAAGAAGTGGAGCGCGAAGGAATCTTGCGCGCAATTGAGATTGAAGGCGCGGACCTGCAACCCTGCGGCGGGACACATGTGAGAAGCACCGGCCAGATCGGGTTGATCCTGGTCCGCCGATGCACGAAAATCCGCCAGGACTGGCGCCTTGAGTTTGTCTGCGGGCGTCGTGCGGAACGCGCGGCGACGGCGGACTACCTTTTGTTGCGGGCGCTCGGGGACCGCCTGAGCGTCTCGCCGGGGGAGATCCCCTCGGTTCTCGATAAAGCGGCGGTGGCGCAGGAGGCAAATTTCAAGAGCTGGCGCGCTGCGCTGCAGCAGTTGGCCGAAGCGAGGGCCAGACTGCTCGTAGCGGGAAATGATGCTGACAGCGAGGGGATTCGGATCATCGCCGAACTGTTTCGAGACGAGAGCGAAGAAATGCTGCCGCCTCTCGCAACCGGTATCGCCAAGAGCGAGAAGAGCGTCGCGTTGTTGGCGCATGAGGGTTCTGGCCAGCTGGTTTTCGCGCAGCATCCCGGGGCAGGCAGGGATTTGCAGACCGTACTGAAGCGGGTGCTGGCAGAGAATTCAGGAAAGGGAGGCGGCACGCGAGATTTTGTCCGGGCGAAGTTAAGTAATCCAGCTCAGGCGGGCGCAGCATTGGCTCTGGCAAAGAGAATTGTGCTTCAGGGGACGGATTCGGCCAACGCGGCGTCGTGACTTTCGTCGGCAGCCTTGGCTAAAAGAAGCGCGTGAGAACACGGTCCGGAAGGCTGGCGAGATCGACCAAGGTTAGAAAGTCGATGGTCTTGAACTCCCGATCAATTGCCGGTGGTCCACAGATTCGACCTGAAATCTCAAGATAGGCACGAAACAGCCGAGGCGGCCGGGAGACTTCGACGGGAACTCCCGCCGATTCGCAAGTATGGCCGGGCTGCGGGACAGTACGAAGGCGTGGTTCAACCAGGTACTTGTCCTTGAGAGAGTCATACATAGCCGCGCCGTAGTTCTCGTCCTGGGAGGAGATCGAGCTGCAACCCATGAGGTAACGCGATTCGTGCCTGGTGGCGTAAACGGCGATGCCCTTCCAGAGGGCGTGCAGCACCATTATGTTTCTAAAATCGATGTGAACGCAGGCGCGGCCCAGCTCCAAAAGGTGCTTGCGGATGGGCTCGTAGACGGAGAAGTCAAAGAGCTGGTTGCCGTAGTAGCCGAGATTCCTGCGGGCGACCTCGCCTGTTTGCAGGCGATAGGTGCCAACCAGCTTGCCGGTCTCCAGGTCGCGGACCATCAAGTGGTCGCAGAAGGCGTCGAAGGGGTCAACATCCAGTCCGGACCGGTCGGAGGTCGAGAGACCTTCGCCAAGCTCGATGTTAAACACGTCGTAACGAAGACTTTGGCATTCAAATAGGTCCGAAGGAGTAACGGCAAGGGTGACTCGAAAGAGCGAGGTTTCTGTCAGGAGTGGGTCGGGCGTTACTGTTTTCACGACTGACCTCTGGCTGGGGCTAGTGTCGCCTGCCCCAGATTGCAGCAATGTTTCAACTTCGTTATTTTCGCGCGCCGGCGTTGTCAGATACGAAACTATCCGGAAGTACAATTTTATCGAGAACCGGGCGCAAAGGGAAGCTAAGGTTGAGCGAGTTGAGGGAAGGGTTATCAGCCAAGAGCGGGGCGCTCGGACACGCGCGTGGTCGTGGACCGGACAATGAGTTCCGGTTTGACCGTGATCTCCTTCGGGTATTCTCCAGAGCGAGGAGAATTGATACGGGAAAGCAGTGTTTCAGCGGCCGTCATTCCCATTTCGCGCAGCGGTTGGCGAACGGTGGTGAGCGCAGGATTCTGGTAGGCCGCACTCTGAATATCGTCGAAGCCGACGACGGAAACGTCTTCAGGAACGCGTCTGCCGGATTCCCGCAATGCCTGAATCGCGCCAATTGCTGAAATATCATTGAACGCAAATAACGCGGTGAAGGGTTCGCCGCGATCGAGGATGCGGCGGGTGACCGTGTAGCCGACCTCAGGGGAAGGGGAGTCGCTATCCAGTTGCACGGTCAGGGGTTCGCGAATGGCGATCCCGAGCTGGGACGCGGCTTCATGAAGGGCGCGCCAGCGGATCTCCGTATCTGAGCTGAAGTCCTGCCCTTTGATCAGCGCGATTCGCGTATGGCCGAGCTTCTGAAGGTGCTCCAGGGCAAGTTGGGCCGCAAGGCTATGGTCCAGCAAAATGTTAGTCACGCCGGGCATATCATGGTGCCCGGAAATGGCGACTGCGGGCAACGCCAGAGGGCCCGACAAGGTGGTATCCACGGCGATGACGCCTTCGACGGCGCGTTGCTGTAGAAGCGTGGGGTATTCCTCGATCAGGTCCGGCCGATGCCGGTGGCTAACCACGAAGTAGAAGTAGCCTTCTTGAAGCAAATGGTCTTCAATGCCCGACAATACCAGCGCGGCGTAGCCTTCGCTGACTTCGGGGACGATGACGCCCACAGTGAAACTGCGCTTCTGACGAAGGGAGCGAGCGACGAGGTTGGGACGATAATTGAGCTCGCGAGCGGCCTGGCGAACACGGTCCTGGGTGGCGGGAGGGATGGATTTGGCGGCCGGAGAGCGGTTGATTACGAGGGAGACAGTAGCCGAAGATAGTCCGAGATGAGCCGCGAGGTCTTTAAGGCTAATGGAGCCCGCACTCGTGGCGAGCCCATTGTTGGGGTCTTTCCGGGACCGAGTCATGGGTTGTCTTTTGAAGTAGTCTGTCATAAGCGTGCAGCAACGGCAAGATAGAGTGCTGGAACAAAAACGATCTTGTGGTGGTAGTGTAGCGGAAAATATGATAGATTGACGCCAATAAATCGATTTACTTGCCCTATCGGGCGGGCCTCGCCGGGTTACCAGGTCCACGCCACGAAGCGGTAGCCGCACTTCCCGCTGCTTGCTATGGACACCGAACTTGGCACAGGAATCGCCCCGCTGTGAAGGAGGCCGACGAGCCGTATCCGTCGCCGGCCAGATAAAGTCTCCTCGGAGGAGTGCACCAACGTGATTCCGAACTCATTTCGTCGCCCGGTTTCGATTGCCTGTAGCATCCTCTTTGTTTGCTTTACTGCATTTGCGCAAGAAGATTCCGCCGGTAAGAAATTCCGGAACCTGCCCATCGAATCGACCTTGGCGAATGGTTCCACAGAAGCAAAAGTGGAGGCCCTCCTCCAGAAGATGACCCTGGAGGAAAAAGTCGGGCAGCTTGTGCAGTACTCCGCAGGCACCCCGACGGGGCCCGGCACGGGGCGCAGCGACTACCAGGACATGATTGCCAAGGGGCAGGTGGGGTCTCTGTTTAATCTCGATGATGCGCGGGCAGCCAACCGGTACCAGCGCATCGCTGTCGAGAAATCCCGGCTCCGCATCCCGCTGTTGAACGGATTGGACGTAATTCATGGTTACCGGACCGAGTTTCCCGTCCCGTTGGGACTGGCTTCGACGTGGGATCCTGATTTGGTGGAAAAAGCTGCGCGGGTTGCTGCGAAAGAAGCTGCCGCAGATGGGGTCCGTTGGGTGTTTTCTCCAATGGTGGATATTGCGCGCGATCCACGGTGGGGGCGAATGATTGAAGGCGCGGGTGAAGACCCGTACCTTGGCAGCGCGATGGCCCGGGCGTACGTACGCGGCTATCAGGGCAAAAACTTGAACGCGCCGGACAGCGTCGTTGCCTGTCCCAAGCACTACGTAGGGTACGGTGCTGCGGAGGGGGGCAGGGACTACAACACAACGGAGATTTCCGAGCACACTCTGCGGGAGGTGTATCTGCCTCCGTTCTATGCCGCCCTGGACGCCGGTGCCGGAACAATCATGAGCGCGTTCAACTCGCTGAATGGCGTGCCGGCAAGCGCGAATCCGTTCACCCTGAAGGAAGTTTTACGCAAGGAATGGCATTTTCCTGGGTTGGTGGTGAGCGACTGGACATCGCTTGGCGAATTGATTCCCCATGGAATCGCCAATGATGGCGAAACAGCAGCCTGGCGCGCATTTACCGGCGGCGTAGATATGGACATGGAAGCGAATCTGTATCACGAGCATCTCGTCGACCTGGTGAAGGCCGGGAAGATCCCGGAAGCCGAAATCGACGACGCGGTCCGCCGCGTTCTCCGTGTGAAGTTCGCACTGGGGTTATTCGAACGTCCCTTTACCGACGAGAGCGCCGTCAATCAGGGCCCGTTGCCAAAAGACAGTCTGGACCTGGCGCGGTCCGCCGCCGAGAGATCGTTCGTTCTCCTGAAGAATGACCTCGTGGGCTCGAGCCACCTGCTTCCCTTAACCGAGGATGTGAAGACCTTTGCCCTTGTTGGGCCACTGGCCGATGATGCCGGCGAGATGCTGGGGTCGTGGGCGAGCCGCGGGCAGCCCAAGGATGTCGTAACCCTCAAGGCCGCGCTGACGATGCGGGTCGGTGCGGAACGGGTGAAATATGCGAAAGGCGGGGAGATCCGGAAAGCGACTGATGAACAGATCGCTGAGGCGGTCGCCGTCGCGCGCAGCGCCGATGTTGTCATTCTGGCGCTGGGTGAGGACGCCAATGAGATGACGGCAGAAGCCGCGTCGAGGGCGCACCTGGACTTGCCGGGGCGGCAGCAAGCGTTACTTGAACAGGTGGCAGCGACGGGCAAGCCCATCGTGCTGCTGCTCTTCAGCGGCCGGCCGCTGACACTCCCGTGGGCATTCCAGCATGTTCCGGCTGTTCTGGCCGCATGGTTTCCAGGTGTGCAAGCCGGACCGGCGCTGGTTCGAACGCTGTTTGGCGAAGCTGTTCCCAGTGGAAAGCTCGTGGTGAGCTGGCCAAGGTGGATCGGCCAGGTCCCGGTGTACTACAACGCGTTGAGCACCGGGCGCCCCGCGGGGAATGCGGATTTGTCGCGTCCACCGAGCGAGGGCACTGAGAAGTTCGTATCGCGCTATGTAGACGAGCCCAACGCTCCGCAATTCACCTTTGGCTTCGGATTGAGCTACACGGAATTCCGTTATTCCAGGCCTGAGGTCGGCGGAAAGATTCCCGGAGCGACCGCACTCAGCGCGATGCTGCGCGGTCGCGCGGATGATTCGAAGGAAGTGCTTTCGGTCAGCGCTAATGTCACGAATTCCGGGAAAGTGGCCGGAGACGAGGTTGTCCAGCTCTATGTGCGTCTGCGCGGCACCAGTGTGACGGAGCCGATCAGAGCTTTAAAAGGATTCCAGCGCGTAGCTCTTGCTCCGGGAGAGACGAAGAAAGTCACGTTCTCCCTGACACCGGAGACTTTTGCGCTATGGGATATCAACAACGAGCACAATGTCGAGCCGAGCCGGGTGGACATCTGGGTGAGTCCGGATTCTTCCCGCGGAGAATCGATCGAGTTCGAGATTGCTCAATAACGGAGCGCCGCGATGAACGCCCTACGCTGGAATCGACGGGAAATGCTGCAATGGTGTGGGAAGGGAATTGCGCTTGCGCCGCTTGTGCCGCTCCTTGGTTGCGGGTCCAATTCTCCGAAGGCGCCTTCCAATCCGGGCGGCCCCATGTATCAGGGCACGGACGAACAGTTGCTGGATGAGATCCAGCGCGGAAGTTTTCAATTCTTCTGGAACGAAACGAACCCCGCCACAGGCCAGGTGAAGGACCGCGCGTATCTGAATGGAAACGACTCGCGAACGATGTCCAGCATTGCCGCAACAGGCTTCGGGTTATCGGCGCTCTGCATCGCCGACGCGCGCGGCTATGCGAAATCGGCGGACATTGTCGAACGCGTGCGCACGACCCTCCGTTTCCTTTCCGACACCATGCCCAACGTTCACGGGTTTTTCTATCACTTCGTGGACATGAACACCGGCGCGCGCTGGGAACAGGTCGAGCTTTCTTCGATCGATACTTCGTTGTTGCTCTGCGGCGTGTTGACGGCGCGTGCGTACTTCTCCGACGCGGAGATTCAGGACCTTGCCACCAAGATCTACAACCGGGTGGAGTGGCCATGGATGCTCAACGGCGGGCCGACGTTCTCGATGGGGTGGAAGCCCGAAAGCGGCTTCCTCGACGCCCGTTGGGAGCACTACTGCGAGCTCATGATGATTTACCTTCTGGGAATCGGTTCGACGACGAATCCTGTGTCTCCTGAGACCTGGAGCGCCTGGACGCGGCCCACGGTCAGCTTCCAGGGGCTTACCTATATTTCAGGGAATGATCCTATCTTCACGCATCAATACTCCCAAGCGTGGTATGACTTCCGGGGCAAGCGCGACGCCTATGCCAACTACTTCGATAACTCCGTGACCGCCTCGAAAGCGCATAAGCTTTTCTGCCTCTCTCTGCGCTCGCAATTCGCTGATTACAGCGACGATCTGTGGGGCATTTCGGCATCCGACTATGCGAAGGGGTATACGGCGTGGGGCGGCCCCCCGGCCCAGGGTCCCATTGACGGCACCGTTGTGCCCTGTGCGACCGGAGGGTCGCTGGCGTTTGTGTTCGATGATTGCATTCGAGTGTTGCGCAACATCCGCGGCATCTATGCTCCCAAAGCCTGGGGCAAATACAGCTTCGTGGATGCTTTTAATCCGTTGACGGGCTGGTACGATACTGATGTGCTCGGAATCGACCTGGGAATCACGATGCTGATGGCGGAAAATCATCGCACCGGGCTCGTCTGGGAGACCTTCATGAAAAATCCCGAAGCCTCGTCCGCCATGCAAAAGGTCGGTTTCCAGAACCAATAGGCTCCATGGAAAGACGGGTTTTTCTCATTACCTCTGTGCTCTTGGGCGCGTTGGGCTTGCTGGCCGCAAGCTCGCGGCCGCAGGGGGCTGCTCCTTCTGCTTCCGGGCCAATCCGGTTCGAAGAGATCGCGCAAAAAGCCGGCCTGCATTACGTCACCGCTACCGACACGACCGAGAACAAGAATCAGCCGCAAACCATGGTCGCGGGAGTCGCGCTCTTCGACTACGATGGCGACGGCTACCTGGACGTCTATTTGGTTGGCGGAGCAGCGATTCCTTCACTGGTGAAGACCTCGCCCGAATACTGGAATCGCTTGTTCCACAACAATCGTGACGGTACGTTTACGGACGTGACGGAAAAGTCCGGGCTTGCCGGTGCCGGCTACGGCAGTGGCGTTGCGATCGGCGATTACGACAATGATGGCTGGCCCGACGTGTTCCTGGCCAACGTGACCAGCAACCAGCTCTTTCACAACAATCACGACGGCACGTTTACCGACGTGACGGCGAAGGCTGGAGTCTCCGGAGCCGTGCTGGACGGAAGGAAAATGTGGTCGGTCGGCGCGGGCTGGTTCGACTACAACAACGATGGACTGCTCGATCTATTCGTCGTCAACTATTGCAAGTGGGAACCGAACAAGGACCCGTATTGCCGGCTGAAAGACGGGGTGCGGGCATTCTGTCATCCAAAGAACTACGCGCCGCTCCGGAATACCCTTTACCGTAACAACGGAGATGGCACGTTTACGGACGTGTCGGAAGAGACCGGTATCGCGAAGTACTTTGGAAAGGGAATGAGCGTTTCATTCGCTGATTATGACGGCGATGGATATGTGGACGCCTTCGTGGCAAATGACACCACGCAGAACTTTCTGTTCCATAACTTAAAGGGTAGAAAGTTTGAAGAAGTGGGGCTGGCTGCGGGCGTGGGGTTTGCGGCGGACGGCATGGCTCGTTCTGGAATGGGCTCGGATTTCCGGGATGTGAACAACGATGGCATGCCGGACATTTGGCACACCGCGGTCGAGCGGGAAGAGTTCCCCTTACTGATAAACCGCGGAAAGGGGGAGTTTGATGACGTTACGGTGTCCTCCGGACTCGCCGCGACCAATGACATGTCCGGGTGGGGCAATGGCATTTTCGATCTCGACAACGATGGATGGAAGGACCTGATCGTCGCGCGAGCC